>Ga0065711_1000040_pt1 | contig 126157 bp, 100 predicted proteins | sample Hoacrofraction12_FD_59098 | JGI IMG/M metagenome (GOLD analysis project Ga0065711, IMG submission 59098) | Hoatzin crop microbial communities from Cojedes, Venezuela - Epithelial fraction 12 v2 (version 2) | ecosystem: Host-associated > Birds > Digestive system > Esophagus > Crop | place... | reverse complement strand
AACGACTGGGAAATTTTTGTAAACGACTCGTTTTTGAAAAAAAGTCGCCAAAAACACCCTCAAAAAACTTGAGAATTTGGGCGCAAAAAAAACTTTTGCCGAAAATTTTTCATTTTCGCGCGTTAACGAATCTTAATTCTTTGCATATTTATTCATCGTTTTGCATAAAAATTTGCTTGCGGACTGTCGGATTAAACTTGCGCTTTGGTTTGGGCGTCTAACGAGTTGAGAGAATAAACTATTTGTTTTTGTTTTACTTTACAAACCACATAATTTTTTAGTTTTATGGCAGGAAATCGACCTCCTGGCGGTCCAGGTGGACATTATATGACGGATGAGGAAAAAGCCAACCGTCCGAAGATTACAAAGGCGCTGATCAGGCGCGTATTCAGTTACCTTACGCCTTACTGGAAGCAGATGACGCTCGTTGTTCTGCTGATTATTGTTTCATCTACACTGAGTATTTTGCCATCGGTGCTGACTGGCAAAATCGTTGACGACGGTTTGATTGGCAGAGACCTACAACGGCTCGTCTGGCTCATCGTTGCGTCGTTGGGTCTGACGCTTGGATCGAATTTGATTGGCGTTGCAGAAGCGTATCTCAACACGTGGATTGCGCAACACATTACGTTTGACATGCGCAACAGCATGTATCGGCATCTGCAACAGATGTCGCAGCGTTTTTTTACGACCAACAATCAAGGCGATATCATTACGCGAATGACGAGTGACATATCGGGCGTGCAGCAAATCATTGCGAATACGCTGACGAATATACTGAAAAACGTCATTACTTTGCTGGTTGCGCTGATTGCGATGTACGAAAAAAACTGGATTCTCGCTACGATAGGAATCATTATCGTGCCTCTGTTTACGATTCCCACGCGAAGGGCTGGCAAAACACGCTGGTCGCTCAGTCGTCAAGCACAAGAATGCAACGACGAAATCAATGGGATATTGAACGAAACGCTGTCGGTTAGCGGTCAGTTGCTGGTGAAATTGTTTGGCAAAGAGCGCCACGAATACGAGAAATACAAGAAAGCCAATCAGCGAATGGTCAATCTGAACATTCGTGAACGCATGGCAGGTCGGTGGTTTATGATGGTGCTGAGCACTTTCACGAGCATTGGACCTATGTTGCTTTATCTTGTCGGCGGAATCCTTATGATGCGCTACGATTCTTCGTTGACTGTCGGCGATATCACAGTGCTTGTTGCGCTGCTTGGACGCATGTATCATCCTGTTAATGAATTGTTGAATATCCAAGTAGATTGGATACAATCGATGGCGATGTTCACGCGCATCTTCGATTACCTCGATATGCCCGTAGAGATTAAGAATTCGCCCAACGCAGTGACGCTTCAGCAGAGCGATGGCAGCGTTCAGTTCAGTCATGTGTCGTTTTCTTACAATCCTGAACGCGAGATACTGAAAGATGTCACATTCAATCTCGAGTCAGGTCGCAGCATTGCGATTGTAGGTCCATCGGGCGCAGGAAAATCTACGCTGATTCATCTCATTCCGCGACTGTACGACGTCAAGGAAGGCAGTGTAATGTTTTCGGGAATCGATGTCAGAGAAATCGATCTCGCCAGTCTGCGAAGTCAGATCGGCATTGTGAGCCAAGAAACCTATCTCTTTAACGGCAGCATTCGCGACAATCTGCTTTACGCCAAGCCGAGTGCGACCGAAGAAGAGATGATTCAGGCTTGCAAACAAGCGAATATCTACGATTTTATACAACAACAAACCGACGGTCTCGACACGTTGGTCGGCAATCGTGGCTTAAAACTTTCGGGAGGCGAGAAACAGCGAATTTCGATTGCGCGTGTTCTGCTGAAAGATCCGTCATTGCTGATTTTCGATGAAGCAACCAGCGCGCTGGATAGCATCAGCGAGAAAAAAATTCAAGATGCAATCAATCCGTTGATTAAAAGTCGAACAAGCATTCTCATTGCTCACCGACTTTCGACCATACTCGCTGCCGACGAGATTCTCGTGCTTAAAGATGGCGAAATCGTTGAACGCGGAACGCATCAGCAACTGGTAGGCGCAGGAGGCGTCTATACAGAACTCTATGAAACGCAGTTTTCGAAAGCGTTAACGCAATAAAGAAAAAGGTTTGCAACGCGTCAAAGTTGCAAACCTTTTGTTTTTTTATTTCAGATAACCAATTGGATGGTTTAGGATGACCACTTGCGTGTCGGTTAGTCCTAATTCTTTTTTCAACATCTCGCGATTCTTTCCCGCGCGAGCAACAGAACCCAATCCCATTGCAGCGCAAGCGAGTCCGATATTCTGTGAAACGTAACCAGCGTCTAAGTCGCAGAAATCGCGGTCGATCATTTCGAATTTCTTTTTGTCGCTCACCAGAATCAGAATGATAGGCGCTTCAGGTTTGGTTTGCGGTCCTCTGCCCATTGTTTTACGCAGATCCGAATCCGATTTCTTCAGGAGCGAATTTTCTTTTGCATTGTACAGCCAAACGCCGTCAGCGCGACAAACGTAGATCTCAACGTCCTGTCGATTCATCGCTGAGGGAACCGTCAGTTTTCCTTCGTCTGGGCGATTTACTCCACATGCAGCCCAAAGCAAATCAGCCAGCACCTGATCGGAAATCGGCGCATCGCTGAACTGTCGCGTAGAGCGACGTTGCTGGAGCGCTTGAACGAGCGTCGTAGGATTATCTTTCAGAGGCGTGGGCAGTTGAATGACGTTTTGCGCCTGCATACTGAGCGTGCCCACGAGCAGCAGTAGGGTGGCGATTAACAGTGATTTTTTCATGGTTTTATGTGTTTGGTTTGGGTCAAAGATAGTCAAAAAAGTTTTGTTTGTCAAGAAAATTCACAAAAAAGCGCCCTTCCTCATCGGAAGAGCGCGCGTAAACGTAATGGGTTTTGTTGGGATTCTGTTACAAAATGCCAGCAATAGCTTTCAGTTCGTCGCCTTTGAAAAACCTAACGTCGGTCACTGGTTCGAACAGGAAGTCGGCATAGTGGAGCAGTTGCAGTGCAGCAAATTGGCGGTCTGCAGAGACGCAAGCCTCAAGTCGGTAACTGCCATAGTCAGCGCTTTCAACTGTCGGTGGATTTTGCACGAATTGCGCCATTTCTTCGGGTGTTGCTTTGAGCAAATTGCGAATGATACGACCATTTTCTTCGTTAAAATCTTTCCAAATGCCAGCAACTTTGCTGTTGGTTGGCGTGTAAGTAACTTTAGTTCCCAGTCCGAGGAATCCTTTTCCTACGGAGATATCTTGATGTGAGAACAGCTTGTCGGCCATTCTCATATTTTTTATATTTGCCATATTACATATTAAAATTTTTTTGTTAATTGATTCTCAAAAGTTTACGCGTAGAATCAGCTAACAAAGAAGTCGCCTCAGACGGATAACGTAATATCCTGAGTGGGCGAAGAGCGTCGCCCGCAGCTCTAATGCTGGCGTGTGGGGGATGCCTAACAGTATATGGGGTTGCTTAAGAATGAATCGCTGATTGGTGCGCTTCGCTTTAGCGACCGAAAACGGCCCTTCGGCGTTCGAAGAGATAATGCGTTGCGGTCGTGAATTAGCCAACCGATACGAGTCGCGCACGTTTATGAAAGCTGTTGCGCAATGATTATTGTTGGAAATGGTTGATTTGACGATGTCGCGCTGCTGATTGGAAACAGCAAGTGCTGTTTCGAGATTTGTCAATAGACAAACGAGAAGCAAAAACAATCGCCAAATGCGCATAAAACGTGTGGATTAGAAATGTATTGTAGCGCCAAAATTACGCTTTTCTTTTAAAATAATAAAATATATCGAGTAAAATATTTTTACAAATCTGTTTCACGTGAAACGATTGCGCACAAATTCGTTTTCTATTCTATTCGAAAACGAATTGTGTAACGAGCGGAAGATGATCGCTGTAGCCGTTCTGCCATTTGAATGCGTAATAATTGCGTTTGGGTCGCACGCCACTCCATTTTGTATCTTCTTCGAGCAAAAATGGCGCATCCATGACATAGCAATCTGAAACGCGCGAAGCGAGGGCGTGACTTGCGAAGACGTTGTCGAAATTATACCACACGCCGCGATATTGATAGGTGTGGCGAGCGCCGTTCTTGCCAGTTGCGTTTTTAGAGACGTGTTCCAGTTCGTGTTGTTCGAGCAACTGCAACGGTGGAGCGCCTGTAACGTCGTTGAAATCGCCTGTCACAACAATCTGAGCGTCGTGCTCTGCTGCGCGAATCGAGTCGGATACCTCCGCGATGCGTGTGAAAACGAGTTGGCGATAGTAGGCCGAGCGTTTTCCGTTGCGACGACTGGGCGCGTGAACGACGAAGATGTGCAAATCTTTGCCATTCGCCACCGTTCCGCAGACCTCTAACACGTCGCGCGAAGGCGTGAGATTTTTTGGTGGTTCAATGCGATGCGACCGCGAATATTTCAGTTTGAAAGTCAAAGGCGAATAAAGTAGCGCGACATCGATGCCGCGTTGGTCTGGCGAATTGGTCATTACGTAGTCGTAACCTGCATTTCTGAGAATGGAACGCCGCGTGAGATCAACCATAACGCTGTCGTTTTCAACTTCACAAAGCGCGATCAAATCGGGCAAAACGAACGAATCGCCTTGCTCTCCGCATGCAAGAATCGTCTGGGCTGTGTGATTCAGTTTTTGCCAGTAGCGATAGGGCGACCAGCGTCGCGTGCTTTCTTCGAGCCATTCATAATCATTCTTTCCCTCGTCGTGCTTTGTGTCGAAAAGATTCTCAGCGTTGAGCGTCACAAGCGTGAAGATGGTGGCGAGAAAGATAGAAAAGAAATGCATCGGTTGATGGTTTGCGATTTAATATTGCACGACTTCGACGTTCATTCCACTCGTCTCGAGATGCGGAACAGCGTGCGTGTCTTCGTCTTTCCACGCAATGCGAATCGTCTTTTGCTCGTTTGGCATCAGGTGGAAATAGTTTTCCGAATAATGAACTGGCAAAATCTGCTCGCCGTTGGCGTCAACGAGATTCAGACGCACCATCATCGCTGGCGTATCGCTGTCGTTTTTCACAATAGCGATTGCGCTCCACAGTCCGTTTTCAACGTGTTTTTCGAACGAAACATTGAGTTCGGTCTTCGGAAGCGTGTTGAGCGATTGGTAGTTGTCGTCGATGACGGACAGAACGTAGAAGTTTTCGGAAAGTAGAGCGCCGCTTTCGTCGTTTAGTTGCAGTCGAAGGAAATACGCATCCGCAACGTTTTCGGGCGTCGGAACAGCAAAGCAAACTTGCATCGTATCGCTTTCGCAATCCATTTGCAACGCTTTCTCCCAGAGTTTTGCGCCGTTGATGTTCAGAATTTGCGCTTTTGCCGTTGCGTTGCAATAGTTTTTCGGCAACAGATTGACAACATTCACCTCGCGTGTGCGCGCGTTATATAATATATGTGTAGGTTCGCACGCTTTTTTCACACCAAAGAACGCCGCGTTTGGTTCGAAATAATAATCGTAAGTCTGCCAAACGAAAGTTGGCCAGCATGGATGCGACATCCAAATCAGCAAACCCTGACGCTCGGTCTGCGCTGCTTCATACATAGCGCGATAGCCGTTGAAATTAATCCACTGCGCCCGATCGCAGAACGCTTTAGCATCCGATGGCGAACCAAAGCCTTTCGAAATCAATTCATTGAAACTCGTAGCGCCTTGTGCGCCTTTCAAAGTGTAGTCGTGCTGTCCCCAAATGTCGTTCTGCGGCCAGCGTTCGTCAGGTTGCATAAATCGGCACAGACTCTCGTAGTTTACCACATTTGGCATGCCGCGTTCGGTGTGTAGTTTACCAGTAAGATTTTCGAAATACGCCTTTGCAGAAAGCGCGCGATAGGGTCCGTGACCGCTAACGCCACCGTCTGCAGAATCGGAAATATATAAAGCGTTGGGGTGGGTGGTTGCAACAAGATTGCGAAGCTGCACGTCGAGCGACGCAGGTGGCGCTCCCTCGTTTCTGCCGCAATAGATGGCGATGCTGGCGTGCTGTCTTATTTTTCTAACGTAATCGTTGGCGTTCGCCATGAACATGGATTCGTCGTCTGGATCGGGTCCATCCGAAGGATTTGCCAACCAAAAATCTTGCCAAACCATGATTCCGTAACGGTCGCACGCGTCATAGAAAGCTTTATCTCCCGTCTGTCCAACCCAATTTCGAATCATATTCAAGTGCATGTCGCGATGATAACCAACGGCAACGTCGTACTCGCGAGCGCGATATTGCAGGTTATTCTCCGAGAATCCCCAGTTTCCGCCATACGGAGTCACGCGAACGCCGTTGACAAAGAACTGCAATCGCGTGTCAACGCTGCTGTATCGGATGTCGCGGATGCCTGTTTTGAAATTGATGCGTGCAGACGACGTTCCGTTTTCAATGATTTCGAAACCTGCGTCGTAGAGATAGGGTTCGCCATAGTTGTTCGGCCACCACAGTCGCATGCGTTGGTCGCGTAGTTCGTTGAAATCGGCTGGCGAAAAAACGATTTCTTGTTCGGTATTGCCTAAAATCTGAATGGTTTTCTCGAAAGAAATATTCCCAATCCAACCGCGCACGACTGCCGTTTGTGCTTCTGCGAGATGATTGCGCACGAAAACGTGTGGCGTCAGCGTAGCCAGCGTGTCGGGAAGGTTGAGTTGCGTTTGTATGAAGGGATCCGACAACGTCAATCCATTGTCGGCAGTGAGATAAACATCGCTCCAGACGCCCGTGTTGCGCCCTCTGATCGACGAAATCCAATCCCATCCAACCGTAGCGTGAAACGTTGGATTGTCAGCGCCAAGCATTCCGCCGTTCGTTCCTGTGCTTTGGCGCGTTTTTACCTTCGTTGGACCAACGTGGGCTGGGCAATCAACGATGATTTTCAACGCATTTTCGTCGCGTTTCGCGTAGTTTGTAATATCGAATTGCGCGCGTTGGAATGCGCCTTCAATCGTACCCAATCGCTGTTCGTTCAGATAGACCGTCGCTTTCCAGTTGATACCGTCGAGATTCAGGTAAACGCGTTTGCCAGCCATGCTTTCGGGCAGTGAAAAAGTGGTGGAATACTGGAATGTGTCGTTGAAATAACTATCCGAAATCTGCTGCATGTTGTTCGAAACGTTCGGATCGGGAATCGCGCCTACGTTGATGTAACTCGTCAACACTGTGGCTGGCACGGTTGCAACAATGGGTTGCGCGCTTGTTTCGTATGCTTTCGTGAGCGCCCAAGCGCCTCCGTTGAGCGAATAACGCCCGTTTTTCATCCCTTCGCGTTGAGATGGAATGACAGTGAGTCCGTTTCTGCCGAAAATTTCACATTCGTTCAAAATGTAAAAGCCTGAAGCGTTGGGCTGTTGCATCAAAATACGAACGTATTGCGCGTGTTTTTTCAGCCGAATTTCATCGATTTCGAGATTGCGTTGCGCGTCTTTTTTCGGTTTTTTAGTGAGATAAGTCGCTGTCTCCCATGTTTTTCCGTCGTCTGACAGTTGGATGCAAGCCTGTTGCGGTCGTTGCGTCCAGTAGAGCTTGCATTTGTCGATGTCGGCTGTCGTTCCAAGATCGATTTCCACCCATTCCTCACCGCCAGATGCACTCATCCAAACGTTCGCCTTGCCGTTGTTGTTATTGATGCGGCTACATCTGGCGCCATTGCGCATGAATTGGATTTCTGCAACCTCCCAATAGACTGCTCCCGCCATCGAAAATTCTACGCGAACGTAGCGATGGCGCGATGGTTGCACGAGATGCACACGCGATGCAATGTTTCGCGCGGGTATCATATCGTCTTGCGTTTGTTTGTTGGGGTCTGAGTGAAGCATCCAACGCGAAATCTCGCCTGGAAGTGCGTCAACCGAACTCTCCTCGCCTGCAACTGTCCACGTCGTTCCGTCGTCTGACGTCAGAATGCGCAAGGAATAGCCGCGCGTCGCTTGCTCTGGGCGATACGCCACGCGCACATCGAATCCTATCTCATCGATTTCGGGCGCTAAGTCGTTCCACTGGTATTGCAGATAGTTGTTTTCGCCCAGCAACGTGTTGACCGACCAATGTCCGCCATCGATTGAAAATTCTCTGTCAGCGACTGGCAACAGTCCTTCTTTGCTCGACACGCGCAGATGCACTGGATCGCTTCCGCGTCCAATCACTCCGTCGGTCACAAGCTGCGCTGTCGCGTTTTCATCATACGACGACGAGGCTCGCGCAATGCGGTATAGCGCGAGATTTTTATAGGTTTTATCTTTCTGAAACGTGGGCGCAAAATTCTCGGTCGGCGCTCCAGGATACTGTCCAATGCCTCGCGTTTTCTGTGTTGCTTGTCCGCTGACCGAAAGCGTACAAACAATGCAAAGAAGCAATAAAAGAAAACGCTGAACCATAGGCGTTCAGTTTGGGTTTTATTTAAGATTTTTCTGCAAAAACTCTTGCATAGCGTGACGAATCGACCGCAGACCGAACTGTTCTGTTCGGATGTCGCTCAGTTTCATCCATTGGCAATCTTTTGCATCGTCGTTCGCGCGCATCTCTTCTTCGTTTGAGACTTGACAAACAAAGAAAAAATCGAGCGTTTTCACTGCAATACCGCTGTAGAGGTAGGAGTTAGGGATGCTGAAGAGGTAGTCTGCCTTCACAATGTCGAGGTTTGTTTCTTCTTTAATCTCGCGATGCAACGCTTGTTCCATCGTTTCGTCGATGTCGCAGAACCCTCCAGGCAGGTCGCACATGCCTTTGGCGGGATCGAACTTGCGTGTTTCGACGAGCAACTCACCTTTTTTATTTAATATAAAGGCGGCACACGATGCGCTGGCGTTCATAAACAATTCGAATCCGCAGCTTTCGCAACGCTTACTCTTAAAACTGTTCTCAACAAAGTGCGAACTACCGCACATGGGGCAATACTTGAATTTTTCTAATGGGTGCATGGGTTATAAAAGCGATTTGATTTCGGCTTCTAAGTCTTTGATTTGCGAATCGCGTTTGTGCAAAGTGCCTGTTTTGTCTATCAGGAAATAAGTGGGAACGGCTTGCACGTTGTAGGTGGCTGCTGCAGTACCGTCGTCGTGCACTGAAATCCAAGGAATAGCGGCTGTCTGCGTTTTCCAGAAATGCTCGTTTTCGTCTTCGCTTACTTGATAAATCTCGAAGCCTGCTGCGTGGTATTTATCGTAGAGCGCGCGAAGCGACATAATGCGCTGCGCACTTTTGTCCATAGCAAACACGTGGAAATCGAGCAAAACGACCTTTCCCACCAGCGACGTAAGGCTTTGCTCTACGCCTTTATTGTCGAGAAGATTCAAAGGCAGCGTGCCAGCATACTGAACCAACGAAGCGTCGATCTCTTCGCGTGCTTGGTTGTTCTTAATGATGCGCATATCTTTCATACCCTCGAGCGCAATGTTGTGGAGATTCGTTCCGCGCTCGGCGTTTGGGTAGAACGTGTCCCAACTCGTTGCAACAGCGGCGAAAGCCTTTACGTCGTCGTTGCTGTGGCGTGGGTCGAAAATGAGGGATTCTGCGTTGCCCAAACGGAATGTTTGGAATAGGGCAAAATAAGACGATGCTGCGCGTGGATCTTTGAAGATATAATTTTTTCTGACGTCGTTTTTGTATGCCTCAAGCAGCGCGCTGACGCCGTTTCTCACTTGCTCCACGCCTGTCGATGGGTCGTTCATCAGCATCTCGATGCGGTTTTGCAGGTTGATTTGCTTAATCGCCAACTCCTGAATCTGCTTGTTGCTTTCGGAACCTGTTATCTCATACTTGCCCGACATCGTTGGGTAAGACGCTTTCACGTTCACCGTTTCGGTAGAGTCAACCGCGAAATTGATGAGTCCGCCATGGATGCGTAGGCGATAGAACTCTGGCGCGTCGGTTGCTTTGCCTGTGAAGTGGAAATCGCCTTTCGCGTCGAGCGTCACGCTGTCAAGCACTTCTGGACCGTTGAGTCCCATATTTTCAAAATAAAGAATAGAATCTTTGGCGTCGGAGATAGTGCCAGAAACTTCAAATTTTTTGTTATCGCAAGCCGTAAAAAGGGTCGCCATCAGCGCGAAAACCAACAGCAACGTGGCTTGTTTCAAGCGAAATTGTTTCATATTTTTGATTGTTTGATTGCAAGAAAAAATCCGATTCTCGGAATTGTTGCACAAAGATAGTGCAATGTGCGTGAAAAACAAAATTTATTTCGATTTTTCCCTATGTTTCGCGTTTTCAGCGCCAAAAAATAGAACCCGATTTCGCGCGTTTTTTCTCCCAATTCGCTGCAACCGAAAAACTGCTCCGCCTTCCCCCTTTTTCTTCCAAATGGAATAGCGTTTTAATTGTAAAGAGTTGTTAAATTAACTCTGTTAATGAATCTTAAAATGAATAAAAATTCACGCGAGAAAAAATTGAATTCTGGAAAGAAAAAATGGGTTTTTTTGTCAGAATTGCACACGACAAAAAAAGTGTGCAACGAAAAATATTTACAAAAATCAGTGATTTTTTGCACAAAATCGCCGATTTGTGCAATTTTTTCGCTCTATTTTTGAAAAAAGTCGCAAATTTTGCTTCCGAAAAACGGCCGTTTTTCGATCAAAAACGACTGAGATATTTTTGAAAACGACTGGGAAATTTTTGTAAACGACTCGTTTTTGAAAAAAGACCCCTAAAAACCCCCTTCTAAAACTTGAGAATTTGGGTGCAAAAAAAACTTTTGCCGAAAATTTTTCATTTTCGCGCGTTAACGAAACTTAAAAAATGAATATTTATTCCACGTTTTGCATAAAAATTTTTACATGCTTTAACAAGACGTTCTACTCTTTTTTTGCTCTACTTTTTATGCAAAAAATTGGCGTTTCTACACCACAAAATTCTATCTCATGCATCGCGTAAAAAATTTCCGATGAGACTTGGCAAAAAATCATCGATTTCATCGAGATTTTGACCCTTGCGCGAGGTTCCTTGAGCGCAAAAATCGTGCATTTTTGCATTAGAATAAAAAACAAGAAAATGATTGTTTTATCGTTTTTTGGCTGTTTCACGAGATTTTTTTACTTTTGTCAACTCAGAAAATCTCATTAAATTGCTCACTATTTTTTATAAAATCCCTTCAGAAAGATGAACGTGAAAAAGTTATTTTTAACAAATTTTAAGGGGGGCGAGAAGAATATTTCAAATACTCTTCAATAGCCACGCGGCTCTTATGATGCGCATTTCGCGAATAGGCAAACCGCTAAAAACTCCCACGAATGTAGATTCGTTATACGTGTTCACTGTTGCATTTAACAAAGAAGATTTAATTAGAAAGCAGTACGAATTATTAAAGAAACACCTTAAAGACAAAAATTTTCATTACATCGTGGCAGATAATTCTTGCAAACAAAAACGCCCTACTATTAGAAATCTTTGTAAAGAATTAGGGATAGAATATATTTCCATACCAAAATACATTCATTTTTGCGCATTGACGCGTCTTTTTTATAATGGAATGTCGCACGGGGCGGCGCTCAATTACCTTTTCTTTCACTACATCGCGCCTTTGAATCCACCCTATTTTGCCATTATTGACCACGATATGTTTCTCCTAAAAGACTATAACTTTAAGGCGAAACTAACAGAAGAAAAAAATAAAGACTTTTACGGTGCAGAAAGAAAGCGAGGAGAAACTTGGTATTTATGGCCAGGCTTTGCCATTTTCAATATGAGCGTATTCGAAAACATTAGACCGAATTTTCTACCTTACTTCAATAAAGAAAGAATGTTTTGTGATGCAGGTTCAAAGAACTATATTCAACTTTACAAACATTACGATTACGATAAAAGTTCATTTGCTCACTGCGATACAAGACGCATAAAAGTGACGAAAGGACTTAAGACTTGGAACGAAATATTTCATAGTGATTTTATACATATTATTGACCACTGTTGGTTACACCTCATTAATGGTTCGAATTACGCAAAAACGAAAGGAAAAGAAAAGACTATACAAACTCTTTTGCGCAACTTAGAAAAAATAAAGATATAAATTAAGACAAGGCTTAGCGTCAGTTTTTTTCTTTTTGGTGCATTTATTTGTATATTTGCGATTGACTTTCAGCCGGAATTGCACCGCATTGCGATTGAGAAAATCCGAGAGAGGGAAAGAAAACACAATATGCCGAACATCAATTTTATTGCAATAGATTTTGAAACAGCCAATATGCAACGCGCGTCGATTTGCGAGGCGGGAATTTGTGTGGTGAAAGACGGAAAAATTGTGGAGACACGCTCGTGGCTCGTGCGTCCCGAAGGAAATTTCTACCACTACCGCAACATCGAAATACATGGAATACGTCCAGAAGACACCGAGAACGCGCCGAGTTTCGTTGAAGTGTGGCGCGAAATCAGTGAGTACTTGAAAGATTGCCCCATTTTAGTGGCGCATAACGCAGCGTTCGATATCAGTTGCATTCGTTCATCGCTCAGTTTCTACGGTTTGCCAACGCCAGACGTTACTTATTTTTGCTCACTTCGCGCTGCGCGAAAGCTATACCACTTCGATAGCAACCGATTAGATTATCTCTGTCATCAGTTCGACATACCCTACGAGCGCCATCATCGTGCAGGCGACGATGCCGAGATGTGCGCCCGACTTTTCTTGCGCGAGATTAAAGACGCTGGTTGGGTGGAACCCGACGAGATGATGTGGTGCGGCGGTAAAATGTAACGAAGGACACGTTTTTTATTTTAGTAGAAAATTTCTCTATTTTATGCACCATCGGCAGGTATATTGCCGATGTGCGACTTATTTTTGCGCCATCTAAAACTTAAAAATGTAAGAGATATGAAGGAGAAAGACATGGATTGGCATTTTTTGCGCGACAAAACGGTGGAAACACTGGAGCATTTGATGAAAAGTTACGAGTCGATGGCTGATGCAGATGATTGCGATAGCGAAAGGATTGCACTGGAGAGAAAAGCAATTATTAACGATGCGATGAGAGAGCAGCAATCGCTGTGGCTGCCTTACCTCGTTGAGTTTGACAATGCAGCAAAAGCAGCTTTGAAAGAGCTGTTTGAGCATGGAAAATTCGTGTATGAGAAGATGGCGCGTCAGCACAAAGGAAAAACGGTTGACGTGAACGCCTATCTGTTTCCAAGCAAACGCTATCCAGCTTTGCATCCCATTCAAGACGAATTTCACGAAAGACTTTGGGCAGATGTACTGCAATCGCGAGAAGCAAACAAATACTTCCAAACGTTTTTGCCACGACTTAACTGGAACAGTGACAGCGATAGAAAGTTAGAGCGGCTGGAAGACGATGATTTATATAAGAAAGACGACAACTGGAACGAAGGATTAGACCCGGAGTTGACGAAAGATTTGCATCTATCTTACTATTTCCACAACATTTGGGAACACTCTTCGTTCGCCTATTCCGACTTTATTTTTGTTAGAGAATTCGACAAACGCATTGAAGTTTCGATAACAGAAGATCTCACCTTATTATAATATAAAAAGGAAACGATGAAGATTCTCGAAATATTGAATAGTTCCAGAATCCGAACGCTCGAAGATGTGATTGTAGGCTACATGGAGCGAGGCGGATATAGCAACGTTGTGGATGAATTAGGCATCGTTGAAAGACGGAAACGACTCATTGACAAAGCGTTGCTTGCGCATTGCGCTGACGAATTGCGCGAAGACATTCTCCACTTCGACGAACTGCTCAAAAAAGAAGTGGAAAAGATGGAAAAAATGTGCAAGGAAACGTGGTACGACATCGTTGGCGATGATGTTTTTCTTGGTGAAAAAGATCTCTATGTATGTGGAAAAATTTCTATGGGAAGCAACTACCCCACCTTGCATCCACTGCAAGACGACGACCGACAAACGCTTTGGGATTTGCTTGTAGATGAATCGTTTCGCCAGAACCATGCACGCGTGAGAACGAAGGCGATGATTTGGAACTTCGATAGGCAAGAGAAGCGTGAGGGACGTGAGCCTACGTTTTTTTATGATAAAGATGCAGACGTATTTTTTGATAACGAATTTCTCGACAACCTACATTTGTCGGTTGGTTTTGCTGAGTTATACAAGAAAAGCTACTTGGCGCTGACGGATCTCATATACATCCGAACTTTCGAGACAGCCATCCATATCATAGAAGAACCACATATCGGGTCAGGTAGCGCATATCATTACGACGAAACGCAGAAACGCTGGAAGCGAACGTTTCCAGAATCTCGCGGAACGCAACTTTTCTATTAAAATTTTACGTGCTTGCGTGAATGATTCTATGTTCACTCGATGTTCACTCTACAAAAAACAAAAAAGGAGTTACGGCATTCGTAACTCCTTTTCATTGCGTGGACCAGCCAGGGCTTGAACCTGGGACCTCCAGATTATGAGTCTGTTGCTCTAACCAACTGAGCTACAAGTCCGTTGCAAATGCATTTTTGCGATTTTGCGGATGCAAAGTTATAGTGTTTGCGCGAATTTTCCAAATAATTTACACGAAAAAGTCTGCTATCGTTGCGCGAAATGGCTGAAAAATCGGGTTGTTACAAAGGTGTTTCATGCGTTAAAGACTGTTGATTGATTGTTTATTTGGTTGGTTTTGCATAACTTTGCGCCGTTTTCATTTATTACAAATCAGCCAAAACATGATGCAGACTGAAGATAGCAACGCTTTTCTGGGCTTGAATGCCGCAGAAGTTGCCGAAAATAGCGCGCGTTACGGCAAGAATGTGCTGACGCCACCGCAGCGAACATCGCTTTGGAAACTTTATTTGGAGAAGTTTAAAGATCCAATTATTTTGATTTTGATTGTTGCCGCAGTGATTTCCATCGCTCTGGCGTTCTATAACCACAATTTTATTGAGCCTTTAGGCATCCTGATTGCCATTTTCTTGGCGACAACGATTGGTTTTCTATTCGAAATGGACGCGAATCGCAAGTTTAACTTGCTGACCGCGATGAACGAAGAACAGAAAGTAAAAGTGCGTCGCGACGGAAAAGTGGTTGAAATTGCGCGAAAGGATGTGGTCGTTGGCGATGTTGTTTTGATAGAGACAGGCGATGAAATTCCAGCCGATGGCAAACTGATTTTCGACACCGATCTTCAGATCGATGAATCATCGCTTACGGGAGAACCAATCGCGATGAAATCGGCAAAAATTGACGAGAACGAACCAAAAAAAGATGCTTCAGCCTATCCAGCGAACGTCGTTCTGCGTTCGTCGATGGTGATGGGCGGTCGCGGAACGTATGTGGTTACGGCTGTAGGAGATAGCACCGAAATCGGTAAAGTGGCGCATAAGTCGTCGGAAGTGACGATGGTAAAAACGCCGTTAAGCATTCAGCTGAATAAATTAGCAAAATATATTTCTTTGATTGGCGGCATTGTGGCTTTCGCAACGCTCGCCATTTTTATTTTTCAAGACATCCACAAAGACCCAACCATTTGGATAGAAAAAGATTGGGCGAAGATTGCCGAAGAAGTGCTGCGTTATTTCATGGTCGCTGTCACGCTTCTCGTGATGGCTGTGCCTGAAGGACTGCCGATGGCTATAACATTGAGTTTGGCAATGAACATGCGTCGCATGCTGAAATCGAACAATCTCGTTCGAAAACTGCATGCATGCGAAACGATGGGCGCTGTGACGGTGATCTGTACCGATAAAACGGGAACGCTAACGCAAAACAAAATGCAGGTTAGACAGATGTACCAGCAGCCGAAAACATCTGAATCACTGCTCGAAAAAGCGATTGCTGTCAACTCAACTGCTGAATTGAACGATACGAAAGGCATTGGAAATCCGACTGAAGTGGCGCTTTTGCTTTGGTTGAAAGCGCGAAATATCGATTACGGACAGCTTCGGTGGAAGTCAGACATCGTGCAACAGATTCCTTTCTCAACAGAAAAGAAATATATGGCAACGATGTCAAAAAATGGCGATTTCATCGACGTTTTTGTAAAAGGTGCACCCGAAATTATTTTGTCGATGTGCTCCATCCATCCAGTAGATTTAGAGGAGGTAAACCAGCAACTTGTTGCTTGCCAACGTCAAGCGATGCGCACCATTGCATTTGCTTATAAAAAAGTTGCTGCGAAAGACGAAATTAATCTTGATAATCTGAGTTTCCAAGGCTTTGCAGCCATTTCCGATCCTATTCGCGAAGATGTGCCAGCTGCTGTTGCAGAATGCCAGCAAGCAGGTATTAAAATCAAAATTGTTACGGGCGACACTTCGGCTACAGCCATCGAAATTGCTCGTCAGATAGGAATCTGGCCGCAAAGCGATGTAACCGAAGAACAGAGCAATGCATGGCATATCACAGGCGCTGAATGGGCAGCACTAAGCGATGAAGAAGCGTTGGAACGCGCGCCAAAGCTGCGCGTCATGAGTCGCGCCAGACCAACAGATAAGCAACGTCTGGTTGAATTGCTGCAGAAAACGGGCGAGATTGTAGCGGTTACGGGCGACGGAACCAATGATGCACCAGCGCTACATCATGCACATGTGGGTCTATCGCTTGGTTCTGGAACCAACGTTGCTAAGGAAGCGTCGGACATCACATTGCTCGACGATTCATTCCATTCCATCGCCAACGCTGTTATGTGGGGACGATCAATCTATAAAAACATACAGCGATTCCTTTTCTTCCAACTAACAGTCAATCTCACTGCTCTGGTACTTTTTCTCGTTGGTTCGTTCTTCGGAAGAGAACTACCGCTGACGGTAACGCAGATTCTGTGGGTGAATTTGATAATGGATACGTTTGCCGCAATGGCTTTGGCATCGCTACCTCCATCACATGCGGTCATGAATGAAAAGCCGAGAAATCCAAAACAATTCATTATCACAAAATCTATTCTTCGCGGCATCCTATTCTGGGGACTTGCGTTCGCCATTGGCATGCTTATCTATTGGAAAAGGATATTAATGAGTGATGGAATCGACATAAACGAAGAAACAAGATTCTTCACTATTTTCGTCATGCTGCAATTCTGGAACTTATTCAACGCCAAAGCGTTAGGCACAACGCAGTCCGCTTTTCACAACATCAAGGGTTCCGCTGGTTTTTGGTTGATTGCCGCGCTTATCTTCATCGGACAGATTCTTATTGTGCAGTTCGGCGGCAAGCAAGTGTTCAGAGTGCAACCTATCTCAATGGATTGGTGGACTAAAATCGTAGGCGGCACTTTCGCTGTGTTGGTTTTGGGTGAAATTTATCGTGCAATCAGACGATGGACAAAATAAAAAATATCATATTCGACATGGGCGGCGTTCTTGTTGGGCTGGACAAGCATCGCTGTATTGCTGCACTCGATGCTATTGGTGCACAAAAAATTGCCGAATACGTTGACGAGCATCGCTCGGAAGACCTTTTCCATGAGCTGGAGCTTGGACATATCACGCCAAGTCAGTTTTGCGACGAAGCCAGACGCATAGGTAATTTCGCAGCGAGCGACGATAAAATCATCGATGCATGGAATGCGCTGCTAACTGATATCGATGTGGCGAAGCGTCAACGACTTGCGGAGCTGCGCCAACGCTATCGCGTTTTCCTGCTAAGCAATACGAACGTCTTACATTGGAACAAATGCGCCAACGAGTTGTTCCCTTACAATGGTTTGGGCGTCAACGATTTTTTTGAGCGCATTTTTCTTTCGTATGAGATGGATATGGTGAAGCCCGATGCCGAGATTTACGAGGCTGTTCTACAAGAAACAAAAATCAATCCTGCAGAAACCATTTTTATCGATGATTCCGAGAAAAATTGCAACGCAGCAGCTGCGCTTGGCATTCAGGTTTTTCACGAAAAAAGTGGACGTGATTGGTTAGAAAAAATACAATAAAAAGCAAACGAAACTACCCGATATGAAAACAATTTACCTCAATAGCGAAAAGCCAAACATTGAACCCTGCGTTGCGACGATTGGGTTTTTCGATGGCGTTCATCGTGGACATCAATATCTGATCAAGCACGTCGTTGACGAAGCACAACGAATGCAGTTGAAATCGGCTATCATCACGTTCGATATTCATCCTCGCCAAGCGCTGCAAAGCGATTACGTGCCCGAATTGCTGTGCACCAACGAGTCGAAGATACTGCTTCTGTCGCGAACGGGTGTGGACTATTGCATTATCTTGCATTTCGACACCGATATGGCAAGCCTCCCTGCCGACCGTTTTATGCAACAGATTCTCAAAGAGCAGCTCGGCGTTCAGAAACTCATTCTCGGCTACGATAACCGCTTTGGTCACAATCGCGAATTCGGGTTCGACGATTATGTTCGGTTTGGTAAGGAAATTGGTATGCAGGTTGAGCAGCACCAAGCATTGACCGTTGGCGGTCTGAACGTGAGTTCTTCGGTTATTCGACAATTTATTCGCGAAGGACAGATTGAAAAAGCAAATCAATACTTAGGTTATCCGTACACCATTTGCGGAACGGTGACTGGCGGACGTCACGAGGGAAGAAAATTAGGTTTTCCTACGGCAAACTTCGACTTGAAAAGTCTTCAGCAACTGCTGCCTGCCGCTGGTGTTTATGCTGTGTTAGCGCGCAATTTCAAAGAGATGGCAACGCGACACGCAATGATGAACATCGGAACGCGACCAACGTTCAACGGAAAAGACCTTTCTGTCGAGACGCATATATTAGATTTCGACGAAGATCTGTACGATCAAACGCTATTGATTTCGTTTGTGCATCGCATTCGCGAAGAACAACATTTTGAAACGCCAGAAGAATTGACTGAACAACTGAAACGCGATGCACAACTCGTGAAAGAACAATTTGAAAAAGATAACGAAAATGAATAATAAAGCGCTGAAAGTTTTTCTCGATGCGGTGTTCTACCTCATCGTCTTTGCACTTCTCCAATTTATTGCAACGATTCTCTTTACTGCTTTACTGAAAGGACAATCCGAAGGCAACGTGATGCTGTGGGGTTCCATCGTTAGCAGCATCCTGACCATTGCTTTGTTCGTCTGGAGACGCTGGTATCCGTTCAATAACGCCTTTCTGCGAACACGACCTTGGGCGATATTGTTCTGGGTCGCCATCTTAGCGCTGGGAACCATCATTCCGAGCGAGTGGTTTAGCGAACAACTGGGCGTAGAGCTGCCAGATAATTACGAGGCGATATTCGATCAGATGATGAGCCATCCACTTGGATTTTTCGCGATATGCATTCTCGTTCCTGTTGCTGAAGAAATCGTTTTTCGTGGCGCTATCTTGCGCGTTCTGTTAGACTTTTTTGGAAAGAAAATGCACTGGATTGCGATTCTTATTTCAGCACTTGTTTTCGGTGCTGCACACATGAATCTGGCGCAATTCCTGCACGCTACCCTTCTCGGTCTGCTGCTTGGCTGGCTTTACTATCGCACTGGCAGCATTTTTCCTGGTATAGTGCTGCATTGGGTGAACAACACAGTAGCGTATGTCGTGTCGAAACTGATGCCAGGCATGAACGATATGAACCTGCTCGACCTGTGCGGTGGCGATGTCAAGAAGGAATTGTTCTACGTTGCATGCTCTCTCTGCCTTTTCTTGCCTGCATTGTTCCAGTTGGCTACGCGAATGAAAAAGCCAAAAGACGAAGATTTGGCTTAAAATTCCCTATTTTCAACTCGAAAGACCTTATTTAAGGGTCAAAAATCCCGATGAGATTTGTCAAAAAATCCCGATGAGATTTGTCAAAAATCCCGATGAAATCAGCGATTTTTGACCCTTGCGCGAGATCCCTCGAGCGCAAAAATCGGTGATTTTTGACGAATTAGCATTTTATAGCATAAAAAGGATGCGCCCAATTCCTTTCTTTGAAAGCGTGACGCACCCTCTCCCCCTCCACCTTGTCTCGCGACAGCGAGGCAAGGTGGACTTCTTCGGAAGCGCTTTCACAAGAAATAGGATTTTAAGAAAACTTTACAAAATTTAACTACGCTTTTTGGCGAAATTTTAACACTTGATTTAACATTCGTTTGCATTTGACCGACCAATTTCTAATGCACAAATTTTGGTTGTTTTTTATCGCTTTTTTGTCGCAACTCAACGCGCGAAATGTTAAAATGATAGATTTATGCAAAAAATATACGCATTTTCGATGTTTTTCCGCGTAAAACAGCCAATTTTTGAACGTGAATTTTTCCGAAAATGCATTTGTTAAAAAAGTTAAATGATATAAGATAAAAAATTATCTCACGTGAGATAGATTTCTAAAGCGCCCATTTACGACTCGTAAACAGCCTTTTTGCATCCGTAGTCCACATAAAAGGGCGAAAAAAATCGCAAAAAACGAAGATTTTTTTCACGTAGAATAAAATTTTAACAAATAAAACTTAACATTTTTAACAATCTTTGACACGCCGATTTAACACTCTTTTTTAACACTTTTGCGCGTGCAATAAATTCTCGATTCGACTGTTTTTGAATTTTTTTTCACTTTTTCCTGTAAGAAATGGCGAGGTTGGGCGTATTTTTTATAGGATCGACATCCGAAAACATCGAATAACACTCAAAAAAACACTTGATTTTATGAAGAAACAATTATGCTTTCTATTACTCTTGCTTAGCGTCAGCATCGGCATGCTTGCGCAAAACGAACAATATACAATAAGCGGTGAAATTATAGACCAAGACAGCCTAACGCTACCATATACAAGCGTGTTTGTAACCGACACCGCACAGCAAATTATTTGCAGTTCTTTCTGCGATGAAAATGGGCGATTTCAACTGAAAGTAGATAAGGGAAATTACATTTTTGGCGCAAGTAATATTGGATATGAATTGATTGCGATTCCAATGACAATCACTAACGACACCGTTCTTGGCAGCATTTTATTAAACGAGAGCGTTGAAGAATTGCAAACGGTGGTAGTGAATGGGCGAATTACACGAGTTCGTCCGCAAAAAGACGGCTTCAGCGTTGATGTAACAGGTTTCAATGCCAATTATAACGATGCGTTCGACCTGCTGCACTGCATTCCCCAACTGACAATCAAAGGAACTGATATCGGCGTTGTTGGGAAAAAGAATATCATCATACAGATTGGCAAAGTTCTGCAACGTGTTGAAGCCAGTGAATTGGCGTCTATTCTTAAAGGATATGACGCAAAATTGATAGAAAAGGTTGAGGTTTTAAGACAACCACCACTGCGTTATGATCGCGATGGAAATACCGCTATGATTATTCTTCACACGTCATCCACTTTCGAAAAATACTTTGGCGGAATTGTAGGCACGGAGTTGATGAAAGGAACGCACCATAATTATCGTTATGGTGGATATGGAACACTGATGTACAACAGCAATAAACTATTTTTTTCTGTTTCGCCTTCTTACAATAAAAACGGTTCCTATATGCGCGAAGATGTGAATTATGATTACGGTCAGTCGCTTTATAATATGCTCACGCCATCGCAAGGTGATAATTCTTATCGAGGCGTTAGGAGTACATTGCAATGGAATTACTCAGACAAGGGAATGGTTGGCGTTACTGGTACAATCAATAAACGTTCTGTAGAAAACTCGTTTATGTCGTACGAGCGAACCATTCCGCAAGAAGCGATCGGCGTAGATTCTGACAATGAAAACAATATCTCGACCGACACACCAAAAAGGAGTATCACTGCTTATCTTGAACAGAATTTTGGGAAACGGAATAATAAAGTGTGGTTTGAAGCGTCATACTATAATTATAAAACAACAGAACGCGCAGATTTTATCGGCACACGCACAAACGACAACAAGCAATATTTCACATATACCGATGATGACTTGTTGAGGGTAAATGGCGTTGGTGTGAATAATGATTATAGTTTAAAGTTAGACGATGCGGGTGATTACATTTTGGATTTCGGTTTGAAATATTTGCAAAGTCGCACACGCAAGAAACGTTCGCATGAGCAGTGGATGGATGATAACAGTGATGAAACCTATCAACAAGGAAACGACTTCCGTCTCGATGAACTATGTTTTTCGCCTTACGTTAGCGCTACGATGCAATTAAGTTCAACGATTTGGAGTCGCGTCGGAATCATCTCTGATATTACTTCCCGTAGGCACAACGATGGCGATGGATGGAAACCGTATAAGCGTTTTGTCACTTGGCTTCCGTCATTGCATACAACATTTAATCTATCTCGCGTGCATCAACTTTCTGTTACATTCAATTCTTCAGTCGAACAACCTAAATTTAGCCAGTTAAATCCTTTCACTTGGCGTATTAGTCAACGTAGTTTCAGAATGGGAAACACCGAATTGAGCCCAGAAAAACACTATAAAACAAGAATCGGTTTCACGTATAGAGGAAGTCTGCAAGTGGCAGGCGCTTTCGACTTTGGTAGTGATATCATTTCGGAAGTTACGACAATCAATTCTGAAGGAGCAATCATTACCCAGCCAGAGAATGCACAAAGCAGTAGAATTTGCGGATTGGAAATGTCTTATTGGTATGACAAAATCTCATGGTTGACAGCTTCTATCAGCGCAAATTGTGGCTATAGTCGATATACTTCCGACAATCCTTTGTTAGTTTCTAAGATGACGGGATGGGAATGGAGCACAGATGGATTTTTGGAGTTCGTGTTTAATAAAAAACGTACATGCACAGGATATATCTCTGGCAATTATTTCGGAAAGAAAAAGACGACTGTTTCAACCATAGACCCACAATACAGCATGGATTTGGGGCTTACTTGCTTTTTGCTTAACCGTAAATTGTCCGTAAGTATTGCAGGAATGAGTCTGATTTCGTCATCCTATAAAGGTCACAGCGAAAGAGATGGCTATACTATATCATTCAACAATCGATATAATTATCCTACATTGTATTTTTCTGTGTCGTATAAATTCTTTAATGCCAACGATAAATCTGTCCGCAAAAGAATGAGTGCGAGTGACGTTGAGCGAAGATTTTGACGACCAATAAACACCATAAAGCGAAGAAACCGCAAATAAAATTTTGCGGTTTCTTCTAATTGATTTGTATGTTATGAAAATTTGAGAGAATACGAAACTTCACAGTTTCGGTGTTTTATTAAACATTATTGTAAAGAGAAAAGCTTAGAAAAATCATTTAATCAATTGGACTGCCTCATCAGCCATTGTTTTTGCTTTGGCTGAGTCACCTACGATTGAATCTCGCATGGCAACCGAAGTTCCTTTTTGCACATTGTTCACGTCTTCCGCCATGTTGATTGGTTCTTGCTGCTGACGGAATGGCACTTGCGCTGCATTTCCGAGCGTCAAGATAATCGCTACGATTGCTGCAGCTTTGAATAGCGGCATAAAGCGTTGCGCTAACGTGATAGAGTGTGCTTTGACTGGCGCAGGTTCTTCGATTATCGACAAAATACGCTCATCGAACTCCTCGCCAAGCACGTCTTCTGCTGCTGACGCAGCCTCATAGCAGAACAAGTCTTTATAAGGCAACAGCGAAGCAGGCACATCTTTTTGGCTAAAGAATGCACGTAGAATCTGCTCTTCTTCAAGAGTAGTCTGGCACTGCCAATAGCGCTCAAGGAGTTGCGTGATGTATTTATAATCCATAATCTTCAAACTTTTTAAATTGCGACTTAATCGTCTGTCTTGCTCGATAGATGCAGATTTTCACTTGTTCTTCGGAGATACCGATAGTTTCTGCAATCTTTTTGTAAGCAAATCCCTCGAATTCTCGTAGTTGAATACAACTCTTTTGCTTCTCGGGGAGAGCGTCGATGATGCGTTTCACTTCAGCAAGTCGTTCGCTTTGCAACAGTTGTTTTTGTGGATCAGAAGGATCGGACTGCTCTAGGGTGACCTCCATCAGCGAACTGGTTTGGTTGTCCTTTCGCTTGTTAGCGTCGAGCGCGAGGTTACGACAGATTTTAAAGCAGAGTGCTTCAACCGAATCGTAAGTTTCCCATTGGTCGCGTCGATTCCAGATTCTGATGAGCGTTTCCTGCACGACGTCTTCTGCTTCAGCGGGATTGAGCGTGATGCGCAATGCGAGCCTGTAGAGCTGATTTTTCAGCGGCAGAATATCGTTTCGGAAATTGATTTCCTTCATCTGCTCTCTAATTAGATGACGATTGAGATTTTAAAAAGTTACAGAAAAAATGATTTTTTTGAGCGATTGCTCTTTATTTTATTCTAAATAGGTGTATCCGTAGAGTCCAGAGCGATAATTATTCAAGAATTCTTTACCTTCTTCCAATGAGATAACGCCTTGTTTCACGCTCTTGGAAACCCATTGCTCGAGTTGGCGAACGAGTTTCTTCGGATTGTATTGCACATAGTCTAAAACTTCTTCTACAGTTTCACCATCGAACACTTGATCGATGTGGTATTTTCCATCTTTCACGCTGATATGCGCTGCGTTTGTGTCGCCAAAAAGATTGTGCATATCGCCGAGAATTTCTTGGTATGCACCAACCAAGAAAATACCTAAGCAATAGTTCTCGTTTTTCTTCAAGCGATGGACTGGTAAAACATGTGAAATATTGCGATTAGTGACGAAGTTAGCCACTTTTCCATCAGAGTCGCAAGTGATATCCTGCAGGGTAGCGTTGCGGGTTGGTCGTTCGTCGAGACGTTGCAATGGAACGATTGGGAAAAGTTGGTCAACTGCCCATGCATCTGGCAGACTTTGGAACAATGAGAAGTTGCAGAAATATTTGTCTGCCAGCAACTTATCTAAGTTTTTCAGTTCTTCAGGAACGTGTTTCAACGTTTTAGCGATGGCGTTTATTTCGCGACAAACGCTCCAATACATTCTCTCAACGTCAGCACGCGTCTCCAGCGTTACAAGTCCATGCGAGAACAAATCAAGTGCCTCATCGCGAATTTGCTCTGCATCGTGCCAATCTTCCAGAATCGAGCGCGAGTTCAGGTTATCCCATATTTCGTAAAGGTCTTTCACGAGTTTATGATCCTGTTCGTTTGGTTCAAATTCTTCGGGCATCTCTGGAAGCGTGGCAGTCTCCAAGACGTTAATGACAAGCACTGAGTGGTGAGCCGTCAATGAACGTCCGCTTTCCGTAATGATGTTTGGATGCGGAATATTGTTTTGGTTTGCCGTTTCAATGAACGTGTAAAGACAGTCGTTGATGTATTCTTGGATGGAATAGTTCACCGAACTCTCGCTGTTTGGCGAGCGAGTACCATCGTAATCCACACCAAGTCCACCACCGCAATCAACGAATTCGACATGATAACCCATCTTGCAGAGTTGTACATAGAACTGCGACGCCTCGCGAAGGGCGGTTTGGATGCGACGAATCTTTGTAATCTGACTGCCGATGTGGAAGTGAATCAAGCGAAGCGCATCGTGAAGACCGTAATCCTCAAGTTTTTGCAACGCAGCAAGCACTTCTGAACTCGTCAAGCCAAACTTTGACGCGTCACCGCCGCTTTCCTCCCATTTACCGCTACCACTTGACGCCAGTTTGATGCGGATTCCGAGATTTGGCGTAACGTTTAATTTTTTTGCCGCTTTAGCAATGATGTCTATCTCGTTGAGTTTTTCAACTACAATAAAGATTCGCTTGCCCATCTTTTGCGCAAGGAGTGCTAACTCAATGTAACTCTGGTCTTTATAGCCGTTACAGATAATCAATGAGTCGCTTTGGCATTGTACTGCAATGACTGCGTGAAGCTCAGGCTTTGAACCAGCTTCCAAACCCAAGTTAAATTTTCTGCCATGCGATATAATTTCGCTTACAACTGGCTGAATCTGATTGACTTTGATTGGGTAAATAATAAAACTTTCGCCTTGATAACCATATTCTTTTGCTGCTTTAGCGAAGCAGTTGGCTGTTTTTTCAATACGATTGTCGAGAATATCAGGAAAACGCAGCAACACTGGCGGTTCAACGTCGCGCAAAGAAAGTTCATCGATTACTTCGCGCAGGTCAATCTGCGTTTCATCTTTACACGGCGTAACGAAGACATGACCTTTCTCATTCACACCAAAATAAGAAATACCCCATCCGTTGATGTTGTAGAGTTCTTTTGCGTCTTCAATAGTCCATTTTTTCATTGTCTTGCAGTTTAATTGATGATATTTTCGATTTGGTTAACGGCTTCTTGTATTTTCTCGTGCGTGTCGAGCAACGAGATATCGAGCGTATGCTTTGCTTTTTCGTAGAAAGGTCGGCGTTCTGCCAGTTGTTTTTCAACGTATTGGCGCAGTTCTTCATCGCTTTTGCCAATCAACAAAGGGCGTTCTTTTCGTGCCATGCTGAGATGTTTCAGCAGAATGTCAATCGACGTTTTCAAGTAGATGGTTTCGCCTTGTTGGTTTAGGTAATCGATGTTGTCAAAGAAGCAAGGCGTTCCGCCACCGCAACTAATGACAACATTTTCAAACTCTGCTACTTCGTGCAAGAGTGTCTTTTCGAGTTTCCGATAACCATCTTCGCCACGCTCTTCAAACAACTGACGCGCTGTTTTACGCATTCTGTTTTCAACATACCAATCGACGTCATAGAAAGGCATGCCCGTTTTTCGTGCGAGTGCATGTCCGAGCGTCGTCTTGCCCGCTCCCATATAACCGATGAGTATGATGCGCATGTGCGTTGCTTATGATTTCTTTTTAGCGTCTGCTGCTTCAATAATTTTGATGCACTCGTCGTAGGTCAGTTCTGCTGCACGATTTTGCTGTTGCTTGGTCAAACGATAATTTTTACCGCCACATGCGAGGTATGCACCATAGCGACCGTTGAGTATATCAATCGTTTTCTCACCTTCGAGATGTTGAATATGACGCTGGCGCTCTTGTTCGCGTTTCTGTTCAATGAGTTCGATAGCCTGATCCAGTGTAATCGTCATCGGATCTACGTCTTTTGGCAACGAAACATATTGCTTCTCGTGCAGAACGTATGGTCCGAAGCGACCCGTTCCAATGCTTACTTCGCTGTTTTCGTATGTTCCAAGCGTGCGAGGCAACTTAAATAGCGACAGCGCTTCATCAAGTGTGATCGACGTAATGCTTTGATTGCTCGACAACTGAGCAAAACGTGGTTTTTCTTTATCGTCAGCGCTTCCTATCTGAACGACTGGTCCGAACCGACCAATCTTTACGTAAACTGGTTTACCTGTTTTCGGATCGTTACCCAGCAGTTTCTCGCCTGCTTTGTGTGCTTGACGATCATTCAACACCTTATTTACGTTTGGTTCGAAGTGCTTATCAAAGTCGAGCATCATCTCTTCCCATTCGTCTTCACCTTTCGCAATTTTATCGAATTCTTCTTCTACGTTTGCGGTGAAGTGATAGTCCATAATATCTGGGAAGTTTTGCTCCAAGAAATCATTGACAACCGTTCCTATGTCAGTAGGAACCAGTCTGCCTTTCTCTTTTCCAAGAAATTCTTTCTTTGTTTTCGAAGCAATTTTATCGCCTTTCAGCGTGTCAATCGTATATTGTTTTTCTACGCCTTTAACGTCTTGTTTCTTTACATAGTCGCGTTGCTGAATCGTACTGATGGTTGGCGCGTAGGTTGAAGGGCGACCGATTTCTAATTCTTCCAATTTACGAACAAGACTCGCTTCGTTATAACGCTGTGGACCTACAGTAAAACGTTCTGTCGATACAATTTCTTCGCGATTCAATACATCGCCTTTCTTCAAGCTTGTCGCTGCGGTGTCAACTGGCTGACCTTCGGCTGCGCGTTCAATGTGATAGACTTTCAAATAACCTTCAGAAACAATTTCTTCGGCTGCAGCGACAAATGGATATTGCACACCCGAAGCGCTAATCGTTGCAGTTGTTTCGTTAATCTCCGCATCAATCATCTGCGAAGCCAATGTTCGCTTCCAAATCAGATCATAAAGACGCTGCTCTTGCGTTGTTCCATCGATGTGGTGACGCGACATCTGCGTCGGACGAATAGCTTCGTGAGCTTCTTGCGCACCTTTTTGCTTAGTCTTGTATTTTCTTACGCGACTAAATTCTGCGCCAAACAATTTCGTTACTTCTTCTTTGCTCGATGCCAAAGCGAAATTCGACAGGTTTACGCTATCAGTACGCATGTAGGTGATTAAACCGTGTTCGTAGAGATGCTGCGCTACCATCATCGTTTGGCTTACCGAGAAGCCCAAGCGATGCGCTGCTTCTTGCTGAAGCGTAGATGTGGTGAATGGAGCAGCAGGCGAGCGATGCGAAGCTTTCTTTTCTACTGACGAAACAGTGAACGACGCTTCTTTGCAAGCTTCCAACACTTTCATCGCTTCGTCACGCGTTGCTATACGCGTACGTACCTCTGCTTCTATATGTGCGTTCGCGGGCGATGTGAACGTACCCGTTACGCGATAGAATGGTTCTGATTTGAATTGCGCTATCTCGCGCTCGCGTTCTACAAGCAATCTAACGGCAACGCTTTGCACGCGACCTGCAGAGAGTGATGGTTTGATTTTGCGCCACAACACTGGCGACAGCTTAAAGCCAACCAAGCGATCCAACACGCGGCGTGCTTGCTGTGCATTAACGAGATTCATATCGATATGACGTGGATGCTCCAGCGCTTCAAGGATAGCGGGTTTCGTAATTTCATGAAATACAATACGGTTTGTCGTTTCAGCGTCCAGTCCAAGCACTTCACACAAGTGCCAAGCAATAGCTTCTCCTTCGCGGTCTTCATCCGACGCCAAGAAAACTTCATCAGAATTGGATAACTCTTTGCGAAGCTGCGCTATCAAACCGCGTTTCTCATCGGGAACCTCGTAAGTCGGAACCATCGTATCATCGTTCAGACTCAATTCGCGCTTCTTCAAATCACGCACATGACCATAACTCGAAACTACTTTATACTGAATGCCACGCGACTTTTCTTCATCTTTCAGAAAAGTCTGTATCGTCTTTGCTTTAGCAGGGCTCTCGACGATAATCAAACGTTTTTCTTTCTTCGTCATAACTATAATAAAAAACTAAAAAATAAGCGCACTCTGGCGCAAAAGCGCTGCAAAAGTAAACCTAAATTTCAGGAAACACCTTATTATATAATAAATTTTACATTTTTTAATAAATCAATCCGTGCGCGAAAACGCAGTTTTGAAAATGATTCGCTACTTTTGCCAAACGATTACTAACTAAAACAAAATTATATGACACAACAAACTCAAGACAAAGGCAGTCGTTTGTATCTGGTAAGCATCGTTTTGGTAGCCGTTCTCGGCGGTTTGCTTTTCGGATACGACACGGCAGTCATCAGTGGTGCTGAGAAAGGACTCCAAGCCTTCTTCATGGGCGCAACCGATTTTCAATATACAAACGCATGGCATGGTTTTACGTGTGCCAGCGCATTGATCGGCTGTATTATTGGTGGTGCTTTGAGCGGCGTTCTATCTAACAACTGGGGACGAAAGCGTGCTCTCGTGTTCGCAGGCGTTATGTTTTTCATCTCAGCTCTTGGAAGTATGTATCCAGAGTTCGGTATTTTCAAAAAAGGAGAGCCTTCTTTCGCTCTTTGCTGCATGTTTAATCTTTACCGCGTCATCGGTGGCGTTGGTGTTGGATTAGCTTCAGCAATCTGTCCGATGTACATCGGCGAAGTAGCGCCATCAAATATTCGCGGAATGCTCGTGAGTTGGAACCAGTTCGCCATCATTTTCGGTCAGTTAGTGGTCTATTTCGTTAATTTTTTGATTCTCGGCAGCCACGCAAACCCTGTCGTTGAAATGGTCAATGGCGTCAACCAAATTCTTAACTCAGGCGATGCCGCTTGGACTATCGCTACTGGCTGGCGTTATATGTTTGGTTCTGAAGCTGTTCCTGCTGGATTGTTCACCATTCTCATTTGTTTAGTACCCGAAACACCGCGCTATCTCGTCATGGCTGGGCAAGACGAAAAAGCCTACGGCATTCTTCAGCGCATCAATGGTACTACAAAAGCAAAAGAAATCTTGCAAGAAATCAAAGAAACTGTTACAGTTAAGACCGAAAAACTGTTCTCTTACGGTTACATGTGCATCTTTATCGGCATCATGCTCAGCGTTTTCCAACAGGCAATCGGCATCAATGCCGTTCTCTACTACGCGCCTCGCATTTTCAGCGATATGGGAATGAGCAACCCGATGGTGCAAACGGTGATCATGGGTGTCATCAATATTCTCTTTACTTTGATTGCAATCTTCTTCGTTGAGAAGGTTGGACGAAAACCATTGTTGATAACGGGAAGTATAGGTATGGCACTTGGCGCTTTCGGCGTAGCACTTACGTTTGGCAACGCAAGCCTTAGCCTCGTCACAATGCTGAGTATCATGCTCTATAGCGCTTGTTTCATGATGAGTTGGGGTCCAATGTGTTGGGTTTTGATTGCAGAAATTTTCCCGAACACCATACGCGGCAAAGCGGTTGCTATTGCAGTAGCTTTCCAATGGATATTCAACTGGATTGTCAGCAGCACATTCGTGCCAATGTTCAACATGCATCTCACCGAAGGAGACCACTTCGGACACTGGTTTACCTACGGTCTGTATGGCACAATCTGCGTCATTGCAGCCTTGTTTGTATGGCGTCTCGTTCCTGAAACAAAGGGAAAGACGTTGGAAGACATGGATAAACTCTGGAAGAAAGAATAAATTTCAATTCGATTTCCAATAAATCGCGAATCGATTTTATCAAAATAAAACCCCAAAAGCATGCAACTGCTTTTGGGGTTTTATTGTATTCCAAATATTTTTCTATCGCAAAAACGAATTGATTAAGCGAAGAATTTTTCAAAAATCGCCGATTTCATCGGGAATTTTTGACAAATTTCATCGAGATTTTTAATCTAATTTCTGCCTTCTTTTACTACATTGATTAGAGTAATGCATACACTTTTCATCAATACACCTTATTATATATAAAAGGGGAAAGCATCTCTCGCGACCGTTTGAATTACTTTATGAAATTCCAAAAGTTTTTTGGCGTAATCACTTCATATTCACAATCAGGATAACTCTGTTTAAACGAAGTGGGAACACTGGCTTTTCGTTTTTCATTCCACTTAAATTCAAACGCTTTAATCTTTCCATTACATTCTTCTATGTAGTCTATTTCCGCTTGATCATGCGTTCTCCAAAAATAGGCATGCACTTTAGAAACTTCTTCAAACGAATTCCGTTTCAAACGCTCGCTAATCATCAAATTTTCCCACAACGCTCCTTGATCGTTTCGCTTCTCCAAAGGCATAAAAGCCTCAATAACGGCATTCCGAATTCCATTGTCCCAAAAATATATCTTCTTACCTTTTTTCAACTCATTCCTCAGATTTCTGCTGAAAGAAGGCAATCTGAAAATGATATAGCATTGCTCTAACAATCCGATATACGTTTCAACGGTTTCTTTATCAATGCCAATCGTATTTGCCAATTCGTTATACGAAACTTCACTGCCCACTTGCAACGCAAGCGCAGAAAGGAGTTTGATTAGTATCTCTGGTTTTTTGAGTCCTCTATAAGTGTAAATATCTTTAAATAGATAAGCACTGGCAATGTGTCTTACGATTGTTTCGGCGTCAGAAGGGTTCACTACAACTTCAGGATACAGCCCATAAATCATCCTTTGATGCAAAAGATTTTCTTCTTGCAATAGTCCATTTTCGTCTGCCATTTCAGTAAGACTGAGTGGGTAAATCTGATTTTCATAGACACGTCCCACACCAGAATCGTAAATGCCATTGGCTAATTGCAATGCTGAAGAACCCGTTACGATAATAGGAATTCCGAGTTTTAAGTCGCCTATTTTCTTTAAGGTGAGCCCAATATCTGTTACTCTCTGAGCCTCATCTATCTGAATCATTTCATAATTTTGCAAACTCAATCGTAACGATTCCGCACTGCGATTGTCAAAGAAATGAGCGTCTTGCTCGAAGTCGCAATTCAATACCAACACTTTATTGCTTGCCATTCCTTGCCTGAGCATTTCCAATAGAGTGGTTTTTCCTACTTGTCTTGGACCAAGCAGCAAACTAATCTTGTCTCTTTTGAAATTCTGCTCAATCAATTTTTTTACTCTTCGCTGTATCATAATGTTGTATTTGGTACGGTTGTAAAATTAATGATAATTTTTATTTCACGCTGCAAATATCAACTTTTTTAAGCGAAAACCGAAAAATTCGGCGGAAATTTTCGGTTTAAACCGCTAAATTAGGCGTATTTTTTCGGTTGCAACCGAAAAATTCGGCGTAATTCTTCGGTTTGACGTAAAAATGAAGGGCAAATAATTATACAAGAAAATGAAATATTTTTGCAGGGATTGTGTGAATAAATCTTAAAAATTAAGGTTCGTTAACGCGTTATTTTTCAATTTTTTGGCGGAAAAGTTTTTTGGCGAGCAAATGTGTGTGGTTTTTGAGCGCGTTTTTCGTGGATTTTTTTGTTTAAACGACTGTTAAAAAAGTTAAATGATATGAGATAAAATTTTATCTCACGTGAGATAATTTTCTAAAGTGCCCATTTACGAGTCGTAAATAGGCGCTTTAGAAATGGAAAAAACAAGGAAAAATTTCTCAAAAAAGGCACTTTTTGCACAAAAACGACTGATTTGTGCAAAAGTTTCAGCACGAGAATTTCATATTTCTTGTATATTTTTCCAAAAACGCGGTTTTTTGCGAAAATTTTTCAACGTTTTAGTAGGCAAAATTGCGTGTTAAAATTTATTATTTTTAACACGATATTTCCGTATATTTATACAATAAAATGCATAAATATTGAATTTCGGTTTGGGTTTCAAAAAAAATAGGCTGCCAAAGCGTGTTGGCAGCCTATTGGTTATTGTGGATTGCGATTGTGGTTTATTTGCAATAGAGCGAAACGATGGTTTCGTAGAGTTCTTGTTTACCACTAATTTGCTTGGGTTCGCCATTCTTTTTAGCGTAGTTTACGAGGTCTTCGAGCGACAGTTTGCCATTTTCGAAATCCTTTCCAATGCCCTCGTCGAACGAAGCGTAGCGCTGTTTCACCATTTCAGGCAGAGGACTATTTTCGATGATGTCGGCTGCGTTCAGCAACGCGCGAGCCAGTGCATCCATACCGCTGATATGCGCGATGAAAATGTCCTCTGGATCGGTTGAATTACGGCGCAATTTAGCGTCGAAGTTGCTGCCACCGTTGTGCAAACCACCATTACGGATGATCTGGAGCATGGCTTGAGTCAGTTCGAAGTTGTCGATTGGGAATTGATCTGTATCCCATCCGTTTTGTGCATCGCCACGATTAGCGTCGATACTGCCCAACATACCGTTGTCAACAGCCACAGCCAGTTCGTGTTCGAATGTATGACCAGCGAGCGTAGCGTGGTTTACTTCGATATTTACTTTGAAATCTTTTTCCAAACCGTTAGCACGCAGGAAGCCGATGACCGTTTCCGTATCGACATCATACTGATGCTTGGTTGGTTCCATTGGTTTTGGTTCGATCAAGAACGTGCCTTTGAATCCCTTAGCGCGAGCATAATCGCGTGCAGCGGTCAAGAATTTTGCCAGATGGTCTTTCTCGCGTTGCATCTGCGTGTTCAGCAAACTCTGATAGCCTTCACGACCACCCCAGAACACATAGTTAGTACCGCCAAGCTTTATTGTAGCATCGAGAGCGTTCTTAATCTGAACGGCAGCGCGTGCAACAACATTGAAATCAGGGTTAGTAGCAGCACCGTTCATGTAACGCTTGTGGCCAAACACGTTTGCAGTTCCCCAGAGCAGCTTGATACCAGTCTGTTTCATCTTTTCGAGCGCGTAATCCGTGATGATCTGCATGCGTTGCTCGTATTCCTCGATTGTATCAGCCTCTTCTATGAGGTCAACATCGTGGAAACAGAAATATTCTATGCCGAGTTTTTGCATGATCTCAAAGCCCGCGTCCATTTTGTCTTTAGCACGCTGAACAGGATCTGCAGCTTTGTCCCATTCGTATGTGCGTGTTTGTCCGCCAAACTGGTCACCGCTGGCTTGACCAAGCGTGTGCCACCACGCCATTGCAAACTTCAGCCATTCTTTCATAGGTTTTCCCAACACTACTTTGTCTGCTTCGTAATAGTGGAAAGCCATTGGATTTTTGGAAGTCGTTCCTTCGAAAGGAATCTTTCCGATTTCAGGAAAATAAGTTTTACTCATGATTTTTAGTTTTTATATTTGTTTAAAGTGTTAAGCCATTGTTCGTAAGCGGCGTTGTATGGTTCGAGATCCGTATCAGGTTGGATTGTTTCGATGAGTTTAAGCGATTGGAACGCCTCTTGCGTGTTCTGATAGAAATGAACGCCAAGACCAGCCGCTTTTGCAGCACCGATACTGCCGTCGGTGTCGTAGAGTTGAATCGTCGTTTGCGACACACTCGCCAGCGTTTTACGGAAAATAGGACTGAGAAACATGTTAGCGTTTCCTGCATGTATATTTGTTATCGTCATACCCATCTGCTTCATGATTTGCATTCCGTATGCAAAACTGAAAGCGATGCCCTCTTGCGCCGCGCGAAGCAAGTGTTCAGGTTTGTGGCGATTGAAGTTAACGCCAGAAATCGATGCGCCAAGATTCTGATTCTCCAAGACACGTTCAGCACCATTGCCGAAAGGAATGACACTCACGCCGTCAGAACCGATAGGCGCTGAGTTAGCGAGCTGGTTTGCTTCGTTGTAACTCAGTTGCGGTGCAACAGTGCGCTTCATCCACGCGTTGAGAATGCCAGTGCCGTTGATGCAAAGCAGAACGCCGAGTCTGGGATTGTCGGGCGTGTGGTTTACGTGCGCAAAGGTATTGACGCGACTTTTCGGATCGTAGTTTGGTTGTCCCAGAACGCCATACACCACTCCGCTTGTGCCAGCCGTTGCGGCTATTTCACCAGGATTGAAAACGTTAAGCGACAGCGCGTTGTTTGGTTGATCGCCAGCGCGATAGGTGATTGGCGTGCCTTCGATGAGTCCGAACTCGCTTGCGGCTTCTTTAGAGACGCGACATGCGACTTCGAAATTAGGCACTATTTCGGGCAAAATAGATGCAGGAAAACCGAAATAGTCCATCAAGAAAGTTGCAGGTTGATTGTTTTGGAAATCCCAAAGCATGCCCTCGCTCAGTCCGCCAATGGTTGTCGTTGCTGTTCCACTGAGACGCAGCGCCAGATAGTCGCCAGGCAGCATGATTTTATCGATTTGTTGGAATAATTCAGGTTCGTTCTCTTTCACCCACGCCAGTTTGGCAGCCGTAAAGTTGCCAGGACTGTTGAGTAGATGGCTCAGACACTGCTCCGATCCAAGCGCTTTGAAAGCCGCATCGCCATAAGGCACGGCTCGGCTATCACACCAAATAATACTCGGACGCAGTGGTTTGTGGTTTTTATCCACGCACACCAGTCCATGCATCTGGTATGAAATACCGATGGCAATCACGTCTTCAGGCTTTGCGTTTGCCTGCGTCATCGCTTCAGAGAGCGCGTTTTTCGCGTAAGAAATCCAGTCTTCGGGTTGTTGTTCTGCCCATCCGCTTTGGATAGAAAGGATAGGCGCTTCGGTTTTTGGGTAAAAAGCGGTAGCTAAAGCATGTCCATTATCAGCATCAACCAATGCAACTTTAACGGAAGAACTACCTAAATCAAATCCTAATAGATAGTGTTTTGTGTTCATACGATTGATTTATTGTCGCAAAAATAGCAAAAAAAACGATGTTTCACGCGAAGAAGTCTTTTATTTTAATAGATGTTGCCTTTTATTTTAATAATTTTATATTACTTTTGCGCTGTATGGTATTGAATTGGATTTGGATAGGATTTTTTCTTATCGCATTTGTTGTTGCCTTGCTTAAATTGCTGATTGCAGGCGACGTTACCGTTTTTCAGACAATGATGTCGAGCACTTTCGAAACGTCGAAATCGGCTTTTGAAATATCCATCGGCTTGACGGGTGTGCTATCATTATGGCTCGGAATCATGAAGATTGGCGAAAAAGGTGGACTCATCAACTGGATAGCACGCATCTTGAGTCCTGTATTCTGCAAGCTTTTTCCTGAGATTCCTAAGGGACATCCCGCTATGGGCAGCATTTTCATGAATATCGCAGCGAATATGCTTGGTCTTGATAATGCAGCAACACCGTTGGGACTGAAAGCAATGGAACAGATGCAAGAGTTGAATCCGAAAAAAGATACGGCAACGAACGCGATGATCATGTTTCTTGTGCTAAACACAAGCGGTCTGACGCTCATTCCAATCACTATTCTCACCTATCGCGCACAACTCGGTGCTGAACAGCCAACCGACGTTTTTATTCCTATTCTTCTGGCGACGTTTTTCTCTACTTTAGCAGGCATTATCGTTACGTCGATTTATCAGAAGATTAACCTGCTAAACCGAACCTTGTTCTTTACGCTTCTCGGTGCATGCGCTGTCATCGCAGGGCTTATCTGGGGATTCTGCTCGCTGCCAAGAGAGCAAGCCACGACTATCAGTACGCTTGTAGCGAACATGTTGCTGATGACGATTATCGTAGGATTTATTTTGGCAGGCGTGAGAAAGAAAATCAATGTGTATGATGCGTTTATCGAAGGCGCGAAAGATGGTTTCACAACGGCAGTCCGCATCATTCCATACCTTATCGCCATGCTTGTAGCGATTGGCGTTTTTCGCGCATCTGGTGCTATGGATTTGCTGATGGACGGCATTAAAAATGTTGTTTCAGCATGCGGCATCAATAGTGCATTTGTAGATGCTTTGCCAACCGCGTTGATGAAACCGCTATCAGGCAGTGGCGCTCGCGGAATGATGATCGATACGATGCAGGCGCTTGGTGCTGATAGTTTCGCAGGGCGCTTGAGTTGTATATTTCAAGGTTCTACCGACACCACTTTTTATATTATAGCAGTCTATTTTGGTAGTGTTGCGATTCGAAAGACGCGCCACGCGATTGCGTGTGGACTGCTTGCCGACTTGGCAGGCGTGATTGCTGCGATTGCTATATGTTATATGTTTTTTGGTTGAATGTAAAACTACATGGCAAATCTCAAATCTTTAGCAAAAGACACCGCCATCTACGGATTGAGTAGCATTGTTGCACGATTCATCAACTACCTACTTGTACCCATCCAGACCGCAAAATTCAATGCCGCAGGCGGACAATACGGTGTTATTACAAATGTTTACGCATACGTTGCACTGCTGATTATTGCGCTAACGTATGGTATGGAAACGACTTTCTTTCGCTTTATGAGCAAAGAAGGCGAAGATCCGAAACGCATCTATTCTACAACGCTTCGGATGGTGGGCACGACGTCGCTCGTTTTCTCGATCATCGTCATCCTATTCTGCAAACCTATCGCCACAGCGATGGGCTATGCCGATCATCCGCAGTATATCTGGGTGATGTTTTTGACTGTTGCCATCGACGCTTTCACTGCAATACTTTTCGCTTACTTGCGTTACCAGCGCAAACCTGTGAAGTTTGCAACGCTAAAGATTATCAATATTCTGCTGAACATTGTCTTGAATATTCTATATCTCATCGTTCTGCCAGCATTGCGACTGAATCCGTTTGGCATTTACGATGAAAATTTCACGCTCGACGTGGCTTGGGTGTTCTATATCAACCTGTTCTGCACGGTTGCTACGCTTCTGATGTTGTGGAAAGAACTGAAAGGCATCCGATTTGGCTTTGATAAAAACGCATGTAAACGCATGCTGTCTTACACGTGGCCATTGCTCGTCATGGGAATCGCGGGACAGTTGAACCAAACGGCGTCACAGATTCTTTTCCCTTATCTCTACGATGGTAACGCTGCAGACGCTCGCGCTCAGTTGGGCATCTACGGCGCCTGCATAAAGATTGCGATGATTATGGTAATGATTACGCAAGCGTTTAGATTTGCTTACGAACCGTTTGTGTTTGGAAAATCTCGCGATAAAGACAATCGAGAAACGTATGCGCAAGCGATGAAATATTATATCATCTTCACACTGCTGGCGTTCCTTGTAGTAATGGGCTATATCGACATTCTGCGATATATTGTCGGCGAGAGCTATTGGGAAGGCTTGCGCGTTGTGCCGATAGTGATGGCAGCTGAAATCATGTTTGGTGTGTTCTTCAACCTATCTTTCTGGTATAAACTCACCGATCGCACGATTTGGGGTGCTTACTTCAGTGGTATTGGCGCTATTGCATTGATTACCATCGATATCTTGTTGATTCCGCGCTACAGTTACATGGCTTGCGCTTGGGCAGGATTTGTTGCTTACGCTATCTCAATGGTTTTGTCTTATTTCTTAGGTCAGAAATATTATAAAATCGACTATCCGCTGAAAGATATTGCGCTCTATACGTTGCTCGCCATCGTACTTTTCGTTGGTATCACAGCAGCCAACAAATTTCTTCCGATGTGGAGCGCTTTGGCAATCAATACATTGCTGATCCTACTCTTTTGCGCTGTCATCGTCAAGCGTGATTTGCCGTTGAGCGCGCTACCAGTTATTGGAAAATATTTCAAAAAATAATATCATGAGAAAACTATTCTTACTTTTCGCGCTACTCATTAGTCTTGCAGCAAAGGCAGATGAGGGCATGTGGACACTGTTTAATCTCCCGAACGCCATCTACGAACAGATGAAAGCAGAGGGATTCAAACTCGACAAAGACCAACTGTACGAATCGGACAATGCGGTGTATAAAGCAGTCGTTAACTTCTCGGGCTATTGCACAGGCGTTGTTGTTTCGCCCGATGGACTTGTATTTACAAATCACCACTGCGGTTTCGAAGCGATACGCAGTCACAGCACCGTAGAGCACGATTACATGCTCAATGGATTCATTGCCAACTCGTATGCAGAAGAACTACCCAACGAAAACATGTTCGTTTCGTTTATGATTGCACAAGCGGATATCACCGATGTTGTGCAAGAGGTGATTCAATCGGCAAGTGACTCTACGAAAATCACGCTCGATTCGTTGTCGCGCGATGACTTAGTAGGCGTTTTCGCTGCTTTGCAAGAACGATTGACAGAAGAAATTCGCAAGGAGACAGGCGATGAAAACGTCAGAGTAGAGATTGACGCTTTCTACGAGGGCAACCGCTATTATGCAACCACTTACCGCGATTTCAAAGACGTGCGTCTCGTTTTTGCTGTGCCTAAATCGATGGGCAAATTCGGTGGAGAAACAGATAATTGGATGTGGCCCAGACAAACATGTGACTTCTCGGTGTTCCGCATTTATGCAGATCCGAAAACCAATGGACCAGCCGACTATTCGAAAGACAATGTTCCGTATCATCCAAAGCATTGGGCTCCCGTTTCATTGCAGGGTTATCAGGAAGGCGACTTTGCTATGACAATGGGCTATCCTGGCTCGACAAGTCGCTATCTCTCGTCTTACGGCATCCGCGAACGTCGTGATTGCGACAATACACCAACGGCACAAGTTCGTGGTGTGAAGCAAGAGGTGATGAAACGCCACATGAACGCTTCGGAAGCAGTGCGCATTAAATACGATTCGAAGTATGCGCAAAGTGCAAACTACTGGAAAAATTCGATTGGAATGAATAAATGCATCGACTCGATTGGCATTATCCAACAGAAAGAAGCATACGAGCGAAAAATTTATCAGTGGATGAAAGATAACAACAAGTATCTCGACAAACTGGATTTCGATAAAATGGCAGAATTGTACGCGAATCGTCGCGAAGCATCTACCGCATTTACTTATTTCAGTGAAACGTTCAACCGCACCAGTTTATTCAATCGACGTGCGTTGAGAATGCGTCGCATGCCGCTAATGGGACCTGCTGACAACGAGAAAAAGCAATATATCATCTTCGAAGACGAGAGTGCCGATTGGGATGATGCACTCGACAAAGAGGTGATGGCTGTTGTGCTCAAGAACTATCGCGAACACGTTAGCAGTAAGTATCTCCCTGATTTTTATAAAACCATCGACAAAGATTTTGCAGGTAATTACGCTGCGTATGTTGACTATCTGTACAAAAATTCTTATTTAATGCAAAGTGGAAAGAAGATCTACATCAATAAGAAAAAGAATCAAAAAGATCCTGGTTATCAATATTTCCTCGATTTGCAAGACATCTTAGGACAATTGTTTGCTGATGTGTCGGAAGGTTCTGAGCAAATTGATACTTACGAGCGCTATCTTTGCGATGCTAAAGTGCAGATGGAGCAAGACATGCCACACTACAGCGACGCTAACTTCACGCTCCGCCTCAGCTACGGACAGGTTGGTGGTTTTAGTTTGAATGGAAATCCTTCTGGTTATTATACAACACCACAGAGTATCGTTGCAAAAATGAATCGTGGCGAGCAAGTGCAAGATTATTTCGCTGAACCGATTATGAAAGAACTGCTTTCTGCCAACGACTACGGTGTGTATCAAGACAAAAACACAGGCACACTGCAACTTTGTTTCTTGACAAACAACGACATCACTGGCGGCAATAGCGGTTCGCCAATGTTCGATGGCGAAGGTCGTTTGATTGGATTGGCTTTCGATGGCAACTGGGATAGTCTTTCAAGCGACATCTTCTTCGATAGTAACTTGGCGCGTTGCATCGGTGTTGATATTCGATTCGTTCTCTATATGATGGACAAATGGGGTCATGCTGATAGACTACTGAAAGAAATCAACGCAAAATAAAGACGTTTCACGTGAAACGCGAACGCATCGCGTGTGAACGAACAAAAGAAATCGCACGTTTCTCAGACGGGAAACGTGCGACTCTTATATATATAATAAGGTGTAGCGATTTTATTTCTTTTTCTTACGCGGTTTACGCATTGCCCAACCATCTTCAGAGAAGTCGGGCGTCTCGCCCTTTAACTTGAACGGCTGTCCTTGCATCAGCTTTCGCCAATCTCTTTCTTCTGCACCAGCGCGACCACGCCCGCGTCGAGGAGCGCGACTCTCGCGTTTAGGATTTTTTTCCTCGCGTTTACTGCTCTTTCTCGTTGAATTACGTTCTTCGGGCGTGCTGTCAGCAGCGTTACACCGCACTTCACGATTTTTGTACATTGTTCCGTCGAGCGCACGCATGACGCGCTTAGCGTCGTTTATTGGAACTTCGATGTAGGAGAACTTACTAAACAAATCAATCTGCCCAACACGTTGCTTTCCTGGCACATGGCGATTGATAAACTGCATCACTTCGCCTGGATAGAAGCCATCTGTTTTTCCCAAATTAATGAACAAACGAGCGTAACCAGCTTCTGGCGTTCGATTTCCTTTAGATTTCTTTTCGCCATCCGACTTTTTCCCGCGCTCAATCACAGGTTTTTCAATTTCGGGAGCATGTGCATAATACGACAGGAAGCGGCCAAAAGTCATCGAAACAATCTTTTTGATCAAGAAATCCTTGTCGATGAATTCGAAATGTCGATTGATTTCATCCATAAATGGCGCAATCTGCTCTTCATCTACATCAGATTTCAAAATCTGATCCATTGCTTTGAAAAGTTGTTTCGTGCAAATCTCCTTCGGAGTGGGCAAAACACCATCGGTAAACGTCTTTCCAAGTTCGCGTTCTATTAGTTTAATTTTCCCACGCTCGCGTGTGTGAATGATAGCTATTGAAGTTCCATTTTTACCTGCACGTCCTGTTCTTCCACTTCTATGAATGTAATTCTCAATGTCGTCAGGTAGTCCGTAATTGATTACATGTGTCAAATCATCTACATCTAATCCGCGCGCAGCAACATCAGTTGCGACAAGCAATTGCGTGAGATGCTGACGAAACTTCTGCATTGTCAAGTCGCGTTGGTCTTGTGACAAATCTCCATGCAAGGATTCTGCGTTGTAACCATCGCGTATCAGTTTGTCGGCAATCTCCTGCGTTTCTATCTTGGTGCGACAGAAAATGATTGCATATATTTTAGGATAGAAATCTACGATTCTTTTGAGCGCCAAGTATTTATCTTTCGCGTTAACTAAATAAAATATGTGGTTAACATGCTCAGCGCCTTCGTTGCGGCTACCAACTACAATTTCCTTGTAATCGTTTAGATAAGTCTTTGCAATCTTTTCGATTTCTCTACTCATCGTTGCCGAAAATAACAACGTGTTCCTGCCTTCTGGAACACCAGCAAGAATGGCGTCGATGCTCTCTTGGAAACCCATATTCAGCATTTCGTCAGCCTCATCCAGTACAACCGAGCGCACATGTTCAAGGTTTGCGGCACCGCGATTCATCAAATCGATTAGTCGTCCTGGTGTAGCAACAATGATTTGCGCTCCTTTACGAAGTTGTTTTATCTGAACGTTGATTGACGTTCCACCATATACAGGCGCGATATGAATGCCTTGCAAATATTTCGAATACTCATTCATATCATCGGTGATTTGCAGACAAAGTTCACGCGTGGGACATACGACAACGGCTTGCGTGTTCGGGTCGGTTGGATCAATCTTCTGCAACAGCGGAATACCAAACGCGGCTGTTTTTCCAGTGCCCGTCTGCGCCAGAGCAATGACATCGTTGCCTACTCCCAACAAATAAGGAATCACTTCTTCTTGGATAGGCATCGGATTGACGAAACCCATCTCGCTAATGGCGCGCAATATCTCATCGCAAACGCCTAATTCTTGAAAAGTCTTCACGATTAAAAAAATAAGTTCGGCGATTTCGACTGCAAAATTAAGAAAATCAGCGCAATATGGCAATATTTCCCAATCGAATTTTGCTGTGCAACGAACTTTTCGTATATTCGCCTACAGTATGAAAATAGGTATTTTTTGTTCGGCAAACAGCAAAATCGATCCCGATTTCTTTAAGACGACAGAAGAATTCGGCTGTTGGATTGCAAAAAACAACCATTCCATCGTGTTCGGTGGATGCAATCTGGGTCTAATGGAATGCATTGCGAAAGCGGTGCATGAACATGGCGGAACAACGATTGGCGTTATTCCGTCGGTGATCGAGAAAAACGGTCGCATCTCGCCTTCGGTAGATGTAAGAATCATGTGCGATAACCTCAGCGACCGCAAAGATCTGATGTTAGTGCATAGCGATGTCGTCGTAGCGCTACCAGGTGGCATTGGAACGCTTGACGAGATTTTTACAGTTGCTGCATCAAGAACAATAGGATACCATCAAAAAGATGTTATCCTATTGAATATCAAATCGTTTTGGCAACCTTTGATTAGTTTACTCGACCAACTGCAATCGCAGGGATTGGTTCGAGGTCATTGGTCTGAATACATTAAAGTTGCCAACACGTTAGATGAATTGACCGATCTATTGAATCAGTACGCTTAACCTTCTTTTTCGGCTGCTAACAAGCGCTCCGCCATGGCGCGTCCGAGTGCTTCGCAAGCCTGTTGCGTGTCGGCACGAAGCGATTGCTTCATATCGACAGGTTCGCCTACTGCTTCAAATTTCAGTCGCGTTTCGTTCCATTCTTCAATCTTGCAAACCGCTTTGCTTGCCCATGCGTGCGAACCAAACCAACCAATGAAATGGTCTTTTATGTCTTTGTTTGCCAATTCTGAAAGCAGCACTTCCATTTCGTGGTAAAGCCCTGCGTTATACGTAGGTGCACCAACTATGAGTCCGCGATAACGGAATATGTCGCGCAAGATGTAGGAATGATGTGTCTTCGACACGTTATAGAGTACGATATCTTTGATTCCCGCTTCGGATGCAGCACGAGCAATATATTCTGCCATGCGTTCAGTGTTGCCGTACATTGTTCCGTAACAGATAACCAAACCTGTTTTCGTTTCATAGCGCGACATTTTGTCGTATAAGTCTATCACCTTATTGATATATTGGTGCCAAACAGGACCGTGTGTCGAGCAGATATAATCGATTTCCAAACCAGCGAGTTTTTTCAATGCATTCTGCACTGGCGTGCCGTATTTTCCTACGATGTTCGAATAGTAGCGAACCATCTCTAACCAGTAGTTTTCGCAGTTCATTTCGGTATCAATAACAGCACCATTCAATGCACCGAAACAGCCGAACGCGTCACCTGAAAACAGAACGCGACTCGTTGCGTCGTAAGTGACCATCGTTTCTGGCCAGTGAACCATAGGAGTAAGCGCGAAAGTCAGTTCACGACTGCCCAAAGACAACGTTTCGCCATTCTTAACCTCGATGGTTTCGCCAAGATTGCCATAGAATCCTTCGAGCAATCCAAGCGTTTTCTTATTGCCAACAATCTTTACGTCAGGATAAAACTTCTTCAATAGCGCGATAGAACCACTGTGATCGGGTTCTACATGATTGACAACGAGATAGTCGATGGCTTTTTCGCCGATTATTTCGTGCATTTTCTCGATGAAATGGGCGAAAAATGAAAATTCAACCGTATCAATCAGCGCAATTTTTTCATCGCGAATAAGATAGGAATTATAGGAAACGCCATCGGGAAGTGGCCATAATCCTTCGAATAACTCTTTATGGCGATCGTTAACGCCAATGTAATAAATTTCGTTACAAATTGGTTTCATGTGTATTAGTATTGAGTTCTTGTTTCATTCGGTTGCCAAATTCTTTTGAAATATAATTATCCGTTTGCTTGCAGCTTTCTGCAGAAAAAGCACGCGCGCAAGCCATGATTTCATCCCACTGCGATTCGGTTAGTCCATTGCGGATTTGCTCGCGCGTGATGTTATTTTTCAGAATGCCGTAGATGATTCCAGCGTTGTAATTGTCGCCAGCGCCAATCGTACTGAGCGGTGTTGCGGGTTCGATTGGATACTCTTTGCGGAAACCATCGTTAGAACGCAAAACAACAGGATCCGCTCCCTGCGTGTAGATAAAGCGTTTGCAATAAAAAGAAATCTCGGATTGATAAACGCGGTCTGCATCAGCAACTTTGTAGAGTATTTCGAAATCTTCACGACTGCCGCGAACGATGTCGGCAAGTTCGTAGTTTTCGAGCAGATTTGGCGTGACTTTCACAATTTCATCGCGGTGTGACGAACGGAAATTCACGTCATAATAAAGAATTGCACCTTTTCGGCTGGCGTCTTCCAAGAAACCTACAACTTGCGGGCGTATCGCTGGATTGATAGCGAAGTAAGATCCAAACACAATGATATCATCTGGCTGCACATCGAACGCGCCAAATTCCATCCGATCGTGTTGATGATCTTTATAAAATATGTATTCTGCGTCGTTTCGATCGTTCAAAAACGCGAGCGAAACGTGTGATTTCGAACTGGGATAGACGTTGATTCCGCTGGCATCTACACCATTTTCTTGTAAAAAATGAATGATAAACTCGCCTATTCTGTCGTTACCTGCCTCGCTAACAAACGCGGTTGGAACGCCTGCACGACCTAAACTAATCATGCCGTTCAACGTACTACCACCAGCAACGGCTTTAAAAGGTTGCCCATCCTTGAAGATGATATCGAGAACCGTTTCTCCGATACCGATAACTTTACGCATGGTTTTCGTGTTTTAATCTGCCGCGAAGATACAAAATTGATTTGAGATTTTGCTGCGTTTCAATAAAATTTTAGAGCGCAAGCACTGTGTTTCCAATTCTTTAGAGATAGAGTGGCGCTTCATTGCCCAAGCAAAACAGAAGGTCGAGAACGCTCAAGTTTGATTGAAAACCATTTCGCTCGATGAATGGTTGAATATATTTTTTCTCGATGAAATGGGCGTTTTTTAACGGATTTTTGGGCTGGATTGCTTGTCTGAGATCGCAATCCGCATGGATTATCGGCGCGGTTGATGGTTTTGGAATTTTATCTAATTCAAGCAGTTCGCAAAGGCATTGCGTTATTTCCATATTGAAATCAAATAGGAATGTCCAACGCTTTTCAAAAAATGGTCGGATATCGTCTGCGTAAAATTCAAAGAATGGACTGGTGCCGTAAGCCGAGCAGAGAGCGTTCCAGTGATTGTGTCGCCAATTGCCGTGATCGCTGATACGAATGTCGCGCATAAGCGCTACGCCGCTATCTCCATCTGTTCGCGACGGAAAGTCATGACTTACGGGCACAGAGAGTGCTTGTACGCCTTGCGGAGCACCAATTAGGCAGCGATTGCGATACGATTGCTTTTGGAATGGTTCATACGCATCCACAATGCAATGGTCTGCGCGAAAAACTTGCTGAAACCATTCTATCGGAGGGAAATAAGCAGAAGAAAGAACAGTGGTCATTACTTAATTTTATCAACGCTTCGGAAGAGTCGATTCCATCGAATACCGCTGAATCCATGCCTATCAGGATCGGAAGACCACCAAATGAAAAGTGGCTTTCCAACGATATGATCTTCTGGAACAAAGCCCCAGTAACGCGAATCCAATGAATTATGACGGTTGTCGCCCATCATCCAATAATAATCCAGCTTAAACGTATAGGATTTCGCAAGTTGTCCGTTGATATATATTTGTCCGTTCTTCACAGAGAGTTCATTTCCTTCGTAAACACGTATGGGTCGCTCGTAGATGGCGATGTTATCCATCGTCAATTCAATGGTTTCGCCTTTCTTTGGAATCCAGATAGGACCGTAATTGTCGCGTGTCCAACCCGTACAGCCATTCAATGGATAAATATCGCTTGTCGTTGCGTCGTCGTTTGGCGTAATACTCTCCACCAGATTGCTTTTCAGCAACGCTGCCTTCGCTTTTTCCGTCAGTGGCATGTAGCCATTCTGATTCAGACTCGTGAGATCTTCCATCGATATGCCGAGTTCTTTCATCAATTCATCTGGAAGATAATCCTTAAGCTTCACGCGGTAAGTGTATTGCACGTTGTCAGGTTCTTTGTTTGCCTTTCCGTCAAGATAGATGATGTGGTTTTTGATTTCAAGTGTTTGACCTGGCAGACCAACGCAACGTTTTACGTAATTTTCTCTACGATCCGTCGGTCTATCGGTTATATCGCCAAACTCATTGATATTGGCTTGGATATATCGACGACCAAGTGCGTAAATTCTTTCAAAATAATCACGCTGCGATTGCTTGTCCATCGTCATCGGATCGACCGCATTCGGATTTTGCTCTAAGTCGATTGCCTTGCCGTATCCATACACCATCTGATAGTAGTCCTGCGCTTGGTAAGCGGGATCATTGCAAATCGTGTCGCCAGCAGGGTAATTGAACACCACGATATCATTGAGTTCAACATTGCCAAGACCCTTTACGCGACGATAATCCCAGTGCGGCCACTTGATATACGACTTGCAATTAAAGACGGGCAACGTGTGTTGCGTCAGTGGCATGGTGAGTGGCGTTTGCGGTATGCGTGGACCGTAACTCACTTTCGATACAAAAAGATAGTCTCCCGTTAAAAGACTTTTCTCAAGCGAGCTCGATGGGATGACATAGTTTTGAAAGAAAAATTGATTGATAAAATATACGGCAACCAAAGCAAAGATTAGCGCGTCAACCCAACTCATTACAAACCGAACAGGGCGTTCTGCGTCTTTCCACCATTGCCAACGAATTTTCTTGGTGATGTAAGCGTCGAAGATGAATGGTACAACTAAAAGTCCCCACCAACTCTTTACCCAATAAAGGAACAAGAGATAGAGCGCCAAGACGATGAGAAATTTTGCCCATTGCCATGGCATATTTAATTTTTGCTTTTGTTTGTCGATCATAATTTAGGGAAATTAAAAAGGTCGTCTATTGTAAGAAATCCTTGATGCTCGTGCGTGTATTCTGCAGCAAGCACTGCTCCGAGAGCGAATCCTTGTCTGGAATGAGCATCGTGCGTGATTTGAATTTTGTCGGCTTCGCTATCGTAGATCACAGAGTGAATACCTGGAACTTCATCGCATCGGATACTTTTTATTGGAAGATCGGTTTCTGAAATTGCTTCACCAGAAACAACGCTGCCGTCTGGTTGAACCAAATCGCCATGCACCCATTTCGCTTTTCTATCTAATGACGAAACGATATCGTTTGCCAGTGTAATAGCCGTGCCACTCGGTGCATCGAGTTTGTGGATGTGGTGCGTTTCTTCCATCGTGACATCATATTGCGGAAAATTGTTCATGATTTGCGCCAAGTAATGATTGACTGCCGAAAATATCGCCACGCCAACCGAAAAATTACTTGCCCAAAACAATGTTTTTCCTTGTGTTTCGCAAAGTTGGCGCATCTCTTCAGCGTGCTCGTTCATCCATCCAGTAGAGCCACTCACTACTTTCACGCCACGATCGAATGCTTTCCGAACATTATCGTATGCTGCTGTGGGCGCAGTGAATTCAATGGCGACGTCAGCCGATTGAAATGCATCCGTATCAAAGTCTTCTGGATTATTAACGTCAATAATTGAAACAATATCGTGGTGACGGCTTTTTGCAATTTGCTCAATCATTTTGCCCATCTTGCCGTAACCAATCAGTGCTATCTTCATATTTTTGAGCGATTTATTAGATGCAAAGATATATTTTTCGTGCAAAAATACGGAAAAAACGCATAATTTTTCAAAAAGTTATGCATTCAGAAGCGTTTTTGACGCCTGTTTTGTTTGAAAAAAACGATAATTCACTTATTTTTGCATGACATAGCACTCCGTATCTCATCAACATGGAACAACTGTTGCACTATTGTTGGAAACATCGCCTCTTTCCGCTACAACAACTCACGACAAGCGACGGACAGGTTGTGGAAGTTATCAGCGCAGGGCTATCCAATCCAAACGCTGGACCTGATTTCCTGAACGCCAGAGTAAAGATCGACGGGCGTATGTGGGCTGGAAACGTCGAGATTCATCAGAAATCAAGCCAGTGGTACAGCCATTCGCACGACCGAGATGCGCGATATAACAACGTCATTCTGCATGTTGTTGAAAAAATTGATAGAGATGTTTTCACAGAGAACGGCACTCGTCTTCCGCAAATGCAATTATCCGTGCCCGATTACGTGGCAAATCATTACGCCGAACTGCTGAAAACCGACAAATATCCACCTTGTTATAAAATTATTCCATCGCTTTCGCGCGTCATCACGCACGCATGGCTCAGCAGTCTCACTGCAGAACGATTGGAACGTAAGACAAATGCAATCCGCGAATGCAGCGAGGCGTTGCAAAACGATTGGGAAGCGGTTTGTTTCTCAACGCTTGCGCGAAATTTCGGCTTCAGCGTCAACAGCGATGCATTCGAAGTATGGTCGCATCACATGCCATTGAATGCTGCCGTTCATCATCGCGACAATCCATTGCAAATAGAAGCGCTTTTCTTCGGACAGGCTGGGCTTCTCGATACATCCATTCTCAGCGATGATCGACGTAAAGCAGCCGAAGAAGACGCGTATTTCCAACAACTGAAAACCGAGTATCGCTTTCTCGCGAACAAGTTTTCGCTGTCGCCAATGGATGGGAAACAATGGAAATTCTTGCGTTTGCGACCGCAAAACTTCCCAACCATTCGCCTATCTCAATTAGCCAATCTTTATTGTTCTGCGAATTTCAGTCTTAGTAAGTTGACCGACTGCGCTACTGCAGCAGATATCTATTCGCTTTTCAATGTAGAAGCATCCGATTACTGGCGCAATCATTATCTATTTGGTGTAGAGAGCAAAACAACAAAGCGACATCTGTCCAGAACTTCAATAGATATTCTCACAATCAATACGGTTGTTCCCCTACTCTTCGCGTACGGGCGTTACAGAACCAATGAAACGCTTTGCGATCGCGCGCTTAACCTGTTGGAACAAATTAAAACAGAAAATAATCACATTGTCCGAATGTGGCAGGACTGCGGTCTGAAAGTGGAAAGCGCAACAGATAGCCAAGCATTGATACAACTTAAAAAAAACTATTGCGACCGCAGAGATTGCTTGCGTTGTCGCTTTGGTTTCGAATATATGAAACAGCATGAAATACATCTTTGAAACAGAAATGGATGTGCGCGATTACGAATGCGACATACAAGGAATCGTCAACAATGCTAACTATCTGCATTATCTGGAACACACACGACACCTCTTTCTCAAAGAGATAGGATTGAGTTTCGCTGAGATGCACAACAAAGGCGTTGACGCAGTCGTGGCGCGCATGAATCTGCAATACAAAACGCCACTGCATTGCGATGACCGATTGACGTCGCGGCTCGCTATTTCTAAAGAAGGACTGCGCTATATCTTTCATCAAGATATTTTTCGCACACGCGACGACATCCTATGTCTGCGTGCGAAGGTCGAATTAGTTTGTCTTGTCAACGGCAAACTGGCGAATTCTGAAGAATACGATCGTGCATTCGCACCTTATTTTAATATAACAGAATGAACGAACAAGAGATTCTCAATACGATTGCACTGACCAGAATGAAATATTTCAATCTGGCGTCACTACAACAACTTTATCTGCAAGCGGGTTCCGCAACAGAACTCATCGCGCATAGCCGAGATATTCGCGCGATTGTGCCTGATGCGTCTGAAAAACTTGTGGAAGCGTTCGCTAATATAGATGAACCACTCAGACGGGCTGAAGTAGAAATGGCGTGGTGCAAAGAGAACGGAGCGCAAATCATTACATTCAACGACTCAAACTATCCACAGCGACTGCGCGAGTGTGGAGATGCGCCGTTAATTCTTTACTATAAAGGCACATCTGACCTCAATGCGCTTCGCGTGATTAGCATTGTGGGCACAAGGCATTGCACGAATTATGGCAAAGACTTGATTCAGAAATTTATCTCCGAACTCCGCCAATTTAATCCTAACATACTGATCGTGAGTGGCATGGCTTACGGCATCGATATCTGCGCTCACAACAACGCGCTTGATAATGGTTTCGATACGGTTGCTGTGCTTGCGCATGGTCTGGACACGCTCTACCCTGCTCATCATAAAGAAACAGCGAAGCGAATGCTTACGCAAGGAGGTTTGTTGACGGAGTTTATGACGATGAGCAACGCAGATAAAAGAAATTTCATACAGCGTAACAGAATTGTTGCAGGCATCGCCGACGCTACTTTAGTGGTTGAGAGCGCTGCAAAGGGCGGTGGGCTCATTACTGCATCCATCGCGCGAAGTTATGGACGTGAAGTATTTGCGTTTCCTGGTGCAATCGGACAGCCGTACAGCGAGGGATGCAACCAGATGATACGCGATAATAAAGCAACGCTACTCACCAGCGCGGAAGATCTTGTGAAAGCGATGGGGTGGACAGCCGACCAGCAGTCTGAAGTGCAGCGACAGAAGGGTATTGAACGTCAACTTTTTCCCGATCTCAATGCAGCAGAACTGCAAATCGTTGAGACGCTGCGACAGAACAATGATTTGACAATCAATTCCTTGTCTGCGCAAAGTCGAACGCCTATCGATCAGTTGCCAGCGCTATTGTTTTCGCTCGAAATGAAAGGCGTTCTGCGCCTGCAGGCTGGCAATATCTATCATCTGATTCAATAAAACTTTTTTCTATCTCTACACCATGCGCATAGGAAACATCGAACTACCGCCACAACCGCTCTTTTTAGCACCGATGGAAGACGTTACCGACATCGGATTTCGCTTGCTTTGCAAACGATTTGGCGCGAGTGTCGTTTATACTGAGTTTGTTTCAGCAGAAGCACTCGTGCGTTCTATCAAATCAACGCTAAGCAAACTGGAAATAAGTCGTGAAGAGAGACCCGTAGGCATACAAATCTACGGTCGCGATGTACACTCTATGGTTGAGGCAGCACGCATTGTCGAAACAGCGCAACCAGATATCATCGACTTGAACTTCGGTTGTCCCGTTAAAAAGGTGGCTTCGAAGGGCGCGGGCGCTGGGATGCTGCAAAATATTCCGCTCATGCTGGAGATAACGCGTGAAGTGGTGAAAGCGGTTCACACGCCTGTGACTGTCAAAACGCGGCTCGGCTGGGATGCGCAACACTTAATCATAACGGATCTCGCTGAACAACTGCAGGATTGCGGTATAAAGGCGCTCACAATTCATGGACGTACACGCGCACAGATGTACACTGGCGAAGCGGATTGGTCGTTGATTGGTGCAGTTAAAGCAAATCCGCGCATCAACATACCGATTATCGGCAACGGTGACATCACTTGCGCGAAGGATGCACAAGAAGCGTTCGCGCGTTATGGTGTAGATGCGATTATGATTGGGCGCGCTACGTTTGGCAGACCATGGATTTTCAAAGAGATTCGCGATGTTCTCGATGGTAATGATGCTGCTCCGCTGTCGATTGATGATAAAATAGATTTGCTGGAAGAGCAACTACAAATCAATGTCAACAGGATAGACGAGAAACGCGGCATTCTGCACACGCGAAGACATCTCGCAGCATCGCCAATCTTTAAAAATATTCCCAATTTTAGGCAAACGCGAATCGCCATGCTACGCGCTGAAACCGTAGCAGAACTAACTAAAATTTTAGAAGACTGCAGAAATTTGCTCAAAGCGTTGAACGACGACGCTCTGCGCACTCAGGACAAAGCCCTTTGACGACGTAGTTGATGCTGGTGAGCACGAATCCTTCGGGCAGATGCACCACTGGCGCAGCGATCTGCTTCAGACAGAACGTGCGTCCACAGGCTTCGCAAGAGAAATGCGTGTGCTCTTCGCTGGCGGTGCAATTGCACGAGTCATCGCAAACAGCATATTTCAGAGCGCCACTACCATCATCAACAACGTGGATTAAATGGTGGTCTAAAAAAAGCGCAAGCGTGCGCGAAATAGTCGATTTATCTACAGTTGGCAAAAGGCGCTCCAGCACTGGCAGAGAGACGGTTTCGTCGCCGCGCATCATCTCTTTCAAAATCAAAAGACGCACTGCCGTCGGCTTAATCTGGCGGAGATTCAATTTCTGTAGATAAAGATCTTCATTCGACTTCATTTTCTCGTTCCTTTCGTTCATGCATCGATAATCGCGATGCATTGGAATTGCAAAATTAAACTTTTATTCTGCAATCTCCAAATTTATGGAATAGAACGCCCAAAAAACGAGTGCGAATAAAATGTTTCACGCGCTATTTTTTTCTTCCACAAAAAAGCCGAATTTAACCATCGTTAAAATCGGCGTTTTTCAACTGTTAAAATTTCGCATTTCGCGTGAAACATTTTGCTATTTTGGCTCATTTTGGGCATCTCTCGTGCAGATGGTCGTCGCAAAAAGGCTGTTTAGAAATCTATTTCACGTGCAATAAAATTCTATCTCACGTGAGATAATTTTTTATCTTATATGCTTTAGGTTTTTTAACAAATGACTTTTTGGTAGAATTGGGGGTTTAGAAAGTGGTGGTTTTCGTCAAAAAATCACGAAAAATGCGTATATTTTTTGCATAAACCACTCATTTTAACATTTCGCGCATAGAGTGGCGAACAAAAAGCGTTGATTTAACATCGAAAAACGCGAAATTTAGTAAAATGTTTCACGCGTTAATGAACGTTAAATCAACGTATTAATTTTGGTTAAAACGGAGATAGAATTTTAGTTGTTTTTGTTATAAAATTCGTTCATTTTTTTACGCATTTTTTGCACGATGTTTCACGCGCAAAACGCGCAAACTATTGAGCACTGCCAGCAGGGCAACGCCAGAGTCTGCGAAGACAGCTTCCCAAATCGTTGCAATACCAAGACAACCCAGCACGAGAACGGCAAGTTTCACGCCAATCGCGAGCACAATGTTCTCTTTCAAAATTTTCCGCGTGCGGCGCCCTATTGCTATCGCTTCAGCCACGCGCGACGGTTGGTCGGTTTGCAAAACGATATCTGCTGTTTCGACCGCCAAATCTGCGCCCATTGCGCCCATCGCAACGCCAACGGTGCTGGCAGCGAGTACTGGCGCGTCGTTAATGCCATCGCCTACGAACACAACGTTATGCCCTGCGTTGCAAAGTTGCGTGACATGCTGCAGTTTGTCTTGTGGAAGCAGATCGCCATGCGCTGCGTCAAGATGGAGTTGCTTGGCGGTATTTTCAACGAGCGCTGCTTTGTCGCCCGAAAGCATTTCAATGCGTTTCACGCCTTGCGCACGCAGCGCGCTAATCGCGCTTTCTGCATCCGTCTTGAGCGTGTCTGAAAGTTTTAAAAAGCCGATGAAATGGGCGTTTTTTGCTACAACAACGAGCGTTTCTGCTACGTTATCGAGTTCGTTTGGCGTGTTGATATTTTGTTCTGCAAGCAAGCGAAGTGTGCCGACAAGCCATACGTCGCCCGTTTGCGTGTCTTCGCCTTTTAGTCCACGACCAGCGAGGGTTGAAACGTTGAGTTTTGGCATTTCCTCGCGCGCGCCTACATATTTAATTATCGCGCGCGCGATAGGGTGTGTGCTGGTTTGTTCCATTGCTGCAACGACTTGCAAATCGTTTTCTGACAAACCGCCAACCTCGCTCACACTAAATTCGCCCGTCGTGAGTGTCCCTGTTTTGTCAAAGACCACCGTATCGGTTTGTAGGATAGCGTCCAAGAAATTGCTTCCTTTGAAAAGAATTCCGCGACGCGATGCAGCACCGATGCCGCCAAAGTAAGATAGCGGAATACTGATTACAAGTGCGCACGGGCAAGCAATCACGAGAAAAATAAGTGCACGTCGGAACCACGCAGTGAAATGAAATACAAATGCAGGATGCAGCAATGACCAAATATATGGCAGCAATACGACGAGAAATGCAATGCAAATGACGGCTGGCGTGTAGATTCGCGCGAACCGACGAATGAACAATTCTGCTGGCGCTTTGCGTTCGGTTGCTTCTTCTACCATTTTCAAAACGCGTTCTACGGCAGAATCGGCTGCAATCTTCGTGGTTTGGATGCGTATAGGCGTGTCCGACGGAATCATTCCAGCAAGAACCGTTTCGCCTTTCTCAATCTCGCGCGGCACAGATTCACCCGTTAGCGCAGCAGTATCAAACAATGCTGACGCATCTTGCAACAAACCATCCAGTGGAACGCGCTCGCCCACTTTTATCTCGATGAAATCGCCGATTTTTACGTCTTTTGGATCTTTGCAAACGATGGTTTCGCCTTCGACAACGTATGCTTTATCTGGTCGCGATGCAACGAGACTCGAAATGTTTTTACGTGCATTACCTTCGGCTTTGTCTTGCAGCGCTTCGCCAATCGTGTAAAGCAGCATCACAGCGACAGCCTCTGGAAACTCACCGATGCAAAATGCGCCGATAGCAGCAATCGACATGAGCAGGAATTCATTAAATGGATCGCCAGAGCGTGCTTCCTCGATCGCCTCGTGCATCACTGGAATGCCAACTGGTAGAAATGCGATGATATACCAAAGCATTTGAATTGTATTGCTAAACCATGCAACGCCAAAGTGTGACAATAAAATTCCAACGATAAGCATTACTGCCGAAAAGCACATCCCTGCGACAGCCAAGCGTTGAGATGCGTTGCTCTCGTGTTCTTCCGCATGCGTATGATGATGAGAATGACCAGCCATAATAGTGAGATTTTAAGTTTGTTGCTGCAAAATTACGCAGTAGTTCGTGCAACTGAGTTGCAAAGTTGCATTTCCGCGCTGCTATTTCGTTGAGAAACAACGATTTTTGGTTGATATTCAATCAGAAATCGAATAAATTAGTTATTTTTGCGAAAGAAAGAAGAAAACGTTTTTCATGAACGACGAATTTGATATACGGCACGAAGAATTGTCGCGTGCTGAGAAAGATTTCGAGAACGCTCTCCGACCGTTGCGGTTTCGTGATTTCAGCGGCCAGAAGAAGGTTGTGGAAAATTTGGAAGTGTTTGTTGAAGCTGCAAAGTATCGCGGTGAGCCGCTAGATCATACATTGCTGCACGGCCCGCCAGGACTTGGAAAAACAACGCTTAGCAATATTATTGCAAATGAACTCGGCGTGGGCTTCAAGATAACAAGTGGACCCGTACTTGATAAGCCTGGAGATCTGGCAGGCATACTTACGTCGCTGGAGCCTAACGATGTATTATTCATTGACGAGATTCATCGTCTTTCCCCTGTTGTTGAAGAATATCTTTATTCTGCGATGGAAGATTATCGCATAGATATTATGATTGACAAAGGACCCTCTGCGCGCTCAATTCAAATCGATCTGAACCCATTTACACTCGTTGGCGCCACAACTCGTAGCGGTCTGCTCACAGCGCCACTCCGCGCACGCTTCGGGATAAACATGCACTTGGAATATTACGAGCCCGAGACTCTTGAAAAGATAATCCAGCGCAGTAGTAGCATACTCCAGATTGGTATCTCTGCAGACGCCGCCAGCGAAATAGCGCGCCGTTCTCGTGGAACGCCACGTATCGCTAACGCCTTATTGAGACGCGTTCGTGACTTCGCACAAGTGAAAGGTAGTGGCGTAATCGACAAAAATATTGCAACGTTTGCGCTTCAGAGTCTTAATATAGACCAATACGGTCTTGATGAGATAGATAATAAAATCTTGTTAACTATTATCGACAAGTTTAGAGGTGGACCTGTAGGTCTAACAACTATCGCCACAGCGATAGGCGAGGACGCTGGAACTGTTGAAGATGTGTACGAGCCTTATCTCATTATGGAAGGATTTATTAAGCGTACGCCTCGCGGACGTGTAGCTACACAATTGGCTTACGAGCATCTCGGTCGTAATCCTTATAAAGGACATTCGCAAGAACCTGAACTTTTCTAACCAATCAATAAACTTATGAGAAAAGCCCTTATCGTTGGAACTTTTAATCCATTCACTGTTGGTCACGACAACATTGTTCGTCGCACGCTTGCGTTGTTCGACGAAGTAGTGATAGGCATTGGCGTGAACGAAAGTAAGGAAACAAAAACGTCGATTGATGAACGCGCGACAAAGATTCGCGAGTTGTACAAAGATTTTACGAACATTGAAGTGAAAACCTACAGCGATCTGACTGTAGATTTCGCGCAACGCGAACAGGTTTGTTGCATTGTGAAAGGCGTTCGCAGTGTAAAAGATTTTGAATACGAGCGTGATCAGGCAGAAATCAATAAGAAATTGAGCGGTATCGAAACGCTTCTTTTGCCTGCCGACCCTCAATTTTCTGCCATTTCATCGACACTTGTTCGTGAATTGCAATCATTCGGAAGAGATGTTACGGAGTTTTTACCTTAATTCGCAAGAACTATGATTACCTATCAATCAGAAGGCGTCAGCATGCCGCCAATTAAGAAACGCAAGATAACGAATTGGATTAAAAACGTAGCAGCCTGCTACGGTAAGTCAGTGGGCGAAATTGGTTATAAGTTTGTTGACGATGACGGTATATTAGCAATCAATCGCGAATACCTGAATCACGATTATTATACCGATATCATTACGTTTGATTATGACGAAGATGACGTCATCAACGGTGATATTGTGATTTCGTTAGACACTGTTCGCAGCAACGCTTTATTGTTCAAAAAAACGTATGACGACGAGTTACATCGCGTGATTATTCACGGGATTTTGCATCTCTGTGGTTTGAATGATAAAGGAGACGGCGAACGCGAAATTATGGAAGCAGCCGAGAATCGCGCGTTGGCGATGTTAGATAATTAACTGCTTGCTGTACGATGTGATTTTGTTCATTTATAATCGCAAAGTACTCATCCATATTCCAAATGTCACGCGCCACGAGCGCCTTTAATTGCGCGCGCAGATAGGGTTCTGTGCGTTGCAATTCTGCATCATTGCTTGGTTTAATTTTTTGCTTTGCTCCCTCATCGTAAATCTCGTCGAGCAAAGTCTGTGGCACGCTGTAATTTTGTTTGAACGCATCAAATGTAGGATAATTGCGCTTCAAACTTTTTCGGTTATCATCAACATATTTCAGGCTCGCATTGAGAATGATACTTTTTGCAGCGAGTTGTCGATGAAATTTAGTGTATTGCATTGTGTCGAGCGGCACAAAAACATCGGGCATGATGCCTCCACCACCGTAAATCGTGCGATGAAGATGCAAAGTCTCGCAACGCAGCGAATCAGCGAAATGAATGCTGTCAGCATTGTACAGCTCTCCATGCTCAAAGCGTGTATTTAGCTCCATATCGTAATCCTTTGTGTCGCCCTTTGTGTAAGGTTTTTGTATGCAACGACCAGATGGCGTAAAATAATGTGCAATTGTCAATCGCATCATAGAGCCATCGGGAAATTCTACAGGGCGTTGCACGAGTCCTTTACCAAAAGAACGACGCCCGATGATGACTCCACGATCGTAATCCTGTATAGCGCCAGCGACAATTTCCGATGCCGAAGCTGAGATTTCATTGACTAAAACCATCAGACCAATGTCCGACAACTGTCCTCCTACTGCATTATAATCGCGTCGTGCTGCTGCGCGACCTTCGGTATAGACAATCAAATCATTTTTCTGCAGAAATTCGTTCGCAATCTGCACTGCCGCTTGCAGATAACCACCGCCATTGTCTTGCAAATCAAGGATTAAATAGCGCATTCCATTAGCTTTGAGCGAAGCGATGCACTTCATAAATTCTTCGTGTGTCGTCATTCCGAAACTTCCAATGCGGATATATCCCACTTCTGGACGTATCATATAAGACGCATCTACGGTTTCTACGGGAATTTTGTCGCGCGTTACGACAAAAGTGAGCACGTCATTGATTCCGCGTCGTAGCACACTGAGTTTCACTTTCGAACCTTTCGGACCGCGAAGACAACGCATGATTTCCTCCTTCGACATCTTCTGCCCCGCTATCGATTTGCCATCCGCTGCTATTATGCGATCACCAGCGACGATTCCTGCTTTTTCCGAAGGACCGTTCACGACCGTTTGAATTACCAACAGCGTGTCGCGTACCATATTATATTGTACACCAATTCCTTCGAACGAGCCTTGCAGCGACTCAGTTAGTTCTTTTGTTTCTTTCGCTGTCGTGTAAGTAGAATGTGGATCCAGCTTTTCCAACATGCCACGTATAGCATCCTCAGCCAGTTTGTCCTCGTTTACGCTGTCAACGTAAAGGTTTGAAATGGCTAATTCAGCGATTTGGATTTTTCGAAGTGGACTATTCGAACCAAAATTCACGCGAAACTGCGCAAAAGAAGGCATAGTTGCGGTTAGAAAAAGAAAAGAAAGGATTATTTTTCGCATGATTTGTTGTTGCTATTCTTGTGAATCGTCAGCGTCTTCTATAAGATCTTCTTCGACAACAAGGTTATCGATGATAAATTTCTGACGTTCCATCGTGTTATTTCCCATGTAATACTCCAGCAATTCATTGACTTGGTCATTTTTGTGCAGCGTAACCTGTTCGAGACGCATGTCTGGGCCGATAAAATGTACGAATTCATCGGGATTTATTTCACCTAAACCCTTGAAGCGAGTCACTTCTGGATCAGGGCCAAGCTCTTTGATAGCGTTCTGTCTCTCTTCGTCGTTGTAACAGTATCGCGTGATAAAATCACCTTTGCGCTCTCCCTTTTGCAATTTCTTGTCAGATTCGGAAATAACTTTCTTGTTTTTGATTTTCGAACGACGATTACGCACGCGGAAAAGTGGCGTTTGCAGAACGTAAACGTGGCCTTTCTTGATGAGTTCTGGGTAGAATTGGAGGAAGAAAGAAATGAGAAGCAATCGGATATGCATACCATCGACATCGGCATCCGTTGCAACGATGACTTTATTGTATCGCAACGAATCCAGTCCATCTTCGATATCCAAAGCTGCTTGTAATAGATAAAATTCCTCGTTTTCGTAGATTACTTTTTTGGTTTTACCATACGTGTTCAGCGGTTTACCGCGTAGCGAAAATACTGCTTGTGTATTCACATCGCGACTCTGCGTGATGCTTCCGCTGGCAGAGTCTCCCTCAGTGATAAAGATTGAACTTTCTTCTTTGCGGTCGTTCTTTGCGTCGCTGAAATGAATGCGACAATCGCGCAGTTTACGATTATGCAGATTGGCTTTCTTTGATTTCTCACGCGCTTGCTTGGTAATTCCAGCCATCGCTTTACGCTCTCGCTCGCTCTCTTCAATCTTTTTGCGAATTTCTTCTGCGATATCGGTGTGGATATGCAGATAATTATCAACCTGTTGCTTGATAAAATCGCCCACATATTTATTGATTGAGTCGCCATTTGGTGCCATTAGCGTGCTACCAAGCTTGATTTTCGTTTGGCTTTCAAAGACTGGCTCTTCTACATTCAGTGCAATAGCCGCAACAATGCCGTTTCGGATATCGCCGTACTCGTAATTCTTTCCGAAATATTCTTTAATTGTTCGCGCAATGTGTTCTTTGAACGCGCTCTGATGCGTTCCTCCTTGCGTCGTATGCTGTCCATTAACAAACGAATGATACTCTTCGCCATATTGGTTTGTGTGCGTGAAGGCGATTTCTATGTCTTCGCCTTTCATGTGGATAATGGGATAGAGTCCTGGAGTGGTCATATTGTCGTTCAATAAGTCTTCCAGACCATTGCGACTCAATATACGACGACCATTAAACATAATGGTAAGACCAGAATTCAAGTAAGTATAATTTCGAAGCATCGTCTCTACGATGTCTTCATGAAAGCGATAATTTTTGAACAAAGTATCATCAGGTTCGAAAAAGATGTAAGTACCAGACTCATCCTTGTTCTTCCGAGTTTTATCGCTCTTTTTCTTGCCACGCTCGAACACCAATTCGCGACATTTCCCATCGCGATAGGATTTTACTTCAAATCGAGCGCTGAGCGCGTTGACGGCTTTCACGCCGACACCGTTAAGACCTACACTTTTCTTGAACGCTTTCGAATCGTATTTTCCACCAGTATTCAAAACGCTAACCGCTTCGACAAGTTTGCCTTGCGGTATGCCACGACCGTAGTCGCGCACGCTGACGCGCAATTCCTCGTCGATATCGACTTCAATGCGCTTACCTGCATTCATCTTAAACTCATCTATCGAGTTATCGAGCACTTCTTTCAGCAATACATAAATGCCATCTTCTGGCAGACTGCCGTCTCCCAATCGTCCTATGTACATACCAGGACGCGTTCTCACGTGCTCCATATCCGACAAGTGACGGATATTTTCGTCGGTATAACTCACTGGAGCTGTCTGCTCCGTTGAAATATTTTTTTCTTCTGACATACTAATTTTCTAAATCTGCTTCACAAAACAGCGACGACGCTTGTGCATTTCCGTATGAAAGTATTGCCATTGGCTTTTCACGCTTTCATTCGTTTCCATCTCTACTTGACTTTCTCCCCACTCAATGCCATATTTATTGTACCATGGTATAAGATCGTAGAAAAGCAAAGCGTTAACACCTTTTTTCTGGTATTCTGGAAGTACACCAACCATTTCCAGATCGACAATGTTTGTTTTATGGAATTTCAAAGCACGCAAAACATGCCACCATCCAAATGGAAGCAAACGACCGCGACGGCATTTCTTCATCGCATACGATAGCGATGGAATCGTAATGCCTACGCCAACCATTCGGTGTTCATCGGTTGACCAGTCTTCAATCACTGGAATAAGATTCAAATCGGCATAAGGCAGATACGCATCGACATACTGATCGATTTGTTTATCGCTCAGTTTCGAAAAGCCGTATAGGTCTTGGAAAGTTTCGTTGATAAGGTGGAAAATTTTGTGTCCAATCTTTTCTTTTTTTATCTCTTTCATCGTCAATTTTCGGATGTGGAGATTGTAACGCTGCATAACGAGTTCCGAAATTTTTACCATCTTTTCAGGAACTTCTTTCGGCACAAAAATTTTGAATTCCACGTAGTCGTTGTCTTTTTCAAACCCACCTATCTGCTCCAAATGCTGCGGATAATATGGGTAATTATAGATTGTCGCCATTGTTCCTAACTGATCAAATCCTTCGATCAACATTCCTTCAGGATCGAAATCGGTAAATCCAAGCGGACCAATCATCTCTGTCATGCCCTTTTGCTTGCCAAAATTTTCTACTGCACTAAAAAGCGCTTTGCTAACCTCGATGTCGTCGATGAAATCTATCCATCCAAAGCGCACCGACTTGCGGTTCCAGCGCTCGTTTGCACGATGATTAATGATGGCGGCTACCCTTCCAGCAAGCTGTCCGTCTTTGTAAGCAAGATAGTACTCGGCTTCGCAAAATTCGAACGCGGCATTCTTGTCTTTCGACAACGTGTTTTTGTCATCGCTATACAACGTAGGAACGTCGTAAGGACTGTCTTTATATAAATCGTAGTGGAATTCAATAAAATGTTTGAGGTCTTTTTTCGTCGTAACCTGCTTAATTTCGATTTGTGCCATAGATCATTGTTGAAAAAAGGCGATGATTCTTTCAAAACGAAAAAATGCAACGCAAATGGGGTTTATGTTTGGCAAAATTATCAAAAAAACGCGATAAACCCAAATTTCACCGCGTTTTTCTATTAAAACGTGTAAGCCATACCCATACTGAACTCGTTACTATGCAACGAAACGTATGGATGACAATCGTAATTGGTGTGACGAAGATAATGACTCGCGCGCAAGTCGATCGAGAGATGACGCGCCACGTTGATATTCAATCTGCTATCCACCGTCAGCAGTGCTGTATTGCCTTTGTCGCCTTGCGTGCTGTGCCATTCTTCCACATATTTTTCATCTTCAAAACCAAGCCATGTGAACATGCGGAGATAATCTACGTTCACATTGAGTTCTGCGACGTTTCCAAATTGCAGATTTGTCTTCGATTTCAACGTAAAACCGCTTCCTGAATTATAATTACGCGACATGTCGTGCACGTCATAGTCGTTGCTGGCGCCACCAATGAGCATCGCGTTTGCAAACAATCCTTGTCGCAAACGAATGGTTTTGCCCACTTCCCACAGCAAACCAGGACCGAAACTTGCGGCTTCTGAGATGCGATAGGGTGCGCTTCCGTTTCCTATCGCATCGCTATAACGATAATCAAAGTGCTGATAGATTCCCCAACGCACGCTATGCTGCCGTATCTTGCGTGTTTCTGAAGCCCAAATCTGTCCGTAAATATTGAATTGATTGAAGAGTTGTTGGTGGTTGCCTAAGACAAGTTTCAGATTTGTGTGAAAGAAATCGTAAGGTCGCTGGTTTTCGCCTTCCATCGGGTCGCCATAGTCGGCTGTTCCATCGAGATAGGCTGTCCAAAAGTGTGTTCTGTCGGCGTCGCCTACACGAATAAAATTGCCGCCTGTTGAGAGCGTCAAGCGAATAGGGAATCTGTCGGCGTCGTGATAGTGCTTTGTGTTGTCAACGCGCCACGCCTCGCCCGTAATGAGTCGCGCGATGCCGCCAGTTGGGTTAACTGCCATTCCTAAAAACTCGCGAAAGAATCGTTTTACACCACGTTCGCTATCGTCGTAAACAGCACTGGAAAGACGGTGCATGCCTTCGCCGATGCCCATTCCACCAACTGTCGTCGCGATGAAGTCGCTATAGCAAGGCGGTTCACATTCTCCCGAAATTTCCCACATAAGACTGCCAAACGCAACGAACGGCATCGACTGCCAAAAGTTGTAGCCACACGCTCGCGCAATGTTGTAATACAATCCTCCTGTGTAGGGATGTTCGCCTAAGTTAGTGCGAAAATAATCGCTGTCCCACCACCATTTTGTTGGATTAAGGTTCCGCTGAATGGTTCTTAGTGTAACGTGCGAGTAAGCGCCTTCTACAATATAATGATCCACAGCAAGTATGGTCAGATTCAACGCTGCTATACTGCCAAGTGCTGTCCATAGATGTTTCTTTGGTTGAACGGTGTCAATGTTGAATGTAAAAGGCGTCGCCACTGTGCTGTCTTGCACAGCGAAAACGCTATCACTGTCTTGCGCAAACGATGCATTGCAAAGGCAGAGCAGTAGGGTGAGTATCGTCAGTCGATGGTTCATTATTTTCGTTATTGTTTCCGACAAACCAGCAGCACGTGTTGGTTGTCGTAAGTGGTGGCAAATAGATAATTTTCTCCGCCTTCGCGCATCTTCAAACGCTTGCGCAGGTCGCTGACCGACATAGGAAAATTTCGTGTGGCGATGTTCGCCTGACTGATTCCTAATCGTTTAATTTCTTGTTTATTGAGCGATGAAATGGCGGAAATTGTGAATTTTCTTCCTAAAAAGTCGTTTTTCAGGTCGCGTGAGACGAAGAGGTGGGAATTATTATCGAGCGCTGCGACGCCAAAGCGTTGACAGATGGCGCCAAACGCACCGAGTTTCATCAGCGATGCATTGGGTTCGTACAAGAACATGCCTGCTTCCAACTGTGGTGCAATGGTTTGCGGCAGCGAAAGATCGGTTTCGGAGAACGAAATCTGTGCATCATCAACGCAAAAATAGCCGATTTTATCGCTGTTTTTATGAAGTAAAAGCAAAAGTTCTTTGCATTCATTTTCTACGGCAACGACATGCACTTCGCTTACACATGGTTCTTCGGCGTTGAGCTGCGCTACAGCCAATTTCCAATCGAGCATTGGAGAAAGTTTGAGTAGAACGAAAGTCGCCTTTTGCAGGAGTTGTTTCACCAGAGGCACGACATTCGGCGAGCAATCGCATAGAGCAAATTTCTTTTGCCCTTTTCCGTCGCGACGGGCTGGGTCGATGAAGCAAACAGTTATTGCGTTTTCTGACTGTAAAACATCGATGGAATCGGCGTTTTTTATCGAAATATGCTCCAAATTCAACACGCTGAAATTGTGTTGCGCCAGTCGGCAAAGTTCGGCATTGCGTTCCACGTAAACGGCTTCAGTGAATAGGGGAGCGAGCACGCTGAAATCGATGCCTAATCCACCAGTGAGATCAACCAATCGTGTGTGCTCTGCGGTCACGTTTTGCAGCAACCGACTCACGATCTCGCGCTTATACATCGCTGTTTGCTCGCTCGAGCATTGCTCAAGCGGCAGATGGTCAGGATATTCTATGTTTTCCAGTTTTGCCCACTGTGGCATTTTGCGCGTAATGTATTGACGCCCAGCAATTTGGCGTAGCGCCCACGTTATATCTACATGCGGGAATTTCGCCGCTTGTAGCGCCAGCGTTCTAACGTCGTCGTTGGCGTGTTCAATGATAAACAACTGTGATTGGGCGTCGTGCATAACTGGATTTTACTTGATCACCTTATAATATTTTTTCGCCTGCGCGCGCGTGCGAAAGTTGAAGTGCCACCATTCTGTTCGTAGTGGTTTGAAACCCGCGTAGGTCATCACGTCGCGAAGGAGCTCGCGGTTGCGTTTCGCTTGCGCGGAGATACGATGCTGTTTCACGAGTTCCGCTTCTCTATCGATATGCGACAGGCGCGTCATTGCATCGACTTTCGTTCCCATCGGAATGGTATCGCCTTGCAGTGTGCAGAGAGAAATATCTACCGCTAAGCCATAATTGTGCAATCCACCACCATTAGCGGGATTAGACACGTAAAAACTGTGGTCGGTATGCTTCACTGCGTCCCACATGCGTTGCTGTATGCTCATGGGTCGCGCAGCATCGAAAACGATGATACTCAAATCAGGACGCAGTTGCTTCAATCGCTTTTGTGCTTTCACGAGCGCCGCAGCCGCGCGATGATGGAGATAGGCTTCGCGAAGGTCGTCATAGAGCACTGTTCCACAGAAATTATCTGCGCGTGCATACATCAGAGAAACGAAAATAGATGGGTCTTGCTGCTGGACGTTGACGTAACCGCGCGCTTGCAATGATTGGGCAGTGAGACTCAACGACTTGTGTTGAGAAATAACAGCAATTGGGATGATTAGCAGTAGGATGACGATGGTCGTCTTCAACGTTTTCATACGCAAAAGTACGAAAAAAAACTATCTCTCAACGAGTTACAACTTAGATTTTTCTTATTTTTGCAGCGAAATAGGCTTATTAAACATACAAATGGACAAAAAAATTCAAGGTCATGCAGCCATTATTTTAGCCAACGTCATCTTTGGGCTTGGCGTTCCTATTACAAAATATTTGTTGGAAACGTGGGTTACGCCTATGACTTACATGGCTACACGATGCATCGGTGCCGCATTGATTTTCTGGGCTGTTGCATTGTTTCTGAAAAAAGAGAAAATCGAAAGCAAAGACTTGCTTGTTATCATCATCGGTGGTTTGCTTGGTTTTGTTATTTCGCAAACACTGACAGCGTGGGCGCTGAAGTTTACAAGTCCCGTTTATTATTCGCTGATCGCAACGCTTACACCTATCGCGGTGATGCTGCTTGCTGCACTTTTCTTGAGCGAGAAAATCACGCCCGTCAAACTGCTTGGCGTTTTTCTTGGTATAGCAGGAGCAGCGCTGATGGTTGTTCTGAAATGGCAAAGCGGTAGCGGCAGCAACGACTTTCTCGGCATTTTGCTCGCGTTTTTGAGTCTTCTGACGTGGGCAATCTATCTGATTATCACGCGAAAAGTATCGGAAAAATATAGTTCGGTCAGTCAAATGAAATGGATTTTCTTGGTTTCTACGATTGCCGTTCTACCGTTTGCGTGGAGCGAATTCCCACAAACAGCGCTCTATGGCTCGCCTTTCACAGCGGCAACGTGGCAAGGTGCGGCTGCAATGGCTTTCATTGTGGTGCTGGCGACTGTGCTTGGCTATTTTCTTATACCGTTTGCGATGCAGTATTTGCGTGCAACAACGGTGAGTGTCTATACAAACCTGCAGCCAATCGTTGCGTCGCTGGTGGCGATTGCCGTTGGACAAGACGTGATGACGTGGGATAAGCCTGTAGCTGCTGTGTTGGTCATCGTGGGAGCTTATCTTGTAACGCTCAAAACTGGCAAAGAAAAAACGGAAGCATAATGAAAAATATCGTATCTCATCGTTGGATCATCGCATTGCTGATGATTATTTTGCTGAGTTGTCAAACCAGCGAAACGGTTTATGCACAAAAACGACCGAAAGTGGGCATTGCCTTCGGTGGTGGTGGTGCAAAAGGAGCGGCTGAAGTGGGCGTTCTGAAGGTAATTGAAGAACTTGGCATTCCAGTTGATTACATTGCAGGCACAAGTATTGGTTCTATCGTTGGCGGATTGTATGCTTGCGGTTACGATGCAGCGTTTCTCGATTCTATGTTCTCGTCACAAGAATGGCTTGAGCTGTTTTCGGATCGAGAAATGGACTATAAAGAAAATATAATCAAAAAGAAAGACGGACAGACTTACGTCTTTGGTTTTCCAGTTGGTAAAAATAAAAACGCAAAGCGTGGGAAATTCAATTTTGGCGCTATACGCGGCGATAATATCGTGGAGCTTTTGGACAGTCTGACAGCGCTCGACGATTCTATCTCGTTCGACGAGCTTCAGATTCCATTCCGTTGCGTCGCTACTGATATTGAAACGCAAACGGAAGTGGTGCTTTCGAGCGGAAATCTTCCGCTTTGCATGCGCGCAAGTATGGCAATTCCTGGCGCGTTTAAGCCGATCTACATGAACGGATACACGCTTCTCGATGGTGGAATGTTGAACAATCTTCCTGTGGATGTGGTTCGCGAAATGGGTGCTGACATTGTCATCGCTATTGATCTGACTGTAAACAAACGGGAGACGAAGAATAAAAAATGGAAGAACGCGAAAGGCATTTTCCGCATCGTGGATTGGGCAATTAGTCGGCCTGACTTGAAAAAATATAACGAGAATCGGGCTGCGGCGGACATTTATATCAATCCCGATTTAGAGGGCTTTTCTGCCACATCTTTCACGCCTGAGCACATCAAAGAGATGATTCAGAAGGGTGTAGAAGCAGCCGAGAAAGCTATGCCTGAGCTTCAGGAACTGCAGAAGAAGGTTCTCCGCGCGAAATTGACGCGCTATAGGAATGTGGCGATGAAATAGGGGAGGAGGGTGCCTGCAAAACTGCATAAATATTCACGACAAAAACGAATAAATATACCATACAACGCTCTCTCAAAACGATGGGAAAGCGTTGTATTTTTTGTACAATTTTTTCGCAAAGAAATGACCTAAAAAAATGGGGCAAAAAACCGCCAAATTTTTCCACTAAAAAGTGGCGTTCCGCGAAGTGTTAAAAAAGTCGAGTTTTCAGTGTTAAAAAATTTTTTCGCACGAAAAAAATGCGCCAAATTTTGATTTTTTTTCGCCCTTCCGTATGAATTATCGACGCAAAAAGGCGCTTTAGAAATCTATCTCACGTGAAATAAATTTCTATCTCACGTGAGATAAAATTTTATCTCATATCATTTAACTTTTTTAACAAACGAGATTTTTCGAAAATTCACGTTCAAAAATTCGACATTTTACACGAAAAAACATCGAAAAAGCGTATAAAAATTGTATAAATCCATCATTTTAACATTTTGCGCGTTGAGATACGACAAAAATTCGTCTTTTTTCGATGAAAAAACGTGCATTAGAAATTAGCCGCTCAAATGTAAACGGATGTTAAATTCGCGCGTTAAAAAGTTTTAAAATTGAGTGATTTTTTTGGTTGAGTTTTCTGTTTTAACACTTCACGTTTTTGGCGAAAATAGTTTACAAAAACGCGCTCGAAATCTGACGCAAAAAAAGGCAAAAAAATAACATTCCGTTTTGCGATTGCATGCGCGGAATGTTGTTCTTTTGTCGCTTTGAATTATGAATTTTTATTCATCCCAATTTGTTCCAAACGCTTGAGCGTTGTCTTCTTCAGGCAGATCATCGATATCTTTACCTAATTGCGTTCCACCTTTGCTGTCGTGGATTCCAATGTCGCACAATGCTTCAGCGTCGAGCATCAAATACTTTGTTACGGGTTGTTGATAGCGTTTCATTTTGTGTGAATTATAAATTTCTGGTGCAAAGTTACGCGTTTTTTTCGTACAAACAACGACTTTAATGTTTTTTAAACGAAAATAGGCGTGAGCAGTCTGAAAATGCCGCTCACGCCTATCGAGATTGGGTTTAGTTAAAATAGAATGTTAGTCTTTGCACTTTGCTTTGAGGAATTCGCGGTTGAGTCGCGCAATGTTTGCAATTGTTTCATTCTTTGGGCAAACGGCTTCGCAGGCACGTGTGTTTGTGCAGTTTCCGAAGCCCAGTTCGTCCATTCGTTTAATCATTGCTTTTGCTCGTTTAGCTGCTTCTGGACGTCCTTGTGGTAGAAGCGCGAGCTGACTCACTTTAGAACTAACGAAAAGCATTGCACTACCGTTCTTACATGCTGCAACGCAAGCGCCGCAACCGATGCAGGTTGCGCAGTCCATTGCTTCGTCAGCGTTTTCCTTAGGGATTAGGATGGCGTTTGCATCTTGTGCTTGTCCAGTTCTTATGCTTGTGTAACCGCCTGCTTGTATAATTTTATCGAAAGCTGAGCGATTGACCATGCAGTCTTTAATCACTGGGAACGCAGCTGAGCGCCATGGCTCAACGGTGATCACGTCTCCGTCGTTGAAACGACGCATGTAGAGTTGGCAAGTGGTAGCTCCGCGTTCGGTTTTGCCGTGAGGTGTTCCGTTAATGTATAATGAACACATTCCGCAGATGCCTTCTCGGCAATCGTGGTCGAACACGAAAGGTTCTTTACCCTCGTTGATAAGTTCCTCGTTTAGGATATCTAACATTTCAAGGAATGAAGTGTCATCTGGGATGTTCTTCATTTCGTGCGTATCGAAATGTCCTTTATCTTTAGGACCGTTTTGTTTCCAATACTTTAATGTGAAACTGATATTTTTTGCCATGGTGTTAGTTCTTATAGTTACGTGTCTGTACTTTTATTGCCTCGTATTCCAGCGGTTCCTTAATGAGTTCGGGCGCTTTTTCGTCAGAGCCTTGATATTCCCAGCATCCTACATAGAAGAAATCAGCGTCGTTTCGTTTTGCTTCTCCTTCTTCTGTCTGATGTTCTTCACGGAAGTGACCTCCGCAACTCTCTTCTCTATGGAGTGCGTCGTATGCAACGAGCTCGCCCATTGTAATGAAATCGCGCAGGTGGATGGCTTTATCAAGTTCGGTATTGAGTCCTTCTTTGGTTCCAGGAACGTAGAGATTGGTTTCGAATTCTTTGCGTAGATCTTTCATCAAGCGCAAACCTTCTTCGAGTCCTTCTTTAGTACGTCCCATTCCAACGTGCTCCCACATGATATGTCCGAGTTCTTTGTGGATAGAATCAACAGAACGTTTTCCTTGGATGTTCATCAGTCGATCTATTTCTGCATCAACAGCTTTTTCTGCTGCTTCGAACTCAGGCAAATCCGTTGAGAGGCGTGGCCAAACAGCTTGGTCAGCGAGATAATTCTGTATAGTGTAAGGCAAAACGAAGTAACCGTCAGCCAAACCCTGCATCAGAGCGCTGGCGCCAAGTCGGTTAGCACCGTGGTCTGAGAAGTTACATTCGCCAATTGCGAAGAGTCCAGGGATGGTTGTCATCAATTCGTAGTCAACCCAAATGCCTCCCATCGTGTAGTGAATAGCTGGGAAAATCATCATTGGGTTATAATATTTTACTCCGTTGATTTCTTTTGCGAGTTTGCCAGGATTTACATCGGTAATTTCTTCATACATATCGAAGAGGTTGCCGTAGCGCTGCATGATTTCATCATAACCGAGACGGTTGATTGACTCAGAGAAATCGAGGAACACAGCGAGACCAGTGTTGTTTACGCCATATCCTTTGTCGCAACGCTCTTTTGCAGCACGCGAAGCAACGTCGCGTGGTACGAGGTTACCGAATGCTGGATAGCGACGCTCGAGATAGTAATCGCGATCTTCTTCTGGGATGTCTGGTCCTTGTATTTCGCCAGCCTGAAGCTTCTTCGCATCTTCGAGTTTCTTTGGAACCCAAATACGTCCGTCGTTACGCAGTGACTCAGACATCAGCGTCAGCTTCGACTGATTGTCGCCGTGAACTGGGATACATGTAGGATGGATTTGTACATAAGATGGATTAGCGAAATAAGCGCCTTTTCTGTAGCAAGCCATTGCTGCAGAGCAGTTGCAACCCATTGCGTTAGTAGAAAGGAAGTATGTGTTACCGTAGCCACCCGTTGCAATAACAACGGCGTTGGCTGTGAAGCGTTCGAGTTTGCCTGAAACAAGATTCTTGGCAATGATTCCACGAGCGCGACCATCGATGATAACGAGGTCTTCCATCTCGTAACGGGTGTAAAGTTTTACTTTACCAGCCTCAACTTGACGACTTAGTGATGAATATGCACCAAGTAGCAACTGCTGACCTGTTTGTCCTTTTGCATAGAACGTACGACTCACTTGTGCTCCACCAAAAGAACGATTGGCGAGCATGCCTCCGTATTCGCGAGCGAATGGAACGCCCTGCGCAACGCATTGGTCGATAATATTATTTGAAACTTCGGCGAGACGATACACGTTAGCTTCGCGAGCGCGATAGTCTCCTCCTTTTACGGTGTCATAGAAAAGACGATAGACAGAGTCGCCATCGTTTTGGTAATTCTTTGCAGCGTTGATACCACCCTGTGCAGCAATAGAGTGAGCACGTCGTGGAGAATCTTGGATGCAGAAGTTAAGAACATTGAAACCCATTTCGCCGAGCGAAGCAGCAGCACTTGCACCTGCAAGTCCTGTTCCTACAACGATAACATCAAGTTTCAATTTATTTTTAGGGTTCACCAAGCGTTGGTGAGCTTTATAATTAGTCCATTTCTCGGCCACAGGACCTTCTGGTATTCTGGAATTTAAAGTCTTTGCCATAATAGTAAGTTTTTTACTTGAAGGATTCCTTATTTATTTATAAAAGGCTTGGCGCCAAATTAAACGCAAATGCCAAAATCACTGCAACGAAGCAGAGGATGAGCAGCGTTACATAGATGATTCCGATGGTTTTCCAACGACAGAACCATGTCTTGCCATTCCATCCGAACGTCTGAATAGCGCTCCAGAAACCATGAGAGAGGTGGAACCAAAGAGCAACCAGCCAAATAATGTAAAGAACTACGAAGATAGGGTTGCTAAATGTTTGCTTAATATAACCAAATCCATCGGCTGGATTGCCAAGAGGATCTGCTACATGGAACAACTCGGCAAACATCATGTTGTACCAGAAATTAAACAAGTGGAGTAAGAGTCCTAACAAAATAATCAAACCGAGCACAAGCATGTTTTGCGAAGCCCATTCAACTTTTGCAGGACGATTTGTTACAGCATAGCGCTCGCCTCCACGTGCTTTGCGATTCTGCATCGTCAAAATAAAAGCGTAAACGATGTGAATCACAGCCAGAGCAGCTAAGCCCAATGTTGCAACAACTGCATACCAATTCGCTCCTAACAATTCACAAATCTGGTTGTATGCCTCTCCCGAGAACAATGCAACCAGATTCATGCAACAGTGGAACGTCAAAAATAGAATAAGTGCGATGCCTGTAACCGACATGACCACTTTTCTACCGATAGATGAATTAAATAGCCACATAATTGATTAGATTAAATATTAAATTTGTTGTGTTTTTTGTCGTATTGCGCTAAATAAAAACTTTGTTTTTAAAAGAGCTAATGGCGATTAGCGTTGCAAAAATAGTGGTTTTTCACGATTATTCAAACTATTTCTTATAAAAAATAAATTTTTATTACTACTTTTGCCACAAAAATGGCAAAGTAATGATTTTCAAATACGATGTTATAGTCATCGGAGGCGGTCACGCGGGTTGTGAAGCAGCTACAGCCGCTGCCAAGATGGGCGCACAAACCTGTCTCATCACGATGGATATGACGAAAATAGCCCAGATGAGTTGCAATCCAGCGATTGGCGGAATCGCCAAAGGGCAAATCGTAAGAGAAATCGACGCACTCGGCGGTCAGATGGGACTCGTTACCGATGCTACAGCCATACAATTTCGCATGCTTAATCGCGGAAAAGGTCCCGCGATGTGGTCGCCCAGAGCGCAATGTGACCGAGAAAAATATATAACAAAGTGGCGCGAGACGCTCGACCACACAGATAACCTGAGTATTTGGCAAGATCAGGTATGCGAATTATTAACCGAAAACGGCGAAGCAGTTGGTGTAAAAACAATTTGGGGTGTAACTTTTTACGCTAAAAGCATCGTTGTCACAGCAGGAACTTTCTTGAACGGACTATTGCACGTAGGTAGAAAAAAACTTGCGGGCGGAAGAATTTCTGAACCTGCAGTAACGGGATTTTCAGAAAACATCGCTCAACATGGTATTCGTGTAGAAAGGATGAAAACGGGCACGCCTGTTCGCATCGACAAACGCAGTGTTCATTTCGAAGATTTAGTAGAACAACCTGGCGAAACGGATTTTTATCAATTTAGTTATTTCGGACAACCGCGACAGTTGCAGCAATTGCCTTGTTGGACTTGCTCAACTAATCCTGCGGTGCACGAGACGCTTCGCGCTAATTTAGCAGATTCACCTTTATATAATGGTCAGATTCAGAGCATAGGTCCACGCTATTGCCCGTCAATCGAAACAAAACTCGTTACATTCCCTGATAAAGAGCAACACCCATTGTTTCTTGAGCCTGAAGGAGAGAACACAAACGAGATGTATCTCAATGGTTTTTCATCGAGTATGCCGATTGATGTGCAGTTGGATGCTATACACCAGATTCCCGCTTTGCGTGATGCAAAGATTTATCGACCTGGTTATGCAATTGAATACGACTTTTTTGACCCGACTCAATTATCGCATTCGCTTGAGTCAAAAGTAATCAAAAATCTCTTTTTTGCAGGACAAGTAAACGGAACAACGGGTTATGAAGAAGCCGCTGGGCAAGGACTCGTTGCGGGTGTTAACGCAGCAATAAATTGTGGCGGTGGAGAACCGTTCGTAATGGGTCGAGATGAGAGTTACATCGGCGTGCTTATCGATGATCTGACAACGAAAGGCGTTGACGAACCTTATAGAATGTTTACGTCGCGCGCAGAATATCGAATCTTATTGCGCCAAGACGATGCTGATGCACGACTGACTGAGCGCGCTTATCAATTAGGTTTGGCTACGCGAGAACGATTGGATTGGTGGTTGGAAAAGAAGAAAAAAATCGATGAAATCGTGGATTTTTGCAACCGAACGCCTATCAAACCGCGCGAAGCTAACGAGATGCTCGAGCGTGTTGGTTCAACACCACTGACAATGGGGTGCAAACTGTTCAATTTGATTAGTCGTCCAAAAGTTGGTTTGCAGGATCTGACAACGTGTTCTACTGAATTAAAAAATTTACTCGCAAACATTCCAAACCGAAAAGAAGAAATTGCCGAAGCCGCTGAAATAAAAATGAAGTACAAAGGATACATCGAGCGCGAGAAACTCATTGCCGACAAGATGCATCGATTGGAGCATATTAAAATAAAAGGTCGCTTCGATTACGCCAGTTTGCATGAAATATCAACCGAAGGCAGGCAAAAGTTGCAAAAAATCGACCCAGATACGCTTGCCCAAGCAAGCAGAATTCCTGGCGTCTCGCCAAGCGACATCAACGTTTTGCTTGTTTTGTTGGGACGATAAACCGAGATAGTAAAATTTTTCACGTGAAACAATAAATTTATTCATTTATACGTATGAACAATAAAGTATTATTAGAAAATCTGCGCTGCATCCCAGATTGGCCAATCAAAGGCGTTAATTTCAGAGATGTAACTACTCTTTTCAAAAGCGCAGAGTGTCTTCGCATTATTAGCGATGAGATGTACGATTTGTACAAAGACAAAGGAATCACAAAGATTGTAGGTATCGAAAGCCGTGGCTTTGTTATGTCGTCAGCGCTTGCACTTCGACTTGGCGCAGGCATCGTTCTTTGCCGTAAACCTGGTAAATTACCTTGCGAAACGGTGCAAGAAAGTTACGCAAAAGAGTATGGCATCGACACCATCGAAATACATAAAGACGCCATCAACGAGGGTGACGTTATTCTGCTGCACGACGACCTTCTCGCTACAGGTGGAACAATGAAAGCAGCGTGTGATTTGGTAAAAAAATTCAAACCAAAGAAAGTTTATTGTAACTTCATTATCGAACTCATTAACGAGGGTTTGAATGGTCGTGCATCGTTCGACGATGATATCGAAATCACTTCGCTGATCCAAATCTAAGCATTACAACAACATGACGCGTGTGGCAAACGTCGAAAAACAAGAAACCGAAAATCATCTCAAGCAGATTGTCGCAAGCATGCCCGAGAAACCAGGCAGCTACCAGTTTTATGACGAAAGCCACACCATCATCTACGTTGGTAAAGCAAAGAACCTGAAGCGCAGAGTTGCTTCCTACTTCCACAAAGAAGTTGATCGATTTAAAACAAAAGTGCTGGTATCGAAAATCAAAGATATCAGTTACACCGTTGTAAACACAGAAGAAGATGCGCTTCTGCTGGAAAACAACTTGATAAAGAAGTATAATCCGCGCTACAACGTACTGCTTAAAGACGGCAAAACCTATCCCAGCATTTGCGTTACCAACGAACCATTTCCTCGAATCTTTAAAACCAGAAACACACAGCAACGTGGCGCAACTTTCTACGGTCCATATTCTAACGTAGGAAGTATGTATGCAATTCTGGAACTTATCAAAAAACTTTATCTTCCTCGTTCTTGCCGAATGCCAATCACGCTCGATGGCGTCGCGGAAGGTAAATACAAAACTTGTTTAGAGTATCATATTCATAATTGCAAGGGTCCTTGCGTTGGCAAACAGTCGTTAGAGGATTATCAACGCAACATTTCGCAGGCGAAAGAGATATTAAAAGGAAACACGCGCGAACTCTCTAAACAAATTTTCCAGCAGATGCAGGAAAAGGCGGAGCAGTTAAAATTCGAAGAAGCAGAAGAACTGAAACGCCAATACATTCTCCTATCAAATTTTGTTGCAAAAAGCGAAATCGTTAGTCACACAATTAACGACATAGATGTATTCTCTATTACCGACGATGGCGGTAAAAACGTCTATATCAATTACTTACACGTTGCTAACGGTGCAATCAACCAAAGTTTTACATTCGAATACAAACGCAAACTCGATGAGTCTGCGCAAGATTTGCTTACGTTGGCGATTCCTGAAATTAGAGAACGATTCCGAAGCACAGCAAAGGAGATTATCGTGCCGTTCGAAATGGAATGGAATCTCAAGGATGCGACTTTCCACGTACCGCAAAAAGGCGACAAAAAGCATTTGTTAGAATTGTCGCAGATGAACGGAAAACAGTATCGCTTTGATCGACTGAAACAGAGCGAAAAACTAAATCCTGAACAAAAGCAAACGCGACTGATGAAAGCGTTGCAAGACAAACTGAAACTCGATAAGTTACCGTTCCACATCGAGTGTTTCGACAACTCAAACATATCGGGTACGGATGCAGTTGCTGCTTGCGTCGTTTTCAAAGGTATGAAACCGTCGAAGAAAGATTATAGAAAATACAACATTAAGACGGTCGAGGGTCCCGACGATTACGCTTCGATGCGCGAGGTTGTCACGCGTCGCTATTCCAGAATGCGTGAAGAAGGCGAATCTTTCCCTGACTTGATCATCACCGATGGCGGCAAAGGGCAGATGAGTTCGGTCATCGACACGCTTCGTTCACTCGAAATCGACATCCCTGTCGCTGGTTTGGCGAAGGACAAAAAGCATCGCACCAACGAACTTCTATACGGAGAACCTCCGCAGGTCATTGGTCTGAAAACGGATAGCGAACTCTTCCACGCGCTAACTCGCATGCAAGACGAAGTGCATCGTGCTGCAATCACTTTCCATCGCGATAAACGCTCGAAGCATGCACTGCATAGCGAACTGGATGACATTACTGGCATCGGTCCAAAGACGAAGCATGCACTTCTGAAACAGTTGAAAACGATCAGCGCCATACGCAACGCCGATCTTGAAACGTTGCAAAATTGTATTGGCGCAGCGAAAGGCGAGGCTGTTTTTAAACATTTTCACTCTAATTCAACGAAAAATTAAATTATTTCATTATTTTTGTGCCCATGAGAGCTGTCATTCAACGCGTTACGCATGCATCGGTGACCATAGATGGCGAAAAAATTTCTGCTATCGATAATGGTTTGCTCATCCTCTTGGGCATCGAAGAAAATGATACGCAAGAAGACGCAAATTGGTTGGCACAAAAGATTGCGCGATTGCGTATCTTTGACGACGAAAATGGCGTCATGAACCGCTCAGTTGTCGATGTTGACGGACAGATTCTCGCGGTTAGTCAATTTACTTTATACGCTTCCTACAAAAAAGGCAATCGACCGTCATGGCTTCGTGCTGCACGACACGAAATTTCCATTCCTCTGTACGATTATTTCTGCGAGAAAATTTCCGATGAAATCGGCAAAAAAACGCAAAAAGGCGTGTTTGGCGCTAACATGAAAGTGGAACTCCTCAACGACGGACCTGTTACCATTTGTATTGATACAAAAAACAAAGAATAATTCACATAAATCTTTATCATTATGAAAGCATTCAAAGGATTACTCGAAAGCCTTAGCATCATCGTTCTTATCATTATCATCGCCAATCATTGGCTCCGCATCCCAACGCTTGATTGGGTCGCGCTCATTCTATTTGCCATTATGCTGCTTTACTATATTTTTACGCCAAAACAGCACAAATGGCAACTTTTTTTCCTCGCTCTCTTAGCCATTCTCGTTGCCTTACTGATTTTTATTTAGTAAACCGCTAACATGCAAGCGTTAACGCTAAACGAAATCCAGCATCAAGTAGATGACTGGATAAAGCAATACGGCGTGCGTTACTTCAGCGAGCTCACTAACATGGCGTGTCTCACTGAAGAAGTAGGCGAATTAGCGAGCGTAATAGCACGACGGTATGGCGATCAAAGCTTCAAACAAACCGACAGCAACGCTCTGGGAGAAGAAATGGCTGATGTGCTGTGGGTTCTCGTGTGTTTGGCAAATCAAACGGGCATCAATCTGACCGAAGAATTCCATAAAACAATGGAAAAGAAAACGAACAGAGATCGATATCGACACATTCAAAATCCAAAATTAAAATCATAAAAAATCACAAAGCTATGCACGATCATCAACATGCAGAGGAACATTTTCACGGTTCCAATAAATACGAAGAAGCATTGAACCGCTATCAATGCGAAATCAACGAAGAAGAAGTTCGCGAAGCAGTAAAAAAACTCATCGAAGAAAAGCTTCCTGAAAACAATAACCAAGAGGTTAAGAAATTTCTGATGGGTAGTGTAGAATTGACTTCGCTGCACACTACCGACAGCGAACCCTTCATCCGCGCTTTCACTGAGAAGGTTAACAAGTTCGAAGAGGTCTATCCAGACCTGCCACACGTAGCAACTATCTGCGTCTATCCATGCTTTGCAGCCGTAGTGCGCAACGCTTTGGAAGTAGAAGGCGTCAACATCGCTTGCGTTAGCGGTAGTTTCCCATCATCACAAGCGCTTATCGAAGTGAAAGTTGCAGAAACGGCGCTCGCAGTGAAGGATGGCGCTGACGAAATCGACATCGTTCTGCCTGTCGGAAAATATCTCTGCGGCGACTACGAAGGCGTTTGCGACGAAATTCAAGAACAAAAAGCAGCGTGCGGCACAGCACCTATGAAAGTCATTCTCGAGACTGGCGATCTACCAACGATGAGCGACATCAAGAAAGCATCTATTCTCTCGATGTATGCAGGTGCAGACTACATCAAAACATCGACTGGAAAAGAAAAAGTAAGTGCAACGCCAGAAGCCGCTTACGTGATGTGCCAAGCTATCAAGGAGTATTACGACGAGACTGGCATACAAATCGGTTTCAAACCTGCAGGCGGCATCAACACAGTCAATGACGCGCTGACGTATTACACCATAGTAAAAGAAGTTCTCGGCGAACAATGGCTGACAAACAAGTGGTTCCGTCTCGGAACAAGTCGCTTGGCAAACCTATTGCTTAGCGAGGTAATTGGCGAAGACGTAAAATTCTTCTAAAATCCACACAAAATCAAGCAAAAATAAACGAGTCCGCTAACGCAAACAACGTAGCGGACTCGCTTTTTTATGGGTTCTAAAATCAGAATTGTATTGTTTTTCTTTTTCAGTTGGTTAGCGTCACTAACCAACTCGCTACAACTACATAAAAATTTTCAACTGGTTACATTTTGTAACCGTTTCATTCTTTTTCTTTTTTTAGGTGTTTTTCCTCTACACCTTATTATATTATATATAAGGGAAAGAAAAAATCTATTTACAGTTCGCGCGCAATAACGAAATCGAGATAGGCTTTGAGCGATGTTTTCACGTCATCGCTCGTGCCATAGCGTTCAACGAATTGCATCGCTTGGTCGTGCAGTTGCTGCATGCGTTGCTCTGCGTAAGCAATGCCACCATGTTGCTTCGTGAACGCAACGAGTTGCTCGATTTCTTCTTGTGAAACAGCATTGTGTTTCACCTTCAGCGCAATCTCGCGCATGCTTTCGTCGCCCGTAACATTCAGCGCGTAAATCGCAGGCAGCGTGAGTTTGCCTTCTGCCATATCGTTTCCTGTCGGTTTTCCAATGGCGTCGTTGTCGTAATAATCGAAGATATCATCGCGAATCTGGAAAATAATGCCGAGTTGCTGACCAAATAATTTCGCAGCATCCACTTCCGCTTTCGTCGCTCCAGCCGATTGCGCGCCTATCCCAGCGCACGCCTCGAACAGCGCAGCTGTTTTCTGATTGATTACTTGAAAATAAACTTCTTCGGAAAGGTCGTCTTGCTGAATATTCGACAGTTGCAAAAGTTCGCCATCAGCGAGTGTTTGTCCTAACTTCGCCAACGCGCGAACGATTACGTCGTCATTCGTAAACGAAACATTAAGAAGCGCGGTGGAAAGCAAATAATCACCAACGAGAACAGCCACTTTATTGTCGTATTCTGCATTGAGCGAAGATTGTCCGCGTCGTTCCTGACTCTCGTCCACTACATCGTCGTGCACAAGCGATGCAGTATGAAGCAATTCCAAGCCAACGGCTGCGTGCTGTGTTTTAGATGTAATCGTGCCGAAGTTCTTTGCCATCAGCAGAATAAGCATCGGTCGCATCCGTTTACCGCCTCGCTGGCGTATATGCGCGAGTGCCTGACCCAATAAACCGTCTTCGTGGGTCATAGATTGATTAAATAGAGCGATGAAATCGGCTAATTCTGACGAAATTGGCTGTTTTATGATCGACAAATAATCCATTCTTCGGGCTATTTTGAGACAAAAATAATGTTTTTTCCGCGAATTGTGCTAAAAAAATCGTAATTTTACGCAATTAAATCGCTTTCCCACATGGATAAATTGTTTTTGCTCGACGCTTACGCGCTAATTTATCGTTCTTACTACGCTTTTATTCGAACACCACGCATTAATTCAAAAGGTTTAAACACGTCTGCCATCATCGGATTCTGCAATACGCTGAACGAGGTGCTTACAAAAGAAAAACCAACGCATATCGGTGTGGCTTTCGATCACGGCAAAACGTTTCGTCACGACGTGTTTCCGCAATACAAAGCGCAGCGACAGGAAACGCCAGAGGACATCCGTCGCGCTATCCCAATCATCAAGGATATTCTCGCTGCATACCGCATCCCTATCTTGCAGGTTGACGGTTTCGAAGCTGATGATATCATCGGCACTTTAGCGATAAAGGCGGGCGAAAAAGGCATAGAAACGTATATGCTAACGCCTGATAAGGACTACGGTCAGCTGGTTCGCGAAATTGTTTATCAATATCGACCGCGCCATGGCGGCGGTTACGACAAGATGGGACCGCGAGAGGTGGAGGAGAAGTATGGCATTAGCGCGCCAGAGCGTGTCATTGATTTGCTGGCGCTAATGGGTGATTCGTCAGATAACTTCCCTGGCTGTCCAGGTGTTGGAGAGAAAACGGCAGTGAAACTGATTAACGATTTCGGGACTGTGGATAATCTTCTCGAACACACCGACCAGCTTACTGGTAAACTACGAGAAAAAGTGGAAAATGCGGTCGATGACATCAAAATGTCTAAATTCCTCGCCACCATCCGCACAGATGTGCCTATCGAGCTCGATCTCGACCAACTCAGTCTGCGTGAACCCGACCAAGAAAAGTTGCAAACGATTTTTGCGGAGCTTGAATTTAAATCGTTTGCTGAACGAACCATCAAAAAATCTACACCAAAACCAGCCGCAGGTGCACAACTTGATCTTTTCGCTGAACCATCTGAAACAACAGAACAACCAACCGACGCGCCACAGCGCATGCTCGACAATCTCGCTTCTACGCCGCACGATTACCGATTGATTGAATCGCGCGACGACATGCTGCAACTCGTTCAAAATCTACTGCAATTCCCGTCGGTGAGCATCGATACGGAAACGACTTCCACGCATCCCGTCGATGCGGAGCTCGTGGGATTGAGTTTTGCTGCAGAAGAAGGAAAAGCGTTCTACGTGCCTGTGCCTGCGCAACGCGATGAAGCGCAAAAAATAGTCGATATTTTCAAACCGCTATACGAGCATCCTACAATCGTAAAGATCGGTCAAAACATCAAATACGACCTTGAAGTACTGCGCCATTACGGCGTTTCGCTTGCCGAACCGTTGTTCGATACGATGCTGGCGCACTATGTTCTGCAGCCTGAATTGCGTCATGGAATGGATTATATGGCGGAGGTTTTGTTGCATTATCAAACAATTCACATCGACGAACTCATCGGACAAAAAGGCAAAAACCAGCAAAACATGCGCGACTTGCAGCCATCGGCAATCTGCGATTACGCGTGCGAGGATGCTGACGTGACGCTTAAACTGAAGAATCTGCTGGAACCAAAACTGAAGGAGACCGAGACGGAAAAATTGTTCTACGAGATAGAAATGCCGCTCGTGCCTGTGCTTGCCGAAATGGAGATGAATGGCGTGCTGCTCGACACAAAAGCGCTCGCGGAAACATCGGAGATTTTTACGCAACGCATGCACAATATCGAAGAAAAAATCTACAATCAGGCTGGCGAACAGTTCAATATTTCTTCGCCAAAGCAGGTTGGAGAAATTCTTTTCACTAAACTAAAAATCGTTGACAAACCAAAGAAAACCAAAACGGGGCAGTTTGTGACGTCGGAAGAGGTGCTCCAGCAACTCAGAAGCAAGAACCCAATCGTTGCCGACATTCTCGACTATCGCGGTTTGAAGAAACTACTGAGCACGTACGTTGATGCGCTGCCGAAACTCATCAATCCACGAACGGGGCACATCCATACGTCGTTCAATCAAGCGGTGACAGCAACGGGACGCTTGTCGTCGAGCGACCCAAACCTGCAAAATATTCCTGTGCGTGGCGAAGATGGAAAAGAAATTCGCAAGTGTTTCATTCCTGAACCTAACTGTCTGTTTTTCTCTGCCGACTATAGCCAAATCGAACTCCGCGTGATGGCGCATCTGTCGCAAGACAAAAATATGATCGATGCATTCATGCATGGCGCAGATATTCACGCTGCAACAGCCGCAAACATCTATCAGAAAAATATTGCTGACGTAACGCGCGACGAACGCACGAAAGCTAAACGCGCAAACTTCGGAATTATCTACGGCATTACAGTCTTTGGACTCGCAGAACGCTTAGATATCAGCCGCGCTGAAGCAAAACAACTCATCGATGGCTACTTCCAAACTTTCCCTGACGTGCACGCGTATATGGAACGCAGCAAAGAGGAGGCGCGAAGCAAGGGTTTCGTCGAGACACTCCTTCATCGACGTCGCTATCTCCCTGATATCAACAGCCGAAACGCAACAGTTAGAAATTTCGCAGAGCGAAACGCAATCAACGCACCTATTCAGGGAACCGCAGCCGACATCATTAAAATCGCCATGATACGCATTTTTCGCCGATTTCATCGAGAAAATTTACGCTCTCGTATGATTCTGCAAGTGCATGATGAATTGAATTTTTCGGTTTACCCAGAAGAAAAAGACAAAGTACAACAAATCGTGTTGGAGGAAATGGAAAACGCGTGCCATCTCAGCATTCCACTAACAGCGGATGCTGGTTTCGGAAAAAATTGGCTGGAAGCGCACTAAAAATTTCCAACATTTTTCAACCTTATTTTAGGTCGTTTTTCACCCCCGAAAAATGACCTATTTTTTTATTCCACAAAAAATGCGCCGTTAAGAAAACTTTACAAAATTTAACTACGAAATTTCTTGACATTTTTGCTTGTGAATTAACATCCGTTCACATTTGACCGACCATTTTCTAATGCACAAATTTTGGTCGAAAATCAACGAATTTTTGTCGTAACTCAACGCGCAAAATGTTAAAATGACTACTTTATGCAAAAAATATACGCTTTTTTCGAATTTTTTCGTGTAAAACACCCAATTTTTGAACGCAGATTTTCAGAAAATCTCGTTTGTTAAAAAAACTAAATGATATGAGATAAAAAATTATCTCACGTGAGATAGAATTTTATTTCACGTGAGATAGATTTCTAAAGCGCCTTTTTGGCTCGATATTTTATGCGGAACACCCAAAAAAATCAAAAAATCGCGCATTTTTTTCGCACAAAAAAATTTTTTAACACTGAAAACTCGAATTTTTGAGACATCATTTTCCGCCCCAATTTTAACATTTCAAAACCGCCCTTTTCGCGCCCTAAAATCGCCTCCGATTTCTTTACATTTTCAACGCCATAAAACACAAATCTTTTTTCGGGTCATTTTTGGACGAATTTTATCGATTTACGGTTCATTTTGAACCGAAAAATGCCGTTTTTCGTGCAATTTTGACCCGATTTCACGTGAAACAAGATTTGAAAAGGTGCAGAAAGGGAGAATATTTTTACAGTGCAGGGTGCGGAAATGCGATTTTTGCGCTATCTTTGCAACAATCAACCAAATTTAGAGAAGCAAATGGCATTAAAATGCGGTATTGTTGGTTTGCCGAATGTTGGTAAATCGACCCTTTTCAACTGCTTGTCGAACGCTAAAGCACAAGCAGCAAATTTTCCTTTCTGTACGATTGAGCCGAACGTTGGCGTGATTACCGTTCCCGATGAGCGATTGACGAAACTCGCGGAGCTTGTTCACCCAGGGCGAATCGTGCCTGCGACGTGCGAAATTGTGGACATTGCAGGATTAGTTAAAGGCGCTTCGAAAGGCGAAGGGCTTGGAAATAAATTTCTGGGCAATATACGCGAAACGGATGCTATTATACACGTTTTGCGCTGCTTCGACGATGACAACGTCGTTCGCGAGGGTGGCGATCCTGTTGACCCTATTGCCGACAAAGAAATCATCGATACAGAATTGCAGTTGAAAGATTTGGAGACGATTGAAGGTCAGATAGCGAAGCAACAAAAGGCAGCTGCAGCGGGAAATAAAGACGCGAAAGTGGCGGTTGCTGTGCTTGAGGCTTATAAAGAAGCGCTCGACAAAGGCGAAAATGCACGATCTGTTCAGTTTGAAACCAAAGACGAACAGCGTTTTGCGCACGATCTTTTTCTATTGACTGCAAAACCCGTTTTGTACGTGTGCAACGTTGATGAGCAATCAGCGAAATCGGGCAACGAATATAGTCGTCGCGTGGAAGAAATGGCAGCAAAAGAAGGCGCAGAAGCGCTTGTTATCGCAGCAAAGACAGAAGAAGATATCGCATCGCTCGAGACCTACGAAGACAAACAGTTGTTCCTCGATGAGCTTGGACTGGAAGAAAGTGGTGTAAACCGCTTGATAAAAAAAGCATACTCGTTGTTGAATCTTCAAACGTTTATCACTGCAGGCGAAATGGAAGTGAAAGCGTGGACTTATCGCAAGGGATGGAAAGCTCCTCAGTGTGCAGGCGTAATCCATACCGACTTCGAGCGCGGATTTATTCGTGCAGAAGTGATTAAATACGACGACTACTTGAAATACGGAAGCGAAGCAGCGGTGCGCGAAGCAGGTAAATTAGGCATCGAAGGCAAGGACTATGTCGTTCAAGATGGCGATATTATGCATTTTAGATTTAATGTATAAATTTTATGGATTTACTCAATTATATTGTCTGGAACCCAGATGAGATTGCGTTTCGCATAGGCAGTTACGGCGTTCATTGGTATGCGTTTTGCTGGATGATAGGTCTGCTGCTCGCTTACGTGATTGTGCGCTATCTATACAAGCATCAGAAGATTGCCGATGAGAAGTTTGATCCGCTATTTCTTTACTGTTTTTTAGGCATTATCGTGGGAGCGCGTCTTGGTCACTGTTTGTTTTATGAACCAGACGTCTTTCTGACATCGTGGAAGAAGTTTATAGAGATGTTTCTCCCGATAGAATTTGCTGCAGATAGCTGGGATTGGAAGATGACTGGTTATCGTGGACTTGCATCTCATGGCGGTACGATTGGAATTATTATCGCGCTGTGGCTATATTGTCGAAAGTATAAAATGAATATATGGACTGTGATGGACAACATAGCAATTGCGACGCCAACTACTGCTTGCTTCATCCGATTAGGTAACTTGATGAACTCAGAGATAATCGGTAAGCCAACAGATGTGCCTTGGGCGTTTATATTTGAGCAAGTTGATCAGCTGCCGCGCCATCCTGGACAACTCTATGAGGCCATCGCCTACGCTTGTTTCTTCTTTATAATGTGGTATGTCTATAAGAAACATTCGGAAAAGATAGGAACTGGCTATTTCTTTGGACTTGTTCTGACGCTAATCTTTACATTTAGATTCTTCATTGAATACACGAAAGATATACAAGTTGACTTTGAGTCTGGTATGTTGTTCAATCTCGGTCAGCTCTTAAGCGTTCCGTTTATTATTATAGGCGTTCTGTGCATGAAAGGCGGTAAATGGTTGGAGCGTTTAGGCGCAAAACCACACGAAACACACGAGAAAAAAGAAAAATAAATAAGGTTTAGAAATACGAAAATCGCTCACTGCCGTTGCAATGAGCGATTTCTTTTTTTGTATTTTACACGTTTATTTGTTGCCAATGATTTTTTTAATATCGTTAAGCTTGTTCAGAGCTTCCATTGGCGTTAAGTTATTGATGTCGAGATCGAGGATTTCGTCGCGAATCTGGCACAATACGGGATCATCCAGTTGATAGAAACTCAGCTGCATGCCTTCGCGCGACTGATTGATTGCGGCAGCGTTTGGTTTTCCTACTGCACCCGTTTGTTCGTTCTCGCGCTCCAACTGTCCAAGGATTACATTGGCGCGGTTAACGATACTCTTTGGCATGCCAGCGATTTCAGCTACGTGAATACCGAACGAGTGTTCCGATCCGCCTCGCGCAAGACGGCGCAGGAAAATCACCTTTCCATCAGATTCTTTCACCGAGACGTTGTAGTTTTTAATGCGATTAAAGTTCTTTTCCATCTCGTTGAGTTCGTGGTAGTGCGTTGCGAAAAGCGTACGCGCGCGAGCCTTTGGTTGCTCGTGCAGATATTCAACGATAGCCCATGCAATTGAGATTCCATCGTATGTACTTGTGCCTCTGCCGAGCTCATCGAACAGCACAAGTGAACGTGGCGTGACGTTATTCAGTATGTTTGCGGCTTCGGTCATCTCAACCATAAAAGTTGATTCGCCTAAAGAAATATTGTCGGATGCACCAACGCGCGTGAAAATCTTGTCAACCAGTCCGACGCGAGCGCTTTCGGCTGGAACGAAACAACCGATTTGCGTCAGCAGAACGATGAGCGCCGTTTGTCGAAGCAAGGCAGATTTTCCTGCCATATTAGGACCAGTGAGAATAATGATTTGTTGGCGTTCGTCATCCAAGTAAACATCGTTCGGAACGTATTGTTCGCCGAGTGGCAGTTGCGTTTCGATGACTGGATGTCGTCCTTGTTTGATATCCAACACACACGAATCGTCAACGACAGGCCGCACGTAGTGATGTTCTTCTGCTGTTTTGGCAAACGAGAACAAGCAATCGAGCTGCGCAATGAGGTTTGCGTCGGTCTGAATCTGTGGAATAAAAGTTTGGGTGTCAGCAATTAGTTCGCTAAAGAGTCGTTCTTCGAGTGCCAGAATACGATCTTCAGCGCCGAGAATCTTCTCTTCGTAAGTCTTAAGCTCCTCTGTGATGTAGCGTTCCGCTTGCGTTAGCGTTTGCTTGCGCACCCATTCCGCTGGTACTTTATCTTTAAACGTATTGCGTACTTCGAGATAATATCCGTACACGTTGTTATAGCCGATTTTGAGCGAGCTTATGCCTGTTCGTTCTATCTCCCGCTGTTGCAAATCAAGGAGATACGAACGTCCGTCGTGCGACATTTTTCGCAATTCATCGAGTTCGCTGTTGTAACCCGATGCGATGACGTTGCCTTTTGCAATCAATGCAGGCGGATCTGGTTGGATTTCTTTCGCAATCCTATCGCGCAATTCTTGGCAAAGGTTGATTTGGTCGCCTATCAAGCGGAGTTGTGCGTTTGACGATTGCAAACACGCATTTTTTAGCGGTTCCAACGCTTGCAAAGCGATGCGAAGCTGCTGCATTTCACGTGGACTAACGCGCCCGAGCGCCACTTTAGAGATGATACGCTCGAGGTCACCGATGCGGTGCAGCTGTTCGTCAACGATTTGTCTGTAATCTGGTTCGCGGAAGAAATAATCTACGACGTCAAGTCGTTGCTCTATCGTTTTCTTGTCTTTCAATGGAAAGACCATCCATCGCCGCAACATTCTACCTCCCATCGCTGTGATTGTCCGATCAATGACATCCACCAGTGATGTGCCGTCTTCTTGCATTGGTTGCAGCAATTCCAGACTGCGAATCGTGAATTTATCGAGCCGAACATAGCGTTCTTCTTCGATGCGAGCAAGCGATGTGATGTGATTGATATGCGTGTGCTGCGTAATTTGCAGATATTGCAGAATAGCGCCTGCTGCTACGACGCCGCTTCGCATGTGATCGACTCCGAAACCTTTGAGTGATTTCGTTCCGAAGTGGTGCAACAAGTTTTGTTTAGCTGTTTGTTCGGTGAAAATCCAATCATCCAGTTCGTAAACACAATAACGCGTACCGAAAAAGCGATCGAAACGATTTTTTTCCGTTCGGTTATAAAGCACTTCCTTAGGAGAGAAATTTCCAAGTAGTTTATCTACGTAATCGTAGCTACCTTCGCCAACGAGAAATTCACCAGTTGAGATATCAAGTAACGCGAGACCGCACGCTGACTTGCCGAAATCCACCGCTGCAAGGAAGTTATTTTCTTTGTAATTAAGGACAGAATCTCCTATCACAACGCCAGGCGTTACTAACTCAGTGATTCCGCGTTTTACAAGCTTCTTTGTCAGTTTTGGATCTTCGAGTTGATCGCATATCGCAACGCGACGCCCTGCTCGAATAAGCTTTGGCAAATAGGTTTCCAGTGCATGATAAGGGAAACCAGCCATTTCCGAACCTTGCGACGCACCATTGTTGCGTTTAGTGAGTGTGATTCCGAGAATTTTTGATGCTTCAACAGCATCCTGACAGTACGTTTCGTAAAAATCGCCACAGCGGAATAGCAGCACAGCATCAGGATGCTTTGCTTTCAATTGAAAGAACTGCTTCATCATCGGAGTCAGTTCTTCTTTTGTTCCGCTCTTTTTGGATTTTTCGCTCATTCAGCTGTTTGTTCAGCGAGTTGACTTTCCAGACGATTCAGCTCGTTTTGATAATAAGTTTTGAAGTCGCTCCATTTGTAGTATGGCGCTTGATCGGCAGGAAGCGGCAAACGCGCTTCGTTTTCGTTGAGCAATACTTTGATAAGCACGTCTTTGTCGGCAGCATTTTTACGATAGAAAATAATCTGTACATTGGAAGCCATCGGGAAAATGCGATAATTGAGCCAGCCACGCTCTACGAGCTCATCGAGATTGGTTGTTTCAAGACCGTAATTGTCGAGTTCGAGCAAGCAAACGAGCGGCATGACGCACACCTCGTGCCCAAATCGAAGATTCGCGCCATTCTGATTTTTGGCTATCGCAGTGTTTGCCTCTTCGATAATCTTGCGCAATAGATTGCCCTGTGAATAAGGTTGGATGCTCTTTGTATAGGGACAGAATCCGTATTGTGCATACCAGCTCATGTTTTTAGCATACCAATTTTCGTAGATCTCGTCTTCTGTCCAAAGATCGTAAAGTGATATACTTTTACTGAGTTCACTGCTCTGCAGATTGCTTGCGATTTTGAACAATCGATTGCCTAAACTGCGCGCACCAACCTCGTTTCGCCAGTAGTTTTCGTCGTTAAATAGGCGCGGCATCAGTTGTTCGTAAGTTGCGTGTTCATCAGATATTTTGCGCCAGCGTACCTTTGAAATACTATCGTCGCGGAATTTGAAAATTCGTTTGTCAGAATTGTTCATGTACCACATGTCAGCGTAGGATGCGTCATGCGTGATTTTCAAGTCGTGATTGAATTTCGCGAGTTCTTGAAGCTCGTTTTCCATCGACAAAATGCATCGAATAACAACGGTACTCTTTGCATCGACATACGCGTTGCCGCTAAATACTTCTGGAAAACGCTCAGTCATGCGCTTCGCGATGCCGCGATGCTGTTCTGCTCCTAATGGTGTCAATTCTCCTGCACGATTGGCAGCTTCCTGACGAATCAGAGTAATGCGCTGAAGCACACTTTTACCCAAATCAGTTAGTTTTCCGAGCGAATCGGCACGCATGAGCGTCGCGTAAGTTTTATCGTAATCGCCTTGCGAAACAAGGTAGCGCGAACCGTGACGCGCGTAGTGGGAGATATAAAACGGTTTTTTGCCTGATGGCGCAGGCGTCAATTTTTTTTGTAAAGGACCAGGATAAGCCACGTAATTGCTGGCTGAGAGTCGGATGTCGCGTCGAAAATCTTCGCGTGGCGTTTGTGCAAAAAGCGTTGTTGCGCCAATCAGCAACGCGAGCAATAAGGAAAATTTTTTCAACATAGTGGTATAGAATGTTGGTTTGCAGACAAAATTATGAAAAATTAGTGGGAATCAAACATTTTTTTGCTCGTTTTTCATCTGTTGTTGGTCGCTTTCGATGAGTCGGAGCAGGTGTTCGACAGCCTCTTCTTCTGGAATATTTTTCTCAACACACACTTGGCGACGATAGAGCGACACTTTATGTGGTCCAGCGCCTACATATCCGTAGTCGGCATCAGCCATTTCGCCTGGTCCATTGACTATACAGCCCATGATTCCAATCTTTAGACCAGTGAGATGTTGCGTGGAATTTTTTATTCGAGCAATGGTTTCTTGTAGATTATACAGCGTTCTACCACAGCCAGGACAGCTGATGTATTCGGTTTTCGACATTCTGAGACGCGCAGCTTGCAGAATCGCGAACGCGGTTTGATTGATTTCGTCTGCCGAAAGGTCGCCGTCGTTCATCAACCATATACCATCGCAAAGTCCGTCTATCATCAACGCGCCCATATCTGCTGCAGATTCGATTTGGAAATCGCTCTTTTCTGCTGAAGAATGACGATATTGCTGAGCGAAAATGATTGGATTTTCCAAACCATTGCGTATCAAATCGTGCGCCAAAGCACGCTGTGAGCCAAGTCGATTCTGATAAGTAGTGGCACAAACAACTACGACTTCGGGATGTTGCTTTAAGCAAGCAACGTATTCCTCGCTGTCAGCGCCGTATTGCAGCACGAGAAATTTCAAAGGCGCGTCTGATCTGCCGATAAACGGCATCGCTGCGGTTGGATAGATTGGGAAAAAATTTTGCTGGAGAGGGGTTGACTGAATTTTTCGTGCATAAACATCGTAGTCGATGACGTAACGCACATTTTTATCGATTTCATCGGGAATTTTTTGTCCAACATACACAAAATCGGGTGCATGTGTTCCAACAGAATTTCCCACAACAACTGGCACATTTTCGCCACCAACGACGCCAACCGATTTCGTCTTTCGACGTTGCGGTTTAGTCCAACAAAAATCTGGCGCAGCAGTCGCTGGAATCATCATGTGCCCTTCGCGCTGAAGAATATAGTCAACCAAATGTCGCGCGACTGGTATTTCCGCTTCTGGAGCTTCGCTTAACGAGACGCGGATGGTGTCGCCAATGCCGTCGCACAGCAATGCACCGATGCCAACTGCACTCTTGATGCGACCATCTTCGCCTTCTCCTGCTTCGGTTACACCTAAATGCAAAGGATAATGCATGTCTTCTTTCGCCATCGTTTCCACTAAAAGACGAACCGATCTCACCATAACGACAGTGTTAGATGACTTAATGCTGATCACAACATCCGAGAAATCATATTTTCGGAAGATGCGAAGAAATTCCATACAACTTTCAACAATTCCTTCGGGCGTATCACCGTAGCGACAACGTATGCGATCGCTGAGCGAACCATGGTTAACGCCGATGCGAACTGCCGTATGATTGGTTTTGCAAATCTGTATAAAAGGAATCAATCTGTCTTCAATTTTTTGCAGTTCTTGCGCGTATTCTTCATCGGTATAATCGATTTGTTTGAATGTTCGGGCAGGATCGACATAGTTTCCTGGATTGATACGAACTTTTTCTGCATAAAGCGCTGCCACATCTGCCACATTCGCGTTGAAATGAACATCAGCTACAAGTGGCGTCAGGACGCCTTTCGAACGCAATGCAGCATTGATATTTTTCAGATTCTCTGCTTCGCGTTTTCCTTGCGTTGTCAGACGAACCAATTCACCGCCAGCGTCGATAATCTTTAACGCTTGTTCGACGCACGCTTGCGTGTCATTCGTGTCGGTTGTGGTCATCGACTGCAGTCGGATAGGGTTTTCACCACCAATACCTACGCTACCTGCTTGCGCCGTTGTTGTGGTTCGACGCGTATAATTGAATAAATCGATTTGCATATTATAATATAAAAATGTATCCGATGATTAAACCAACAAGAAAACCCGTAACAACCTGACCCAGCGTGTGTTGCAATAGAATCATGCGGCTGCTACCTACGAGTCCAGCGATAATCAATAGCAAGCACAAAGGCCACAACGGATTGAACATAAAGATGGTTGAGAAAGCTAATAAACCACCAGTAAGTCCGCCGATGGCTGCTGTATGCATGGAAATCTTCCACCAATTATTGATAATGGCGCAAACTACCTGAATCATGAGTGCTGCCATGAGAATCTGAATCATAAATGCAGGCACATGTAAGCGCGTCATGACGTAACCGCCTGTGAAATAACTTAGTATCGAAATGAGATAGGGAATCAGTCTGCGCTCTCGCACGCCTAACTGAATGGGTTGCCATCCGTGATAGCTGCGATAGAGATGGATCAGCATGGTTGGGATGAGTATGGTAAAGAGATAGACGAGTAGAAGAATGAGTAATTTATATAATGTAGGCAGTTGCGACATATAACTAAAGAGAAACAGCGCAATAATGCCCACAAGTGGCAAATAGAATGGCGTGAAAACCATACTTATGATGCGTGCAGCGAGAATGATATGCTTTTCGTTCATCTTTAGTTTTTCCTTAATCGCGCAACTGGAATGTCCATTTGCTGGCGATATTTTGCTACAGTACGACGCGAGATTGGCAATTTCTTGGCTTTCAATGCTGCTGCCAGTTCTTCATCGCTCATCGGCGATTTTTTATCTTCGTGACTGATCAAATCTTTTAGTGCTAATTTGATTTTTCGCGTCGAGAGTTCTTCTCCTTGATCAGTGGTATAGCGTTCGCTAAAGAAGAAACGCAACGGGAATATGCCCCATCGAGTTTGCGCGTACTTTGAAGAACAAACGCGGGACACTGTACTCTTGTCGTATCCCGTCTTTTTAGCGATGTCTTCCAATATCATAGGACGGAGATCTGCTTCTTCACCATCTTGGAAGAACGAAATCTGCCACTCGATGATGGTTTTCATGATGGCAGTCATTGTTTCGCGACGCTGGCGCACGGCTTCGATAAATCCTTTCGCTTTGTCAACTTTCTCTTTTACATAAAGTAATTCTTCTTTCTTACGCTTTGAAAGTTGATCTTTATTGTTCTTGTATTCATCGACCATCTGCATAAACGTAGGCGACACAGTTAGCGGTGGTATATTGCGTTGATTCAAATAGAACGTAACGCGACCGTCTTCCAGAGTCTCGACAACGAAATCTGGCGTAATTTGTTGCAAATTTCTGCCTTCGGTTTCGCCCAGCGATGCACCAGGTTTCGGATTTAATCTACGTATAGCTTTGCGCAAACGCTCCTCATCCGCATCGCTCAAACGTAGCGCGGTGCGAATCTTATGCCAATGTTTTCGAGTAAAATCATCGTAATAATTTTCGAACAACTTATGCATCAATTCCAATGTATGCCGTTGTTCAGGTTGTTTGTCGTCAGATTCTTGCAGCAGTCTATCGGTTTGAATCAGCAAACACTCTTGCAGCGATCGCGCACCAATGCCTGGCGGATCAAATGTTTGTAAAAGACGAAGTAGTTGCTCTAATTCGTCAACGCTTTTATCAATGTTGTAATAAACAGCCAACTCATCAGAGATGGCGCGCAAGTCTTTACGAAGCAGTCCGTCGTCATCGAGCGAACCAATGAGATATTCTACAACATTCCGATCGTCATCCGACAAATCGGTTTCGCCTAATTGCTCTTTCAAACGGTCGTAAAACGAAATGGTGTTGCCGTAAACCATTTCCTCATCGTCGGCATTGATTCCCGAATCTGCGTTATAGCGCTCCACATAGTCTTCATCGTTCAAATCGCTTAACGCGTTATCCAAATCGCTCTCACCGCTTTCGTCGTCTGATGCATTGATTTCTTCGCCTAATTCATCGTTCTGCTCGTCTGGAAGCGCTTCCTCCAACGCTGGATTATCGTTCAGCTCCGTCTGTACGCTTTCTTCCAATTCGGCAAGCGGCATCTCAATCAACTTAACCACGAGCATGTGTTGCGCAGAAAGTCGTTGTACTTGCTGCTGACGCTGTTCTTCGGTTTGTACAAGTCGTTGAGCCATAATTGTTTTATGCGAAATAATCTTTCAATTGTGCAGCCAGCGCGGCAAGTCGCTGTGGATTGTCGTTGCCATAACGGTTCCATATCTTTTGACAAGCAGGCAAAAGCGGATCGTCGATGGTTGTATCGCGATGCAAACATGGGTCGATTTGTTGATAAATCGACATAATTTCGACAATGCGTTCTACTGGAATTTTGATGAGATTCGACAATTCAATAATCTCAGGCGTCTCAACGACCATCGTGTTTGGCGTGAGACGGAAATAAAGATCGAGTATCATAATCAGTTGGATGGGCATAATCGAATCGCCATCCACTGGGCGGAAATCTTTTTCGAATGATTCGTTCAGTTCAACGCCTTCAAAAAAAGTTCCATTCGAACCAAATCCCGCTTTCTTGCGCAGCGTTTTCACTCTGTTCGACAGCTTTCGCGGATGTTCTCCGTAGGTTTCCCAAAGTTTTTGCATGCGTGGCGTGTTGCGCTGACGCAGTTCGAACAATCGCTCATACAGCTCTGCGGGCGCTATATGCAGTTCCAAGCTCAGGTCAACAAGCGGTTTAGAATAAAGCGGCTTGACGCCTACTGGTTTTTTTAAGTAGATTTGCAAAAGCAACAACCAGTAATCGTCGTTCCAAAGAGAATATCTTGCCATAATCTCGTGCTTTTTTGTTGTAGAGTGCGAATATACGATTTTTTTACTGAATGTGCAAAAAGTTTGGGTCTTTTCAATATGCAGAAATCTCGTCGCAGAAGAACCAAGCGGGATAGCCTACTCCGTAATGCCATGCAGGACAATTGATGATGCCTTCTACGTTGACGCGAATGTAACGCACTGGCATCGGTGTCGCAACATCGGCTGCTCCAGCGATAAACTTCACACTCAAATCGCGATCTTCTGCAAATTTGCATGTTTTTCCGAATGGAACAAATTTTTGTCCGTCGGTCGATACGCTATAGGTGACGCTCTTTGGCAGTAAGATCCATGCGCCAAGCTGATGCAGGAAGTCGGTTTCGACGTGCGAAATGTTGCAAACTTTTCCCAAATCTACCGTCATTTCAGCATCGCTTCCTTCCCAACCAACCCAGCCTTCCACATAGGTTGTTCCGCCAAAAAGTCCATCGGTCAATGCGGTTTCTGCAATTTTCTGATAGCGTGCAGCAGGCGGAATGGCGAAAGTGACTTTTGCGCCATACGCAACGTCGTTATCGGTGTGCGGAATGTAACGCTTTAGATAGAGATCGCAGTAGTCGAGCGGTTTATTATTGCGTTCGGTCAACGTAGGGATTGCGTATTCAGTACAGCGTTCACGAAAGAGCTGAACTTTGTCTGCTAAAATATCTTCACGAGTGCGTTGGATAGCAAATCGTGGCATGTCGTCTTCTTTCTCGGGATTGACTTCACAACTGCAATTTTCGCCCATTTCATCGGTATTTTTTACCTTTTCCGTTCGCGCTATTTCTAATTCAGAATACTGGAGAGGCAATCTGCTAATCCTAACGCGTGCTAATCGAGCGGAATCTCCTGCAACGGCAGCCTCAGCTTCATCAAATAGCTCGCTATAGCGTGCTAAATGTTTCGCGTCGAGCATGCCTTCTTTATGCGAAATAGGTGAATCGTAAATCCAAAGCTCCTTTCCAGAATCGAGAAGCGCGCGTTGAATTTCCTGTCGATACTGATAAATCGGCTGTCCTGCTGCTCCGTAATAGCCGTTCATGAAATGGCGCATCAGGGAATCGCTATTTAGATTTGGATTCCACATCAATTTTCCCACCATGTACGCTCTGAGCTCCGAGAAGTCAGTCCCCAGACCGCCACCCATTTGCTCGAACAACATATTGACGTGATTTCTGTGAAAAAGTTGTATGTTTGGCTGCAGCACATGAAAGTTTGGGAATGGGCTGACGTAGTTATCGAAATTTATTCCGTAGTCCCACACAAAAATATTATTGGAAATCTTGCTCCAACCCTCGAGCGCGCGAACAAAAACGCGACCACTTTCGTTGTCGGTTAACGGCACTTCGCGTTTGCAATCAATGTCGCAGAGCATGATATTCACGTTCGGCAACGGCTTGACGTGCTTCGGTGGAAGCATCGTAAAGAGATACGCCAGCGTTGATATTTCTTTGTCGGGGAATCGCTGTGCAAGACGATTCATAAACCGCACATAAGCGCCAGAAACTGCACCTTCTTCTTCGTAAATCGCGCGACATTTTTCGCACTGGCAATACGTGTCGTTTCCATCGTTTTGACTTACCGAAATCATCTTCATGCTTGGATTTGCGCGAAATATTGAATCAATTTTCTGACACGCCATCTCGAACACTTCATCATTCGACAAACACCACTGTGAATGGTCGCCTGGCTGGCGTTTTCCTTTGATTTCCGAATACCATTCAGGATGATTTTTGCCGTATTTCGATGCAGGAAGAATTTGGTTGAACGTGTGAACCCAAAGATTGCCGACAAACATTTGATTAGGTGTTTCGAAACCAAACCACAGATTGTAGAACGGATCTTCGCTTCCATACGTATCCGTCTGGCGATAACGAAAAGCAGGAGTCTCAGTCCACTGAACTATTTTCGGCAATGCAATCGTTGTGCGCGCAGGAGCGTCATACGCGTTTTTGGCGTAATAATCGCAACCGAGAAAGCGTTCAAGTAGATGAACAACGCCAAGCACTGCGCCCTTATCGCCACCGCTTTCGATGGTCAGACGGTTGCTTTGGCAATTGATTGTAAATCCATCTTCGCCCGCGTTGGCTGATCTGCCACCAATCAACACGTCGTTTCGCTTTGCTTTCACGCCGTTCGCCACTGGCAATTGCACGCCACTCATGCGCTGGATGAACGTATTAAGCATCAAAGCCGCATCACGCGAAGATTTGGTTGTATCGCATAACAAAATGCGCGCAACGGGTTTGCTGTTTTTTACAAGTGTAATCTGAGCCTGAATCGGCAAAAAAGAAATCAAAAAAATGAAGGTGAGCAGTTTTTTGCGTAACATATCGTTTTAGATTTGGTTTGGTTTACAAAATTAACGATTTCATCGGGATTTTTAGTTGATTAAACCGAAAAAAAAAGCACGCAAAAAACCATTTCGTTTTTTGCGTGCCTTTATATATATAATAAGGTGTACTTATTTCACAACGATTTTCTTTGTCGTTCCATCGGTGTACTTCACGATGTTGATTCCACGATTCAGACGCGTCTGTTGACGACCATCAACCGAATAGATGGCTTGGATGATTTTCTGCGTCTCGGTCTGTGGCGCAACAATGCCTGTTGTCGTCACTTTATTCATTGCGGAAATGGCGAAGATTCCAACGTGACCGTAACCCCAAGAGTCGTTTTTGCAGTTGGATGTGAACGTAACAGATTTCACAGCCTTCGTGTTGTTAACAGGGAACAATGTTTCAGAGAAATGAACCGTTGTTCCGTCAACGCCACCGCTACCATAATCGGCACGCCAACGGTTGTAACTCGTCAGCACAAAGTCGCTTTGGTCGTTCAAGCACCAGTCACTAATATTCTTGGTGACGGTCGATGTGGTGCCATCGCTGTAATTGATGACTGCGGTATAACTTAATGTATAATTATTGCCTTTGTTTGTTCCAACAGCAAGCACACACAGCGTGTCGCAAGTGAATTCTTCTGAGAACGTCAGCGTTGCACTGCTGCCTGTCTCTGCAAGATACAGACAGTTCTCGCTGGCATAATCGGCTAATTGGAACTTATGACCTTCGCTGGTCGTTAATGCGCCATCGTCGGGCAACGTACTACCGTTAGGATAGGTTGCATTACCAATGAAAACGCTACCATGTCCGTCAACAGCAGGATGATCGGTGGCGCTGGTTGGTGCAACAGAAGAATTTTCGGCAATACAATCGGTGTTGAATCCACTTGAAATCGTAATCGGAGTGGTTACAATTTCGTAGTCGTCCTCGCTAATTGTTGGATCAATGACTGATTCCTGACCGATGTTTTCGTCCATCCATCCCAGTCGTTCTTTAATCCAATTTTTCAGATACGTGATTTCGTCATCGTAAGACGCAGGAACGTTGTAGTTCAACCACAACTTTTGTCCCCATCGTTGCCATGCCTGACCGTCGCGAGTCAGCGCTCCAGCATTCTTGAGCACGTTCACGATAGAATCCACTTTCGCATAAACATTATCTACTGTATGCGTGCTGGCGCGCCAGCCTGCCCAACGCTGTTTCAGAAGCGATTGGAACGAAGCGTTGTGTATCAAGTTATACCAGTAGAACGGCACGAGCTGCGGATCGTCTTGCGCTGTAAGAAGATCGTTGTTGTTATACGACCACGTATCTGTGCGGAATCCTTCGAACGCATCACTGTTTCCGAAACCTAAGTCAGCCAAATAGGGAACCATCTGGAACAAACCATCGGCAGGTTTCAGCAAGAAAGCAGAGAGGCGATAGGCGTTGATGTCGTGTGCCAACTCAGTAGCGAGCAGATAGTCGCAAAATACGGTTGTATCGATTTGCTCGGCAAACGTACTGTTCGTAAAACTCGTTTCGAAAGCAGCTATTTCAGCATCAGCAACACTGGCATCGCTGTAAGCGGAATACGTAGGATAGATGTATTTATAGGTCACATTCGCATACGAAACGCTACTTCCGTCGGTCTTCAATGCCTTGTTGGTGGATGTATAGAGGTTATTTGCGTTTGCGTAATCGACTGCGAAAAGATGGTCGCTGCTGCCTACAATCGTGGAGAGGTCTTCTATCAACAAGAAAATGCCACGATAGACGTCATCGACAATCACTTCACAGAATTTTGCTTGCGGTACGCAAGGCATATAGCTTCTCACCAGCTCCAGCGCGAGCGAAGAACGAATCAGACTGCGGTCATTCATCGGCGCAAGGAGTGTCCATCGCGTTGCGCTATTCATGCCCAGCAATGCTGCGCTTGATGAAAGCGTAATCTCGTAAGGCTTTTTAGCCGAACTAACAAACGATGCGTTTCCTGCATAGCGAAGCGCAATACTTCCATTATAGTCGTATGTCTGACTGGCGTGCGTGCTTAGGTCACCGTAATTGGTTGCACCATCGCCGTTGTTCACCACTTTCATCGTGGCGTTGATCGTGTTGCGACGCTGGATGACGGTGTTGTTGGTTGAAATAACAATAATTGGCAGTGTACTTTGATCCAACACAACGCTCGTTGAGTCGGGCAAATAATTGTCATAACGCTGCGCCATCGTCATTTGTGCGCATACGAGGCATAATAAAAGAAGTATTGACTTTCTCATATATGAATTAAAAAAATAGGGTAGGGGCGTGCTGTCGCCAGAACTCCCCTACCAATGTTGTAAATGATGTATTATTTAACAACAACCTTGCGTACTTCGCCGTTGTTGTATTTGATTACGTTTACACCTTTCGTTGGCGCTGAAATTTCTTTGCCATCTGTGGTATAAACTTTAGAAACTGTTGCGTTATCTGCTGCTTCTACAGTGTTAACGCCTGCAGTTGTTGTGCCAGCTGATACACCGAAGATGTTGATGTAACCCCAACCCCAAGCGTCTTCTGTTTCGATGGTGTAGTCGAACGTTACACTCGAGATTGACTTGCTGTTATCTACTTCGATAGTTTGCTCGCAAATGCTTCCTGAGAAACCTGTTTCAGGATTTGAACCTGCTGTATAACGCCAGCGGTTTGTTTTGTAAACAGCGTCGCTTGGGCTTTGGCCCCAGTCGCCTGTTTCGAGATCAAACGATGCCGTTGTTCCGTCACTGTAGTTTACGGTTGCTTTGTACGTCAACGAGTAGTTTTCTTTGTTACAACCAATAACGAGGAATCCAAGTTTATCTGCTGTAACTGCAGATGAGAACGTCAGCGTTGCAGAGGTACAAGTTACGTCGTTGTCGAATGCACTTGATTTTGTCAAAACAAGGCAGTTGTTGGCTGTGAAGTTGCCAAACTGATAAACGTGACCGTTGTCTAAGGTCAGCGCACCATCGTTTGGAATTCCTGTTGATGATACAATCTGAGGAACAATCTGGCTTCCGTGAGTGTCCAATGGACCTCTTGCGGTTGGCGCTGCCGATTCTGACTCGCAGATTCCATCAAAATTGAAACCGCTTGAAATGGTCACTGCGGTCCAAGTTTCATCGTCTGCATAAACAGCTGTGCTGAAAAGCGCAACTACTGCAATAAGTAAAAGTTTTTTCATACGCGTTTTGTTTTTAGAAATTAAAATTACATGTAATTAAAAATATTGAGCTCTATTCGGCGTAGTAGTAGGCGCCGATTTGGTTGATGCAAAGTGGACCGCGCGCTTTCGTGAAATTCACGCGGAAATATTTAGCATTGACGGTCGAGAAGCGCAAGAGACGTTTGTAGCCGATGGTTGTAGTCGATTCGCCTGCGCTAATCGTGTTCCAAGTGCTGCCATCTGTAGAATACTGTACAGTGAAAGTCTGCACGCGTTGTCCTAATGGGATATATTCTTGCAGCAGGAATCGGTTGACATTCTGTGCAGATGGAAGCGTAAAGGTAAGCGTTCCAGTTGTCGTGCCATCAGCTGTTGCCCAGTAAGCATCATAGTCGTCGCTCAAGACGTTAGATGCGGCAAAATCTGTACCGCGTTCTGCTGACGCCTTAACGCTTGCGTTTTTCAGAATGTTGTTCTGGAAAGTTTTCTTAATGACTTGATAAAATCCTACAAGGCTTGTCGAATCTGCCGTAGAGATTTGTCCGTGTGTATCAACGGGAACGTTTACTAACATAGCGGCTCCGCGACCTACACTCTTGTAATAAATATCTACAAGATTGTCAACGCTTTTTGTTCCATCACCATCGTGATAGAACCACTTAATACTATTATCGTAAGTGCCGTAACGTATCGACAGATCGCATTCGGCTGGAATCCAATTTGTACCGTTACTGTCGCCTTGTCCTAATACAGTATAATAGTCACTACCAGTAAATGCTGGCGTAGCGTGTGCATCTGTGAGGAAATTCCAGTTTGTTTCGCCTGCAACGCCGTCTTCGTTGCCCACCCAGCGATTGCCTGGACCGCCATCGCTGTGGATTATCACTTGCGGTTGATAGGTTTCGATATAATTAAACAGCGAATCAAACTGATAATACGTATTGCGGTCAATGGTTCTCGTCTCGTTAGCGCCGCCATAATAGCCACTTCCGCCATTGGCGCCATCAAACCAGAGTTCGAACAAGTCGGGATAGGTCAGCAGAATCTCTTTCAGCTGATTTTTATAGTAATCAACGTAACCGTCTTCGCCGTAACATGCTTTGTGCCGATCCCATGGCGAGAGATAAATACCCATCTTCAACCCAAGTCGTTTACATGCACTGTGCAACTCGCCTACGGCATCGCCATAGCCAGCGCGATAAGGCGAATATTTAATGCTGTAATCGGTGAATTTAGATGGCCACAAGCAAAATCCATCGTGATGCTTGGCTGTGAAAAGTACGCCTTTCATGCCACCAGCTTGCAGCACGCGAACCCACTGTTCGCAGTCCAGCGTGTCTGGATTGAAGATCGACACATCTGCATCGCCGTTTCCCCATTCTGAATTATTGAAAGTATTCGGACCGAAGTGTATGAAAGCATACGTTTCCATCTTCGCCCATTCTACCTGATAATCAGTTGGAACTGGAGAGAGTGCAGATGGCGCTTGCGCTTGTGCAACTAAAAAACAAAAAAGTGAGGATAGGGTAAGTAGAAAATGTTTCATCCGCAGGTGGTTTTATAAGTTTTAGCACGCAAAAGTAACAAAAATTCAAAAAAAACAAATGTCTTCGCACACAAATTTATTAAATAAGGTGTATTTTTAACACAAAAGAGAAACGTATTTCAACAAATTTCGCGCAAAAATCGTGTTTCACGTGAAACAATTTTGCGTGATTTTCAATTTTCTTTCGCGTGAGAAAAAATTTTACGGCATAAGAAACAGGATTTTAAGAAAACTTTACAAAATTTAACTATGCTTTTTCGCGAAATTTTAACACTTGATTTAACATCCGTTCACACTTGACCGACCAATTTCTAATGCACAAATTTTTGCCGTTTTTCAATGAATTTTTGTCGTAACTCAACGCGCGAAATGTTAAAATGATAGATTTATGCAAAAAATATACGCGTTTTTAACATTTTTCCGCGCAAAACAGCCAATTTTTGAACGTCAATTTTCGGAAAAAAGCATTTGTTAAAAAAGTTAAATGATATAAGATAAAAAATTATCTCACGTGAGATAAATTTCTAAAGTGCCCATTTACGACTCGTAAACCGCCTTTTTGCATCCGTATTCCACATCAAAGAGCGAAAAAAATCGCAAAAAACGCACTTTTTTTTCACGCAGAATAAAATTTTAACAAATAAAACTTAACATTTTTAACAATCTTTGACACGCCCATTTTAACACTATTTTTTAACATTTCATGCACCCGAATTTTGCAGATGATGGAGTGGCGAAATTGAAACATGGTTTTTCCACTTTGATTTGTTGTGCGACACTATCAAATTTCACAACATTTTTTCCTTTAATTCATTCATTTACAACGCTATTTCCAACGAAATAACACTTGTTTAACGTAAATTAACACGGGGGGGGGTAAATTCAGAATTTTAAAGTGTATTTTTGGCGCCTGAAGAATAAATATTCTTCATCATAAAACATAAAAAACAATATACCTAAAAAATAAAAGCCTATGGAAAAATGTACATCTACAACAAGATCAACCGTGAAACGATGTGGCTCGAGTAGCTCTGCCTCTGCCAGTTCACATTTCCCTACTCTCGTCTTAAATAAGTACAAAGAATATTTGACAAAGAATGTGAAAAATATTCTGAAGGAAAGAGTTGAAAAGCCTAAAAACGAAGCAGCCAATCCACTCGAAGACAAGACGTATCGTGATTGCATTTTTAGCTGCAATCACCAATGGCATCTGAATATGCACAAAGCCGAATGGCAGAAAGCAGCAGATGAATTAAGAAAGTCAGGTATTGTAAGAACAACGCCTTCTTCTCTATCCAATTTTGAAGCACTTTTCGATTTTCTTGCAACAGAATTTAAAGATACTCGATACATCGGTGGACAAACATGTTATGACACTGCGCTCTGCGTTGGTGCTTTCTATGCCAAGATTATTGAGCCCGAAAAGTATGTTTATATTATGTCATCGCCAGTTATCATAGCGTTTAGGGAATTAATTAAACACAAGATGATTCCCAATACACGCATTAAGAAATTAATGCCCAGACCACAAGGCGATGTTCCATACATCGTTTGCGAATATCACGTACTAATGACATTCTTAGATGATTTGTACAACAAAAAATTAAGCAAAGATCCTGCTTGCGCAAAGCTTAATCATCGTTTAACAGCCTCTGAAATTGAAGACCTTTTGTGTCATATTGGATCAGCATGGAAAAGAAATAAATAAAAATAAATAACATGAAACATTTAAAACTTTTTTTGACAGCCCTTTTATTTGCTGTTTCAATGAACACGTGGGCTGAAGACACCATTAGAGTCAGCGGAATTTTGTACACCATTGTGACTGATAGCGAAGTGGTAGTAAAAAATTATCCCTGCACGAGAACATCAAGTGTCGATATGTTTACTATAAGAATTAAATCGTCAATAACTTACTCAGACAAAACTTATAAAGTCGTAGGATTCGCACCTAAAGCCTTTTCCGATGTTGGCCATATAGGAGGGCTTAAATTTCCAGAGACAATCACTGAAATTGGAGACTCAGCTTTCTACGGCAATCCATGGAGTATCGGGCAATACGCAAGTTCTCTTTATAATTCTGCAACCTATAAAAACTATAAAAAATTAATGCGACTTGAAAATATAAAAACCATCGGAGATTACGCATTTTGTGATTGCGGTCGCCTCTATTACATAGATTTACCTAATGTAACATCTATCGGTAATTATGCATTTTATAATTGCAAATATTTCTATAGTTATAATCTGTTTCCAAATGACACACTAAAATTCCCTTCTACTTTAACTACTATAGGAGATTGGGCTTTTGGAAGTAATGTTTATGCAAATATATATAGAAACACAGCACACATGATTATTCCATCTACTGTTACATCTATAGGAGAAGGCGCATTTGCGGGCAATTGGCGTAGTACTATCGATTTATCAGCGTCAATAGATACTGTTAAGCGATTGGCGTTTTTTCAATGTGATACCATTTCGAAAATTCCAGAAACTGTCAAAGTCATTGAAGACACGGCATTTGCTGTTTGTACATTTGCAGATGCGACCATACCATCTTCTGTCAAATATATAGGAAAGTGCGCTTTTACTTCTTGTACTATGGATAGCATTATTACTATTCCAAGTAATGTAGAATATATAGGGGAATACGCATTTAAAAACACATACCAAAATTGTAACACGAAAGCAATTTACTCTTATATCCAAGAACCTTTCGAAATTGATGAATCAGTTTTTGACGAAGACCACTACGAAAATACGACACTCTACGTACCTAAAGGGACAAAGACAAAGTATGAGAACACTTCTGCTTGGAAGAAGTTCTTTAAGATTGAAGAGATGGAAGATGAAACGACAGATATTACATCGGTTGACACCAAAAACGACGATAAAAACAAGGTTACCGAGATATATAATATTAATGGTACGCGCGCGAAAGAACTGCAACGTGGTGTAAATATCATCAAGACAAAAGGTGGAAAAACAAAGAAAGTAATTAAGAGATAAGTATAAGTAAGTTTTTCATATTGCAGGGGAGCCTTTCCGAAATTGGGAGGCTCTCCTTTTTGTTTGATAAGAAATAGACACAAAAAAACGAGAAAGCGTTTCAGCGTTGCATCGCCCTTCCCCCACATCAAGCCTCGCGTCGAGCGAGGCTTGATGTGCTAAAAGAAAGAAAAGAACCATCTTTTGCGAGCGAAAAGAAAGGAGTTATTCTTTCGAAACGCAAGAAAGAAAATTCCAAAATCATGCACTAAAATCGCCTTTTTTGTGCAATCTGCTGTTTACAAACAGCATTTTCTACCCTATTTTGCTGTTTACGGACAGCACTTTTCGTAAAATCTGCTGTTTACGGACAGCATTTTTTGCTGTTTTTTGCTGTTTTTAGACAGCACTTTATTATATTTGCAAAAAATTTATGGCTTTATGGAGACCCTATTTGCGAAACAAGACAGATTATTGAGCATGATGCAGACCGAGATTGTGCGTCATCAGATGCAGCAAATCAACTGGCAAGCGCGCCTGTTGGCTATTCGCGGAGCGCGAGGCGTTGGAAAATCGACGCTCATGCTGCAATACATTAAATTACATTACGCGCAACACGCGCGCGAAGTGTTGTACTGCACCCTCGACTCCATTTACTTCGCTAGCCACAGTTTGCTTGAACTCGCTGAAACGTTCTACCAATACGGTGGGCGACATCTTTTTCTCGACGAAATACACAAATACAAAAACTGGAGCAATGAAGTGAAGGAAATATACGACATGTTTCCAGATATGCGCATCGTGATTAGCGGATCTTCTTTGCTGAAAATTCTGACGGGCGACGCTGATTTGTCGCGCCGTTGCGTGCCTTACACGATGCAAGGGCTATCGTTCAGAGAATATTTGCAGTTCTATAAAAAAATAAATATTGAACCTGTAAAATTAAAAGACCTGCTCGCGCATCCTGAAACGATTTGCGAGAAAGTCAACGCAGTGTGCCAGCCGCTTCCTTTGTTCAAAGACTATCTCAGACATGGTTATTTCCCTTTCTATATCGAGAACACGATAGATTATTACACGCAGATGGAGCAAGTAGTGAACTACGTTGTAGAAACAGAACTGCCAACGGAGTGCGGCGTTGACGTTGCCAACATCAGAAAGATAAAGGCTCTCGTCGGCATTCTTGCGACTACCGTTCCGCTTGAAGTGGATATTTCGAAGCTTTCATCTATGATAGAAGTGCATCGCAATACAGTAATCGAATATCTCGCACATCTGAGTCGCGCTCGCGTGCTCAATCTGCTTTATTCTCAACTCACGACGGTGAAAAAGATGCAGAAACCCGACAAGATTTACTTGGAAAATCCAAATCTTTTGTATGCATTAGCCGACGAAGACGTTAAGATAGGAACGGTGAGAGAGACTTTCGTAGTCAATCAGTTGTGTTATGAACACACCATTGAATACAGTAAAACCGCAGGCGACTTCAAAGTGGATGGAAAACACACGTTTGAAGTTGGTGGAAAGAGCAAAACGTATGAGCAGATTGCTGGACTGCCAGATTCTTACATACTCGCCGACGACATAGAGATGCCATTCGGGCATAAAATACCTATTTGGGCAGTCGGTTTTTTATATTAAAGAAAAAAGGAAAGCGTTGGTTCGCGAAATTTTTTGCTTTATTTCACGAGCGCCGTTTGTGGATTTTTGATTCCCTTCATTGCGGTTAGATAGGCTTTTGCACTACCAAAACGAAGGAAAAGATCGAGGCGGATGGGCACGTGATTCTTATCGTCGGTTACGTAGAAGCGAACTATTTCCTTGAATTTGCCGTCATCCTTTTCCATGTAGCTGAGTTGGAGACAGCGATACGTGTGTCCGTTGTCCGCTTTCACGTTTGTTTTTCCGCGATAGCGCAGTTGTGCGGGATTTAATCCATTACCATCAGCGATGGGAAAGTCGATCACATGACCTTTTTTCCAGCCTTCTGGATTGAAAGAACGTGCACGCAGGAAAATATTGAGCATGTCGTACACGCAGTAACTGTATGTATTTTTCAGGTGGAGATGCGAACCATCGTTGCGTTGACGGTGCTGTCGAAGGTGTAACTGGTTGTTTTTGTAAGCGTAAAAGACCTCGTCAACGGTGTAACGCTTGCCTTCGCGCGCGCCTTTGCGGAAATATAGCGGTTCCATGTATTGAGATGCGTAGCAAAGCAGCGTGTCGCGGAGGACAAACATATCGTCCACCTTTTTATTTCCACGTGTAATCAAACTCGAACGCCATGCTTTCTGACCGCCATAACGGCTCTCTACGGTTGTAAGCGATGCCGATCCAGCCTTCACCCACACGAATTTCCAGTTGTAATAAAGGTTATAGAGCAGGTATTCGTTGTTTTCGAAAGCATCGTTGTGGAATTTGCATTGCGCGGATGCGTTGATGCTGACGAAAAACAAGCAAACAGCGAAAAAAATATGTGCGAAAGACGTTCGTTTCATGGGGAATTATTTAGGGATGTATTCGATACCGAGTTTGCGTGCACGCTCTTGGTTGCGCGATTTCACGGTTTGTTTTTTCTTTTCCGACTTCTGTTTTTTCAGTTTATCGGGTTTCTGTTCGAATAGTTTTTTAGCATTAACGTTCCAAGTAAGCGTTAGATCCCACTTAGCGCGGCACTCCAGTTTTTCAGGGTAATAATACACCATCTCAGGCTGCAGCTTTGTAGCGTAATCGCCTGTGTCCCAGCGTCCGTTGTCGTTATCATCGACGAGCAAACGCAGGTAATACGTCTGCGGCATGACGTAGAAAAATTCTGCCTGATGGTTGTTTACTTTCACTTCTTTCACCACTTTGTCGCTCTCGTTCAGCAGTTGACAAATCTGTGGCTTACCTTCAGCGCCGTCGATGGTGACAAGTATGGTTGCAAAGTCATCGTTTGACTTCACTTTCATGCCCTGTTTCGTTTTTACTGTGGCTTTTCCGTAGAGGTCAACGAATGCGGCGCTATCAAGTTCTATGCTATATTCGGTGTCAGGACGCCACTCCGCCAACAGTTTGTATTGCCTTGGATGCTCAGCGTCTTGCTTTACGCGGAACGGAGCGTTATACCAAAGTGTATCTATCTTGGAATAGAGATGGATTTTGCTTTCATCGACGCGCGCGATAGGCGTTTTGAAATCGAAAACGGGGTTGTCGTCAGGCGCGATGGCAGAAGGCAATTTTTTCTCCGACTCTAACGGATCTGGCGCCATAACGGTTTGGAAAGCCTCTCCACGACGTTCCTTTTTCTCTTGCGTCTTTTTCCATTGCTCATACTTGCGCTGTTGCGCCTTCATTCGCTTTTCGTACGGTTCTTTCGATAGCAGAGTAAGCGTGTCGGTGCGCATCTGAAGAACGCCGTTTGTGTCGGTTTCTTCGTAGATGAGTTCCGTTGTGAGCGTATCTTGATTAACCAGCGTCGTATCGCGCAACCAATAGGTTATCGTATCGTTTTTCTCGGATGGTTCGACGAGGAAAGCGTTTGACGAATCATAGTTCAGACCGCGTATTTCAGGCAGTTTGTCGCTGCCGTAGCTGAAGAATAGCGTGAAAGCCTGTGCGGTTTTTCGTTCCGATTTAACGAGATAGCGATCGGTTTGTTCTTCAGTAAACGCGCGGAGCGTGATGTCGTCGGGGAAATAGTGCGTGTAGTTGACGCGGTTGATGTTTTCGATGTGCAGAGAGTCGCGCCACAGCGTATCCTGACGCACGTCTGGCGCAGCAGAAGGCACGATTAAATCGGTCAAAAACGCGATTTTTTCGGATTTTTGACTAAAAGTAAAATCGCCATCCACGTCTTGCAGTGCGTAGATGCGATACGATCCACCTTTAATGCCACGCACTACGAAGCGCCCGCTGTCGTTGGTGCGCGCAACGCGTAGCATGGGCTGTTTCTGGAACGCGGAATCCGCTTGGTTCTCGTACAACCCCACCAGTATTCCTTTGACTGGTTCGAGATTTTCTGCATCAAGAACGTAGCCAGAAACCTCCATCGTGTCGATAACGTCGCCTGTTGAAAATGTAAACGTGTAGTTGCCTAACGGATTATCCTCAGTAAAATCCGTTATTGCATCAGAAAAATCGATGGTGTAAGTGGTGTTAGGTTTGAGTTCGTCGTTCAACTGCACGACGATGCGTTTGCCCTGCGTTTTTATTTCAGGCGCTTCCATTTGCGGAGGCGAAACGATGACGTTTTCTGTCGCGTTAGTTAGGTTGATATATTCATCGAAATTGATGTAAATCTTCTTGGAATTTACATTCAGACCGCCTTCCGCTGGTTCTGTTCCAATGACTTGCGGCGGTGTTTCGTCATACCAGCCACCGTCGGGCTGTCCCATTTTTGCGCAACTTACGAGGAAGGCGATTGTGGACAGTAGAAATAGGTGTTGGATGCACGAAAAATGGCGCTGTTTCATTAAGCGTTGAGGGCTAATAATTCGTCGATGATTTTTCTATCGTTAGACAAGCGAGGCACCTTGTGTTGACCGCCAAGTTTACCTTTTGCTTTGAGCCAATCGTTGAACAAGTTTTCGCGCGCTGGAATAACTTCCAGTTGTTGCAACGTGATGTCTTTGTAGCGTTTTGCTTCGTAATCGCTATTCAGTTCTTGCAATTTATGATCGAGAAGACGCACAAATTTGTCCATTTCATCGGGTTTTTTGGCAAATTCTATCAGCCATTGATGACGGCATTTAGCGTTTTCGTCCATGAAAACGGGCGCTGCAGTATATTCGGAAACCTCTGCGCCAGTTTTCTCGCACGCGTATTCCAAACCTTTTTCAGCATTGTCTTGGATGAGTTCCTCGCCAAATGCGTTGATAAAGTATTTTGTTCTGCCCGTAATGATAAATTTGTACGGATTGGTTGACGTAAATCGAACAGTGTCGCCAATGAGATAGCGCCACAAACCGCAGTTTGTGGAGATAATCATCGCGTAGTTTTTATCTTTTTCTACGCCCCATAGCGGCACGATGTTTGGGTTTTCTGTTCCGAATTCATCCATTGGGAGAAATTCGTAGAACGTTCCGTAGTCGAGCATCAGCAGCATGCTGGCGTCGGTTGGGTCGTTTTGGATGCCGAAGAAACCTTCACTGGCGTTGTAGGTCTCCATGTAGTGCATCTGATTTGTAGGGATTAGTTCTTCATATTGCTTTCTGTAAGGTGTGAAAGCAATGCCGCCGTGGAAGAAAACTTCGAGATTCGGCCATACTTCGTTGAGATATTTTTTTCCACTCAACTCCATCACGCGCACAAGCACGCTCATCATCCACGAAGGAACGCCACTGAGATTTGTAACGTTCTTGTTTAGACATTCTCGAGCTATTCTATCGCGTTTTACTTCAAAATCACTGAGAAGCGCAGTCTTCTTTTTAGGAACGCGAACGAGGTTCGCCAGCGATGGAATGTTTTCAATTAAAATTGCGCTGAGGTCGCCTACCAACGAACCAGGCAAGTCATAATTTGGTGAATGACTGCCCCCGAGAATTAATCCTTTGCCATCGAACATTCGACTCTGTGGATTATTTTGGAGATAGAATGCAACAGTGTCGCGTCCGCCTTGGTAGTGCATGCAGTGCAAGCCTTCGTTGCTGACGGGAATGAATTTAGATTTATCGGAAGTTGTTCCAGAACTTTTAGCATACCATTTAATGGCGCCACTCCACAGAATATTTTCTTCGCCATGGCGCATTCTGTCGATGGAACCTTTTAAATCGTCGTAAGTGTTAACTGGAATATTTTTGCTAAACGTTTCGTAATCTTGGCAAGCGCCTAACAAATGATCTCGACCATACTCAGTATCTTTGCCCGATTGCAACAAATGTTTTAGAACTGCGTGTTGCATGTCAACGCCTTGTGTGTTGTAACGTTCTAAAGCACGTTGGCGAGAATGAAAAAACGGGCGGACTAACTTTGTAACGCTCATAATAAATAATTATGTAATAATTAATTACGCGCGCAAAATTATTGAAAAAAAAGAATATAACAAACTTTCGCCTGCCTTTTTTAGGCAGTTACAGGGTTGTCGTCGCTTGTTGGTTCGGTATTCTGTGGTGGAGTGAGATCGATTTCGTGTTGACGAATCATCTCGAGCGTTTCTTGAGCAGCGTGTTGCTGGCTTTCTTTTTTGCTGTAGCCAGTGCCTACGCCTGCTGGTTGATTATTGATGAAAACTTGGAACGTGAAGATTGGATTGCCGTCGTCGTCGGTTTCGTTTTCAATCATTTCGAACGAGAAATCGATTTTGCGCTTTTGGCAATATTCGATGAGGCGACTTTTGAAGTTAACTTCTTGCTTCGCGAGTCGATCAAGATTGATTGATTTGTCGAGAATCTTCTTTTGGAAAAAAGTTTCGCACGCATGGTAACCGCGATCGAGAAAAAGCGCACCGACAAGCGCTTCGAAAGCATTACCAGCAACGTAACTGTTGTGCGAAGAATGGCTACTGCTGCTCGTAATCAAGCGTACGATGCCCATTTCTTCAGCAAGTCGGTTCAGGGTTTCACGTTGTACGAGTTTAGAGCGTGTATTTGTGAGAAAACCTTCACGTTTTCTGGGAAAATGTTGATAAACTATGTCAGCCGCAACAGCATCCAGAATGGCATCGCCTAAGAATTCCAGTCGCTCATTGTTGACTGGGCGACCGCTTTCATTGCGATGGTTCACGCTTTTATGCAAAAGCGCTTGCTGATACAACTGGATATTGTGCGGGTAATATCCGAGAATGCGATATATAGCCAAACGAAGCTCCTTTTCTTTTTGGAAAGGGAGCTTCATTCTATCTATTAGGTGATTGAACATCAAGTTTAATCTACATATTTCTTAAAGACACAGCACGCGTTGTGGCCTCCAAAACCGAAAGTATTGCTAATGGCTGCTCTAACTTCACGCTTCTGCGCCGTATTGAATGTAAAGTTGAGATTATAATCTATTTCTGGATCGTTATCTCCTTCTTCGTGATTGATAGTTGGTGGAACTATGTTCTCCTGAATAGCTTTTACGCAAACCATTGCTTCAACTGCGCCAGCAGCGCCAAGCAAGTGACCCGTCATTGACTTCGTTGAAGAAATATTCAACTTGTAAGCTGCGTCGCCAAAGACGTCTTTGATGGCTTTTACTTCAGAAATATCGCCAACGTGTGTTGAAGTACCGTGAACGTTGATGTAATCTACATCTTCAGGTTTCAGACCTGCATCGCTCAAAGCCGCTTCCATCACAAGTTTTGCACCAAGACCTTCGGGATGGGATGCTGTGATATGATATGCGTCTGCGCTTTCGCCTTCGCCAACCATTTCTGCGTAAATCTTAGCGCCACGTGCTTTTGCGTGTTCCAGTTCTTCCAGAACCAGACAACCTGCACCTTCAGCCATAACGAAACCATCGCGACTTGCGCTGAACGGGCGTGAAGCGCGTGAAGGGTCATCATTGCGCTGCGATAACGCTTTCATAGCGTTAAATCCACCTACACCACACATACAGATAGCGCTTTCAGCACCACCAGCAAGGATGATGTTAGATTTTCCTAAGCGAATATTGTTGAAAGCGTTAGCTAATGCGTTGCTCGATGATGCACAAGCAGATGTTGTTGCATAGTTTGGACCATGAAATCCGAAATGAATAGAAATGTGTCCTGCAGCAATATCTGAAATAATTTTAGGAATAAAGAACGGAGAGAACTTCGGACCATCTTCAATGTGTTGTCCGTAGTAAACAACTTCGTCTTCGAAAGATCTGATACCACCGATTCCAACGCCATAGATAACTCCTATGCGATTTTTATCGACTTTTTCTAAATCCATTCCACTGTCTTCAACGGCTTGAATGGCAGAGATAAGTGCTAATTGCGTGTAACGATCAAGTTTGCGCGACTCTTTACGATCGAGATACTGATTGACGTCGAGGTCTTTCACTTCACAAGCGAAATGAGTCTTGCATTTTGATGTGTCAAACTGCGTTATCATGGCTGCACCGCTTTTTCCTGCGAGGAGGGCGCGCCACGTTTCTTCAGGGGTGTTGCCAACTGGAGTAACAGCACCAAGTCCTGTAACTACAACTCTTTTTAATTCCATGAATCAAAAAAATAAGATGAGCGGCTGGCGTAACGTCAAGACCGCTCATCTGTTATTTCTAATAAAGATTATTCTTGATTTTCTTCGATGTACTTGATAGCGTCACCAACGGTTTGAATGGTTTCAGCTTTGTCATCTGGGATGTTGATACCAAATTCTTTTTCAAATTCCATGATCAACTCTACAGTATCCAAAGAGTCAGCACCAAGATCATTAGTGAAACTTGCTTCGTTCTTAACTTCTGCTTCGTCAACACCAAGTTTATCAACAATAATAGCCTTTACTTTTGATTCAATTTCTGACATAATTTTCTATTTTTTAAAATTGGTTATTAATGAATTCTCGAAAAAATCGGTGCAAAGAAACGAATTTTTATTCTTTCTTGCAAATTTTATTACAAAAAAACGACTTTTTTTGCACAAACATACCCACTTTGTGCAACTTTTATAGCGTTCATTTTCAATATCTTAACGATTTTAATGCATAAAACTGCAAAATTCAATCACTTTTATTTGCGCATCAAAATATTTTATTATTTTTGTGCGCATCGTTAAACTTTAAGTCTATGAATTTTACTGAGCTTTGTAATCCTATCTTTGTTCGTGTTATTGATGTGTATCACCAAACGGATAACGTTGATACGCCAATCAATAACCCATACAAAGCCGACTCAATCGAAGCAATGCTTTATCAGAAATGCTGGATTGATACTGTGCAATGGCATCTTGAAGATTTAATTCGCGATCCACAAATCAATCCAACAGAGGCTCTGGCGCTGAAACGTCGTATAGACAAATCGAATCAAGACCGTACAGACCTCGTAGAACAAATCGATTTTTATTTCAGACAATATTACGCTGACGTCAAACCACTTGCTGACGCAACAATCAATACAGAAAGTCCTGCTTGGGCTATCGACCGTCTTTCTATCTTGGCGCTCAAAATTTATCACATGCAAGAACAAACCGAGCGAAAAGATGCTTCAGCCGACCATATCGCGCGTTGCCAAAGCAAACTCAACGTGTTGTTGGAACAACAAAAGGATCTGAGTTTGGCAATCGACCAACTGCTCGACGATATCGCGCAAGGTAGGAAATACATGAAGGTGTATCAGCAAATGAAGATGTACAACGATCCCAGCACAAACCCGATTCTCTATCAAAAGAAATAGCGTCTGAAACCTCATCTCCTCATTATCCGATTTTCAGCCATTGGCGATGTCGCCATGCTTGTGCCAGTGGTGAAATCTTTAGCACAGCAATATTCTGATCTAAGAGTTACTGTGCTATCGCAACCCTTTGCAAAGACGTTGTTCGATGACCTTGCGCCAAACGTAAGTTTTATGGAGGCGGATCTGAAGAGCGAATATAAGGGTGTGAAAGGATTGAACGCGCTTTACAGACGGTTGTACGCCAAACATTTCACAGCCATCGCCGACATGCATGACGTGCTTCGAACGAAATATCTCCGCATGCGTTTTTCGGTAGATCATTATCGCGTGGTTCACATTGATAAGCATCGTAAAGAGAAACGACAACTGACGCGTCAGAAAAATAAACAACTACGACAACTTCCTACTACGTTCCAAAACTATGCTGATGTTTTGGAAAAATTAGGTTATCCAATCCAACTTGATTTTACACCAATGACGAGCGAAGCAACGCAGAATGCTTCGCCCAAGATAGGTATTGCGCCAATGGCTGCACACGTTGGAAAAATATATCCACTCAATAAGATGCAGCATGTTGTAGATCTTTTGTTGGAAGATTATCCTGACGCAACCGTTTATCTTTTTGGCAACGCGAAAAAAGAGCGCGAACAACTGGAAACAGTGGCAAACAATCACAGTCAATGTAAAATCGTTGGCGATTTCGCACATTCGCTGAAAGAAGAAATAGAATTGATGCGCCAACTCAATGTGATGGTTTGCATGGATAGCGCGAATATGCATCTTGCTGCACTGACTTCTACACCCGTTGTCAGCATTTGGGGACAAACACATCCATACGCTGGTTTCATCGAAGACCATATTCGCGATGGCGTTGTGCAGGTTGAACTTCCCTGTCGGCCATGTTCTATTTACGGAAACAAACAATGTCAATTCGGCGATTATCGTTGTATGAATCAGATTGACGAATTACACATTATTAAATATATAAAAAGATTTCTTTAACCCTAAACACAAAAACAATGGAAAAGTACATTTGCGACACTTGTGGATACGTTTACGATCCCGAAGTAGGCGATCCTGAAAACGGAATCGCTGCTGGAACAGCCTTCGAAGACCTTCCCGAAGATTGGGTTTGCCCACTTTGCGGCGTAGGTAAAGAAGATTTCTCAAAAGAGGAATAACCTGTTGAAAACATGTGGAAAACTTCTGACTTTTCAACACATGAATTTCGTCGGTGGAAAAACGAAATGTTTTCAACAACCGATTAAACAAGTTTTCAACGCTTGAAATTAGTCAAAAGTTTTCCACATTTTCCACAATCAGGGCAACGTGAAAAATTGTGGATAAATTGTTTAAAATATTGTAAATCAATACAAAACAATTCTATCACGTTGTGGAAAAACCATAAAACGCTGAATTGTTAAATTGTTTTTCCACATTTCAACAGCCCTATCATCATCTTACATTTTTCTTTTTAATTAAAAAATAAAACAAATAAATAAAATATGGTGTGTAAAACAAATGATATCGCTTCCAAACAAAAGGCTATCCGAGAATTATGCAAGCAAAAAAATGCTGTAATCCTTGCGCACTATTACACCAGACCCGAAATCCAAGACGTTGCCGACTTCATTGGCGATTCGCTTGCACTGGCTCGTCAAGCTGCCGACACTGACGCGGATGTTATCGTGATGTGTGGCGTGCATTTTATGGCTGAAACGTGCAAAATTCTCTCGCCAGATAAAATCGTACTTGTACCCGATCTCGAAGCAGGATGCTCGCTTGCAGATTCTTGTAAGGCGGAAGACTTAAAAGATTTTATTAAAGAACACGAGGGTTATAAGGTCGTTAGTTACGTCAATACAACTGCTGCAGTCAAGGCGCTTACAGATGTGGTTGTAACGAGTGGAAATGCGAAAAAAATCATCGATCATTTCCCTGCTGACGAGAAGATTATTTTTGGTCCTGATTATAATTTAGGAAGTTATATCAATAGCGTTACGGGCAGAAATATGCTGCTTTGGCATGGCGGATGCCACGTTCACCAGCGTTTTTCAGTAGAAGCAATCGTAGAACTCAAAGAGAAATATCCCGAAGCCATTACAATGGCGCATCTGGAGTGTAAAGCGCCAGTGCTGGCGATAGCAGATGTAAAAGGAAGTACTGCGGATATGCTTCGTTACGCAAAGCAAAGCGATTGCAGTACGTTCATCGTTGCCACTGAAGCAGGCATTCTGCATCAGATGCAACAGCAATGCCCAGAAAAAACGTTTATTCCTGTGCCGCCAGAAGCAACAGAGACAATCGGATGTCACTGCAACGAATGTGAATACATGAAGATGAACACCATCGATAAACTGCTTCTGTGTTTGCAAAACAATGCACCTGAGGTGACGGTTGATGAACCTACACGTGCAGAGGCTGCGAAATCGATTTGGAAAATGTTGGAATGGAGTAAATAATCCATTCAAAACAATATAAAAAGGAGTGCGAAGTCGTTTTCGCATTCTTTTTTTTGCCTTTTTCTTCCTTATTTTCCGCTCAAATAGGGCAAATATTTCGTAAAAAGATGCGCAAGAACGGTGGTCAGAATGAGTACAACGACGAAAATAATGGGTAGCAACCAAACCGTAGGTTGTAGGCCTGCGAAATAATTTAATGCGAAACAAACGGTCAATGGTACGCCACCGCAAAGGAAATAGAATGGAATAGCGCGATTTCCGATGAAATGGGCGATTTTCAACAAAAAGTGCAAATCGTTAAACGAATTTTTTGCGGCAATTTTTTGTGCGAAATAAGTTAAAAACACCGATGAAATGGCGAAATTTAGCGCTGCAATAATCGGCTGACTGATGTAAAGTGGATAAATAAGCGTGCGATATCCGAGCGTAAAATTTACGTATTTCAAACACAAAATAGCGATGAAAAGGCAGAAAATAATGCTGTTTTTTGGTTGTTTCACTGGTTCGTCGAGCAGTAATGGTTTCATCAGATAACCAAAGCATAACAACGGCATAAACAATGCTGCTTGCTGCCAATTCCAAAAATTGAATTCGTCTGCGTCGATCATGCAACTAGCAACGGCAATCAATAAACTGACGATGGCGAGCACTGCTTTGTTTTTGATAGACTGCAGCAATAAAAGGAAAAGCAATTCAGCCACAATCAGCGCTGTAATAAACCACGACGCCTCGCCAAGCAATATATTTTCAATGATCGAGAAATCGATTTTCCAACCATGTGCAACCGCTTTCGGAATCGCGAAAAGCAACGTGAAAAAGAAGTATGGAATGACCAATCTTCGCATGATTGAGCGGATTTTTTTACGCCAATCAAGCGGTTGTCTATTGAACAATACGCCCGAAAGAAACACGAAAGTCACCAGTACATCAGGCACATAAAAGTCGTAGGGCACCATGTTGTCGCCGAAATAATAAATCTCGGTGTGGTCGTAGAGTATGGCTATCAAGCACAGTCCACGCAAAACGTCAATCCAAACGACTCTTTCTTTTGGCATATCGCGTAAAAATTTGAACAATCGTCGTTGCTGCCATAATGAAAATAAACGGCATCAACGGCGCTTTGAAGCGCGTTTCGCCTTGCACACTCAGTACAATAGCGAGCGTTCCTAATGCAACACAAATCAGACTCAACGAGTTGCGTCGGCGAGTGAATGGAATAGCAGCGAGAGCAAGCAAAAGAATCAGCCAATACACAATCGTTTGAAACAGCGCAAAGTGTTGTATAGCAGTCATTTGCGTAAATTCCGATGCCAAATGACGCAACGGAATCAGTATGTAATTATTCTCCGCATTTGTTTTATCTGGAAGAAAAGCGATAAGATTATCGATATCGTTGCGATACATGTAAAACAATCGGTCAGGCACCTTACTCAGATACGTCAAAGGATGCGATTTCAACCACGTCATGCAGCGTTGCTTCCATATTTCATTCAATTCAAAACAATCATACTGCTGCATATTTTCCACATAGCGCGGCGTGCCTTTCTTGAAAAGCGGTTCTCCGTAGTGCGGATCGGTCGTTGCGCCATCGTAAGCATCATCAGCCATATTATACCAAAACGATTCGTTTTGATAAACAAAGTGACCTGTTCGCAAATAACATGCAGAACCAATCAAAAGAATCACTGCAACATAAGCGCCAATCATCGCAACGCTGTGGCGAAGCACGTCTTTTTTCTTTTTGTTTATTAAAGAATAAAGAATCAATGCACAAATAAAAATAATAGCAATCGGTCTAAACCAGTTGGCAACGGCAAAGATAGCGCCACAAAGCAATGTGGTTGAAATTCGGTTGCAAAGAAACAACCGAATCGCTAACAGCGACAAAAAAAGCATCGGAATCTCCGACAGCAGCGTTGTATGCGCTCCCCAGTTGTTGGGATAGCAAACAAAAAGCAGCATCGCTGTAAACGAAATCCAAAAATTATTGGTTTAGTTTCTCTCCTATATTATATATAAGGTACGCGAGGGCAGCTTGAAGAATCGCGTACACATACATCAGTGGCGTAACCGAATGAAACAGCTTCAGCGACAGCACAATCGCGTTGATTGCACCGCAATGCCAGATAAAAGGTTTCGTTTGATAGATTTCCGAACAAGGATAAAGCGTACCCGAATGTATGCAGATAAGCGCTTGTTCTATATATTCCACACCGTCATTCGTTGGTGTGAAACCGCCAAAGTAAGCAATCAGAAAAAGAACGATGCAAAAGATTGCGACAACTGATAGAACTATCTTACGATGGCAATTTTGCATACTGTTCCTTTATTACCATCCTGTGTCGAAACCGCTACGAGATAAACGCCACTCGCTACTTTCTTGCCACGTTTATCGCATCCGTCCCACGTAAACGTGCCTCCGTTGCTACGTCCCTCTGCAACAAGACTGCCGTTGGTTGTCATAATTTTCACTTCTGCGTCGTATGAAAGTCCAACGACCGTAATCAAACCTGTGTAATCTGGTTTAACAGGATTGGGATATGCATAGACGTTATCGCTGTTCATATCTTCGTTGGTCTGACTCGCATCACTCATGTAAGAACACAAGCCTTTATCAGTGCCAAAGAACACTTCGCCAGTCTGATCGTTAATTGCTATCGCTTCAATGATATTACTTAGCAACGGACTGTTATCAGTTGTAAAATGATGGATTTCTTCTATGTTGTCGCTTGATATGAGATAGACTCCGTTTCCATTGGTTCCAAACCATTTTCTATTTGCCGCATCAATGGCGATGGCTGTAATATCAACGCCGTTCAACAGGTAATCAGCGTAATTCGTGCCATCGTTTCTTGGAATCTTTGGTTGTTGAAACACAGGACTATCACTTGTGATTTCAGAAGCATCAAGTAGCAACGGTCCAACGTTGGTTCCAATCCACAAATCATTGTTTTTATCTTCTACAACCACTTTTACGCCTCCTGTTACTTTAACTTCCGTTCCGTCTTGATTGAAGAAAGATTTGTAACTATTCAATCCGTCGGAAGAAGGCTGATAAGCGTAAAGCGAAGGCACGTTCCAGTGATCGTTAGTGAACCAAATTAGATTTCTACTATCACGCATTAGCGCTCTCATGTTTTCAAGTGAGCGATTAGTTAAATACATCAGCTCGCTCTTGTGATGAGATGTCCACTCACCGCTTTGAGATAACGAGAAAAGGCTTGCAGATGGCGCAATACTATTCAACATCCACAATGTTGCATCGCTATCATAAAGAAGCGTTTGCACGACAACATAATCTTTATTGTTCGTTCCAGCAGTCGAAGCCGATTGCAATGGACTATTATCTGTTGAGTATGCCTTTTTGAATGCTAAGTTTTCGAACTCGTAAAGACCTGTTCTACCACTGGCAAACAAGTGGTTTTCGTTGGTAGGATCAATCGCTACGGATGCCAAGTCAATATATAGATGGTCGGTCTTCGTCTCCAAATTTTCTTCCGCAAAGCTCCAGTTGTCTGAACTGCAGTCAAGAATTTGGATTGCACCTTTACGGAAAAGGTCGGTTGCTGAAGAAAAACCACCAGGACACGAGTAGAGTTTGTTGTTATAGAACTTCAGAAAACCAAAGTAATTGTATCGCGGTCCGCCTGGATTGAGTTGCTGCGCCAGCGCAAGGAGTTCTTCGTCGGTTTCACTGGTTTTCGCAGTGTAATCCGCTACACGCGACCACACATTCTTGTCAACTAAATTATCAGACAGGTTGGCTGCGTAAGTGCCATTCGTGCTCGAGCAAGCGTAGATCTTCGTGCTGTCAAAATAAACATAATCAACGCGGAAACCAAGCAAGTAAGATTCTGAGATTTCTGCTTTAGATACGTTTACCTTAATAACGCCCAGACCAGTAGAGAGATAAGCGAACTCGTTCAGAATATCGATTCCGTAAATCGTCTTATCGCCCGTCAAAGTTTTTCTATAATAATCCGAAAGACTAACCACATCACCATTCTGCGAAAGCAAATCGATATTGTTGTTTTTATAGACAATCACGAGGCGCTTTGCTGCTTGACACCATTTGATCATGCTGATTTGGCAGTCGTTCAAGCCGTTCACCTTGTCGTAGGTCTGCAAACTATTATCGTTTTGATTGTAAGCGTACAAATTTTCTGACGCAAGAACGTAAACGATGTTGCCGCCTTGTTCTACCTGAGTCACGTCATAGTATGCCATGTAGGCTTTCCACGACCCGATTGATGTGGCTTGTGCGACTAAAACAAACAAAAAACAAAATAGGATGCAGCAAATTTTTTTCATGGTTTAGCGAGTTTTTTTAGGAAATCAGCCAACTGTTGCGTTGCTTTAGCGCGATGCGAAATTTTGTTTTTTATTTCGCTGCCCAATTCAGCAAAACTCTGGTCGTAACCATCGGGAACGAAGATTGGATCATAGCCAAATCCTGCTGTTCCATGCTTCTCGTGCGCAATTTTTCCTGTAGCAATACCTTCGAAAAGGATAGGCTGATCACTTTGATTGTGTAGAAATAACGCGATAACTGTCCTAAATTGTGCCTTTCGGTTGTTAAAAGACTTTAAATTCTCCAGCAGTTTGTCCATGTTTGCCGTATCGTTGTGATCGCAATCATCGGCATAGCGCGCTGTATGTACACCAGGTGCACCGCCAAGTGCTTCGACTTCCAATCCTGTGTCGTCGGCAAAGCAAGTTAGTTTACAGAAATCGTAAACGTATCGCGCTTTTTCGATGGCGTTACCCTCGAGCGTTGGCGCATTTTCTGGTATCTCTGCGTGCAAATTGATATCGGATAGCGATAGAATCTCAAACGCATCGCCGAGTATTCCGCGTATTTCTTCTAATTTGTGCTGGTTGTTAGTAGCAAAAACGATTTTCATTCGTCTCCTAATTCTTCTTTTTGTTGTTCTGCTGCAGCAGCTTCCAATTTTTTCTTCAGTTCTTTACGTTTCTTTTTCAAACTAACTTTGATCGGATCAAAGCCTTCGCCGTAAACACCGATAACTGCTGACTGACTAACGAATGCATTTGGATCGATAATCTTTATCATTCGGAAAATCGCTGTGCTTTCATTACGACGCGCAAGTATGCAAACAACTTTTATTTCTTGCTTAGAATACCAGCCCTGACCGTCAAGTATCGTCACGCCATGCTCTAATTCGGTGCTAATGGCATCTGCTATTTCGTTATATTTACGAGAAAAAATCAGAAATTGCACAGACGAGCGACGTTTGTTATAGACATAGTCGAGCATAAAGTTTTCAATGAACATTGTACAGAAGCCAAAGCAAACCATCTTCTCGCGTTGCAACATTGTTCCAAGTGAAGGAATAAACAAACATGCTGCGATAATAACGAAATCAACGAAGATAAGAATCGTTCCCAACGAGATATCGCGATATTTATTGATGATTGCGGCAATAATATCGCTGCCTCCTGTGCTTCCATTATTCAAGAAAAACAGGCCGAGCGCCGTTCCAGTGAGCGAACAACCAACTATGAGCGACATAAAGTCTTGCCCTTCGCCGAGAATCTTCACGAAATTGCCTTCTGCATCAACAGGCATCAAATCTTTCATCACTGCAAAAAGAAGCGAATTCATGCAAATGGCGAAAATAGTTTTAACTAAGAATTTCCAACCGAGTATCTTTAGCGCCAGAATGAGTAGAACGGCGTTGATAATGAAATAAGTGTACGCGTTAGGAAAGCCAGTTGCGTAGAACACGATTACAGATATACCTGCCACGCCACCTGTTACGATTTCGTAGGGCATGAGAAAGAACGTGAATGCAAAGGTATAGAGCAACGCTGCAAGCGTAATACCAATGTAATCCTTTGCTTCGTTCCAGAGAAGTTGGTGATTTAAGGTCATGGTTTAAAGACTATATTGACTATCTTTTTGGGTACGATAATTACTTTAATGATTTGCTTGCCGTCGATGTACTTCTTAGAACGCTCGTCTGCTAAAGTAGATTCCTGAATCGTTGCATTATCGGCGTCGATTGGGAATTCTTTTTGATAGCGCGCTTTTCCGTTGAAAGAAATCGTTAATTGCATGCTGTCTTCTGCAAGGAATGCTTCGTTATACTTCGGCCATTGCGCATCGATCACAAAGGTTTCTTCGCCTAAAGCGTGCCACAATTCTTCGCAAATGTGTGGAGCAAATGGCGCAAGCGTTACGACAATCATCTTGAGCAACTCTTTGTTGTGACAATGCGATTGAGATAGTTCGTTAACGCATATCATAAACGCTGAAATTGCTGTGTTATACGAAAATCTCTCAATGTCGCCCGTCACTTTCTTAACCAACGAGTGAACGCTCTTCAACTGTTCTTTTGTTGGTTCACTGTTATCTGGAAGGAATTCACCTGAACGCGTGTCGTAGAACAATGCCCAGAATTTCTTTAAGAAGCGATGACAACCGTCGATGCCGTTTGTGTCCCATGGTTTTGATTGCTCTACAGGTCCTAAGAACATTTCATACAATCGCAGTGTGTCGGCTCCGTATTTTTCTACAATCATATCGGGATTTACTACGTTAAACATCGACTTCGACATCTTCTCGATAGCCCAGCCGCACACGTATTTATCATCCTCAAGAATGAATTTAGCGTTCTGATACTCTGGTCTCCAGTTGCGGAACGCGTCAATGTCGAGAATATCGTTTGAAACGATGTTTACATCTACATGAATTGGCGTCGTATTGTATTGATCTTTCAAGTGGAGTGATACAAATACGGGTACATCGTGTTGTTCGTCGTTTACGCGATACACGAAATTGCTTCGTCCCTGAATCATTCCCTGATTGATTAGTTTCTTAAACGGTTCTTCTTTGCATGAAACACCGATGTCGTGCAAGAACTTATTCCAGTAACGCGAGTAAATCAAGTGTCCCGTTGCATGCTCTGAACCGCCAACGTATAGATCTACTTGCTGCCAATAGTCGTCTGCTTCTTTTCCAACCAGTGCATTGTCGTTCTGGGGATCCATGTAACGAAGATAATACGCTGAAGAACCAGCGAAACCTGGCATGGTATTCAACTCAAGTGGATAAACCGTTGCGTTATCTATTAAGGATTTATCTACTACTTGCTCTTTCTGCGTGTCCCAAGCCCAACATTTAGCATGACCGAGTGGCGGTTCGCCAGTCTCAGTTGGCTGATAGGTTTCGATATCTGGCAGTTCCAGCGGCAGACAATGCGTAGGAATCGCATACGGCATGCCGTCTTTGTAATAGATTGGGAATGGTTCGCCCCAGTAACGCTGGCGAGAGAAAATCGCATCGCGCAAGCGATAATTTACTTTCACACGACCAAGCCCTTCTTCTTCCACAAATTTCTTGGTCTTAGCAATCGCTTCTTTCACCGTCAGTCCATTAAGAACAAGTTTCGAAGTCTGTCCTTCAGCAGGACTATTCATGACGATTCCTTCTTTCGCATCATAACTTTGCTCGCTAATGTCTGCGCCTTCGATGAGCGGAATGATAGGAAGCGAAAATTGTTTAGCAAAAGCGTAGTCGCGACTATCGTGTGCAGGAACCGCCATGATGGCTCCAGTGCCGTAACCCGCAAGAACGTAATCGCTAACCCATATAGGAATTTCTTGTCCAGTCAGTGGATGAATGGCGTAACTACCAGTAAATACGCCCGTCATTGTGCGGTCGCTGATGCGATCGCGCTCGGTTTTCTTTTTTGTTGCTTCAATATAATTTTCTACTGCTTGTCGATTTTCTTCCAAAGTCACTTGTTTGACGTAGTCACTCTCTGGCGCGAGAACCATAAACGTTACGCCGAACATCGTATCGGCACGCGTTGTGAAAATAGTGAACGTGGTATCGTTATTTTTCACGTGGAACACAACTTCCGCTCCTTCGCTTCTGCCAATCCAGTTGCGCTGTGTTTCTTTCAAACTCTCTGACCAGTCGATTGTATCAAGCCCATCCAGCAGTCGCTGAGCGTAGGCTGACACGCGCAAACACCACTGACGCATCTTCTTTTGCACTACAGGATAACCGCCACGCACGCTAACGCCGTCGACAACTTCATCGTTTGCCAAAACAGTGCCCAATCCAGCGCACCAGTTTACCATTGTTTCGCCAAGATAAGCCAAGCGCCAATTCATCAGCGTTTGCTGCTTTTCTTTCTCGGTCATCGCGTTCCATTCGTCTGCAGTAAAGCGCAGTTCTTCGCTCTCTGCAGCATGCAATCCTGTTGTGCCGTTTTGCTCGAGATGGGCAATCAGTTCGCTAATCGGTTTTGCGCTTTTCGCTTCCGTATCGTAGTAACTTTCCATCATCTTGATGAAAGCCCACTGTGTCCAATGATAGTATTTCGGATCGCATGTGCGCACTTCGCGACTCCAATCGAATGAAAATCCAATCCTATCCAACTGACTCCGATAACGCTTGATGTTTTGTTCGGTTGTTATTGCAGGGTGTTGACCAGTCTGGATAGCGTATTGCTCAGCGGGAAGACCGTAAGCGTCGTAGCCCATTGGATTCAATACGTTTTTGCCTTGCTGGCGCTGATAACGCGCGTATATATCACTGGCGATGTAACCCAATGGATGACCAACGTGAAGACCTGCTCCGCTGGGATAGGGAAACATGTTCAGAATGTAAAACTTCTGCTTCGCGTTGTCAATCGTCGTAAGATACGCTTGCTTCTCGCGCCAAGCGTCTTGCCAGCGCTGCTCTATTTGTTGGTGATTGTAGTCCATAAAAATTTTTTTGTTTGTGCTTTATTTGCCGCAAAGTTAATAAAAAAAATAAGAATAGGTGAAAAAGTCGGAATATTGTGGGGTTTTCAGCGAAAAATTGCATGCAGAACGAAGAAAAAATTTGCGTGAAAAAAAGGCGGAAAATGGTGAAAAATTTTCGCGGAAAAATGGGATGGAAAATTTGTTTGTTTTTGATTCAAAATTTTTGCCAGAGAAACCAAATTTTAGTCCTCGAAAAACGAAAAATTTTCCGTCGAAAAACCTGATTTTGAAATGTGAAATTTCTTTAAAATTTTCACGCGATTTTTTGCGGTAGTCTAAATGAAAAATTTTTGCGAAAAAACGAGATTTTGGATGAATATGCAAGAAATATGAAATTCTGACAACGAGATTTTTGCACATTTTGCGCGTTTTTGTGCAAAAAGTGGCTTTTTTGCGAATTTTTTACTTGTTTTTTGCGTTTTCGGAAGCGCTGTTTACGAATTTATTTCACGTGAGATAAATTTCTATCTCACGTGAGATAATTTTTTATCTTATATCATTTACATTTGTTAACACGCTTTTTAACAAAAAAATCCATGTAAAACGCGCAAAAAAAACACGTGTTTTTGGTCGGTCGATGGGTGAACGGCGAAAAAAACGCAAAAAAATGGCATCAGAAAACGCTGTTTTTTGACGCTATTTCACACGTTTTGACAAATTTTAACGCGTGTCGCGCGACCCTGAGAGGCGGTTTTTCGAGGAGGAAGGGAGGTGGAATCCGAAAGGATTTTGAATGGATTTTTTTTTCGGTTTTGAATGGAATATTTTTTGGTTTTGAATGGAATATTTTTGGTTTTGAATGGATTTTTTTTCGGTTTTGAATGGAATTTTTTTCGGTTTTGAATGGAATTTTTTCGGTTTTGAATAAAAAAAGATTCTTTTTTGTGGAAGATTTTCGATTTTTTTGTGGACTTTTTCGCTCTTTTATTTAGAAAAAATCGGAGAATTTTATGGAGCGATTTTCGCTTTTTTATGGAAGAAAATGGAGAATTTTATGGAGTAATTTTCGGTTTTTTATGGAAAAAATTGGAGAATTTTATGGAGCGATTTTCGGTTTTTTAAGGAAGAAATTGGAGAATTTTATGGAGCGATTTTCGGTTTTTTATGGAAAAATCGGAGAATTTTATGGAGCGATTTTCGCTTTTTTAAGAAAGAAAAAGGACTTTTTTATGCAAAAAAATCGGCAAAAAAAGGGATGATTTTTTCTCGCGTAGAGATAGATTTTTCGTTCTTTGATTTACTGGTTTATTTTACCCGAAAACGCGTCTTCGGTCAGTGCGATAGCGATGGTTTTCTGCAAGATATAGTCCTCCGACAACCAGATGAAGCCGCCGAGCGTGTTGTTGCATTCCCAACTATTCTGCGCAAGATAGTAGCGC
>Ga0065711_1026153_pt1 | contig 126716 bp, 65 predicted proteins | sample Hoacrofraction12_FD_59098 | JGI IMG/M metagenome (GOLD analysis project Ga0065711, IMG submission 59098) | Hoatzin crop microbial communities from Cojedes, Venezuela - Epithelial fraction 12 v2 (version 2) | ecosystem: Host-associated > Birds > Digestive system > Esophagus > Crop | place... | reverse complement strand
TTTTTTTTTTTTTTTTTTTTTGGCAGTTGTATTGGCTAAGGTAGGAGCAGGATTTTTGCATTCCCTTTGGTTTATGAGCTGTTTATGTGGGTAGATAAGGACATGTATCTTAAACTGTCAGTGCGCGTTTCAGACTGGTGTGTGTTTCATAAGGAATGCACGATTGCAAACGGACTTGGAGAGTGCAGTGGGTTGAGCCTGACCAGCAACCAAGCACCCCCACAGCTATTCCCTCACTTCCCCACCCCCCGACAGGATGAGGGCAGAGAATAGGAAGAAGAAAAGTGAGAAAACTCATAGGTGAAGATCCAGATAGTTTAATAGGTGAAGGAAGAGGGGAAAAAACCAAGCAAAGCAAAGGAAATTGCTTACTACATCCCACAGGCAGACCGATGCTCAAGCTAGTCTCCAAACAACCACCACCGTGAAAGTCAGAAACCCCCTTCTTCTGCCTATACCTTCGTTTTTATCACTGAGTATGATGTTGTATGACATGGAATAGCCCTTTGGCCAGTTCAGGTTGGCTGCCCTGGCCAGGTCCCATCCCAGTCTCCTGCCTACCTATGGCCTACTCACTGCAGGGGCAGAGTGGGAACTGTTCAGCAACAGCCAAAAGGTGGGTGTGTTATTGACACTGTTTTAGTCACAAATCTAAAACACAGAACCATACAGGATACTATGAAGAAAGTTACCTCCGTCTCAGCCAGACCCAGTACAAAGGAAAAAGAAGCTGGGAAAAGGATATAAGGGCATTTAGTGATTAAAAACTACAAGGATAAAAAACCTTTATGAAGGGGTATACTAGTGAATACCAAGTCTTTGGGACAGTGATCAACAGGATTCCCCTAAAATACACAAGCACAATCAAAGAAAACTCATTTCTACTTCTCTGTTCAGTGTCTAAAAGTGTTCTACGTGAGTTAATATGATTATTGCCCAGTTAAACCGTGCCCTGTGTTTTGCATGTTGTGGGCAACGCTTACTCCTGTTTGCACAGGTGACATTTCATTCCTCGATAAAGGCATTGTAGAACTTAAACACTGATCTTTTCAGTGATTCATGTTAAAGATTCTAAATTCTTGGCAGTAACAACAGATATTTTCTTGAAGGTCTTCATCCTGGCAGATACTTACACGGTACACCTCGTAACATACAGCTGTCTCAATGTCGTCACTGAGCTTTACCTAATACCACTTTGAAGTAAAGCACTTGGCTTAAACATGTGGGAGGTGAGACAGGGTGCAGACTATCTCGTGTCTGTGTACAAAACTGAGATTTAAACTTAGATCTCTTGAGTGGCCAGTCCAGTCCCCTACATCCTTGTCCATACTTCCTAATCCAGGTAGTAGCATTACCAGTATAGTGTGTTCAGACAAGACTGTGTTGAGCAAGGTGTGTATCCTGCTATCACATAAGGAATAAACATTTCTGTCATTAAAGATAGGGGTTCTTTTGTCTGTCCTTTTTCACTTTCTTTGTGAAGAGAAGTCGTATTTATTTTAGTATATTTTAGTCTTTTACTGTTAAATTTGCTTTATATCACAAATTTGGAATTGAGACACAACTGCAGAATTGAATAACAAGTAGTCATCTTCAGGTGGAAGCTACTCTTCCTTCAAACCTGTGAAATGAATAAGTGGAAGCTGCCCTAGAGCTTTCTGTGGAAAGAAGTAGTAACTATGTAAGCCTTTGCAGGCTTTCATCTCACTAAGATTCCATGAAAGTAATTACAGGAAAAGGAATCCCTATCAGCTATCTCTCCTTTAGGAGTGTAGCTCCTCCCTCCAAAGGGATCTGTAGCCCTCCTTTTTGGGGTTAAATATCTGTTCTTGTGAAACAGAATAGGGAAAACAGAAATAATGTCTTCATAGTCAAAATTTCACAGGGTTATTTGGTTCATGCAGGATAAAACCATGAACACTTTTAAAAGTTTCCAAGTATACTATATGGTTTCAGTATTTTTTGTGCATTGAGAGTGTGTTCTGTGCCCATGACTCACCTATCTCTTCATTCTTCTGTACAATAATATCTGGTCACTTACAGCAGTTAAGATATGATATTACTGATACGGCATTCTGCATATAAAAATCAATGGTGATTATGGGATTGAATTTTGGAATGCCATATTTTGAATTAGTAATATTAGAACATATTTAACATTTTGATGTCCCTGCGCAGACAGAGATGACTGTATGCTTTCTGCTTGTATCAGACGTGTTACATAAAAATGAAGGAATTGAAAGCAAGTTGTCACACAACTCAAATAATTTTGATTCTTGACACTCCACAATAGCTAAAGTCTACAAAATCAATGTGATAGCAATAATTTTCATACTTAGAATACTACAATTTCATATACATACTATTATGTGAGCTAATTTTGGATATGTTAAAGTACTGTCAAACTTCAAACAAATCGTGCAGGATTGCAACAAGCACTAATAGGACTTACTTATAGCCATCTTAAAATGTTCAAACCATAGCTTATGTCCCATACTATCCAATTTAAATGTTCACTTCCTGATTCTTTTGACTTCTTATTGAACAGAAGTGCTTTCAGAAGTGCTGTATTAGTTTGAAAATTTGTTATTGGTCACGTACTGCTCAATACATTCACACTATGACCTGGAAAATGTGCATTTCTGAAGTAGTGGGTATAGTGTACATCTTCCATTCCCTGTCATTGTTTCTTCCCTGCCTTGTGTCAATGTTAATGTTTGATCCATCACACTTAAGAGTTGGAGCAGAGAGCTGGTATGGAGAGAAGCAGCAGAAGTGTACTTAATTGAGTTAGTTATAGATCACCTGCTAATGGCTTAATGAAACAGGTACCAGCTAAAAAATATAAACTGATTTTTTTTTTGTGTATTGGATTGAATTTCTTTTTTTATATAGCCGATTTATAGAAGTCTTTTTTTTTTTTTTTTAAATCAATAATGTAACTGTTCCGGTGAGATTTGAATTAGAATATTGGTTATAAAATGTGCAGTACAAAAGCATAGACTTCCTCTTGGGACTGAAAACTGTATTTTCATATTATTTTCTACTGATTTCTAACCTTTATCATTATTCATAATGCTGTTATGATTGTAAGAAAGTATAAAAGTATAAGAAAGCCTCCGTTTCATAACAAAGTTTTGAATTCCTTTTTCTTCAATTGATTTATTTCTCTTTAATGGCTTCAAAGATGGCAATGTAATCTAATTTTTTATTTCACATCCACCTCTGCATTTTCAAAGTTTCATATAAATTTCTTAATTTTCTCCCACTTCATTTGCAGAGGTTGGTTGGAGGAACTATTTTCTCTGTTTTTAACATCAACTGCACTTCTGGGGCTGCTTCTTACATGTGTTTAAGCATTTAAAAATTCTTGATGTTTTATCATGTGAATGGTCTGCTCAGATTAGTTGATTAATGTGACTATAAGTTATCTATCACGAATGTCTAGTTTAAGCTGGATCTTGCTGGTTTGGGGCTGAATGCTGAGACTGGGTCTGGTTTAATAAAGTACCACTTGGTATATTTTATGCCAAATGACTGCATATATGCTGAGAATATTTTAGTTGTTTGTAGTTGATGTAAATGCTTTCATCTTCTTAAAATGAAGCTGATTTCTGTCCTGTGGATCTACTGCTTTGTCAGTGTGTAGATTGTGGTTATAGTTTACGTATTACTGTTTGTAAGATAAGGAGCAGTAGCACCTTAACTTTTAAAATGCATATTCCCGAGATTATATACAGTAACCTGTGTGATTATGACTGGGATGAAGTAAGGACTATATGTATATATACATATGCATTGAAATACTTATTGCGTTGGTGGGATTGTACTGTTGATTCAAAAAATATGTGTGTGTGTCTGTATGTAGTTGTGAATAGGCTTGTCTTTTAGCTGTATTATATACCAAGTGAATTTTGTTGCTTATTTCTAGGAAGTGGCTGTTTTCGTCTTCGATAAGAAGCTAATAGACAAGTATCAAAAATTTGAAAAGGATCAGATTATTGATTCTTTAAAACGAGGTGTTCAACAACTAACCAGGCTTCGACACCCTCGACTACTTACTGTTCAACATCCGTTGGAAGAATCCAGGTAAGCTGTGGTTGAGAACAGACTTTCTTAATCATTGTTTTGTTATTGGACATAAAATATAGGCAGCATTCAACACATACATCTGATGAGATTCAAGTTTACTGTATTTATTCATTTGAGAATGGTATTCACCCCACCCTCAGATTTTTTCTTCCCCCAAGCCATAGGATGCGTTTCTGGTGTGAATCTAGTGAATGTAATTAATAATTTACAGCATGATCTTAGTTCCAGTTGCAGCTATAAGGCTACACATGACCCTTACAGCATGAAAATTTAGTGGTTCAATTAATTTTGCTTTTAAAGAACTCTCTTAAAAATTGTTTTCTTTCAAAAGGTTGTTCATACGTTTGTTCCATTTATGAGATGTATGTACTTAGTGCATGTGAAATTGGAGATTTTTGCTAAATTGAACGTCTTATGGCCACATATGTGTTTCAAAGGTCCTCAAATGCCAATCAAGGGAGACAGAATTCAGTGCATTTTTGTAGTGCTTGTTTGATTTATGTAAGGTTGGTCACTAGGCACAATAATGGGCTAATCTTATAGCTTTGTCGCTCAACTGTAGTCATAACAGCACATTAAAATCTCACACATAAAATGAATCTTGAGTGTGCTCACCAGGCATGTGAAGGACAACCAGAGGTTCAGGCCCAGCCAGCATGGGTTCATGAAAGGCAGGTCCTGCTTGACCAGCCTGATTTCCTGTGACCAGGTGACCCGCCTAGTGGATGAGGGAAAGGCTGTGGAAGTTACCTACCTGGACTGTAGTAAGGCCTTTGACACTATTTCCCACAGCATCCTTCTGGAGAAACCAGCTGCTCGTGGTTTGGATGGGTGTACACTTCGCTGGGTAAAAAACTGGCTGAATGGCTGAGCCCAGAGAGTGGTAGTAAACGGCGTTAAATCCAGCTGGTGGCTCGTCACAAGTGGTGTCCCCCAGGTCTCAGTTTTGGGACCAGTCTTGTTTAATGTCTTTATCAATGATCTGGATGAGGGGATTGAGTGCTCCCTCAGTAAGTTTGCAGATGACACCAAGTTGGGCGGGAGTGTCGATCTGCTGGAGGGTAGGAAGGCTCTGCAGAGGGATCTGGACAGACTGGATCAATGGGCCGAAGCCAGCTGTATGAGGTTCAACAAGGCCAAATGCCAGGTCCTGCACTTTGTTCACAACAACCCCATGCAATGCTACAGGCTTGGGGGAGAGTGGCTGGAAAGCTGCCCAGTGGAAAAGGACCTTGGGGTGCTGGTCGAAAGCTGGCTGAACATGAGCCAGCAGTGTGCCCAGGTGGCCAAGAAGGCCAGCGGCATCCTGGCTTGTATGAGGAATAGTGTGGTCAGCAGGACTAGTGAGGTGATTGTGCCCCTGTACTCGGCACTGGTGAGGCCGCACCTCGAGTACTGTGTTCACTTTTGGGCCCCTAACTACCAGAAGGACATTGAGGTGCTGGAGCGTGTCCAGAGAAGGGCAATGAAGCTGGTGAAGGGTCTGGAGAACAAGTCTTCTGAGGAGCGACTGAGGGAGCTGGGGCTGTTTAGTCTGGAGAAGAGAAGGCTGAGGGGAGACCTTATCACTCTCTACAACTGCCTGAAAGGAGGTTGTAGTTAGGCAAGTGTTGGTCTCTTCTCCCAAGTAACTAGCAATAGGACGTGAGGCAGTGGCCTCAAGTTGTGTCAGGGGAGGTTTGGATTAGGTATTAGGAAAAATTTCTTTACTGGAAGAGTGGTCAGACACTGAAACAGGCTGCCCAGGGAGGTGGTGGAGTCACCATCCCTGGAAGTGTTTAAAACACGTGTAGATATGGCAGTCTGGGATATGGTTTAGCAGGCATGGTGGTGTTGGGGATGATGGCTGGACTTGATGATCTTGGAGGTCTTTTCCAATCTTAATGATTCTATGAAGGTTTCATGTTAAAATAGAAAGCTGATCCTGATAATGCTGAGGAAGATCACACAGGTTTTAGAGAAATTGTTTTCCAAAGTAGTTTTTCTAAATGATAGCCTAATAAAGATTCATAAGCATTACTTTTCAAACTTCTACATTTTTTATTGTGTCTGTTAACCTGCATTTTGCCAAATGTATTGGCTTCTAGGAGCTGACAATACTGTAGAAATTCTTCTTCATCTTTGCGATGCCTACTATGGGAAGGATTTCTTGGATTAAATGACACTTGCCTATTCATATGTATCTTTCCTTCAGTACTAAACACATTTTGCATTAAGAAGGGTTCAAAGCTGTCATTGCTCCTATGGTTCAGTATGCCCTTCACAAAAGCCTAAGATTAATTAGGTAATTGAAGAGAGCTCTCACTACTCTGCAACAGTAAATAAACTATTATGTGCTAAATGGCCTGGGATCATCTCAGTCATAGGGTATGCAAGTGAATCCCAGAGTATAGCCCAGGCTTCTTCCTAGAATTGTTGCAGTATTTTGATTGACTCAGCAATTGCATTTGTAATTATTTTTTCCCTGAACTCTGCACTTTAGAAGAAAAGGCGAAGGTTCATACCTTGGAGTGTTAAGAAAGCATTGTTTGTCTTGTGAAGAATTTAAGCCTTTTGAGTAAAATTAACAGTGTAGTTGTGTCACAGTTCTCATTTGTGAGTTTTTAGTAATTTCCTATGCTTTGTTGCAATTTTTCTTCTTTCCGTGCTCAGCATGCTCAGATACTGGTAGAAACACCAGTAGCACAAAACCTGTCCAGTTGCTTTCTTGGCCAGAAACTGATGTAACAGTTTTTGGAGGGGGTTCATAAAAGAAAAGTTTGCTTAGAATATTTGTGTGTAACCTTGTGCAAGCATGCTGTACAATTGCTCAAGAGTTACAGGTCTTTCCAGAGTGCATATTCTTTAAGAAATCTGTCATGGGCTCCTTCTGGCTAAACTGTACGTGATCTTTTGTTTGTGTCTCTGGAGTAACATACAGTAGTGTTGAAATGCTTGCAAGTCGCTCTTTATTCCTCCTTTCTGGGGCAACGGGATACTTGGTGTACCTGCACAGCTGAAGTAGGTATAGAAGGAAAGGCCATACATTTCTGACCCTAGTGTGTAGGTAGCTGTTCCACTATTAATAGAACAATTCTACTCTAAATTATTGGTATTCAATATAATTATATTTAATATAAACATGTGTTTTATATATATTATGATGTATACATTTTTACATGCAATTATATAATGAATAACTCTTTATATGAAATATTTAATATAAATACATTTACATACAATTGGTCTTGAATTCTAGTAACAGCACAGATGAGCAATATTATTCTATATTTAACTTGTTAATGGAGAAAAGGATAAAAAAGCAAAATTATATGTTCACTTATAATGTTATTACTACTCATCAAAAATAGAAGTAGTGTGAAGAGTCTCAGATACTTAATTTACTAGACATTCCATCTGTTGAAGTTTTTCCCAAAGCGTATGCATTTTTGGCTGTCACTTTTTAACTTGTTTTCTTTTTAGTATGTTACTCTGAATTTCGTTTTGATATTATTCAGGGAACTGTTAAAAAAACTGTACTGTATGGCAGACATCAGCTTCTGCAATATTCAGTTGCTTTAATTAGATTTGCCCCATCCTGCCATTATTGTGATTTGGGTCCATATTTAATTATATCCTAAAGTAAAAAAATAAACAGCTATCTTTTTATTTCCTCAAAACAAAAACAATCAGAGGGTTTATGTTATGGAAACCATGGAATAACTGGTCCCTAGGTATTTTCTATCATCTGTGCGTTAATAAGAACTAAATACATTAGCTCTAAAATTAAAGGTAAAGTTGAAGTCAGATTGAAAATGAAGGACTTGGTCTTTCGGCGCTCTGATTGTTCCTTGTGATTACTACAGAAACCAGTTTTATAGTCCTAGTTCTGTTAGGAGAAACATGAAAGGGATGGCGGAAACCAGAGAAAGACATTCTGTCAGGTTGACTGACACGTAGGACTCAATGTGTTTTAATTTTCAGATGTTTTTCCTTCAGAAAGGTAATAGATAAAATCAAAGTAAAACTAAAATCTGGATGAGTAATAAAAGGTTTATGTGTTTCATCAGCCTTATTTTACTTCAGAGACCAAGCTTGTTAATTACTGGGATACAGAAAAGTTGTGTGGTAGATCCATGCTGAGACATTGTGTCTTCTGTGATATTTTTATGGAATGAACAAAAAGTTATGCTTCTGTCTTCTTGCCTGTAATTTTATATTCAAACATACATCTTTATTACTGTTACTCAGTCTCTGTTTTCTGTGTTCATACTGATGCAGCATTTAATGTTCTCATTAATTACTCATCCTTAAACCAGGTATGTGTGCTACCACCCATGTAATGCTTTTTCCAAAAAACTTTAAAACAATTAAGAAGTGAGTTGCAATGACTGTCCAGGGCCTTTAGCGCTGTGCAGACCCCTATGAAGAATGTGGATATAAAGAATGACCCTGTCTGTGATACATGAAGTTTGTGAAGCTGAGACATACATTCTTTTCAGGACCTCAAAATTTGAAATTTTGAAGCACAACTATTACAGCCTGTCCACGTCATGCGTGGAAGAAGTTTGCTTCATCTGTGCTTTTAAAATGGTGTTAACACACAAATGCGTAAATAAGACCCATATTTTTTCATGAAGAAAGCAATAGATAAAATAATTTAGAAAACAGTCACTTCACATGCAAACTCCAGTTCATACAACAAGAATATTTGTGTTTGCACCTCTTCTTTTCTGTTCATTTGCAAAGTGAAAGAATATTCAGGTGCTAACTTACATTTTATTAATTTTGTTTCTTATCATTGTCTGATCACATTAAGTGTTGCTTCAGTCAGGGGCGTGTCAGTTTTAGGCACAGCTAAAAGCCTGATTTTACAAGTTTTAATAATAGTAAGAATTGTTTGGTTTTGCTGGATCAGAACAAGAAAAGCATTGTTTTGTTAAAACTTTTTATAGCGCATTGTGTGCATCATTAGTGATGTGAATGATAGAGAATAAAATAAGCTGATTTTTATATTCTAATATTTTTTGAATACTTCAGATAATTAGGTATTTCTCTCCAGTATATTACTTAGAAGGACTCAAAACCTGAAATATAACATGTTTTTAGGTACCACCAAGTGCTCTGGTAATGTATAATACTATGTTTGTAGGCTTCTTTATTCACAGTCAGGAGATTTATTATTTACGAGAAGTGTTTTTATGTATTTCCTCTGTAGGGATTGCTTGGCATTTTGTACAGAACCAGTCTTTGCAAGTTTAGCTAATGTTCTTGGCAGCTGGGACAACCTACCTTCTCCTTTACCATCTGACATTAAAGAATACAAACTTTATGATGTGGAGACCAAATATGGTTTGCTTCAGGTATGACACAGGTTGTCCTTATAATTTTCTTTGTGCTTTTAGTGTTAATGATTGTTTTATAAAGTTTGTAAACTACCAAAGTTTGTCTGCCTATAGTAAATCAAATAATTGGCAAGTGAGAGATGATAGCGTCCTGATCGTTTTAAGTAAGAGAGAGGATGTTGAACACTGGAGGCTCTAAGTTGCTACTGGTTTTGCTTATTCTGACACAGAAAATATGATATCGAGTGAATTTTTATTTTCCTTATAGATGTATGTGCTACATCTATCTCTCCCATATGTGAATCTTTTCTTTACGTTCTGTGGAGGATCAGTAGGTCCCAGGTTTTATATGGTGAATATGTTGATAAACTTTGAAAAACATTTTTGTTCGCATGCTGTGATAGTTAATCGGCATTAGTAATTTAATCTGCTGTTTACCCATCTGTGTTTAGTTTCTTTCATACGTAATATTTAAGACATAGCCTGAAACAGAGGTAAAAATTGCTTTTTAGCTAACTTACCAATTTAACTGTTACCACAAGAACAGGATTTTTGTAAATAACTTACAGGATATTTGAGGAAATATTTAAAGTGAAATAATAATCTTTTATTAACAGGTTTCTGAAGGCTTGTCATTTTTGCATAGCAGTGTGAAAATGGTCCATGGAAATATTACTCCTGAAAATATAATTTTGAATAAGAGCGGGGCATGGAAAATTATGGGCTTTGACTTTTGTATCCAGTCAACAAATCCATCTGAACAGGAGGTAGTAGATCTTTATATTTATTTTCATTAAATTTCAAATTCAGATCTTTGTCTGAAACCAGTTTCATACCTTGCATTTCAGTACAGAATCATTTCTTTAATATTTACCTCTATATTTTGTTGGCAGGATGTTTGAATATATGGCGCAGATCTGGATTGAAGTGCTGCCTTTGATCATCACAGAAAAAGAGCCTGAGTTGGCTCAGTGGAGTCAAAATAGACTAGTGATGGTTTCAGACAGAGGCTGAAGCCTGTGCTGCTTCTGCTCTCCTGCGTGTTGGATGGCATGCAAAGCTACCTAATTTAGTCTGTTGCATCCGCTCTGTGCCTGGTTGCTGCCTCCTAAAATGAATGCCCATCATAGCTCATGTTTCCCTCTTGCAGCAGTGCTTGGATTTTGCATTACAGTTCCCAATTCAGGCTTAACTGCATCAGCTAATTACTGTAAGCTGCAGACACATATTCGTAACAGTTTTGCCTTACTCCATTTCTGTTTCATTCGTAATTGAATTTGAGTGGATTGATTATGTTTTGCTGCTCTAGTTTATTATTTAAAATTTTCTTTAAAAATCCCTAATAATTGTACTTTCTTCTCTTGTAGCCAAAGTTCGCTTGTAAGGAATGGGATCCAAACTTGCCATCCTTGTGTCTTCCAAATCCTGAATATTTGGCACCAGAATATATTCTCTCTGTGAGCTGTGAGACAGCCAGTGATATGTACTCTCTAGGAGCCGTTATGTATGCAGTGTTTAATAAAGGGAAGCCAATTTTTGAGGTCAACAAGCAGGATATTTATAAAAGCTTTAGCAGACAGCTGGATCAGGTATTTGTTCTATTTGTGACTATTATTCATTGATTTTCATATTTGAAAAGTTACTGTTGTAAAACAGATTTAAATATTTGGAACACAATACCAGTGCTTCAACATAAACAATCCAATAATGGTATCTTACCTTGCGTGCTATCTTTATAACAGTAAAGAAGAACCCTATCAAAATATGGGAAATAAAAATATGTGTAGAGAAGGATGCATATACCAACTTTATAAACTACAAATTTCATTTTTCACCTGATTTCTCTGTAAACCTGTTGAGTGCTGGTCTTGTGGAATAAGTACTTTACCTGTTGGGGGGAACAGTGTGAAACACAAGGCAGTGAATGACCTGTGTAGGACCATTGAAGGTGGCTGAGTTCAGAGTGACTTGAGCACTTGACGCTGCAGTTGGTATCCACTTAGCTGTCAGCTATTTCACATTCTTTCTGGACTGTGAATATTAACAGAAGACAGTTGCTTGGATCAGCTGACATAACGTATGTTCATATACGAGTTTCCTTTGTCGTAACTTCTTTGGGTGCCTTTTGCTTTAGTTGTGCATACTGTATTTTGATGTGAGTAGGTAACACCTCAGATAATAACATGTATCTGTTTAAAAATACTGGGTTTGTGTTCTCTGATAACCTGAACACAGAAGTTGGGAACAGGGGAATGTGACCTGAAGAGGAGACAGAAAGAAGACTATGAGGGATCAGAAGCTGATGGGTTATTAAAGGGGAGAAGGGAGGGATATTAAAGGTGTGGGTAGAGGAACCATCGGGAGGACAAAGTATAGTCCTGTTGTATATTGGAAATAGTTACATGCAGGATTTTCTGACTTCATGATGCATGTGCTTAAATTACTTACGCAGCTGAGCCGTTTAAGCTCCAGTACTCTTCAGAGTATACCAGAGGAGGTGCGTGAACATGTGAAGCTACTCTTAAATGTAGCTCCAGCAGTCAGACCAGACGCAGATCAAATGACCAAGGTCAGTTCATGGAAAATACAGTAGCCACAGGAAAGAGGAAAAATAGTGTTTGATTTGTAGAAACAATAGAGTAATTTTAAAGTGTTTTCCTCCTAATCATTTCAGTTGAAATGTTAAATATTTTTAACTAGTTTGGAAATAGTGATGTTGTTGCCAAAAGTTGTCCTTATGCTGGCCTTTATTAATATGGAAGAAGTGGGTGCTGGGACAGAATTTAGAATAATCATTCCATGCAACACTATTTTGTTGCTTCCCAGTACAGTTGGAAGTATTTTCTACGCTATGTTTTTATACACTTCAGTCTTTAAAACTGTATTGGAAGGATTTTAAAGCCATAAAATGTCATGATAAAGGGCAATAAATGTAAGGATTAACTTTTGGCTTATGATTTTTGGTGTATTTTTAAATATGCAGAAGAATAGCATAAAATACATTCAGAGCTTACTTGCTATAATAAAGCAAAAATTAACTGTAAGTAGGATAATTTAAGTTTTAATTTGACAAACTCTTTCTCCACTTTCCTGTCTGAAAGTAGAACTTAAAAGCATGATTCTTTCTTTGTGTTATACTCTGTTTTCTCATATCTGATAGGTAAACAATTTTCTTCTTTTCCTGACATTTAAAAAGATTGTAAGCAGAGAGAGAAATCAGTGTCTTAACAGTTGGAAGAAATAGTGAGTGAAGAAGGGAGGGGGAACAGGTAATGATCCTGCCAACATATATGTTGGAAGAGGGGAAGTGAGGAAATGGGCAAATGTTACTTGAGTATCAACTCACTTGTCTGAAGGGCTGCAACAAACAAATCTGTAAATACTTGTGTTAAGCAGTATGGTTTTCTAAAGTTGTTAAGTCTCTTTTACCACATCTGCACTGCAGACTGAATTGTAGGCTAGAGATATTACAGCTTTAGTTCTAAAATCAGTTTGTTATTGCCAGCATGACATGAACTAAAATGGAGCTTGACATGAGCAAGTTTACCTTGCTAGTTTTAACTAGTTTGTGTTAACCTGTGTAGAATTCCGTGATTACGTCCATTTTGTTGTGTGATGTAGAAGACAGAATTTAAGTCCACAGTGCTGACTAGCTTGGATTCTCAACTGACAATTTTTCTTCTGTATTGCCCTACTCCAGTCTGCTTTTCTGATTCTCTTTATTGCCCTACTCTTACTGGCTTCTCTTTCTGCCTTACAGCAGAGCTTATTTACATGTTTTTATATAATTCCTTTTTGCACAAATTTTTCAACTGAAAACAAATGTCTGAATAGTCTGAGAGACCATGCGTTGTCTTTAACTCTTGTGAGCCCGTGAGGTTTGATACATCCCTCCCTAAAACTGCGAGCTAGCAGAAAGGAGGAATCTTACCCATGCAGGTTTTTGAATGCAGAATTTTTCATTCCAGTCTGCATAAGTCTGGGACAGACACTCTTCTGCTCTTTTTGTTCATCTGCTAACTGAAAGCTGAATATTTGGGGATGGATTTTTTATATAAACAATCTTGTTATCATCATGCATTTTTATGAATCTTTCATTAATGGTGAAGCAGCTCTGTCAGTATTAATATATGATATGATATACGGTTACGGATTAAACCCCCTGGTATTTTGTTGGTGCCATCTTTTTAAGCCTAGTTTATATGTATGTACATTGTTACATAATACTTACAAAGGCCTGTGCCCTCTTTGCTGAAGAAATGCAAACAGAGGAGATCATGTGAGAAATTATAATGGACAGGATTTACGAGTAGGTCTCAACATTGGAGAGAAATTTATATAATTACACATTTATTGTAGATACATGCTTGTTGATGCATTATAAGTTTCCAGGGGTGGTAGCCATGTCCGGATGGCCTAGTAGGTAATCCTTTGTTGTAACACTAAAGAGCATAATTATTCCTAGGAGCACTTTTAATCAAGGTTTTTACTTTTCTTTTGATTTATTGTAGATGAAACATTATTTCATATACAGTAAGTTAACTTAGATACACATAACATGCATGGGTTTCTTTAAAATACTAGGAAAATTCTGTCAATAATAAATGTTTATCTGTGAATATTGTACTATTTAGTATGTAAAAATGTTACTTTTCTAATTGTGAGTTGCAGGCACGTCATTGTAAAAGTTTGCATTGAAAAGGTAAATAGATTATGATATTTTGGAATCTTTGTAACAGTGTCAATGTTGTCTCCCTCCAGATCACAAGCTTTTAATCTTATTTTTAGATACCATTCTTCGATGATGTAGGAGCAATGACGCTTCAGTATTTTGATTCATTATTTCAAAGGGATAACCTTCAGAAATCACAGTTTTTTAAAGGGCTACCAAAGGTTCTGCCAAAACTACCTAAGGTATGTCTGCATGACATATGCGAACATCTATTAACATCTATTAACATTCTGAATCTCAGAATGCTGGACTCCATGTAGCATTGTACCGTAACAGACTGCCATGAGACAGTCAGAATACAGCAGCAGGAAAGAAGGAGAGATCAGAAAATAGTTAGTGTTGAGACTTTCCTGAGCTATAAGTGATTCCTTAAATGGAAAATGGCAAATTTTTCTGTCAGTATGTGTAAGGAACCATCATTTGCATGTCCTCTTGTAGTTCGTCCCACTTTGAAAGGGAGTTGTCTTCTCTCCACTTACAAGGCTTTCTCTGTGTTTCCAGATGTTATCATAGCTGTTTGAAGTCATCTTGCCACCTTTTCTCACGAAAAGATTGCCTCAAGGTTTTTCATAGCAAAGCAGTACTTTAATGTTGAATGATGCAAGCTTCCTTCCCTCAACAGACTAAGTGCTTTCTTGTCCTAGTGGTGCCCAGAAACCTCAAAGGCAAATGTCTGTCATTACAGATTTCTTCTGTGTAGGGTTAGACACTGTCTAGACTGACTTCTGTTTGTTTTATGGTATTCTTTATATAAAGCATAATGCATATGTGATAGAAAAATAGTTTAATAGAAAATTAGTTTAATACATAATAGAATAGCTAAGCTTCTCAACCATTGTATGGAATTTCTTTAAGTGCAAAATTCAGATTTCATGTTTAAAACTTTCTTAAGTTCGTAATTTTTTCCTTTGATCAGAAATCGTTGATGCTTTGAATTTAAAAACAGATGGGATGTATTTCACCTATACTTCAGTCACTGACTGACCTAATGATCTTTAGGGCATTCTTTTTTTTCTGTCTTGAAAGTATATTTTATGAGGGAAGGGACTGTGCCCTTGAACTGTAAAGAGTTTAAGGATGTCGAACTCTATAGTAGACACCCACAGTATAAATGCCTATTTCATCAGCAGAATCCCATTTCAGGAATGTACCTGGAGTTTTACAGGGAGATGTAGCAGGATTATGTGTTTGTTCAGTGAGCAATGGGGTACTGAAAAACTGATTACTGGGGGGGGTTGATAGGGTCTTTTTAGGGTCTGTTCTAGGAAAGCATGTAGAATAAAGTTTTCAAAATTCATGTATGTGACTGAATCACAGAATCACAGAATGTTAGGGGTTGGAAGGGACCTCTGTGGGTCATCTAGTCCAACCCCCCTGCCAAAGCAGGGTCACCTACAGCAGGCTGCGCAGGACCTTGTCCAGGCGAGTCTTGAATATCTCCAAAGGAGACTCCACAACCTCCCTGGGCAGCCTGTTCCAGTGCTCTGTCACCCTCAGAGGGAAGAAGTTCTTCCTTGTGTTCAGCTGGAACTGATGGGGCCTCCCTAGGGCAGAGTAGAGAGGAAGGAGAACCTCCCTCGACCTACTGCCCACACTCTTCTTGATGCACCCCAGGATCCCATTGGCCTTCTTGACAGCCAGGGCACACTGCTGGCTCATGGTCAAGCTGTTGTCCACCAGGTCACCAAGGTCCCTCTCCGCAGAGCTGCTCTGCAGCAGGTCCGCCCCAAGCCTGTACATGAGCATGGGGTTGTTCCTCCCCAGGTGCAGGACCCTGCATTTGCCCTTGTTGAACTTCATCAGGTTCCTCTTTGCCCAACTCTCCAGCCTGTCCAGGTCTCGCTGAATGGCAGCACAGCCTGCTGGTGTATCCACCGGTCCTTCCAGTTTTGTGTCATCAGCAAACTTGCTGAGGGTACACTCTAACTCTTCATCCAGGTCATTGATGAAGAAGTTGAACAAGACTGGGCAAGTACTGACCCCTGGGTAACACCACTAGTTACAGGCCTCGACAAAGTCCCTCAAAAGACTGAAAGTCCTATTTTCTGTACAGTTAATTGCTTTTTGTTGACTTTCACAGTTACTATAGTCTCCAGTTATATTTCAAGTGCCAACAGAGAAAAATAAGTAAAGTAGCACAATATAAGTTATGTAGCATATACTGTGAAAGTAAGAGTTCAAAACTGAAAACTGTCTGTCTGCTTTTTTATAAATATCAGGTTAATACAAAAACTGTTGAGCTGGCACAGCAGTAACTTACTGCAGTGCAATACAATGTGATGCATGCTTGTTTTTTTTTCTTTTAGCGTGTTATAATTCAGCGAATTTTGCCTTGTTTGACTTCTGAATTTGTGAATCCTGATATGGTACCCTTTGTCTTGCCTAATGTTCTCCTAATTGCTGAGGAATGCACCAAAGAAGAATATATCAAGCTCATTCTACCTGATCTCGGTCCTGTTTTTAAGCAGCAAGAACCAATCCAGGTATGTTGATATTGTTCAGATGACAATTTTTCTCTTTGTTGTTTTTTTTCTCTGAAAAATGATTAATTGTTCTATTTCCGTTTTCCAGCTTCACACAGATTGCCCAGACTGCTCTGTAGTTATCCAAGCAGTCAGTCTTGATTCATATCAAATACATTTTTTTCCAGGAAATCCACAAAGCCCCTACCCTGCTTTTTCAGATGGGTTTTCTGAGGGTGTATTTGTAATTATAGATGAAATTAGATTAGCAAAAAAGGAAACATTTAATTTACCACTCAATTCTTATGTTTGGTTGGTAGCAGAGGTATATTTGTAAGCATTTTATCACTTATCTAGCAAATCTGAGAAGGGTTGTACAGTACAGTATTTGCACGTATTCTCTCAGTAGCTGAACCTATGATTTCTTTTTTTTTCCCTTGTATCCAGATTGCTGACATTGGGATCATGGGGTGGAAAAGTTGTAACTATGACACTCTTAAAAGTTCTGTTTATTGATGATAATAAAATATTGTTTCTTGGAGAGCTGTGCACAATTTTGTGAAATTTGTTTCATTTTATTTGACAAATGTGTAAGTAAAATACAATTTTTCTGTTGCTTACATGCATAAAAGTAGTAAGACATTACCATCACTGTAAAGGAGAGAAACGTTTGCATCCTTTTGTCAACACCATGTGGATAATGTCTCCTGAGAATTCTGTCTCTGTTAGGAATTGTGCCTCCACAGATGAAAGGCAGCTCCACATTCCTTCCAGCTCAGCTTGTGTTACTGCTGAATGCTATTATTTCTCTGCAGAGCACTTAAGGGGCAAGATAAATGTAGGAATGAACAATTAGACTTTTTATTTCTAGGTTTCCGGATCAGAGAACTCTTATACTGGGGAGGGGGGGAAAGGGGAGAATACCCCACAAAATTAGTGCCCATCTTATTTGTGGTGTTTCATCCTAAAAGGTAACATTGTGTTTTTCTACCTTTAACATCAGATTTGTGAGACAATCCTTACTGCAAAAAGTTTGCCTCATATCTGGAGCATAATGGGCTCAAAAGCTGGTTTATTTCTTGAGAAATGAGGGAAGCAAAATGCAGACTTGAGGTCAGCTCATAAAGAACAAGCTTTGCGAAGTTTTTCTGTAACTATCTAGATACTATATATTAAATTCTTAAGCTGATGTTTTTAATGCACAGTAAGTACTAGGTGGCTTATTCCAGTATTTTTTCTGTGGGTTTTTTTTAGTATGGCAAAGTTTAAGTAATCTACGATGAGTTTTCAAAGTTAATATAACAGGAATTCAGGAAAAAAATATAAATGTTCAGAATGCCAGAAGGCAGAATTCCAGGTCTGACTGTCTTTGTGCAAGGCAAAAAGGTCCAGTTCCTGGCTTTTTGTAACTCATGGAAAGGGATGGATGGGGAAGGTGCCGATGTTTCTTCCAAATGCTCTCTCAGGATGTTTTAGGTTTGTAAGAGGGGCCTGTTGCTTGGCTTTCACAGGGTACTTGAGTTAGGAAGTGAATGTATCATAGGGAAGCTGCTGTAATTCAGCAGGAAGAAGTTGTTATCCAGTGTTCACAATGTCTTTGTATGAGGGAATTTGTAATATGAAAATGGATTATTTAGTTAAATTACTCATTCATATGTACTCTTGGAGTTAGCATGGAGTAACAGGTGTACTGTAAATTGACATCCTAGTTTACTCTGACATAGCTTCCCAGTGTAGACAAACCCTTAATTTATACCTAGGGGAATCCATAGATAGTTAGTATATGAAGTACTGTAAATTCATATTCTAATTCAGTACACCAGAGCATACCCTGACAAGTACTGCGTTCTGTATTAATGAATGAGGCACATCATTAGTGTTATTGTTTAGAGTGCAACTGTTGCTGCTTGCTTATTAGATGGTGTCTGTGCATCTGTGACTGTAACATCTTGGGTTCCTACTTAAATAGATAAAATGTATTAAATACGACCCTACAAAGCTAAAAATAAAAGGGGTTCATTGGAACAGCATGAACTACGTTCTAGTTGAAGTCAGGTAGAGAAGAGAGATCAAAACCGATTCAGCTTTGTTAGCTTAGTTAAAAAACATTGGCAGCCAGTGGAAACCAGCCGAACTGCTTCTCTGAAATCTAAAAGACTATATAGTACAATGTTTAGCTTAAAAGCAGTCTTCTAAATGTTCAGACATCTGGTTCTTATTTTGAAGGAGCTTTTCTAGTTATTAAATAGCAGTTTTCATTCACGTCCTTTTCAAATTTGCAAAAACAATCAAGCAATCCTTCTCCAAAACCATACATTTAACTAACATAGAAACTGTCATGCCACAGTATTATAGCGCTGCTAGACAAGAGAAGAACAGTGTTATGAGCACATGCAGGTCTCAAAAAGCCAAGTTTAGGACAAATAAAAATTCTTTTTTCAAGAATAATTATAAAATCTAATGTTAAACTGACCTGGTTCATCTCACCCGAATTCTCCCAAATTTGGGGATATCAAAATCAGTGTTCATGGAATGAATGAATGAATGGGTTTGTACCATTTAGGTAATTATAAATATACAATAAGAAAACACACATTAGCCGCAGTTTGAAAGCATTTGTTTTTCTTCCCTGTGAAGGAAAGCAAATGAAAGGGAGAAACTTGTAACGTGGTCTTGGTACACTTGTATTTCTACACTTTGATTCTTCTGTTTGTTTGACATACAAGCACTGACTGCTACATATGTTTAGACTTAAAAATTGAAATATTTTTCTCTGATTAAATACTTGGCTTTTTATTGTTAATTTGGTGACATTCACCACAGTTTATCCATCTAGTCTAACATATTTTCTAAAAGGAGTCTAGATATCAATGAATAGTCAATGTCAACTGTAGCAAGTTGTCTCACCTGTCTGAGATGAGACATGGTGAATCGCACTATATAAATGTGCTATTCTAGTGTTGCTTTTTAGATTAATGCTATCTGAATTTTTTTTGTTTGGGATTTTTGGTCTTAGGATATACAATTTCCACGTGAAATAGAGTAAAGGTGTTTTGTGTCCATATAGTAGCTGTGATACTCTTTTCATTGTGTCCCTATTTTGATTCTAGATGTAGATGGAATATAGCTCTTATATGTGGAGTTGTGATCAAATGCATAGTTTTTTGAAAGTTTAGCTTTTTCAGCAGTGATGTATGTATAAAAATGTGCTGTGGGTGGTTTTAACAAAAGACCATGTTGTAAATAGAAACAAGAGCTCCCTCCTTAGCCATTATGATTTCTTATTTCAGAAGAATTAGTCTAGAACATGCGTATTTTCTTTGATTTGTATTTGCTGTTTTTAAAATGCAATAATATGTCAGTGTTTCTTGTCTTCCATGCCTTCAGGCAAGCAACATGGTAAGTGATCACATTTACTGAGTTACAAGAAAACTTCTGAAGTTTTTGTGATATGATACAACATACTTTAAATTTTAAGTATATGTTTCTCAAATTAAAACTTTTCGCTTCTAAATTGTCCTTCTTTTAAATAGATCTTGTTGATCTTCCTGCAAAAAATGGACTTGCTTCTAACCAAAACTCCCCCGGATGAAATAAAGAACAGTGTTCTGCCAATGGTTTATAGAGCCTTGGAAGCACCTTCAATTCAGATCCAGGTATAGTAATTGCAGCATTCATTTAAAACAATTTTTTTCTCTTTAAGCTGATATGACAACTTTCTGTATGCTCATGTGTTTATTTACTTGAAAAAAAAAAATGACAAAGCTGTGTAGTGTTCCTGAATATTTAAAGAGATGAATGTTTTAGTAAAGAAAATTTGTTTTAGTGAAATAAAATTTATATCCCGTATTTTTCAGGGAGTAGCCACTTGACTGTTGTTCTGGTGTTCTTATCCTAAATTCTTACTAGCCGCCATAGCAAAAAGTAGGATGTGCATTTCTACTACATTGCCTGTGCAGCAGAAACTGTGCAGGCATGTATGCCCTTATCAGTCAGTGAGAGGTGGCGTATTCTGAGCTCCTACTAGTAAGAACATGTGTGCTGACAGTTACCTTGGAAGAACTGATTTGCTGTAAAATCATACTAATGTACCTCCTGGTGACATTTTTATGTATCCATATTTAATTTTTCTCTTTATGCTTTCTCTACCTTTCTGAAATTCTTTTTCTTCAAATCATTCTTCTACTGGAATTAAATTCCAGTTACCCGAAGGCATTCAGAAGTGGGGGGAGATAAACAAACCAAATATTTCTTAAAGAAGAATTTGGATAAGCAGATGGGACTTTTACCTTTGCAAAGCCTTTGCAATATTATGGAGAAAGGTTTTTGTTTCTGAATACCTGGCGTGAGGTTTTTTTCCTGCATCAGTGGTTAGTTTACTCAGGTATTTACTTGCGATATATACTTAATATTGCTGTCTCTTATTTTTTGAGATTGGTCTGAAACTGGGTATTTTTTTTCTCTGTCGCTTAACTGTATTTAATCTTGATATGCCTTTTTACCTTTAGCCTATCACTGAGCTGCTGCAGTGCTGTTGGTAGTATTCACTCAGATTTGCTTGACTTTTGTAGGAAAATGTTACAGTTGCATGTAATAGAAGTTGATTTTTGTATAAAGGTGTTTTTAAAAATGCAGGATATTCTTACTGTCCAAATATTTATGATAAATTTATGGATACTGTTTTTGAAATCAGTTTTCCAAGGGTCTAGATACATACCATGATGTTTATTATTCTAGCTGTTTTTAAGTGAGTATGATAGATGAAGGTCAGCTTCGTTGAACATATTTCCTTAATATTTTTTTAAAAAGAAAGCTTCAGAAGACATTTTAAACTGATTTTGATCTTGAATGATATTAGTACTAATTTTATAATAAACATACATGCTTCTTTTTAAACTTGCGCTTTTTTTTTTTTTAGGAGCTTTGCCTAAACATAATTCCCACGTTTGCCAATTTAATAGATTACCCATCAATGAAAAATTCATTAATTCCAAGAATTAAAAATGCATGTTTGCAAACTTCTTCTCTTGCTGTAAGTATTGTAATAATTTTATCTCTCAGTCCTCAGAAAATGCTGTTACCTTTAGTTACTTCAGCTTTTCTGCCATTGTGTCTTTAAAGAAAAACCCATTAATCGCTCTGATTTCTTTCTGAGATTTTTTCTTTACTTTTTGCAAATACAAAAGCACAGTTTACTTTTTTTACTCTTAACAGTTGTTAAGTTGTTAACAACTTAATGCGTTAATAATAAAAATTGTTGATGTGTGTTTCACAATAATATATTTTAATAGTGTTTGTCCTGCAGAAAAGCCAAGGTTTTTCCTTTCATGACACAAAAAGATCTTTTTAATTTGTCTTGAATTTTCAGATATGAAGGCTGTAGTTTTACAGGGTTTTGTTCTTTTCTTCTAAGTATATGTTTTGTAAGGGCTTTTCTTTTTTTTTCTTATGCAAAAACATAGTAAAGAGTTTGTTTAATTCTTATCATACTTCACAGGTCCGGGTGAACTCACTAGTGTGCTTAGGCAAGATTTTGGAGTACTTGGATAAATGGTTTGTGCTTGATGATATTTTACCTTTTCTACAACAAATTCCATCCAGGGAACCTGCAGTGCTAATGGGAATTTTAGGTAATTAATACTCTCAACTGTCTCGTCTTTTGTGTTTTGACGTTGTAAATCTGAAAGCTTTCTGTATTATCATTGGTAGTGTTTACATAGTGTATGGCTAAAATGACTGTTAAAAACTTCCTGTTTCTGGATCTTAAGTATGCCCCTGTTCAGTTACCTTATGTATTGCGGGTACATGTATTTGTTGTACATGTAGTACATGTACATGTAGTCTTCTTGAACACGAGTACCTGTATTTGGAGTCTTCGAAGTCCAGTTCTGAGTATGCGTTGCAGTTCTTGGTCTGTGACACTTGCATGGACTGTATGGCCCACCCAGCCAGAGAGGCTGTTTTCCTCGGAAGACTGTACGGTGTGTCTTCTTTCAGATGCTGCTGGAGCTTTTCAGATGTTACTGTTGCCTTCTCTTACCACTCTTGCATGTCAGATGCTGTAAATGATTGTCTCTGAATCTACTACTCTTTGCTGCAGGTTTTATTAAACTCATTTTGTTGGACATTTAAGCAAACATGTCTGCCTTTGCACTGAAATGGAGCATAGTCTGGGTGAGGTTTCACAAAATGGCTAATATGACTTAATGTCTCGGTATTTCTGAACGGGGAGGCCTTACTCCCAGTTATGCTTTCCTAATGCCTCTCTGGTGCTTGCCTCACTCAGAATGTGTGATGTTAACAACCTGAATAGGCTCAAGAAGACCAGATGACCAGAGTCACTGCCAAGAAAGAGGTGTGACTGCATGGCCGAGTCTAGAAGACAGCGGTCACTTCTCTTACTGGCAACAAAGTCGTAGACAGAAGACTATAACAAGCTGAGCTGTACTGGCAGCAGCCCTCATTAAACACTGTAATAATATATGATGGTGGCATTATTCTGATTTGCTCAAAATCAGCAAGAGGGCATCTGTCAGTACTAATTTAAAGCTGCCTGTTTCCCATAATCCTTGCATCTTTGACTTCTCTTTGCTGTCTGAGAATGAGAGAGAGTGCATCTTTTACTTTAGTTGTATTGTTCATGAATTCTACTTGGATACAGTGGATAAGTGAACCCTAGTTTGGAAATGATAGGCTGAAATCAATTTTATGTACTTGGGCTCTCCTTTTCTTCTGGAATCGTACCTTCCATCTTGTGTATGATACCGTCTTTGCCCAGCTGACAGCTCTGCTCTAATACTAACCATAGAAAGTGAGGAAAGCTGCTGCTTCTTTTATGCTAGTATGTTTAGTGTTTGCCACCAGAGGTGGACTATTTAAGCAGAGAAATCCTCCTCTCGGAAATGCTATAGAACTTGTAGGCTTAACACTGAAACCCTTATGCTTGCCATGATTGTTTTTTCACTGATTTTGGAACAGGTAAAGACTATGCATGATTTCTGATCTGATGTGTAACACAGTCCCAAACATCTCTGTAAGAATCTTTGTAAAATGCAATCAGAGAGCAGTGTGATAGTTACTCCTAGACACTTCCGTGTGCTAGGAGAGAACACGTCTGTAGTTAACGCAGCTTAATTTTTCAGTGGCAGTTTGTCAGTTTCTGGTAACTCAGTTGCTCATTATCTGTTCAAAATGCATATTCTCAGATAATTGACCAGGAGAATACATTGCCTCATATCTGGTTTCGTAGCTGCAAAGTATTACTTTGGACTTCCTCTTGTTCTGAACTTTAGCAAAGCCTCTTGCCATAATGTGTGTGTTGTGGATGAGTACTTGGTTTTTATAATTATGTTTGTCCCTACATGTATACAGAGCCAATGTATGTTCAGATGATCAGTACATAAAGAGAGTGCTACTTTGTTCACATTTTTTACTAAACTTAACAATTTTTGCTATTTTGATGTTGTATCTCAGGTATTTACAAATGCACGTTTACTCATAAGAAGTTGGGAATTACCAAAGAACAGCTTGCGGGAAAAGTATTGCCCCATCTGATTCCTCTTAGTATTGAGAACAATCTTAATCTCAATCAGGTAGGAACATAACTCTGTTGCATTATTTTACTTGATAAATTGGCAGAGAATGGATATAAACTGTTGTCAGAGGAAAATTCGTATGTTACTGTATGTCTGTGTCTGTTGTAAAAGCAAACAAAACCAAAAAGCCTTCCAGTATTATTGTATCTGTATGTTTAAAGCTTGTTATTTGCCAGTGTATTTAACTGATCTAGTATAAAATTCCAAAATAAATACAATCACCTTCTAAATATCCTGCAGAAGTGGTTAGCTACTAACATAATTACAAATCAAATTAAAAGCTAAAGTACAATCTTAATGTTTCTTGCCTTGCTCTTGTTTGTAAATGTTGCAGATAATGCAGAAGTGCAATCATAGGATTTTTTTGTTTTTTAATTAATCTGAGAATATTGATCTGTGTGGGTTTTTTGTCTGGTTTGCACCAGTTTTTAGTGATACATATTTTTCACTGTTTCAGTAAACAGTCTGCTTGTAGTTAGGTATCTAATGGAAGATAGTGAAGGTGGACTATGAAACATCTCTACAGTTTATCTGACATTGTCTATTGGAAGTTTTATCAGATATTACCTTTTAAGTTATAGAAGTCTGAATTCCAGCACTGCAAAATCCAAACTTCTTGTATATTTCTTTTACAGTTCAATTCTTTTATTTGTGTTATAAAAGATATGCTTAGTAGATTGGAGGCAGAGCATAAAACAAAACTTGAGCAACTTCATGTCATGCAAGAGCAACAGAAGTAAGTCTTTATTTATGTGTGTATGAAGGAACAAGTGAGCAGAGAATAAATTTCAGTTAACTTTTAGCAAATGTGAGAAAACTGTAACCATAGCAATAAAAAAAAGTAATTCCTACTTCAGTAGTTGAAAACTACCTCAAATAAGCATAGTTGTCAGCAAAGATTTATTAGTCCTAGAATGATAACAATATTGTGATGTAAATGGTTTTATAGAGTAAAATCCTTTACTTTTATACAATTCAGTCACAGTTTATTATTTTGAGTCAATAATTTTTAATTAATTATATGTTCATACTGAGCTCCACTAGTACAGTTCATGTCTTGCTTCTATATGCTAAGTTGCTAAGAAGCATAAACATTGTAGCCTTTTAGAAGACAGTGATATTTGAAGATATTTAGACCTGTTTTATGGAATCTGATGTGAGGTGATATTTGAGTCAAATTAACTTGGGTTACCCAAAGTCTGTGTCACCCCGTTAAAAAGGAGGAGCTAAGACCATGTGAAATGATCATTAGGAAACCTTTCAAATTTAGAATATTAACATTTTCCAGTCTCCTACAGGCTTTCTATAAAAATGGCAGTGCTCTCATAATGCGATTTTTTTGGTGTTATTTACATGCAGAAGAGTAATCTGCATTGCTGAATTAGTGTTGTGGATGTGACTGTGAAGTTATCTATTTGTAATATGTATACTCTGCACTATATAGATCTTTGGATATAGCTAACCAGATGAGTGTGTCTGAAGAGGCAAGATCTAGTAGTACAAGTAATCAGGTAAGCGACAATATTTTTTCACATTACTGACATACAGAAATTTGAAATTTAAATTTGCTTGGTCAATATTTATGTTACCTTAAATTACAACACTACAAATGACTAAGTTTCATTTCTTTGAACTTAAACAGATTGACAAGGTATTTAACTCTAGTGGAACTGACCTTCTAACTAGTGGATCTGACAGTAAAGAGAATGAGATGTCATCAAAACAGAAAAAGGTGTGTTTTACTTTGTTTTGGAATCTTGTTACACCCATCTGTCTAATACAAGGCTGGTACAGTTGCATAAAAAGAGTGTGTGTAAATATTTATAATATTTAAACCTTTAAAAGAAAAACTTACTGCTTTTGTATAGCACAACACATATTCACATGTGAAGGCCCACCAAAAAATGTTCCGATATATCCTTGAATTTCTGTGAAAGCCTTTCCTTGAAAATAGGTTTGTACAAAGTATGCAGCAATTAGGATTATAAATATTTGGTCATTTTCTTTCTCCTTGATTCTAGATTTCAAAGAAACTGAAACTTCAGCAGTGCATTTAGATAGGAAAATGAAAATAGGCAACTTTATGATAACATTAAAAAGAGAGATGAAGATAAAATGCAGAATTTCATGTAGTAGCAGAGACTAACATTTACTGTACAATTCAAAGTTAAGTGAAAATGAGCAGTCAATATGGGGATAAATATAAAAAGCAAAGAAAAAGCATGATGACATAATATTAAACATAAGCATAAACTACTGTAAAATTCATGCTATTAATTATGTAAATAGCTCCCCAGAATCTGTATATTTTATTATTTCCATTTCTAGTTACCTGAACCCTCTCACTAATTTTAGACCAAGGAGGAATGATTTTATTATTTTCTTCTTCATCATTAGCAAAAATAGAGTTAAAATCCTGAAAAGCCTCCTAAGCAATCTTAAAATAAAATTCCCTTTGCAACTCCATGGACAGTTGCAGTTCTACATCAAGTGCCAGTTGGTAACTGTATAAAAACAAAAACCGTGCAGAACACTTTTTCTTATGCCCAACATTAAGAAGACAAAACTGAAATGATTTTGTTGTAACACCTCTTGATTTGAGATCTGCTCAAATTTTTAATTATGCTACTTTTAATATGGTATTTATTTGCTTTAAGTACGTTTTAGCAATATGATAAATATTATAATAGATTTTGTGCTTACCCACTTTCTCTTTTGTATAAGTAATATGTACTGTTCTACCACATACTGAAACAACGGTGCTATTTATGAAATAAAAATATCGATGTAAGAATAACCATTGTGTGCAACTTAGTGTCAGTTCTTTCTCTTCTAAAGGCATCACTTACACTAGAAGAGAAGCAAAAGTTAGCTAAAGAACAAGAACAGGCACAGAAACTGAAAAGCCAGCAACCGCTTAAGCCACAAGCAACTGCAGTAACACCTCCAGTGAAGCAGGTGAGAAAGAACAGATTACTGCACTGTTTCCATTGGAGCTGTGATGCTTTTTCCTTTCAAGTGCTTTATGCATTTAATATTTTTTTGCTTCTGTGAGTCACCTTTGTTTTCACGGATACAATGGCACAGCTGAGAAAAACTAAAATAAAGTTTAATCTGCCTTCCATTTGCATCATTAGCAGTATTTCCCACTTTTTAAATTGCAGGAGTTTCTAAAGGAGTAATTATTGGAAGGCCATTGTTCTAGATAAGGAAAAAGCACATACTAAAAAACGTTTTGCTCTGAAGAATTTATTAACTAAATTTGTAAAGGGCTTGGGGACAGGAATGGGGCATGTAAGTAGATGTCTCAGTAGTACTGTGTGTATAGTCTTAGTTTTCAAATTAAAGCTGCATAACAATTAGTTCTAAGTAGCAAAGAATGAGAATAACCTATTTGCTTTGTGCATAATTACATTTCATGCCCAGTTCCATACAGTAAATTCTCATTTCTGAAAAAAGAATGGTACTTCTGCACGAACAATGATAAAGACTATTGCTAGAGTGTTTGTAGAGGAAAGGCATTTAACTGCATTTTATGTATTTTGCAGACAAGAGACTTGACGGATACCTTGATAGATAATATGTCATCTTTGACTAGCCATTCTATCAACAAAGCTAAAGTTGCATCTTCAACCAGCTTCTCTGCTGTCCCTTCTATGGTTGTTGGAATGGGATTTTCATCACCTATTGACAACACAAAGAGAAATGTAACAAACGGACTAAATACGAATATGGGTTTTCAGACTGCTGGATTCGGTATGGGAGCTGGTCCCACCACTCAGAATTTCTTCAGTGGTCCAAGTGCATCAGCAACAACGAAGATGAGCATTGTACCAACTGCCAATATGCCAAATTACAGTCCTATGAATGCTGCATCTGCAGTCTCTCCACTGACACAGCAAAACAAACCCCCAGATATGTCTGCTTTAGATAATCTTTTTGGTCCTCAAAAACCCAAAGTTAGTATGAAACAGTTGGCTCAACAGAAATCAAGCCAGTGGGTTAATCAGTTTGTACCCCCGCAAGGGTCTCCAGGCACGAGCAGTTCAGTCTTGGCACCTCAGATGAACATGATTGGACAACCCAGCTTTGGTATACAGGGTAATCCTTTCTTTGCTCCTCAGAACTTTGCACAACCAGCAAACACAATGACAAACAGCAGCTCAGCTAGTAATGACTTAAAAGATCTTTTTGGGTAAAATGTCTTGTTTTCTTCTTTCAAAGATCGATGAAATTTGGATCATGGATAAGCTGATTAACATCTTTTTTTGCTTAGTAAAAGCGTGACTGGGGGAAACTTCCAACCCAGCAAGGTAAACACTTTTGTACTGGAATAAAGATGTGATTTTGGCAGAAGACATGGTACTGCAGTCGAATTGTGTAAGTGCAAAGTCATCTTACATGCTAAAGATTTCCTGTCTCTTTACTGAACATCAGAGCACTGAAGGTAGGATGTCTACATTTATCGAAAATGAAGCAGCAAAGTATTTCAAAATTATTCAAAAGTATGCTTAGTCAACTCCTATGAAATTTTGTACAAAATTTTGTTTCTTAAATTCAGCAAAAATGCTTAGGGGTTAATAACGCCAGTGAACATGAAACTGCAGCCCAGTTCTTTCAGTGTCTGCTAAATTCGTATTGATTATTTGTGTTGCCTGAATTTGACACAGACTGTCATTGTGCCATATGACAGTTTGCAAAATGTCAGTTCTTATGCAGCCTGAAAAAGTTTTGCTAGCCATGTTACTTAGAAAGATCTCTAACCAGTAACTGTAAAAGGCTAAGAAGAGAAAATACTTTGTATTGCTTCTCTTATAAGATAATTGAAATTAATGTGGTAGTAAACTACAGCAAGATTCAGGAGGCATAAGAATTTGTTTTAAAATTTTGTGCAAGTTTGGGACAGAGTAAGAACACAGCTCCAATGGTCGTGCTGGTTTACAACCTGTTTTATAAGGCCAGATCCTTGTCACCAGCCACATAGCAAAAGCAGCATACCCCTTAAGCAGGATTTTAAAATACATGTGGTGACACAATCACATTATTCCAGTGTTTTGGCTAATTTGATACTGCTTCTAACTGGTGTGAAAAAAAGAATATGAGTAGTTATGGAACCTCCTAAAAAGAATGTTCTCTGTAAAATTTAGATGTTGACTGCCCCAACTATGTAACTAAGCAATTCTTTGTAACTATACACACGTGGTTTAGTTACACAGAAATATCTTGAATTAATCCATAGATTTGGCTGTGTTGGGAAGATGGAAAAGGATTGCCTTGTACAAATTGCACGTGGTTGTGTGAAAAAGGAGACTGCCATCAATTGCCTTGAATAAACTATTTCATTTTATTTTAACTCAAGTCCTTATGAAGGATAGATGAACATGAAGCGAGTTCTCAAATACAGATTTGTAAGCTCTAGAATATATGGTAAATACACAGGTATTTCAGCTCCTTTTTATTATATTATTCCAAACTTAATAAAGCTCTCCAGAAAACCAAACAGTAGTTTCTTCTGCTTCCCAGAAGGTGTGTGTTCAGCTTGCCAGTGATAGAATCTCTGCTCTGTCAGATACTACTGTTGGCTTTTAACTTCTTTCCTAGGAATTTCAAGAGCTTTCTTAAATGATACTTTGAAGATTCTAGCCGGCTATTTTGAGAAGGAAAGAACTAGTTACCATTTTTATGGAAAGCCTACACGCTTTATTTTTCAAAGCCTTTCACTGAAGAAATTGTTCTTTCATTTGCTGCTTAAGAAACCAAAGCGCCTTATGCTGTAAATGTGATTTGTATTTTGTTATATTTCCATGGTTCTAAGCAGTAAGCATTAAGCATATTTCTTAAAGAATTGTTTATCTATTATAGCTGCTGCCTTAGTCCTACTACTTCAAAATTCCTGGGACCAGTGAAATTGTGGTTTAAAAAACAATACCTAACACATTGTGATGCTTATGTGATGTTAATATTCATGGTAAGCATTGTAGGTTATGTTGATATATCTGTGTAAGCTTGAGACAATACTAGAACTGTTAAACTATTTAAGTTCATTTTTGGTTACTAGTACTCTGTATTCTGTCACACTAATGTCTTCTGTTATGTCAACTTTTGAAAGCTACATTTAGTTAGGGTAACTTAGGCAAACCTTTGAAGAATTACTTGAATCTGTATTCCTCTAAATTATTTGGAAAATAAGTTATATTAAAAGTAACATCTCTTAGTACTCTACAATGTATTAAATTAATATATCCATGGTAAAGGCAGTCTTAAATGTCAGTGTCCTGATCTGGGGTTTCAGTCCCTGATCCCCCTGGACTGGGGGCTTTTCAGAACTGGATTTCAGTTTAACCTGTTGGAGGGAAAATTACCTGAAAAAAATTTATATGCTAGACCTCTCAAACTGTGGGGCTTGGGATATGTGCTTTTGGCATGGCCTGTCTGAGAACATAATCTAATTTGTAAGAACAAAGTAAAAAAAAATGCCACAATTTCAAATCAAGAGAGGCTCTTCTATACAGAGGTAATGTGATGCAACAAGAACTTTATGTGGCTCAAGAAATATGATGGGTTTTGTACTTATATTTGAGAACATGATTTTGATTTCTGTTGCTTGCTGTAATTTTCAGAGTGACCAGAGTAGAAGAATAACAACAAAGAAACCTGAAAAAGGTGCTTATGAAAGTTATAACAAAATTTTTCAGTTATTTAAAAATAAAACAGAAAAACATAACTTCAGTTAAAATCAGAGGGTCAAATCCCTCTTCCTTGTAGATGCTTCCTGCTTAGTGTGGCAGGAAACTGGGTGTGTCAAGTTCTCTAATTATTTCTTCCTAACTTAAAGGAAAGAGGAGTTGCAAGAGGTACTTCACCAAGGCCATGCGCCACTTGGCTCCTGCTACAATAGTGTTTTTTTTAGGAAGCCTTGTCCACTTGATCTCTCCGCTTCCAAGTCATCATTCTGAGGCCCTGCAAGAGGCTGGAGGACTCATGTTGTGGCCAGAGTAAATGCCGTTGTCTGAGAGCAACAGTTGTACTTCATGTCCAGGTTGTTGTTGGGGAAAGAGCAGGAGAAAGGGAGAGTATTATGAAATTGGGCATTCCAGGGGTCTCCTGTTTCTGGACATGGACAGAAAGCAGTGTTACATCTAACTTGGCCTCAGACAGAGGGACTGTCTAGCCCTAATGCGAAGCAAGATGGAGAACACAGGTTTGAAATTGGTATTTGATTAAGAAATTGCAAATTCTGTTACTGAGAAAGTAACCTGCTATCAAATAAGTTCTTATCACAGTGCCTTGAACAACACTGTAAATTACATAAAATTTCTGCCCTTTGTATTCAACCTAATTTAAAGGAAAAAATATGGAAGCGTGGCAGGTTGTATCATCACCTCACAGCCTCCACCCTGTGCACCTGCTGTGCTCAGCCATTGCGAGCAGATTCCGCTGTTGAAATTAGAGCTGAGTCTGGGCTGAACTGCCCAGCCCACCTGGCTTACTTTCCATTCAGTTGTAAAGGAGGGGTAAAGAGGACAAGGGAGCAAGTTCCTATTTAATTTTTTTATATATATATATGTATGTATATATATATATAATGTTTACTATAAAAAGAGAAATGAAGTGGAAATAGCTGCACATCTTAATTACAATCGTCAGTTGTCCTTTGGCTGCTCTGGTGTACACTACATGAATGCTCTTGCACCACGACAGCAATCTTTTCCGTATTGGAACTGTTGGGTTCCATGTGGTTTTAAGTATGAAAGTCTCTGAAGCATTCTCTGAAAACTCAGTCTTAGAAAATAATCTAATCCTGCTAGATGGAAAGACTGTATTAAAGAAGCTTGAAAAAACCTCTGCTGGGGCTGATGAACAAGGACCTTGAAACCACTGAATTACAGATTAGTTTAGAAGCCGCTAGGTCTGCCTCTCTCAAGAGGAGAGAAATGGAGAGTGAGACGACCCAAGTGTCGTTTTGAGGATGGAGGAGGGAGCAGATTTTGCTCCTTTTCATCACACGAGTGTCATGAATAAGGCAAAGAACAACCCGTGGAACCTGCTTACGCAGGAGGACAGCAGTACCAGAGGAGTCTTTTGGAAGGTAAAGGAGTCCACCGATTATCTGGGAGATGGGGAGAGAAATTGTACTGGGAATGTGGGTAGAATACCCTGGTTTGTTTTAATGACGGTGCTACATCTGCCTGTCTGTGGTGATGTGAATTAGAAATGTCTTGGGGAAGTTGTGGCCTTACAGGTCTGCATAGATGCTGAGTACCCCAAGTAAAAGGCTGAGTTTTTGGATGGATAGGTGCACAACATTTCAAGCCTTATTATTTAAAACTTTCCTTTTCTGTTAAGTTTTGTCTGTTTAGCAACACCTGTTTCACATTTATGTGGAACTTGAACAAATATCCCGATGGCCTTTTAAAGTAAGAAAAATGTATGTTAACTTTTGTATTATAACCCCTGTTACAAAGTAATCTATGTCTGTAGATAGGTAAGTAAGTGTGTATATAGATTACAGGATTTTAGATTTCCGGTTCAATTGCACCAAAAGAGCAAAGATTAAATGACAAGTTAGATGTGAGTCAATTTCCACAAGGCTTCCATACAGGCTAACAATTATATGATACTTTTGTTATCTATTAGAAATTCACATGCTTAGTCTGCCTACATCTACGTGACTTGTGCGGAAAAGGAGAATTTTTAAAACATAAGTATATGGACACTGGATCTCTCACTGCAGATGAAGTTTTTGGACTTTAGAGTGACCTTAGTTTATTGATGAGGAATTTTTTTTTTATTGGGAGTAGGTGGGATATCACTGATTTGTGCCATTTTCAATGAAAGAAATATAGGGAGGGGGAGCACAGAAAAAAATACCCTGTTGTATATGTGACCCCTTTTTGTTCTTTGTTAAGAGATATGCTGCATTTTATATACTCATTGTGAGCTTTTACTCTGAAATAGCTGTGAGGAAACCTATCTGGAGAATTTCAGATGATTTTCAAATGAGGTCCTGCCTTGTACCTTACTTTCCATGAGGTTTTGACTGCTTTATAAGGAAATTACACAAGGCAGTAAAACCTTGGGTTCATACACCAAATCCTCTTGCCTTCCAGGCCTCACACTTGTATCACCAGAATAAATAAGCCCCTGAGGTTGTATTGTCTTTAAGTTCTCTGAAACAGTTCTAACTGCTGTACAGATTTTTGAGATGAAGTTGTAAATCAAAATGTGTTATAGTGAACTCAGGCCTTGTGCAAAATATTTAATACTTGTTTATTTGTCTATTCGTACAGTCTCTGTACTAGTGGCAGTTTTATGTTTTGATTGTAAAAATTCTCATGAGATTTTTAAAGCAATGTTACTGTAGTGTCAGCTGTGATTCATAATTAGAACTGTCATAGCATGGCATTAGTGTATATCTGGTTTATTGGACAGCTCTTCAAAAACAAATTTATTCTTGTATCCACTTCTAGATCAGCTACTTAAAAAATATGTAAAAGGTACATGACAGTTTCAAGAAATTCGTATCACTTTGTACTGTGAATGAGGTTGCCTATGGAAATAAACAAACTTTTCATATTTTCATGTTGGAAAGACATTTTTATTTAAAATTTCCATAAAATTAACAAATAGTAACTTATTTAGAAAACCTTATCATTCTGGATTTTATTTCAAATACGTTTCATCCCATGTAATTTTCTTAGACTGGTTGCTGTCCAGACATCTGTCAAATGTGATCACGTTGCCTTCATGCAAAGAATAGAAGTCCTGGAGAAGAACTGACACACTAGATGTCTCTAGCATTTACTTTTTCTGAAAGCACACTAGCCCATGTCAGGATCTGGGGTTCTGATGCCATGTGGTGATCTCAATTTGCATTTTCTCTGCTCATTTACCCAGGAACCAGCCCTTTCTCTAAACCTGGGTTTCAACATACACTGCTTTGTCAGGCTTAGAGTTTGCTAGCACTCTGAAGGAGGCGAGCGCTCAGCTTTTTGCATGGTATAAATTGATGAAGTGTGAGACATCTGAGATCTGATCTACTTAGAAGCATCATTGTTGGCTGGAGATGGTATGGGAGGAAAGAGTAAAAGAAGAAAGATGGATTAGGTGGAAGTAGAAAGGTAGCATGCGATGGCTGCAATTCCCTCTTCATTTGCTGAGGATGACAGCATCCCCATTCCTCCCACAGCTGTATCCATCAAGGGAGGACAGCCTTATTATATGCCAGCTTTCATTCAGTAGTCACAGAAGGTAAGAGAATGAAATTTCAGTAAGGTGGAGCCATACTCGATGGTATCCTGCAGAGAAAACATCTGCCTTTAGTTGCTCAGCAGATCACAGTCCTGATATGACTTGAATGTCCTGTTACTGTGGTAACGTTCTCTTTGTCCTCTTCATTGCTGGGCGTTGGTACAATCCATAACTGTTACCTGTTTCTTAAGCAGGAAAGTCTCAGAGGTTGAAATCCAGATGTTCTGGATTGGTTGTGGCTTGAAATTGACAATTTCGTAAGCTCTTTCATGAATTCAGGTAACCTAAGATTTCAACAGGCAAAGCTGCAGATCTTTGCAGTTGATTGTTCTTTGCCTGGAATGCTTTGGTACTGGCAGCTCTCTTGTCTCTGCTTCATCGCTTAAACATCTCAAGTGCCTCCTTTAGATATGTCATACACCAGAGCTTTATGTTAATCCTTTTTATATCAGTATTTGTGGAGCTGTTACTGTATGAAGTATGCAGTTGTGAGGAGTAAAGCTTAGTAGGTGTAGGAAATGAGCCGTTTGTGAGGAGGTACGCGAAGAGAAATGGTTCATTCGATGTTCTCTTCCTGGTGCTGGACACAAATGCACTTTTGTCCTGCATCTCAGAAGCTCCCTGCACTCCTGTCACCAGTTGGAGACCACTGCAGTTGCTCAGTAAATTGGAAAAAAGGCTCTTGAGGTGACAAGGTGGATTCCAATTTGTTGTGCCAAATTTACCCCCAAACTTACAAAACAGGAATTCAGAAATAAACTCCCACCCATGCACAAACCCAAGAGCAGCTAAATAAATACTATTTATTCAAGCTCTAAAATAATTTACTGAGTAGTCTAGGCATAAATTTTAGAGTCAAGCTATAAACTTTAAAAAAAGCCTTCCTTTTTTCCTCTGTGGGACAGTTGGCTATGAACTATATTATTATGCCTTACTGCAAATTAAGGCAGTCATGGATGTGGAGCAACTTGGAACTAAGAAATAATAGAGATTTAATGGCCTGCCCATATCTGCTTACCAGTTTTTAAAGGCTTTTTTGGTCAGGCTTTTTGCTTGTGCCTTAATCATTATTTGGCCTTTTTTAACAGAGTTTCTTAAAATGCATCACCTTTTGCAGAACCTTCGAAAGACTAGGTTTTACACTGTTCTGCAATAATTAGCCATTCAAATAAAGGATAATCAAAGCAGAATCTCCACTTGAAACTACATCAATGAAAACTTCATTATCTTTGACCTGAAAACCGAGGGGTTTGCTGTTGGGAGCTGAAGGTGCTACACAGGCAGCATTTGTTCATATCTGTCTCCATGTCTCCTAGCTTAAGGCTATGGTTTGTAAGAGTAAACAAACCCAAAACTTTAAAGAGCTTGCTTTCCAGCAGATGACTTACAAACCAGGTGCCACAAGGAGGCATAACTGGCTTCTTTTCTGAACAGAAAAATCAAATACTGGAGAAGATAAATCAAAAAAAAAAAAAAGAGAAAAGAGAAGATAAAAACTGGAAAAGAGATTTCTGCCCCTGCCATGCTGATAAAATAAATGCTTACCTGTGGCACCAAAGCTGTAAGTACTTAGCTGATGTCATAAGAATTGACTTCAAGTAAGTGAAAATGCTGACAAAGCAATCAGATACATCTGTAACTAGAGCAATAAATTTTATGTAAAGAATCTTATCCTCATATGGCACCAGCCAGATTTTTTTTTTTTTTTTTTTTTAAATCAGGCTGGTTTGGGTTGGACGGGACCTTAAAGATTACCTAGTTCTATCCCCCTGGCATGGTCAGCGACACCTTCCACTAGACCAGGTTGCTCAAAGTCACATCCAACTTGGCCTTGAACGCTCCCATGGAGGGGGCATCCACAGCTTCTCTGGGCAACCTGTGCCAATGCCTCACCACCCTCACTGAAAAAAATTTCTTCCTTGTACCCAATCTAAATCTACTCTCTTTTAGTTTAAAACTGTTACCCCTTGTCCTGTCACTACTGGCCTTGGTAAAGTTCTCTCAATCATTCTTACAGACCCCCTGTTAGTACTAAAAGGCCACAATAAGGTCTCCCCAGAGCCTGCTCTTCTCCAGGTTGAACAACCCCAACTCTCTCAGCCTTTCTGCATAGGAGAGGTGCCCCAGCCCTCGGATCATTTTCATGGCCCTCCTCTGGACCCGCTCCAACAGGTCCGTATCTTTCCTGTGCTGAGGGCTCCAGAGCTGAACGCAGGACTCCAGGTGGGGTCCCACGAGAGCAGAGCAGAGCGGCAGAATCGCCTCCCTTGACCTGCTGGCCACGCTGCTTTTGATACAGTTGGTGAAGAATTTCTAAAACTAATTATGTCTTGCAGTGTTTATATCTTACAACAATTATGTCTTACAAAACCAGAGCAGGAGAATCAGGAAAAAATATTACAGTAAAATGTCTTTTTTATACTTTTGTAGTTAAACTTTAAATGGAACTTTAAATGTAGCCTTTCCCCAAAAAGCCTTATGCCACAAACCCTGGCTTTCCTTGGTTACAAAACAGAAAAAATCCGTCTAAAAATTAAAACTATAAAATATTTGGAGCACACTGCATACAATTTTGATGCCAGCTGTGCTCAAAGCCTTGAGCTGTTGTGTAAAACCAGGAAGAGAAACAGGTTTTGGTGTGGATTTCTGACTTGATAGATACTAAATGCCATTTCTGCAATCTAAGTGATTTCAATATAAAGTACTAATGTGTTTTCATTCTTATACCATGCAGGATAAAAATATTGATTAATATTCTTTTTTTTTTATTTGGTAAGCAGGAAATTTTTTAAAATCAGTTGAGTTTTTTTGTAGTTCGATTGTGCATATATGCTTTATGTTTCCTGAAGAATTCATTGCTTGATTCTTACTGATTGACAACCATTACAAGAAAAAGATTTGCAGTGAAACACCACCTTTGCATTATACTCACTGCCGCAGTTTGCAAGCCAGAACCATACAGTTGAAGCTCTTTGATTAAACAAGCACTATAAATATTACTTAATCTAATCAGATCATTAACTTGCTGCTGGGTAGGAGGTGTTTCCTTACTCTTTTCATGACATAGGTAGTACGAAGCCTTGATTTTCTACACATTTGAGAAATTTGGGAAGTGGAGGTCTCTTCACACATAATTGCCAGCCTGTCTGAGCTCAGCTCCACATTTAGAACTTCTTTTGTCAGAATTTTTCTTAGGACTCTGTGCCTGCTATGCTTCCAGGCCCATTCTGGTGCATCCATCTCTTGCAGCTCCTCTCTCTCTCTTTTTCTTTCCTACCTGAGTGCCCACGTGCAGTGCGTGGCTGTGTAAAGTGGTAGAAGGGCAACAGAAATCAGAGGGCTCTGATAACTTTTTTTTTGGCGATGCTGGTAAGAGAGTGCTGAAGTTAACAGTGGCTGCCTGAACTTCGTGCCTGTTGCTCTTCAGCTGGAGATTGTTGCTTTGCTGTCGAGGGCTGCAGGAGGGAACCGAATGCGAGTCACTGCAGCTCTGTGTGACAGCCCAGCTCCAGCAAGCGACCAGACTGTGCGACGGAGGTGGCTGGTGAGTGGGCATGTGCTTCTTTGGCTACCTTTTTGATGAGCGGCATGAGACTGGAGGAGAAATGTTAAAAGTAGCTACAGGTAAGTGTTCCAGAGGATTGCCAAATCGAGCTCCCAGAGTGATAGAGCAGGTGTTCAGAGCGAGGGGCAGATTTCAGGGAATGGCTGAAACAAAGAAGAAAGGAGAGTGGAAACTGTCATCTGCCAAAACGGCAGAATATCCTCTGCCAGCCTCATAGGCATGAACCTGTCTTCTTTGAGACAGTGCTCCCCGCCAGCCCGCTCTGTTCAAATTCCTAAGTCGCCTGCGCAGAGGGTGCTGGCTGCTGCTGTCTCACGGAAGAGCTTAACTGGTCCTGGCAACTGCTGCTGCTGCTGGGCAGCTGCTTGAGCTCGGGTTTGCTTTAGCCAGAATACACCTATTGGAACGTTTCATTTCTGTGTGTTTATTTTTGTTGGAAATGACTACTTTGTTAGATTGAATGACTGTGACTAGCAAGTTGAATAAATTACTAATTTCTTTTCCCCCTGTTGCTGTAGCAGATGTTTTCTGGTGAAAGGTAGGTAAAATATTCAGTATATAAAACTACAATGAGATTAGATTAATGAAAAAGGAACAGTATTGAACCTTTGTGTTTTAAAACAAATTTATTTGAACAAAAGAATTAGTAATTACAAGCACTGTCCTGAACTGTGCATTATTGGTCACCATGTCCTTCAAGATGCCGCAGCTGATGCATTCTTCTTCAGTTCTTTCTTATGCAAACATTGTAAGGGAAGAGAAGGTTTTGCTTCTTCAGTGTTGCTGTTTCTTAACTTTGAAATAATAGTGTTTTTATATGGAAGTAGAACTGATATCCTTTCCACTCTTTCAAAAAACCTGCAGCTGGTGCTAGGTGCTTAGACAGTGATTTCAGACAGCTTAGAAATAGAAGTTTTTTTTAAAGTCTGGCAGAAACATGGACTTTTAAATTTATAGATTGTAAGATATTACATTATATTAAGTTACTGACATAGGTTGTCAGGACTTAAAATTTGGCTCATCAGAGGGACCAACTTTGCACTTCAAGTGAGGGAAGGGCTGCAGAGTGAGATAGCTCCTATCAGACACAAGAAAATTCATGTAAGGGAGAGTCCCAAGAAGGCAGATTTTATAAATTCAGATTTTGACATAGTAGCGGGTTTGGATATTTACTTATATATTCCACAGGTTTGGTTTTCAATAGTATTTAAAAGGAAAGAATTTTTTCATTGACTTCTATCATGATGTTTTCTTTTAAAGAGTTCAGATCTGGGATTAGAGGAACACAATGAACTACAAGCTATAATTTGGTGAATCAATCAAGTGAAGGACTGTACTCACAAGACGGGTATCACCACAGATAGTTTTGAATAGCATGTTATGTATGTACTGCCTGGCATAGATTATCTGTTAAACATGGAGAGAAAACAGTACCAAAGACTATTCCCCTTTAAAATCTATTTTCCTAGTGAGAGCAAAAGGGAAACCAGACAAATTTGAAGAGATGGAATGACCTCTTGAGTGACTTGTAACAAAAAGATTTCTAAAAACATCAAAACAGTTTTTTGCTGATAGTGACAGGCTGTAAAAGGCTATGATTTTAAGAACGATCTGTAAAATATAATAAAGCTACCATAAGGTGTCACTATAACCCAAGCAACTTTCAAATAAATTGCAGACATTATAGAAATGTTCTTGTCCGCCTACAAGGCTTTCCTTATGCTGCTTTGTGAAAATAGAAAAGGACCTATTTTTAAACAGCATAGTGTGTTCCTGTATGCACAGAAATCATTAAATATATCTGTAGTAGTTAATGCAATAACGTAGAAGCTCTGTCCTTTTCTTTGAGGGGAAACACATGTACTTCACATAGTAATTTTCCACATAGAAATGCTTTAAAACGCCCTCCTGCTTACTATGTAAGGTGTAAGGAACTACTGCTTAATTAGCATTTTCTAGTAAGGAAAACTATAAATAAGAATTCCTATTTCCGTTATGGTTTTACTTGTTGTTAGCACCCCAGGAGCCTCTATTTGTATTTCTTGTCCAACTGTGGTCAAATTTCATTGCTATCGGCTGCCTGATTAGGAAGCAGAAACTCAAGGCTAGTTTTTTAACCACTAGAAATTAATGCCGGTTTTGCCACAGACATCAGGGAAACAAACACATCATCTGAAAACTTGATTTGGGGTGACTCAACACAAAGCACTTTGACACAGCAGGAAAGGATTCAGTTCTCATATATGGTAAAATAGAAATCACAATCCTGAAGTCTTAGAATCCATCTTCATTTATGGAGGAAAAGTGCAGGCATTGTAAAGCCATAGATCTCAAAACCTGAAGGACCATTTGATCATTTAATCCAAGCACTTGTGTAACATGGGATCCCAGGTCACCCCGTTTATCTTTGGAATCAGACACTGTAGATCTTGAAGGCTGAATTCCTATAGTACGCTTCTTTTATGTAATGTTACAAAGACTCTTACACATGCCAATAGCAATAGGGTCTCCAGTACGCCAGGCAGTATACAAATACAAAGGGGTAAATGGTTTCACCCTGAAGTTTCAAGCCTAATGATAAAATACACTTGTCATCGGAGTGGACCTTCGCATTTGCAAAGTGCTGAAAGAAACTCCTTTGAGAAGGTGAGAGGGAAACTCACCTAGGAACCCTGATCTCACCCTCTGAATCCTGACCTTATCACAGAATCACAGAGTCACAGAATCGTAGGGGTTGGAAGGGACCTTTGTGGATCATGTAGTCCAACCCCCCTGCCAATGCAGGGTCACCTAGAGCAAGATGCACACGACCTTGTCCAGGCAGGTTTTGAATATCTCCAGAGAAGGAGATTCCACAACCGCTCTGGGCAGCCTGTTCCAGTGCTCCGTCACCCTCAGATTGAGGAAGTTCTTTGTTGTGTTCAGCTGGAACTTCCTGTGCTTCAGTTTGTGCCCATTGCCCCTTGTTTCCAAGGAGCACATTGCTGACATAGGTTCCCCCAAGCAGGTACTGCGGTAGGGTTTGCGATTTGAAACGTGTTATCACTCAGTATCAGCTCTGGTTGATTGATACCCAGTTACATGATGAATGAAATGATCTCCACTCACAATTACCTTTACATGGCCACTTGTACGACATGTCTAAATGTTTGGTCTTTTTCTTCTGTCTGGACATTTCTTGTTTCTTTTATTTATTGCATTAACAATTGTGATTTCTGTTGGAAATACAATGGATGAAAGTGAATCTTGTATGAAATTCACAGTTGACATTTTTTCTTCAGAAACAATTGGTTTCAGGAGAAAGCTAAGGCCGCTGTGGTCACCTCCCCTTGAGAAGCTGGCTGTGGGCAAGTATCACATGAGCATTTTTGTTCCCCAAATGCTGTGCCCCCAACTCAGGAGAAGTGCAGTATTACAAGTCTTGTCTCCTACTGGAGGATTTTTATTTGCCTTATTTAATCCTCTGCCTCCTGAGGTGAAATGACAATTTGAGCTTTGAGAGACTTTAATGCTCTCTGAAACTTCAGAATAGAAGAAGGTAAAATAAAGCCACTCAGAGATGAAATCTCATGCTTTCTAAGCCATAGTCTTGTGATTTCTTGGGGCCCCAAATGTGATGTTAGCTTTGTGTCCTACTGAAACAAAACATATGGGATAATCTTGCCTCTTCCTCTGTGTCCCCTCTTAGCTTTTGAGCTGATTTCAACCCTTTTTACAGGAGTAAAACTTTATAGGATCCTAAGATACAACATTTAATTAAAAAAATGGCACCAGGGTAGCACACACCTGACAAGATATCAGCAAATCTACCAGACAACTTTTACCAAGGTCTTGTCCATGGGAAAATCATTGTCGAGCTCACACTGCTGTAGACATCCAAGTCTACCAATGGTAAGGCCTACATGCAGATGAAAACAGTATTTGTCACTTCTGCTTCATTGCTTTGTTCCACTTCCACTGGAAGAAAAAGGAGGTATTTAAAGCTTCTGAATAGACTTAACTTTGAAATGTTGAAATGTTTGAAATGTTTTAATTCAATATAATTTTAAGAAATCTTAAATTAGGGAGGCAGGGCACCCAGGATTTTCTAGCCTTTGAGCTAGAAAGACCAAGTTACCTGGGAAGCCCAGAGCCACAGATAAATAACTCGCTTTACCAAAAGAAAGTTCCTCCAAAGGAATAACAAGAGCAAACTGTGATCCAACAAGCAGCTCACAAGCACCAGGGACGTGATCACATGGCCCTGAACTGAAAAGAAACCAATTAAAAATTAACAAGGTTATTCGAGTCTGACCTCAACTGCCCAGGATGTGCCAGCGTTTAGCCCATGCGTGTGTTTCCGCTGGAGGACCCCAGCAGCCTTTGGTTATTGCTAAGGCTGACCACACAGCATGAAGTGCAGCAGCTTTATGTTGGTTCAGCAGAGACACCAAAAAGTTAAATTGACTTTCCCAGGACATTAGTGTCAGGGTGTGAATGACTATGACGATTAAATATTTGTAAAGTGTTAAAAATTTTGTATTTTACAAACACTGGGAGAAGTGGCTGGTTGCAAGGCTGTATCAGGAATCATAGTTAACAGAAGCACGCTGTGTATGCTATCCAGTCTGCGCTGAAACCAGGAGCAAAATTCTCCCCTTAAATGTGGAAAAGACTTTACCTCAACAGTTATTTTGAGGAATAAACAGTAGGAGTAGCATAAAGATGATTTTCCCAGGCTTTTCAACAAAAGAAATAACGGTAACAAATTAGACACCCTCCAGGTGTACATTTATATGCACCTGTAGCAACTCTTCTTCCAGGTGAGAGTTATGTTTACTGCTAGCTCTGACATTTTCATGCTTAGTTTTCTTAAGGGGATGCTGCAATCCCAAATCTAGCTCTGTGTCTGCCAGGCACAGCTATTGTTAAAACGGCACATCTCCTATATGTGATCTTGACCAATTTCCAAGTTTTCTTACAGCTCATTTCATTTTTGAGCGCTCGAGGTAATGATAGTATATAAGCCCACAGCAGTGGCTGTCTGCATGCTTGTTTCATGTCCATACTGTCTCTGAAATACAGTTTTAATACAGTCTTACTAGAGGTCTTTGGGGACATGAGTCTGTAGTTGCAGCGGTAGCTACAAGTTGTGTAAGCCAGGAGCAGTTTTAATTTTGCAAACTATTACTTTGGAAGTGCAGGCGTAAATCATGCTGTGTCTTGGACGTACATTCTAGCTTGCAAACAGCTGACTTACAATGATATCGTGTAATAGAATGTGTTTTAAGAAGGTCTGAGGCATCAGAATGTGTATCACAAGGGGGTAATTTAGTTTCTGCCAAAGAAAATTAAGGCATAGGGCTAAAACAGGAAAGGAAAAAGTAGGAACAATGACAACTGGGTCCATAAGGGATATTGTGTTAGGTCTTGTTAAGGAAGAGAAGAGATTTCCACTGCTGATGCTCAAAAATGTTTGCTGGGTTTATTCACAAGGGGACTGCCGTGGCCTCATCCAGTGCATCCTTGCTGGGAACTGGGTGGTGCCCCAAGAGGAGCAGGGCACTGCAAAGCTGCGGTGACCCCCTCTGCAGCAGCGTTTTGGAGTCAGGGCATTTTACTACCCTGTGAACCTGGGGAGGAGGAAGCGGAGAAGCAGCACTGCTCCTGTGGAACATCCTCCCTACAGAGAAGTGAGGGTGGGTAACACCACTTCTTCAAGCCTTAGGGAAAGGTTCAGTGAATTTCAGAAGGGGTCACTGCTGCGGCACTGCAGAACTGTAGGCAGTGGAAGAACTTCGAAGCGTACAGAGGAGGGAGAGGTGAAACCTGCTGTGAGAGATGTACAATGCTGCCAGTGGTGAGGTGGGCAATATCGCTAACGAGAGCCCCTCCCTCCGTGATGGGAACGCACCCTGCCGGGTGCCAGCCGGGACGTATCTCTGAGGGAGCTCCTTGATGCCTTCCCAAATGCACGAAGGACAGACTTAAGACTTTTGTGCTAAATACAATTAGAGAATGCGTGGGTAAGTGAACAAAGCACTAAATTTTGAGCGTAGCTCCTTTCTTGTGTCTGCTTTGTGCTCTCTTTAACTGAAGTGGGACCAGAAGGACAAACTAAAATCCTCTGTTCCATGGCTGCCGGGAGATACCAGTCTTGAACATCACTTTCCAGCTTGAGCCCCCAGTCTTCCAAGGTGAATTCCTGTCACTGAGATTTACACCATGTCCTTTTTGGAACTGGGTTCTTCCACAGTTCCAGGTGTTCAGCTGCCCTAAGAGCACTCAGGAAACTATCCCAAACGTTAGCAAATAGATATTTGTGTAAATACAAGACAATTTCATTATACGCTTCTACACACATACATATATATATATGTGTATATATATATATATATGTATATCCCTACAGACATACATACCTCTGATGTTTGGCAGTTAGCCTGCTGGTATTTGTTTTCTGTGTGCCCTCTGAAAATTGCAGCCCTTGTTCTGATGTATGCACGTGATTGTGTTGGGCCTGTGCTCATTTCCATGGTGGTGACTTTGTTGTTCTGACTGTCAGCATGTCCCGGCGGGCCAGGGTGCACCAGGGCCAGGGGTCCGGAGTGAGAAACCAGAAGGAATTGCCTCCTCTTGCTTAGCTGTGGAGATGGCCAGATTCAAGCCTGAGTGGTGTGAGGAGGAGGTGCAGCTGCTCCCAGGGCAGCAAGACATGCTACAGGGAGGGTTGACCAGGCAGTTCTTGAGCTGGCAGTAAGAGCAGTTGCTGTTCAACCCAGCTGGACAGAAATACATCCAGAGAAGCCCTGCTACAGGCTACAGGGTATGTAGTGCTGGGAGCTGGCTGTCCCCATGGCCCTAGCTGCATGTACTGCTTGCTATGGGAGGACTGCCTGCTAGGACAAATGCGTGAGTTAGGTGTGCTGAGCCTGGAGTTTGCCAATACTGCTCTACAGCACAGGAATTATTCAAAGGTGAGAAAGAAATTGTAACCGGTTCTGCAACCGAAGAGACTCCAGCCAAGCAAAACTTCCTCAGCTCCCAAGTATTGCTCTCTTCTCTCTGCTCTTCTCTCTGCTCTTCTCTTTGCTCTCCTCTCCCTCTCCTCTCCTCTCCCTTTCCTCTCCCTCTCCTCTTCTCTTTCCCCTTCCCCTTCTTTGCAGTGCAGCTGGAAAAATCCAGCTATTTGGTATTGTATTATGGAGACATCTAAAACACAGAGACTGGTGGCCTGTGCAAGGAGCCAGGGCGGGAATGAAGGGGTGGATAGTCCTTGCCCTGCTTTGGCCCAGATTTACATCCCACTCAATCCTACTCACTCAGTTCAAACACCCAAAAGAGGAGTCTGAAAATAACTTAGATCTGGTTTGTTTCTCTGGAGGAATAGCTTTTTCACTTTCTTTTTCCTTCTCTCTCTGTAGAGTCTGGGTAGACCAAGCTCTGAACAGAAGTTAGGCGGCAAAGCGTGGCCCCTGTGCTTGGAAGGGTAATGACAAGCGTAGGGCAGTGGGGAGGGACCAGAGCCACAGCAGCTTGCTCAGGGGCACCAGGCGGCCAGTTGCCGAGCAGCATCCAGGGTTGGTGGGTGGGCAGCTGCCCACCTGCCCTCCCCGCAGCTCCTCACAGCGAGGTCTTCCAGGGAAAACCAATTCTTCTCCTGCTGTGGCCTGACAAGGCACTGACAGGCTCTTAATTTAACTTTCCTTCGGAGAGTAAGGGGAACGTGGCACTTGCAAAGCTTTCCATTTTTCTAACAAGCTAGAAGGTTTCTGCCTTCCCCTCCACTCAAAGAACAGGGAAGGTCTGGCAAGAGCCCAAAACCAATGTGAGATGGGGCACTTTTTTTTTTTTTCTTGTCATCCATAACCCAAACCCCATAACTGAGGCCTTGCCAAAAGCCGAATTTCTTCATTTGACTCCAGCCAACACGCAGGCTTGATGAGCGTACTGGCAGGCTGCATTTCCACAAGTGTTTTCATTAAATACTTTCCACCATGCTAGGAAAACTGTGTTGTTGTCATGAAGTCATGCTGAGTTGGACTGATTCACCTCTTTCAGCCACTTCATGTTTCAAAAATGGAATGCATTTAACTTATAGCCAGTCTTTCATTGCTTATTCAAACAGCATCGCACCAATGCACCTCTGCAGCTGTCTGCCCAAGGGCCTGGGAACATCAATAATAAATGACCAAGCTGGTGAAGGTGGCTCTGGGTTCAAACCAGCAGGTGCATTGGGGTAGGGGGGCTCATCTGGGCAGGGGGTACGTAGTGAACGGGAACTGTAGCTTGCAATAATTCCCTCCCTGCAGAAAGGACTCATAAATGTTTAATAAACTTCTTACCCATGCCATAGATGAGGTCTTATTAACGAACTGGAGTGGCTTGCGGACAGGTATTGTGTCCGTTACTATAGCACCACCTTGCACAGGATCTCGCTGCGAAAGAGGCAGGGGAGGGAGGGAGGGAGGCAGGGAGGGAGGCGCTGAGGGTGAACCCCAGCCAGCCAGCCTGAGGTTCGCCCCACTGCAGGCAGCAGCACCTGCCCAGGGACACCAGCCAGGACCTGCCTGGGACCCCTGGCAGCACCTCCAGCTCCCCAGCTGCAGCCCCTGGACCCGTCGTCCCCGGACAGGTACCCGACCCTGGGCAGATGCACGGTGGAGCTGCTGCAAGGGCTCCGCCGAGTCCCTGAGCAAGGGGGCTTCACTCCAGAGCTCTTGCCGATTGACTTTCTGGCTTTGGAACATCTATTTTGATTTTTTTTTTTAATTTTTTTTTCTTCCATGCTCCTTTCTTGAGCAACTGGTTGTTATTGCAGAGGTCACGGAGGGGACTGGTGAAGGCTCCTGAGTCTGGCATCGGGAAATATGACAGCAGAAGTGGACGCTTCTTAACGTAAGGGATTTACTAAAGAAGAAAGACAAAATGCCTTTCAAAGGGTTCAGTTCACTGAAGGAAAGGTTTTTTAACCCAGGAAAGGAAGAGGTGAAGAACACCGTTAGTGACTCGCTGGGGAATCTGAGAAGGTAAAATCCGACAAAATTCTCAGACAGGTCCATTGGTTCAATTTACTAAAGAGAAATGAAGTACAGAAAAATGTATAAACATAGAATTTAGAAGTGCAAAATTAATGTCTGAGTTCAGATAGTGAGAGACACCTCGCTGCAAGACAGATGTAAAAGGAGCACTGTTGCAACAGCTTATGATTATAGAATACTTATATTAAACAAAAAAAGGTGAAAAGAAGTTATAAAACAGTATTCTAATATTACAAAGAGCATGAAAAACTGTTTTAATTAAAATACTTTTAAATAATTAAATGTGAATAATTCTGTGGTTTAGCTTGCATGGGAAAACCTGACAGTTTAGTGGAAATCAACACTCCCAAATGATGCCACTCTTGAAATTTGACTTAATGTTCCTAAATTACAGGGGCCTTTTTGAAAATCTTGTTCCGAATCAGTAAGAGAAAATGTATTAAGCAGAGATGTGTATGTGTGTATTTACTGTGACTAACAAATTAGAAAGATAAAAAGGAAAAGGAGCTGTTTGCTAGCAAAAAGAGAAAAAAAATTAAAGATTTTTATCTTAATCTGACAGTTTATGAAACAACAAACTGAAAGATTTTCATTTTTTAATAAATGAAAATACAATGTAACAAATGACCAGTTTCATAAAGGGAAAGAGATTTCTCATTTAAATGGAAGATTATTTCTATTAGTAATGGTCACTGACAACATCTATTTGTGTAACCCACAGATGAGAGACAGAGGGTTCAGTGACATTTCTTGCATGCTTGATGTTAAGTGGTTTAAATCATTGTATGGATCAGGCCAGCATTTTAACTGACCATATTTTTAGTGATTGAATTGCATTTGCTTTCGTATCCATTCCTTTACTTTCTTTGCGGAATGCAATTTTGAGTCGAGATACAGTTCTTGGCACATCTAAACCTGCTTTTGATCACAAGAAAATGTATAATGGTTTACATGTATTATACTACAACACATATGTGCAAGAAAATAAGCATGTACGCTTTTAAAGAACTTACTAAGATGCACTGGTAGATTGCCAGTTACACTATTTCTATACCATGTGACCAGAGTATCTGTGTTCCACAGTTTCATCTTAACTTTTCTTCATTTACAGTATTATAAGTAGTCTGACATGTTGCTCTTTTTACTTTTACGATATGCTACAGTAATTCCAGGGATTCCATTTTTCTTTTAAAACATCAAGTGAAGTCACTTATTCAACCATAAATTCTCTTTGCTATGGGATCTGCTGGTTAATTTGACCAAATACATGTAGGGCTTGTATTTAGTGAGTATGTGATGTGGCAGTACACTGAGTTTGCTATGGGGAAATAGTATACAAGCTTTAAATTATCCAGATGATTCTCATCTTGTAGCCATGTATCAAGGACGTCGTGCTGGGTCCTACATAGTTGATAGTACCGGCATCCAACTTCAGCACTATTATACTGAATCAAACCAAACCAAATCTGAGTTGAGACACAAGAAAGTTTGCTGGACTTAATTATTTTCTGTTTTAAACGTATGTGTATGAGTGCCTTTCTTAGATGTACTAGCCAGTAGGGGAAATAAATCCGAACAATAGTTTTTTACTATGTCTGCCATCAGATCTAAGTAAGAATTGCTGCAAGTTGAGCAGTCTCTTAGGAAATACGCAGTCATATTTGAAGGTTTCTGTAAGGAAAGAAACATGCATGTGTTTAACTTGAACTTCATTCTCTACAGCTTAGGCTGCAAACCAGAGGATACACTTCTATTCTTCTCTGATGGTACATAGGTATATGTACCAGCTGCAACCTTGACTTTGCTTTTCATCTAGTCCAATTGGCTTTACTATGGTGTAAATCAGCAAAGAATTTGGTTTCTCTTCTAGCATTTGATAGGTGATTAATGATATTAAAGTGCATTCTTGATTAGGTCTCCAAGTGTGGTTTCACTGACTGCCGTATGTTGATGTGGGATCAAAACTAGCAAAGTGGGTAGAAATATACTTTTTAGCTTTGGTAAATATGATGAGTCTCTGCCTTCCTACCACATTTCCTCTGCCTTGCAAACAGCAGAGCAGATCCAGAAGCCAGTGTCTGGCAAGACCAGCTGCCAGATACCGGCTGCTCCATAGCAATCGTCCACAGACAAGTTCAAGCGCTAAAGCACATGCAGCATAAAGCAAATTGCTGCTTCCTCATAGGTGTGTAACAACCTCAACTTATTTTTTGGGTGCTGCAAAACATGAGTCTGCCCACAGGAGGTTACTTTAGGGTAGCTGGATCCTGGAAGGGTGACAAGGGAGACTGAGCTGACGAGACCCGAGATGCGTCCTTTCTTTAGGCTGTTGCAGCGGTTTCATTTGTCAGATCTTAGAAGAAGTTTTAGATCTTTTCTACAAAATAAGTTTTTATGCAAAACTGGGTTTTTCTTTGATTAGTTAAATACAGCGGGGGAGCAACAAAAAACAAAGTTTAGAGAGTTCAAGGCTTGGGTGAACGGATATCAGAGCTGGGGCTCTGCGAGTCTTATAAGTTGCCCAGAAAAGAAAGCTTTTCCTGCAGAGCTGCTTGGCAGGCACAAACACTTTGGGCCTTCTGTGAACTTAGTGTAGTCAAAGAAAAATTCATGAACTAAAGTAAAATCTCAGGCTCTGCCTACTCTGAGGATTTCAGGAGTCTTGGACCAGCTAGCAGCAACTGTGGGCTTACTGGTGACGTGGGAAGTGACTATGTGGGTTTACAACTCAATAACGTCACTGTTAATGTCAGAAGTCATATAGGCCATGTCACACAGCTGCTGTATGTAGTCTGGGCCCCATAGGTGTAGCTCTGGCTGCTGCAGCTATCCCTTGATGAATTAGACTGCCTAATCTGCTAAAAACTGCAACTTGAAGCAGACCGATACACCCTTGCATTGGACAGGGCTCCCCCACCTGCGCTGGATCAGAGCCTTCAATCCTCTCGAATTTTGCACACAAGTACAGAGAGTTTAGCACACCACAGACCACGCAGCTCTGTGAACGAAATGCGGGGTGCCCAGGCTCAGCTGGTGTGTGAGTTGTGCAAGGGCCTTTGTACAAAGGTGTAGAGCAATGGCACAAGACACATGTGGAGCGCTGCATTGCAGCACCCATGGGGCATCCCTCCAGTTCATAGAGGCTGTGCTGAGGAGAAACTGCGAGCACAGCACTGGTGAGATGCAGTCCCACCATGTGTACATTCAAGACATGCCGTGAGTTTCAATGCAAATGCCGTGCAGAAACCACACGGAGAGGTCCCATGCGCTGAGCAAACTATGAGGGTTTGCCTGTCTGTACTGGGATTTTGTACCAGTGCATCAGTTGCAGGATTTGGTGTGGACAATTATTACCTGGGCAAATCGCCAGAAAGTAAATGAGATCCCAGGTGATTGTATCTGCTTTTGGATAAATTATATTTTTTGCTAGCCAGTGTGTAGGTTTCTGAAGTTATGCCAGGATCATTGAGAATTGTTGCATGTGATGACTGATGCTGGATTTGTAGGTGTGAGGTGCACGATTGTGCTGCAGCTCTCTGTGAAAGACTAATATCTGATAAAAGTCATTCTAGAACATGTTCTAACATGTGGCAAGTATTAGCATTTGCCCATTTTTGTAGAATCTATGTGGTTTTGTGTGGGGTATGATTCTAGTCCCCCCACTTTACCATTTGAAAATACAACTAATTCCTATGCTAAAATCCTATAAATATAGATTGATGAATGTATATGTGTTCTAGGGATTTTTTTAATTACTGATAGGAATTTTTGAAACTTCTTTCATTCTTCTAAAATTCTGTATATGCCAGAGTAAAGTCATTCAATAAAGAAGAGGATTTTTGTATACAGTTATGCCATTTAGGCACAGAACATGGATGCACATAATTTCAAATAGCTTAGCTCTTCTTACTTGCCAAATTTGTATGTTTGCTGAAAAAAGGAAACATGCAACAAAATGCTCCCCTGCATTAGTTAGTCACATAATTAGAGGAGAGCCCTGGTTCTGAAGCAGTTTTCTTCTAAATCACTGACGTACAACTAGTGAAAACTTTCAGTGGCACTACCAAAATATACAGCTCAATTGGAAGATATATTTCTCATCTTTTCATGGAGTTGCCATACCTTCATTATATATCTGTTCAGTAAAATAAAGCCAAAAAGCTAGGTCAAACACTGGGTCTGTGAATGTCTGCACTGCTAATGCTTCATCCTGGCTCCATTTTTGGAATACTATTGCAATATATTTTTCTTCAAGACAAATATGCTATAGCAGGGTTAACACTAAGCTTTGGGTTATGAAATGTACTGTGTGGATTTGGGGAGATGGATCAGTCCTCAACTTGCTTTTATTAATGAGTAGTTGAACACAATTGCAAACCAATTAATTTCTCTGCAGAGGCAATGTTGGCCCATAGTGCTAGTCCTGGCTCACCACTTTTGACAGTGAATTTGGAGCAGAAGGATATTTTCATGCCTATCTGAATTGACAGCCAGCTGAAAATGTCCAGATCGGAACAGTTGTTTTGGTTTTGCATGATGTGTCTAATCTTTGCCAGCTGCCCAAAATAATTCACCAATTAAACTCTAATGTCTCGCTTATAAATAGAGCACCTGGTAAAGGTATATAACTTTGAAAAAATGTGCTTTGATTTAATTTAATCAATAACTTAGATTATGTTAGAAGAAGACAATTAGATTACTTCTTTGGGTTTGTTAATAACTCTCTTGAGATGACAATAGTTCTAAAAAATAATTATTCAACTGTCTTTTAACTTCCTGAGGTCTTTTTTTTTTATGTTATATACAGTTTACATCTACCTATGTTAGCACACAGAGCATGGAATATATGGTGTCTTCTTTTCAAGTGCCTGCCTGCATGACTATATGTACTCTCATTTCACTAACAAATGCTGTTTCCCTGCCAGTGAATCGTAAGATCTCAATCACCTTCAATAACACCACAGTAATATCACATTTCCTGTGTTACCTTGCTTTAATGCAAAGCCTTCCCTCCAGCCTGACAATGAGCTGATGATCTAACTTTGCAACTAGCACTGCTTTGAGCAAGGGATTAAATCAAATGATCCTGGGAGTTCCGTTCTGGCCCAAAACACTCTGATTCTAGTCTTTCTTGGAAATGTGAGCTGATAGACTGCAACATGTTTTTTTTCTTTTTGCTGAGACAAAGGCTGAAGTAATGGTTTTATGATACGATGTAAAAAGGAATAATCTAGTAAATGATGCATCAGTCAGCCTGTAGCTCTAACGCCTAGAAGTGCTGAGGTTTTTAAGTGAAACTTCATGTTGGAAAGATATATTTAAGTCCACAGTAAGCACCCCAGGAAGCCACACTTACCAACTATATTTGCAAAACCCTTAGTATAGAGTACTATCTGTCAGATTATGGATAGTACATTAGACCTGCAGCAACTAGAGAAAGCTGTGATTAAGCCAACACTGCTCTCCCAAAAGACCCAAACAGCTACTCTTTAGATCAGCCTGGTATAGCTCATCTATGTATGCTCTGTCAACATTTCTTTATAACCGATTTTTATGTGGAAAACCGAAGTGCATTAGAGTTCAGATACACTCAGCCAGATGTGTGGAAGAAGGAAATAAGTTACTCCTTATCAGAAACGAGTGAATGAAATCATTTCATCATCTCATGTGGCAAGCTGGTCTTCCTTTAGATTAAGGAACTGTTCATATATTCATAGTACTCAGAGTAACTCCAATGCGGACACAAAAGGAGCTGGATCCTGAGCTCACTGTTTCAAAGCGATGCCAAAACTGAAAGGCTTTGTATTGTAGCTGCTGATCGAGGCCTTCCTACAGCAAGCACTTAACCTTAAGCTCGCGGGTAGTGTTCAGTGGGCTAACCATGTATCCACAGCTAACTGTCTGCTGAAGTGTTTCAGCATGTCAGAAAACCCATATTCTGCATTTGAAACAAAGGCATGGGCAGTTAATATTAGGAAAGGAATTATTTAGCTTGGGTCCAGGGATGTGTGTTCAGCTCTTTCTGACCTCACCTGTTCTACCAGAGACGTTCCCTGATCCTATAGCACAGGGTGTTAATATCTCCAATCAGACCGGGAGGCCAAATTAATTTTTAATTGCACTATCACGCAATTCCAGTCCACAGGGAAGTGCCATTTTGTTTAATATGAATGTCTCAGCTGGGGTGCTTGTAGGAAAACGAAAGGCTGGATACACAAAGCCGGAGGAGCTGTGCTGCGGTGTTAGCCATAGCTGGTGAGCAGCCCCTCGCAGGCTGAAGTGGCTGGGTACCATTTGCTCCTACCCTGACTAAATGGGAGAGCCCGCATCCCTGACTGCTTCCTTCCTGGTTCCTCCCAAGCACGCTGCAGTTGCCACACCAAAATTGCTCTGCTGAAGAGGAGTGGTGAATCAACAGCCCAGAAAGTCACTGTCTTACTTCAGATCTCATTTAATATAAAGTATTTTACACAAAGGGCAATGCGTTCAACAATAGGAGTTGTGGGGGTTCACCTTGCAGTGACCCAGGTCCTTGTGGTGAAAGGATGTTTCAGAGAAGAGGGGACATGTGGCTTCAAAGCCCTTCAGGCAGAAAAGGTCTGAGCCTGGATCCTTTACACATTAAATAGATGCTTTTGACACCAGAGCCTCTTCTCCTCTGCAGTGTAGCCCTGATTTTTGTCTCACGGGTGAAAATAAATTCACAGGCAGTTTTGGGCTAAGCAGCACCATGCTTTGTGCTGCATTTGCCCTTTTCTGGAAATGTACTGCCAGCTCTGCTTAGTGGATCTAATTAGAAATTATGATTAATTTCTTCATATGTATATTTTCCTAACAATCAGTGGAATTTATCACAACAGAGCTCAGTAGAGCTCTTATAATTAAGCTCATGAATATCCTGTGAACACTTCTCCAGCTAGCTGTCTGGGTAGATGGCTTGGATTTACAGACTTCAGAGGTCGTTCACAAAAAAGTGGAGGCTATGCTGACCTTTCACAGCATGGCCAGCATTAACTCATCACACCACCAAGAGACAAACGCCTCGCAAGGAGATGATCTAGCAGCTGACCGGAGGACGCAACTGCCCATCTACATTTCAGCAAATTTTACTGAGACAATAAGGCATTTTTGTTTTCTCTTTTTTTCACCTGTTTAGGAAAATCGATGGCACCAACGTAGAGGAGGATCACATTGAGCTGACAGAAGAGGGGCGGCCTGTGCAGGCAAGCACCCGCAAGCCGGCAGCATGCGACTGCTACTGCTGTGGGCTGCCCAAGCGCTACATCATTGCGATAATGAGTGGTCTGGGCTTTTGCATCTCCTTCGGAATTAGGTGCAACCTGGGTGTTGCCATCGTGGAAATGGTGAACAATAACACCGTTTATGTTAATGGAAAACCAGAGCTACAGGTGAGAAATCATCTTCCTTTCGCTGTTCTGAGCAGACCTCATTGCGAAATGATTGAAGCAACACATATCAAGGTACTGTGTATACACAGATCAAAAATGGAGCCAGGGAGACGCATGAGTCTGGATTCATATAGATGTGTACATGCTTAATTCCTAGTTAGGTCTCTAAGTCAAATTAAAAATCTGTAAGGTCTAAGGATTTGCAATGTCATACAGGATGTAAGTAGCAGAAATGATAATTGAATTGGCTTGCATGTCTATCAGATCCCTGATCTTTCAGTTGTAGACAGATTTTGTTGTGGTGGCAGAAGCTTTTACTATGTACTGTCTCTCAGGGAAGCGTGCTCTGATGCTGCTACAGAAGGAATTATTCAGATCAGTAGATGTCTTTCAAGACATTGAAGAAGTCATTGGCAATAAGGCAGCAGGTTTTTACAGGTTATTGACAATGTGAACTGCTGTCTAGAGGTATTCAGAGGTACGTGCCAAGCTATTTTCATATTTGCAGGAGATGGCATGTGGTTCACAGGACATGCCTACAAAGCTTTAACAATGTGCCCAAGGAACTGCAGGTTCAGTGCATACCTGACTTTCCTCAGTCCTGCCTTGTATACGACTGTGATATCATGAGTCTGTTTATGGACTTTATGAACTTGAACCTTTACATTTGTTCTACTTGTTGACTTATTTTTGGATACTTTTGTCCGAACAAATTATTCACAGGAATATTGACTCTTACCTGATGATTCCCCATGTTCTGAGGTCTAGGAGAAAAGCCACTACAGAGGATAAAAGCATCATCAGACCCTCCCAGGGAATGGAGGCTTCCCCCAGCCCATGGATACCCTTTTTTTGTTAGCACATTCCCTAAAACAAAACACATCTCCCAGAGAGGCAGATAAATTTCTGTCATATTTCTAGAGATGAATGAAAAGTTGTGCAATTATTCATCAGGTTTTCTCCCAGGTATTTTAACTTTTGGTAAAAAAAAGTTCAGAAAGTGTCTATAGCATATTTTGAAAGTTAAAAGTATACCTGCCTACATCACTCCTGGTGATAGTAGCTTATTGATCTGCAAAGACCAGAGACAATGCTTATGCTTCTAGTGCTGGGGTTTAAACGAATCTTCCTTCCCTTTCCACATGATGCCATGGCCAGTCCTTCAGTATTTTTCTCTCCCTTTCCTAGCTATCAAGCAGAGTGTTTCTGATGAGTCTCAATAAACCCCAGAAAGATTTACCAAAGTGAATGAAGGGTCTTCTATCAGGGAGCCACTCTGTGGAAAGGGACCTGAGGGTCCTGGTAGACAACGTGCTCAATATGAGTGAACAGTGTGCTGCTGTGGCAGAGAAAGTCAACAGGATGCTGGATTGCATCAACGAGGCCATCACCAGCAGAGATAAAGAAGTTATTATCCCACGCTACTCTGCGCTTGTCAGGCCACACCTGGAATACTGTGTTCATTTTTTGTCCCCGCTATACAGAAAGGTTGTGGACAGGCTGGACAGGGTCCAGAGAAGGGTCACAATGATGACCAATGGACTGGGAAGCCTGCCATATGAGGAAAGGCTGAGAGAACTGGGTTTTTTCAGCCTTGAGAAAAGAATGCTGAGGGGAGACCTTATTGCCATGTTCTGGTATTTAAAAGGTGGCTACAAAGAAGATGGAGACTCCCTTTTTACAAGGAGTCACATGGAAAAGACAAGGGGTAATGCATAGAAGGTACTCGTGGGGAGATTCCAATTGGACACAAAAGGAAAATTTTTCACAATGAGAACAATCAGCCATTGGAATAATCTCCCCAGGGAATTGGTGGATTCACCAACACTGGACACTTTTAATATTCGGCTGGACAGGGTGCTGGGCCATCTTGTCTAGACTGTGCTTTTGCCATGAAAGATTGGACCAGATGATCCTTGAGGTCCCTTCCAACCTTGTATTCTATGATTCTATGATTGTAGTTCTTCCTCTTCTGCAGTCTCCTCTGACCAGCTCTTGCTGCTTAGACTTGATTCTGAATTTGTAGTTGTTCAGTCTAATTCCTGCTCCCTGTGGTGCTGCTGGGACTTCCCAGTTCTATAATTCACCCTGGAGCAAGAAAAAGGGTGTGCCTGCATAGGCTGGGAAGCTCAGAAGAGGTAGTTTGAGAAAATTTGGACAAAATTCTCTCACATATCTCAAATTATTCTGTTTGGACATCAGCACCTCCTGATACATGAACTTAGTCCATGTCTCATGATGTTTCTGCCTTCAGAAATTAACACTACATAGAAACTAAGCTGGAAATCACTAGTAGAAAATTAGGTATTTAAAACAGACATGTAACTCAGCACAGGAAAGTGAGCCATTTTTCAGAAAGCATGTTGATGGGGAGGGAAATCCTTTAGCCTTCTGTAAACATGTCTGGCTAATTAATGCCACCTTTCTCCCTGCAGGTCAAATGATGTGCTGATTTTTAATTTGCTTGTTTGGGGAAAATCAACCTACCAGGGAAAACAAGTTCTTGTTTTTACACACAGAAACTAACACAGAAAAAAGAGATGTTAAGATTTATCACTCTAGTTTTCATTTTTCTGTAGTGTTTCAGTGACAGTTTTAACTCAGAATCGAAAAGACATCTGTGCTGCTTCCTCTCACATGATGCTTAGCCATCTTTCCCTGCTGTGTGATTAGCATAAAAATGATCATGAAGCAAAACATCATGGTTTATCTTTGCTCCAAAACAGTTGTTCTGAACTGAGGGTTCAAGGAGAAAAACTAGACACTGACCTTACATTAGCGGGATTATACTGAGCCAGGCCCTGTCTGACCTCTGAGAATGGAGGGCAGGAGGGGCACCTTGGATCCACCTTTCTTTTCTTCAGTTCCTTTATATTTTGCCCTGAGCTTTGGCTGTCAAGGTATGTCAAACAGGATTGTCAGAGAACAGGAATGTCCTTGTTCAGGAAGACCCTTGAGAAGACTGAAACTTCTTGGTATCCAAGGATCAGGTGTATGGTGAAAGCATTTCTCTTGGTTGCAGATGTTTTTGGCTAGGAACCATCTACGGTCAGCCTATGGGTGGCCTTCTTTATCCAAATCCAGCCCTACAACGGGCATCACTGTTAGTAAAAGATAAACTAGTCACCTAGCTAGTGTTACCTAGTTTTATTTCCAGATTGCCTTGTCTTCAGCCATCACCTCCCCCGCCACCCCGCCACCACCTTTTCTGGTCCCACGCCACTTAATGCAGATGGTGGATGGTCAGACTTTGTCCCTGACAAGTAGAATCATGGATAATACAGGACCAGCCTGACCAGGCAGATGATCAATCCAAAGGACCTGAACAACCTTGATAATCAGGAGGATTATGGACATGGCTATTGAAAAGTATCAGGTATTTGTTCTAACGTGGAGTACATTTCAGGACTAAGCAGCCCAGGGGGAAGCAGCAACAAAGTGTCAAAGATGAAGGTCCAGTATTAGCTGCCTTCTGGCTGAAGACGTTCCCCCTTCCTACCCACTCAACTGAAAGCTAAGAGCAGAAGCTGTAATTTCACATGGGAATTTGTCATCCTTCTGCCTTAACTGGGGGCATTCAAGCTCAGCAACACCAGTGGAAAGAGACTGCCTTGATTTGGAGATGAGTGACTTCTATGTGACTGCCGAATAGTGGCTATCTTACAAGGAGCACACTTCATCTTACAGCATTTTCTCTGTTTACAGAAAGCTCAATTTAACTGGGATCCAGAGACAGTGGGACTCATTCATGGCTCTTTTTTCTGGGGTTACATTGTGACACAAATTCCAGGAGGGTTCATCTCAAATAAATTGGCTGCTAACAGGTAAGAAAACAATAATCAGAAGAATTAAGCTTTAAAGCCTGATGACAGTTTTACTCTGTTTAAATTATTATTACCAAAATAGTGAACTAAGGTGTTTCAGGAATATGCATCTGAAACTGAATGTGCAGTATTTATGTCTAGAACTAAAAATGGGACTAGATTTCCATTATGGGTCTATTGCTGATTCTCCCAATTTAGCTTGTTCATCTTAAATATTTATACATTTCTTCTCTAAACAATAATGCTTTCTGTAGAGTGTTAGGAAAATCACACCTGATGCTTCAGACAGTGATTGTAGCAGTTGCCTTTCAGGTGTTGCCTTAGTACTCTTTCACTCAACACCAAACAAGAATTTTCCAACAAAATTTGGCCTTTCTCCTTTAAAAATTTTCTGTGGACTGAAGCTGGCCATGTAGGAATTACACAACTATAGATGTTCTGAAGACACAAATACATCCTCATGCACACAGATATCCTTGTCATGGCTGGATACAGTGCTGACTGTAATTAGGATTGCCTAGAACTTCTATTAGAGCCTCATTATTTCTGTTTGGTGAACTCTAACCATCCATACAGATTTTTTCTAAGCTCGTGTTCACGGGCTGGTTTCTTTTTAGTTCAACTGCTTTTGAAAATAAGAGTAAGAAAAGTAGCTAATTTTGCTAAGGCTAACTTTGGTTTTGTGCTTTAGTTCAAAAAGTCTTCAGAACATAGAACTTGATCACAAGAGAGAGTGAGACTGTCTGAAGACAGCTGGTTGTGAGTGAGCTCATGAGATGTGCATGTTAACAGCGCTTGGGATCTTCAGATAAAAAAGATGGTTGGTACTCATTTCGTTCTCTGCAAACAAGATGTGGCTTATCTACAAAAGCTTTCAGTATTGGAAAAGGTCTTTAAGACTAGTTATATATTGTTTTGCCCCAAATCAAAGTACTTGGCCCTCTGCATTCTGCAAAGAGCTACAGGGGTTACAAGACTGCCTGGACATTCTTCCCACCCATATGCCCTTATGGAAATGACTACAGGACAGAGTCATCCCATAGAACTGCCCAGAAGTTCAGTCTCAACTCCCCTCTGTAACAAAAGGTTACTCAGAGTTCAGTTTGCGCTGCTTCTTCAACCCTACTAGCATCCTCAATTATTCATTTCTCTACCACACATAAGTGCCTAAGCAGAGTATTTTTCCATCTGCCAAATAAGCCAAACAAATTAGCTAAGCTTAATTGTTTCCTCAGCCTTTCTAGTCTTGCCACCAGCTTTTGCAGCAGAAGGGCCCCAAAACACAGATGTGCACTTTGTTGGCTGAATAATTCAGCATATTATTAATTTGGCTTTTGTTTCCTTAATTTTCTTGCAAACAGTAAATTCATCTATGTTTACACTGTAACTCAATGTATTCAGTCAGCAGACTACTTCCTTAGGTATGTGTTGTGCATATGCACAGAAAGCTGTATTTCTGTCCCCATGAGAGTTTCAGACTCAATCTAATGCTATACTACAATGTCACGTTATAGATTTGACTATCATAACTGGATTTAGGGGTAGAATTTGCTGAGGAACAACAATATCCCAAAAGCTGAGCTCAAACAGAATTTCTGTTTGCCATAGTAGGATTCACCGGTCTGGCCAACTCCATGTTTTTCCTTTATTCCTTGTTTACCCAACCAGTTTCAGCTTGGGTAGATTCACCAGTGGTGCCGAGTTTCTGTTACAGAGGGGTTACTTGCTAAGACACGGGGCAGGAAGCCAGGAGATCTGAGGCCAGTCTGTGAACCCACTACCTCTAGAAAGACAAATGCATTCTTTTGTCCCAGCTGCACACTGGCAATGAGATGTGTTATTCTATCTTATTACTGACATTGCAGATTTAGGTACAGACTCTTTTTTCACCTGTTTAAATCCTGCTCAGTACTGTGCAACCTTGAATATACATGGACACCCCCGCCCCAGGCACTTCTCTAATGTAAATAATTATCTGTAATAATGTAGGATTCAAATGGATCTCAGAACACCTGAAAATATTGAGTGCTTTATGGTTTTGCACCTAAACCATCTAATACCATGTAATCTGCTTTATACGTTCGTCCAAATTGGTATAGATTTGCATTCCAAAAAGTTCATGAATGATTTAGTGACAATGTTCCTTTAACTTGCTGATATCCTCAAATGTGCATCCAAACATAATTTCATTATTGTTTGATGGTGACAAGGATACATGAAACATAGGTATCTCCTGAGATGGGTTTTCAGTAACAGGAGCCCATCACTGAAGAATACTGTTTTGATCTCCAAGTGGCAGCTAGCCGGGGATCACAGCAGTGAGAAGAACACGCAAATGAATTGAACAGAACTGAGATACTTTTAGTCATGGTGGGGACCAACGTCTTTGGGACAAATGGCAGTGAACTGCCTGAAAGATGCCGACTCTTTGTGGAAACACTACTCGCTCTCTTAAATAGTACCAGAAAAGTGACTCTTTCAAACCCAGTATAAATGATGCATTTACAACCTAGGCATATGAAGAGGTGGCACTAAATGAAGTAGCAAAGATTGGAAACTCAGTCTTCAGAGCTAGCTCTTTGGATAATTAAACATGTTCTCTTTCTTACAGCTTATTCTTTCATGTGCTTATTAATTTACATAATTCGTTGTAGTTCCCTGAGACTGTCAATAGCATGATGATAACAGACCTGACACTTCTATTAGTGGCAAGGAAGAAAGGTGCAAAACTCTTTTCTTCACCGATCATAATGGAGAGCTAAGTAATACATATTTCCCAGCTAAATGTTTACTTGGCTTTGAAAGCAGTCTCCTAAATGTCAAGATATGATCATAGGCTTTGTATTCCAGTTCAGATTTTCAGACTGTTTTCTGTATAAATCCTTTGTCACTTCGCTCCACCAGCCTTGCCAGCCTTTTTTGATTTTGTGTTCATCTGTTGAGTGTTTTCTTGTCATTCAGATTATGAGCTGCCTAGGCATGGACTGTTGTTTTTGTCAATAGGTATAGAGAACTTAGATAACACAGTGTTGATCTCCGACTATAGATTTGTTGCACTGTGATACTACCATTAATCCTACTGTGAATAATAAGCCTAGATGAAAAAAATGAGGTGAAATCTATTTCCTGTGAATAAGTTTTCAAAAAGCGACAAAAATGGAAGCAATTGGAATACTTATTAAAAAAAAACAATAAGAAAAGAATGGTAACAAAAGGTTTTAAAAGTTTATAAATATTTTGAAGTGGAGCATGATAAATATCTATGCATAATAAGATCTGTGTAGGTCTTTGGCAGAAAAATCAAAGGGGAGAGAAATATTGCTGTTGTCCAAATCATACAACTTCAAATAACTGTCTAATATCATTCATATATCAGAATGAAGCTTAATGTGTCTTTTTTAAATGCCACATACGTAACAAGACAGTTGAAAACTTGTTAAGCGTCACTGAATTTGAGTAGTTGTTTGAAAAAGGAACATGGATGACAGTCCACAGACAGCAGCATGCTGCTCACTAACATCAGTGTAGCTAGGAGTTGAGGGCCTTTAACAAAAGGGGCTGCTTCATTCCGAGGGTGTCCCCCTGAGTCTTGGAGCAAGACAGGGCTGCTTTGGGCTGACCTCCCATGTCCCAAATACTGTGGTCCCCCAGGCCACCAACAGATGCACCTTTCTATCTGCAGAATGAAAGCTCTCCCACACAAAGGCAGTCTTCAGGGAGGCAAACATAGTGGCTTTGAATTGCAGCCAACACAAAGAAGACAGTAAACTACTGAGGATTAGTACTAATTCATTCAATTTAAATGGTGCATGGCAGCTGTGGAGAACTCCTACTGCCAGTTCTGATATATTTCAGTGCTGTAACAGGATCTTAAAGGGGATCCTCATGTATATCAGCCTCCACTGATGCTGGAGTAATGAACTCTTGATATTCAGACAGTGCATGATGCAGCTGTTGAATCCCATTCACTACACAGAAAGGAAACCTGAAGCTTCAAACAGCCAGATGTGTATATGAAATCTAATAAATCAAGTACAGCTCCTTCCTGCTAATGGTAGTAATTTTAATGATTGTTCCAACTGGTTGTTCCCAGTCTCTTTCTTGGTTTCCAGTGGTGTTTTTCATGTTGCAGCAGCCTCAGTTTTCATATGAGCTCCTCAGATGTCTTTTCATGAGCTGGGCATGCAGGGATGTATTTCCCTTGCACTGCAACCTCAGTGCCTGGCAAACCTGCAGCCCATGCCATACTGAAACAACTGCCCTGTAGCCCAGCTGTCTTTCATGTCTAGTATCACTGTGGTTTATTATTGATACAGGGCGGTAAGTGTGCACCACTCTCCAATTAAACACAGAAAAGCCGGTGTCCGTGCTGGGAAAAGCTCCCACAGGCTGCGGTGAGCAAGGCAGACAGCTTTGAGTGTTACCCCAGGGTCTCTGAGTGGTCTGGACTTTCAGGGATGCTGCTTGGATGCATTACCACTACACAGAGGTTTCTGCTGCCTGTTTCTCTAGCGGGTGCTAGCATTTGGGAGGCTGCAAATGATTTCCCAAAGGCACTGGGCTCCAGGTGCATTTAGAGCCTCGACTCACTGGTGCCCAGCTGCAGCAAGTGCTCTTCCCAAGCAGGGCAACAAAATGTTTATATCACATTTTTCACAGAAGTTGTCTTGTAGAAATGCCTGTTCTATGTCATAGTCTCAAACGACACTTGTAGCTGTTATTTAGAGAAGTGATGTTGGAAAGGAGTTGATCTTCAGCAGCCCTATTATACATAATAGCACAGCAAGTGGAACTAACCAGCACACACCCATGTTCAGAAAGGCGCTTAAACCATACTTTACCTGATTTAAGTTAAACCATATTGATATAACAGAATTTAAGTACTTCCCAGGATAGGAATGCTTCTCTCAGGCCAGGGCTCCTATAAACAGCTTAGCCTCCAGTAACAACACCCATATGTATTCCTCTGATAAAAAGAAAAATCCAGCAGCTTTGTTTAAGTATGTATAAAACTTCTGTTCCATTCAGAGAAGAAAATGTACTGACCATATGGGGATTTATCCCCTTTTTCCAATAAGAGGACTTTACAAGCCTTTGGGCTGGTGAGATCGTGGTATGTAAGACTGTCTCTGTGACTGTACGTGAGAACAGCATCGTTTCTGAAAAGTAGAGAATAACTATACTCCCTTTCATGTTATTTTTTTCCATAGGGTATTTGGAGCAGCTATCTTTCTAACATCTACACTGAACATGTGCATCCCTTCTGCAGCAAGAGTACATTATGGTTGTGTGATGTTTGTAAGGATTCTACAAGGTCTAGTGGAGGTAGGAGCACTCACCGTTTTGGTCCTTGTATACATCATTTGGTTTTGGAGATTTGGTTTTAAAAAATCATAAGATCTTTTGGTCAAGTTTTTTGATGTCTTTACCTGTTACTCGTATTTAAGACGACAATTTTTTAATCAGGCCAATTTATATTTTAAAGTTTACTTAAAAAGAAACACAAAGTTTAGAGTTTTGGTGCTGCAGTTTGATCTGTTTTAGTTTACTTTTGCCACCCACTGCATCTACCAAACAGCATTTTTACCCCAGAACACATTACTGTTTAAGTGATTATCCAAATTATTTTGCCATCTTCATACCCAAACAACAGCTCTTCCAGGCTTATCTAACCCTTCCTACATCATTCCATGGTGACAAACAGCTAGACAGGTTGGGAAGTCTCAGCAACTGCTTGAAGTAAGAATGCAGTGAAAGTAAATTATGTGATATGTGAAATGTCTGCCAGGGTGTCACCTACCCAGCCTGCCATGGGATGTGGAGTAAGTGGGCTCCTCCGCTGGAGAGAAGCAGGTTGGCCACCACATCGTTCTGTGGTAAGTTGATAGGCTTATATGGTTTATGTAAGTATGCATTGCTATTAGATGTATTTTATTCATTTAATTATTTAAAAGAGAAATGCAAACCCTCTACCATTTGCTGTATTCGGCTTGTACTCTGAGCTCAGGAACCTGAGAGTCTTTCTGATTAGTATGTCGCCACTTTATTATTTAAAGCCAACCCTCAGAATGCCTGTCATAGTAAACTAAAATCGGTCTAGAGGTGTCACATGAAAGAAATCACACCTTCTTTCTTTTTTTTTTCCATTTCTGGAAACTTTTCTGGCCCTTTCCCAGGTCTAGTTTGGGCTGTTCCCTGTTCATACTGTCTCCTACCTGATGTCTTCATCCTCTTTTGGTAACCCTGCAATCTTCAATTAGCTACTAATTCCAGAGAAAACAGTGAATGTTAGTATCTCCTTTACAGCTCCAGGTTGGATTTGGGTAAATGTGTAAATGTAAGGAAGGTAAGATATAATCCAGAGGTACTCTCTCTGCTTTTTTACCCTAAGAAGTCCAGATATGCAGAATACAGGGCAGGAATCATTCTGCTGTAATTTCAAGTGTGCTGTGTTGGCAGTGAAGGAAAAGACACTGCTCATTACTTCACTCTGCCATTTGCCTCTGATGCCCTCATCCTCTGCATTTGGTGTGCCCCTTCCCGTTTGTAACAGGGAAATTGCAACAGTGACTGGATGTCTAACAATACTGGAGAAAAATCAGAAATAGTAGGTCTTTGAAGACTTAGCAGTTGGGAAAGGTGGAAGAGAAAACAATAAAAATAAATGCACGTGGTGGGGTAAAGCTGGCTGAAGATGAATGTCTGTGAGAAAGAATATTTGACAGTCAGAGGAAAAATGTCTGTCCATCTGCAGTGGAACTGAAAGGCTAGGGAAAATGCAGCACTAAAATACAGGAGAAAGGGTAAAAGGATGAGTGAAACGAGAAAAAAAAGCAGTTTTTTATATTATAGGAATTTTATTTTTCCTACAGTTGACTCCAGGATTTAGTGATTATTTAGGTGTCTCCATTTTCTGTAGAAGAACACACCAAAAGAGAAACCCCTCCACCCTCAACGCTGTCTCCTTGAAATCCTAGCACCGGGTAGAGAAAGAACAATTCTGCAGCCCAGAACCCATGGTAGTGGTTACAGATCGCCGATTCTTGCACTTGAATGGTGCAAAGGTATAGTGGAAAAACTAGGAAACACCACATTAACCAGGTTCCTGGTTTTTCTGACTATATTCTTTATCTGGGGCTTTGCTATTGCTGTAGAAAAAATGAATTACACAGAGATGAGGGGGAAGAGTCACTGTGAACCATTGCAGAGAAGTATTTGCTAATGAGTAGAGCAATGACAAATGTTGATTAACAAAGTATGTTATACTCTCAAAACTACAAGTATTTCCTAGAATATTTCAAAGCAACATTACTCACTTGTGAAGTTACTGGCACCGTCTTGCACTGAGCCCAAATGTCCAGATTCCATGAATTCTCCCTAGGATATTCATGGAAATTCCTTTCCAAGCACTTAAATACTCATCTCTTTCTACAAGTCACTCAGAAATATATTTCACCAATATTATGTATTTCCCAGCCAGAAACCTTGGCACAGACCACTTTTTTAATCATTTTTTTCCCTGTTAACTTTTGTTTATTTATTCCAGCTGTTTGCTCATGTCGCTGATGTGAACTAAACGTGGTTAAAGAGACTCAGGGTTGGTCTGAATGCCCCCTCCACTAGTAGCACTTGTGGGATCATGGGGATAGAGCCATGACAAGAGCCTCTCAGCACATCTGCAACCATCAGGATTTCTGGATAGCAAGAAGGCTTCTGAAATTTGGGCCATTAGCATCTCTGGAGCTCACCTCATATGCCAAAGGGTTAGGAGGGATTCCCTACTTCAGTACATATGGGTTATGCCTGCATGGTGGTTTACCATCAGTTTCAGCTTTACAAATCCCATTTACCCACAGGGCACAACCCTACTATCTGCAAAATTAGACTTGTGATTCCACACCAGTGAGGGCCAGTCCTTCCCACCACTCCAAGCTAAATTTTACAGTTGCCATCCCATTCCCTATGTTCACAAGAAAGCATGGTGCCAATCAGCCAGAGGCATCCCTTCAGTTCTGCCCCTGTAAGCACCTGCCTGGATCATCTGCACTGGAGGCTGGCCTCGCCTATCATAGCTGACATGTTTTCTTATTCCTTTTTTCTCCTCAGGGTCTTATGCAGGTGCTGTGGTTGCCATGCCGCTGGCAGGTGTGCTGGTGCAGTATATAGGATGGTCATCAGTCTTTTATATTTATGGTGAGTTGCTTACCATAAAGGATCTCTGCAACTAGACTGCTACTGCCAGCAGTTTTGTTAAACCTGTATAACAAGTATGGGTCAAAGCTATTCTGGGGAATTAAGATATTGAAAATGGGTATTCCAATTAATTTCCTACTTATTGCAGCTTCTGAAAACTTTCATTTTGTAATCATCTGTTGTAAAATGTATTAAAGTTATAATGACCAGGCTACAGCCCCTGGTCACCCAGTAACAGGGTTGGATGCAGTGGCAAAGGTTGCTCTGTAGCACAAAGACTCCATGTGACACGTGTTCCAGAGCGCTCAGTGACAGCGAATGCTACAGCATATGCTGCTGATGGGGAGCTGAGTGCCTCTGAAACCTGCTACCCTGAGACATCTGCCGCATGCTGCCCACCCTCAGTAAAAGCAGTGCTACTTCGACAAAGCGGTCCCATCACACGAGTACAGCCTCATGGCTGGTCTGTGGTGCCTCGTGCTTCCTCCCGCGGTATGTGGCAGAGCTGGCTCAAACCTGGCCTTGCACATCTGCAGCCCAGTTAAGATGGGTTTTCTCTGGAGACACAGAATGCTCCCTAAGATCTGCCATTGCAAGCTGATTGTGAAGTTCATTTGTGCAGATTGTGGCCATGTTATGTCCTGTCTGCTTTCCTCCTTCCCCAGGTCCCACACAAAGCTTTGCTTCTGCCTTTTCTCTGCCCCATGCATACCACATAATGCAAGTGACAAAATGCTCAAATGCTTGGCAAGCAGGCACACAATCACAGAGTTAGTTATTGTATTTTCTTACTTGCCTGGGCATATTTTCTATATAGATTTGGTTTAATTCGTTCTTGAAACAAACTTCAAGGCCTGCAGATACTGAAATGTGGCTTTATTGGCTTTTAAGACGGATCTTTGCTTTTCCTGCCTCTCCAGGAATGTTTGGGATTCTTTGGTACATGTTCTGGCTGCTTCATGCCTATGAAAGCCCTGCTGCACATCCAACAATAACCAACGAAGAAAGGATATATATAGAAACAAGCATTGGAGAAGGAGCCAGCCGAGCTAGTGCAAGTGTAAGTAAAAAAGGCTTTTCTGGTTATAATCTGTGAGCAGTTTGCACAAGATGAGCATATGACTGGATGGGTACTATTAGCTGTGTAAAAGCAGCAGAACTGTTTGCTGTTGATGTTTAGGGGCTTTTCCTCTTATGAAAATTACAGGATCGGGCTCATGCAGCTGGACAGGATGAGTTCAGCTACAGGCAAAACATGTAGTGCTGTTTCAGCTCTCAGCTTACAGGGCCTCCCTAATCTAGGTAGGGAAAGGAGTGGGGAGAGAGGAGGAACAACACATTCTCATCTCCTGCTCTTCAGTAACCATCATGTTTGTTCTAAAAAATATTAATCAAAATGGCTAAATAAGAAACTAGCTGTATATGTTAATCATCCAGCTGCCTTTTGAGCTCTTAGTAAGGATGACTGAAATTCTGAAAGTTTAAGGACAGGGTTTCTGCCCTGCTTACTCTCACAGCAATTCAGCTTCTTGTTTTAAGACTGCTCTCCCTGAGAGGATCCTGGAAGATCCTGGAAACTTAAAGATAAATCCTATTATCCCATCAAACTTCTCTCCATTCCATTAGGTAACTCTTTTGCTAGTGGTGAAACCCAAATCTGTTTCTTGATAAACTGTTCCTTCTTGGCTTTTACTTTTGGACATTCAGGAACAAAATAACTCCAAACTCTTTGCTCTACATGTTTTGGGTAATAGCCTTGCTGAGAGTATAAAGTACCAGACTCTCCTTTTGGGCATGCTCATGAAGTTTGGCTGAAGTCACTGGAGTCTTGGCTGGAGACACACACACTTGTTCCAGGTCATGGTTTTCCCCTTGCTGTATGGTGGTTTTACTGCAGAGGACACTAGTACCACCACCATGTGTTCACACACGACTACAGGCATATGGTTGCCTGTAGAACACAACTAGGATTTATAAAAAAATGGAAAATGGCAATGCATATTGCCATAGTTACATATTTCAGCTTCTGATTTGAATTCTGTTATAAGTGAATAGGGCTCTGAAGTGTTTTTTGTTCCTGCTGTATGGAGTATTGAAGCATAAACAGAAACTGGAAATGCCAAAAGCAAGTTATAGAAATTAAATCCTCTACCACAGACTTTTTTTTTTGCCGAATGAAATGAATTAGCTTGAAGCAGGTAGCTGCTTGTTGCTGTGCTACTGCATGTTACTTAGCTTGGATAACCCTTTTTTTAAAATCCTTTCAGTGGAATGTCTCAAACTGCATTTTGCCAAAAAGTGAGGAATGGCACAAGGTTTGCTCTAGTTTTGTTTGATTCTGTTATTGATTCTGTTATCACAATAGCAGGATTCCAGAAGACCTTGTGTAATTTCAGTAAGCAGGGCAATAGTCGTATAGTACTCATCATAAAAATCCTAACTATTCTAAGAAAGTTTCTCTAACTGTCTTTTGGCACTAATCCAGGAGATATCTTTCACTTGCATTGTAAGTAATTTGCAATGTAAATTGGATGCAATGTACTGGATAGTCTTTTTTATTCTGCCTCTGCTTACTCAATTTTGGTTTTTTTCCTAGAAATTCAGTACTCCCTGGAAGAGATTTTTCACTTCAATGCCAGTTTACGCAATCATTGTGGCAAACTTTTGCAGAAGCTGGACATTCTATTTGCTCCTTATAAGTCAGCCTGCTTACTTTGAAGAAGTCTTTGGATTTGCAATAAGTAAGGTAAATGTCTGAGATGAAGCAATGACCTTGAGACCTCACCCTAAGAGATGCAGAGTGCTTGAGGAGCCCCAGATTCCTCTGGAATCATTATAATAGATAATTCCCAGTAGTTGGGATGACATACTTTTGGTGATCTGATAGAAATTAAAGCTTGCTAGCATCAAATTTTTAGAAAAAGGAAAGAAATAAGAAGCTGTTTTGGGAAAGAGTTTATTAAAAAAACCACATATCACGTAAATCACAAAGTAAGTAAATAGAAACGTGCATTTCTGCAGCCCAAAAGACCAACTGTATCCTGGGCTGCATCAAAAGCAGCGTGGCCAGCAGTTCGAGGGAAGGGATTCTGCCCCTCTACTCTGCTCTGGCGAGACACCACCTGGAGTCCTGCATCCAGCTTTGGAGCCCCCAGCACAGGAAAGACATGGAGCTGTTGGAGCGGGTCCAGAGGAGGCCACAAAAATGTTCAGAGGGATGGAATACCTCTGCTATGAGGAAAGGCTGAGAGAGTTGGGGCTGTTGAGCCTGCAGAAAAGAAAGCTGCAGGGAGACTTTATTGCTGCCTTCCAGTACCAGGAGGGGGCCTACAAGAAAGCTGGAGGGGGACTTTTCACAAGGGCATGTAGTGATAGGACAAGGGGTAATGGCTTTAAACTGAAAGAAGGTAGATTTAGCTTGGACATAAGGAAGAAATTCTCTACTGGGAGGGTGGTGAAACACTGGAACTGGTTGCCCAGAGAAGCTGTGGATGCACCATCCCTGGTGGCGTTCAAGGCCAGGTTGGATGGTGCTTTGAGCAACCTGGTCTTGTGGAAGGTGTTCCTGCCTATGGCAGGAAGGTTGGAACTGTACGATCTTTAAAGTGTATTCCAACCCAAACCATTCTATGATTCTATTATTTTGTTTAGTGCTGGCTGATTAGCATTACTTGCCAGGTAATTTTCAGCCTCTTAATTTTTCATTACTTTTCACTGACAATGAGGGTTCAAATTTTGTATAGATTTATATTCCCTGCCACTGCCACTACATTAAAGTCAGTATTGTTACACTCCTTCTTCAGAGCATGAATGAGTACTTCAGAATAATTGTTGCATGGATGTTTTCCCAACATCCCTTTAAAAAACCTACTTGCTATGTTACATATTATTTTCAAACAAGCTTAATCCTACAAATTGATAACAAACATCATTACCTGTGTGGTCTGGGAGCACCAGTGTGCCCTGCTTCTACAGTTCTGATGTGGTATCAATGACAATCTGGATGGCCAAGTACAGTATGGAGAAGAAGAATGGGGATATTAGGACAAATTAGACTTGTTCATTCTGAACTGGTTTTCATTAATGCTACAGTTGCACTTCTGTATACCTCGCTAATTAAAAACTAAAGTAAAAGAGACTGAATGTCAACGTAAAGAGGTTGCACATCCTAGAAAATAAACTCAAACTTCTCACTTAATTCTTACTGCTTCAAAGAAAATCTTCTAGAAGATGACACGCTGATCACTAAAACTTTGCAAAAAATTCTTTTCACATATCTGGGATAAGTACCAGAGCTAACAGAAAAAGTAATAACCCTTTGGCAGAAAATTCACCAAGCGGAAGTCATGCTTGACTAACTTGATAAAATTCTATGATGAATTGACTGGCCTGCTAGACAAATACAGAGCAGTGTGTATTGTCTACCTAGACTTCAGTAAGGCCTTTGATACTGTCTCCCATAAGATCCTCAGAGACAAGCTGTTGATATGTGGGCTGGTTGAGCAGACAGTGAGGTGGATGTAAAACTGAATGGCTGGGCCCAAGGGTGGTGATCAGTAGCACGAAGTGTAGCTGGAGGCCAGTAGCTAGCGGTGTACCCAAGGGGTTATACTGGGTCTGATTCTGTTAGACATCTTCCTTAATGATCTGGATGATAGGGCAGAGTGTACCCCCAGCAAGTCTGCAGATGACACAAAACTGGAAGGAGTGGCTGATATGCTAGAGGGTTGTGCTGCCATCCACCTTGACTGGCTGCAGAAATGGGCTGACAGGAGCTTTATGAAGTCCAGCAAGGGGAAATTCAAAGTCCTGCACCTGGGGAGGAACAAGCCCATGCACCAATACATGCTGGGTGCCACACAGCTGGAAAGCAGCTCAGCAGAAAAAGGACCTGGGGGTCCTGGTGGACATCCGGTTGGACATGAGCCAGCTGTGTGCCCTTGCAGTAAAGAAGATTAATGGTATCCTGGGCTGCATTAGGCAAAGGCCAACAAGTAGAGGGAGGTGAGAGGAAGGAAGGAAGAAGAAACACCACTCTACCCCCCAAAAAATAAAGGAACATGCCCAGGCACTTTCCATTTCACTGATGCTCTAGGCACTGAGCAGCCAAGGGATGGTTTGCACAGATCCAGCTTCCTGACAGGGGCGAGTTACTGACTGCCCCTTTGGACAGGGCACTGTGTGAGCCCAGCAGTGAAAAACAATCCCATTTCTGACTATGTCTGTCAGGGATAGTGACTGGACAGCATCTGGCACCCTGAGGAGCATCCTGTAGGCTCCACTTCCTAGGTACAGCATCCTGCTGAGACCCACCTCACAAGCCCCAGCAGAGATGGTGTACTAGGGCTGAAGTGGGTAGCTTTTGGCCATGCTGTGGCTCACATACTGGCATTACTGGGAAGGCCTGGGAAAAAAAGCTGCTACTACCTGAATGAGAGTATGCTGGAATCTCTCAAGCTCCTAGATATCTCTAAAAAGGTAGTTCAAGGTTACCCAGGTCTTGGTTGCAGATCCTGTTGGACCTGTCTGCAATCCTCCCACACAAGGATCCAGGATAAAAAGGTGTCTGATGGCGAAAAGCGAGAGGTGAAGAAAAGGTATGGTTCCTGTTCTCTTCCCCCTAAATCTTGCAGGAGGACATGAGCAGTAAGCATTAATTTGTCTAATTGCAGGTTGGCCTTTTGTCGGCAGTTCCTCACATGGTCATGACAATCATCGTACCCATTGGAGGGCAGCTAGCTGACTTCTTACGGAGCAGGAAGATTTTAACCACTACCACTGTAAGGAAGGTCATGAATTGTGGAGGTACTACCAGACTCTGAAAATATGACATTTCATTTCTGTGCTGCAGTTGATATAAATATCATAGTTTGGTCCATGTTTAATTGTAAGAAGAGATAAATTACCCTAGATTGGATTTGCAGCAGGTTAATCCAAAGCATTTAATGGAGAGCTGGTGTTAGTTGTCCTTATGGTATAAATTCTTACTCATACGAGCATGCTTTTAAAAACGGAGGAGGCAAGAAGCCTTGTTAATAATTAAAAGGGCAACAGGAACTGGCCCAGCAGAGTAGTATGATCAAATAGGCCTCATCCTGCAAACTCATGCGGACAAAGTTAACCCTGTACCGTGGTGCTGGAGAGATCCTTTCCCAGCAGATATGGTCTTGCAATAACTGGCCATGTTCCCATGTGCTACTTCCAGCAGAACCCACTGGCAAGTGTAGGCTGGTAGGGTTGGGTAAGAAAAAAAAGCAAGGAGTGGACAGGCTCATTTTTACTCAGCACAAAATAATTTGTTTCCAGTTCAGTCACTGCAATGAAAAATCAATGACATCTACATGTAATGATGATACTAAATGAGAGAAAAAATTTCAAGCCAGAGAGCCTGAGGAGTTGTTCTCCACTGCCAATTCCTGGCTTACATTATTTATGGATGGCATAGGCTGCCTGAAAGAGAGAAGCCTGCAGTCAAAGATGCCATGCAGCTTGGCTATGAATCTTCACAAAGGATTCTCAAATTCATTGTGTTTTCAGGGTGTATTTTCAGTGTCATTCAAAAAAAAACAAACCAAAAACCAAAAATGATTGTAATGTTGCATACTAGAAAATGTTAATTTGCAGTAATGGCAGAAACTGGAAGATCCCTGTGATGCTCAAGGATGTCCTGTTGTGTTGGTGGAACACCTGTATGTAAAATGCTTTTTTGTTCCAATTACCAAGAACATCTCACATCACTACAATCATGAGAAATTGAAGGATAGAAGTATTTTTTTCCTTTCCTTATCATGTTTATTTGTTTGTGATTTTTTCAGCACTTTACACAGAGTCACTTTCTCATTACTTTGCTGTACTGCTCAGTGAGGTAACTTCACCAATTGCTTGAGTCATTTACACAGCAATGAGGAGAACAAAGTATATTCTCAAACAATAAATATTCAAATATTTCTGCGAATCCACAAAGCTTCACAGTATGTTCAAGAATAACTATAAGATACAAAAGAATTTTGTCTCATTTTAAGTTGCTATTCTGGCTAGGCCTTTTTAGTATCTCCATGACCAATAGTAGTTTAAATGTAATCTATTCCCATGTGTTTCATTTGAAGGTTTTGGGATGGAAGCAACCTTGCTTTTGGTGGTTGGTTATTCTCATACAAAAGGTGTGGCTATTTCCTTTCTGGTGTTAGCAGTAGGCTTCAGTGGCTTTGCAATTTCGGGTAAGAACTAATCTTATTCTTGTTTTTATTATTAGTGACAGAAGTGATGTTATTATCCTCACTGTTGTTACTGTCATCTTTTCTATTATTCTGTTTGCTCTGAATGTGGCTGCTTATGGGATATTCCCTATTTCTTCCCAGATCAGAAATAATTTACTTCAGTATCTATGAAACATGTGGCACATACGACATGAAGCTTTGAAAGAACCTGCTTTTTACTGATTCCAGTTTATATCAGCTTTGTGCTGTTATTTTCTAGTATGCTTTTACAGTGTCAGCCACATTTTCTTCTTACATAAACAGTATCCTTAAAAGGAGAGCGAGAGAGAATTACTCTGGAGTGAATAGTTGCTCAAAGGCTATCAGTAGCAACCCTGCTCCCAGCCTTATCTGACAGTTTCTGCTTTCTAGGTCAGTCTTCTCTCTGTTGTGTCCTGTAACCAGCTCTTCTCCAGAACAGCTGTTTCTAACACTGTCATGGGTCTCACCAGCCTCAGACTGACTTTTGTAGATCCACTAGTACCATCGTTATAAAAAAAACCACTTATGTTATGAAGATGGAAGGCCATGAGCTAGCAGACTGCCAAGAAGATACGTCTATTGAGCAGAACTGACCAGCAAAGTAACTGCTCATCTCCAGTTGTTTCAGGATTGGCTGAATGATGGGAAGTAGTTTTGCTACTCGGTTATGAGGTGCTTGCATAGCTGGTCATTTCTATCAATCAGTTTTTATTGCAGGGTTTTCCTAGTACTCAACTTTTTACTGTATTTAGTCCCATGGACTTGGAATTCATCATCCTTTCTTGTGAACATCCATAGCTCATATGACTAATTTTCATTACCTAAAGCAAGATAATTATCTGAGCTGATTTTTACTATTTGTTTTTATTTCTTAATAAAATATGTACCCAGGAGACATGCTACAGTGATGGTAATTATTTTTCCTACTGGTTTGTATTCTGTTTTTTTATCATGTTGTTAAACTGCTACTTAAAGTACCAGAAAACGTGTATTAAAAACACTACTACCTAAATAAAAAGATACCAGACATTTGACAAACATGAGGCATTCATTCCTTAATTAAAAATGTTTGCCGAGTGCATTGTTTCAGTATGAGAAGATGGGAAGCACAGATACTTTAAATGAGGCCAAAAAAAATTATTTGCCATACAACATGATCCCCACAGGTGGGGAAAAAAGAGGCTTTGACAAAGAGTAAAGAGTTGCAACATATCTTCCATCTTTGTCACCAAAAAAATACTTCCCTTCATTCTCATATGTATGGTAATGGGATTTCCTACCTTTTTCAGGCTTCTTCAGCCAGAACGGCTGTAGAAAGCCCTGTTGGCCTGGTAGCGCAAAGCTGTGCAGTTGACTGTTATCTCTCATTTGTTGTAGGATTCAATGTGAATCACTTGGACATAGCCCCACGTTACGCCAGCATTCTGATGGGGATCTCCAATGGCGTGGGCACGCTATCGGGCATGGTGTGCCCGCTCATTGTTGGTGCAATGACGAAACATAAGGTAACATTTCTCCAGGTTTTCTAGGAAAAGGATTAGGTAACGCAACAAAAGCGAAGATATTTCAAAGCTTCCTGGGAACTCAATTTCATTATTGATCTCTGCAGCTGTTTTCTGTCTTTGTTTGTCTTCAACATTAACTTTTACAATACCATCATGGCCAGATTCTCAGCTATTGTAAATGAATAATCTGTGTAGGGAGACATTGTTTTATACCACCTGAGGCTGAGTCTCTGCAATATCTCCATACTACTGGGTAATGCTTTATAAGACTTGGGAAACTCCTCTACAATGCATCCCTGGTATGGTTCCTAAACAATCACTAATCTACAATCAGATTAATTTAACGCTAGAGAAATCCTTGCATCTACAACTCCATTAATATTTCACACACAAGAGAGAAACATCACTGTGAGAAAAAGAAAAATCCCATGTTTTATTTTATTAGCCACTGTTATGAAAAAAAAAAATCTTCACAATGTCTCTCTCAAATTATTCCATCTGTAACATCAGGAATCAAACAGTGGTTGTGGTCATTGTTCAATATGTGCTAATTCATGGTCTAATTCAATATTTCTTTTTACTGCAAACTTAATGAGACCTGCACCATTCTTTCAGACCCGTGAAGAATGGCAAAATGTCTTTCTGATCGCAGCGCTGGTGCATTACAGTGGAGTGATATTCTACGCTATCTTTGCTTCTGGGGAGAAGCAGGAATGGGCTGACCCTGAAAACCTCAATGAAGAGAAATGTGGCATAATAGATCAGGATGAACTGGCTCAAGAAACAGAGATGAACAATGAAACTTTTGTAAGTCCAAAGAAAATGTACGGTGCTACCAGTCAAAACATTGAAGTACAGAGAAGGGAATGGAGAAAGCAAAAGCAAGTAACTCAAGACATGGAAGAACAGACTTCTTATCATTATGAAAATGGAAATTTTCAAGATTTGTCATAATACTTGAAATTGTAAGGTTTATATAGCAGCTACTCCCATCCCCACTTCTGCCTAGCTGCCCCAAATCATCTGGTATCCGTATTTATTTTCTTATTCAATTGTGTAACGTCTGGTCACGTGGCTAGATACAAGGGGTGGTAGTTCCCTTCTAATAGTTTGGAAGAGGGCTAAGAACAATGGGACTGGGAGAAGTGATACTAAAACCTTGCTCAGCCATGGTATCCTCCTGGAAGGACCTCCTGCACCTGTTAGGAGATAGCCAGCCCTGGCAGGGCTCCTACCTGGTGCAAGCCTACGACTGTAGGAGGAAGGAGCGCCCTCGTCTTCTCACCTGAATAGAGAAAGGACAAGGTCATATCGGATGGTGGATCCACAGTGATATATATAATTACTTAGGGCTCCAGAGGCATGAAATTCTGTCCTGAGTGGACTTGCTTTGCCTTTTTAGGATTCCTGCAGGTTGGCACTTGAGCTGCTTAACCCATGTCAAACCGCAAGCTCATGCTGAAAGAAAAGCAGTTTTACGGCAGTAGAATGTAACTAATTACTAATGGTCACTCAACAACAGGAAGAAGAACGTGTAGCAGACATGGCAGAGTATTGCTTCAATTTAGTTCATTCAAATGGATTGACAGTCTGCTTTATATGCATAGGCCACAGAGTCTGGATAAGGCAATAAAATGGGTACTTGTGAGATTTCTCCCTCTCCAAATATTTTGTGCTGGCATGAAATAATTTTGAATACAAAATCATCATTAGTGATTCAATATTATTAATCTTTATGAAAGGAAATCTTAGTCCTATTGGGATTAGGTTTCTCACCCAATTCATTATTGTGAAGTAATTTAAATATATTTTTCTAGTATCATACTGATAGAGTTCCTGGCCTCAACTCCAACAGTCCTCATTTAGATGAATGAGCTTACTTACACGAGTAAAGTCTTTAGTTCTGGATCTGTAACTTTCAATGCCTCAGTCTTGCTGTTGTTACAAATGAAGTACTGTACCATTTGAGAGTTATCAGAGTATATATGTCTGAAAGTAATTTTCTTTTGCCATTGGTATATGTTTGACAGTATGAAGCGGCTTTAGCCTTTTTCTACCATTTTTAGAACCAACCAGTGGAGCATGCTGTATCATGTCAAGCAGTTAGCTGCAACTCAGACACTCATTGTGGCTTTAATACTCTTTTCAGAATGAAGAATTTCAATAAACTGTGATTTAATTTGTCTTTCATTATGATTACTGCCTCATTAAACTCAAGTGAAAGGTACCTTGTCCAGCCTATGATGTGCTTTGTGATGTTTCAGTATTATTCTTATGTACCATATATAGCCACTGTGGTGCACGTGGGATTTGAACATTTCTAACATGCATTTTGCTATTTTCTTGAAGTGCAATTGAATACAATGAGTGGAATTACACTTGTACATTCATTTAAATCCACGGATCATTTATATTTCCTACAAATGTAATTAAACAGGGAGAGCAGGAAGTTAGCTGATTGTTATTTCATGTCTGTGGTTCCTTTTCTGTCCAGCAAAATCCAATCTACAACTATATACAGATAACAAGTAAAGCAAGGTGAATGGATGCCTAATTTGACTACAGTGAGGATTTTTCAATTAGTATCATCAGATAATTTAATCATATGAGTATTGTTACAGTACAGCTCAATTCTACCTTGACACAACGCAGTTTATTAGTGAGGCACTCAAAAAAAATCATCACTTTATCCTGTTACATCAGAAAATACTTTTGTCAAAATTTTAAACTTTAGTTCAGACTAGAGTTGCTTATTTCACTACTGGCATTTAGAACAGGTATAAGAAATTATCTTCTTTCTTGCAGGTTATAGTCAACATTTGAGGATTTAGGTCGCAGGAGCTGGAGTCAAATGTTCTCACCAGTCTACCAAAAAAGCTGGAGCAGCTGCTGTCAAACTATTTTACAATGTCCACTACAACTTAGAAAAGAGAGAGGGCCACTTCTTTGCATACGCACAAATCAAACAGCTTCTTCCTCCCTCTCCAATCATGTAGCATGCATGTAGTTGCCACAGGAACTCTAAATAGGGAAAATGATATTATGAAAGGATCTAATATAAGAATCTGTGTAAGTATGATCTGGCAGAGAGGAAAGAGAAGACCAGACAATGGACTACTCTAGCAACAGTAGTGTTTTCTGAGAAGAAGCATCATTTTTCCAATAATGAGAAAGGCTATCTTTCCTGTCCCTCTAAAAGGAACACAAAGAGAGTGAATATTCTTGTTATGACAAAGAACTACAAACACCCCGAAAGTTTGGGAAATGGCCAACCGGCACATGAGAGCTCAGTTGCCTCCCTGGTAAGCGTAGCTGCTATTTCCTACCAAAGCTGTCACAAGTGACACTTGATACGGTGAGGAGTCCAGTTTAGCAGGATCATTTCGTATGCACAGACTGCACTGATTTAGTTCAGTGGAAGTTTGCCTTCAATAGACATTTGATCATGATTTAATGCTCTAAAAGAAATGGTTTAAAAACATTTGGACAAGCTTTTGCATTTAAATAAGCACTTTCTTTCTTTTCTAAGTTTAACTCCTTCTAGAGGCACAATATCATCTCTGACCAGTTGCAGTTATGTTCGGACCACAATGCTTTTCCAGGCAATCACATTCAGATGTTTGGGCTGCCTTTCTCCCTTTTCATCTGTTTAAATTGTTCAGGTGCATTGCATGAAGTGTAAACGCCACTGGCTGGAAGTTAGTTTTCTTTCCTAGAAAACTTTGTTACTTAATCAACTCTTCAATCTAGACAGTGGCTTCCACAATACTGCATGACCAAGAATACAGCCAACTTAATGGGATCAAACAGGCTTTGCAACTCCAGTTTTGCTGGATGTCTCTATCTGCAACCTGCTCCAACAGCCTTTTCTTGTAGGATCTGAGAAAGCACAATCACCGAGGGTGTTCTGCTAAAACTGTCTTCTTAAATATGTTAGAATGTGGAACATTTAAACAATCAGGGAAAACAGCTGGTGTATCCCAACCTGACTCCAAAAAAGTCACAGCTCTAATGCTAGTGGATGCAAATAACTCAGAGGGTATTTTCTAAGGAGAAATATTAGCTTGATTAAACTTGATTTATTGCATTACTTGCATGTTTTTCTGTCCCCATGTCCAAAATAACTTGTTCATACACTCAGAGTTTGATTTTAAAACAGCTTTCTGACTGCAGAAGGAAGCAAAACTTGATTTCTATTGGAAAAGATATCTTAAGCAACCTAAAGTAAGAGTCAGCTCTCCATAATGTGAAATGGTAGAATAGATAGGCCACAGAATATTAATTGAAGTCTAAGGAGAGAAAAAGCAGGACAGTAAGTCCTAGGTATATGTTGTTCAGTGTTAGAGGTGTTATCCACTGATCTTTCTTAACAAAGAAAGCTGCAGTTTTTATTTCCGTGATACCTGATGTTTTCTAGGCACTACTAGCAGCAGTTAATGGTAATTAAAACTCCTCTTACATTTATGTAAGAGTTAAACAAAATGTTCCTTGTAGTGAGAAAGGAAAAATTAATGACAGAAACAATGAAAATTCACCTGAGTAGAAACTTATCCAGGGAAATAATCACTTAGTCCAGAATAACATACAGACTTTTGGGTAAAAAAGTATAACAAGGGCAACCAGATGTTAACAAAGTGCCAGGAGGTGTCTCATGTGTGTAACATAATTAATTTGAAAGTAGCAAGGCAAAAATTAATTCAAGGTCATGCAGAATGTGTCATGGCTTCACACGAATGTTTCCAATTGACTCTTGTTGTCAGATAGTTACAGGGCTCTTTAAGTTTAGTCATTATTTTAAGGAAAATTTTGTAAAAAACAGATTTCTTATCTTACTTTTCTTACCATTTTCCATTAAAGATCTTAATTTGAGAGTGCTATTTAAATATTCGTATTTTAAGAGAGAGAAGTATTTCTTGTGGTTAAAAGAACAGAAAGGGGAAAAGAGAAAAAGAGAAAGCAAGTTGCAGCTAAGAGCCAAGACAGACAGCTTCCCAGTCCTCAAAAGAGAACTTAGAGTTCTCCAGATTTTTCAGCTAAAAATCTGCAGGATAGGACAGGATCTGATATTCTGCATCACACCAAGGTTCAGGGAGTTCACTCAGATCTCATTTCAAAGCTTAACTCTCATGAAATCAGGAATAATTAAATAAAGAGATTAAAAACTCCTCATTCTTCTGTCATCCAAATGATTATGTTGGATTAGATAACACTACTAGTAAGTTGACACTACTAACACTGCTGCAGCTCTATACGTACATACAGAAGACAGTCTGGCAGGCTTCTTGGTAAAAATGCGTTTAATTACTCACATACCGATATCAGTTATTTCTTAACTTCCACTTGATAACAATGTTTAGCTGTGACAGGAAAAATTGTCCCTTTTTTATCTCAACATTTTTTTTTTGTTTTAGTGTTTATACTGCTTATCATTTTTACAGCTCTTCTATATGCAAAATTACATAAGTGAAGAAAGAAATTTATGTAAGAAATGTAGTAAGATTGTACTTCTTTGTTCTGACCTATCTTTAAAACTAACATAAGAAAAGCCAACAAATTTTTCCCCAAGAACATTTGTATACTTTAAGTCTCCATCACAATAAAAGCTTGACTCATTCAGCTTGTTTCTCCTCCTCTTAATTAACGTATTGGATATCTGCAGCAGCCAACAGACTACATTTGTTTATGTAAAACCACATTCATCTGTTCAATAAAGTCAGTGCTTAGACTCTCGTGCAAACTTTTGGTGTCTACTTTGCTCCTTGTTTTAGGTTTAGTTCTACCTGCATGACAAATTCAAAGTTCCTTCGAGCATGTCGTGGCTGTTTTGTTAAATATGTGTTAGGAAAACACTGGAACTCATGAAAAATAAATCTCTGATAGCTCAGAGCTGTGGTTGCCCAGGGGTGTCTCACAAATCTTTGGAGCACCAACCTTAGGAAGAAAACCTCCTTTGTAAACCAGAAAATACCTAAGGTACCAAATAAAAATAGTCCTGCTCTCACAAGCTGCCAGTCATCACCAGAAGCACTATGCCAGGTGCTTCCTCTCTGCCAGGCACAGCTGTAACAAACAGCAAGGGAAGAAACTCAGAGAAACTGGCTGATGCCACGATTAAGTTAAGGGGAATGGGACCTTCTCTTGTTCTGGGGACTTTGATCCCATCTGCTTGTTCCCTGCCCCCTCCCCATGTACGTAATGAGAAGAAGGACGACTGTATGTCCTGAGAGACCCAATGTATGTCCTGACATCGATAATTTCTCTAGTTTGTGCTTGTAGAAATCTGCAGGGGGATGGAAGTGGCTTATGGGTCCCTGCTAATTCATGGTGGGAAAAGGAAAATCACAGTACTAAACTGTAACCTGAATTTTGAAGTGAAAGACATTAACATTCAGGACAAAAAAAAGTGAAGGACAATCAACCTGAATGGGTGTAATGTTACTGCTGTGGAATAAGGCTTCTGCATAGAGCAGGCAGAGGCAGCCTGGAGTAACCCCAGCAGGCAGGTTTTTTGTCAGCAAGGGAATGCAATATCCTCTGCCCTGCACTGTCCACCGCCCGTTTCCCACTGCTCTGCGCCGGCTGCAGGTTTACCCGTTACAGCGCTTTGGGCAGAGTACAGCAAAGAGCTACACTTGCACTGAACCCTTACCTTCACTCTGTGTTCTCTTGTTTCCACATGTGGCTTCTCCTGACCCTTGTTAACTCATGGAATGGTACACGAGACCCCAGGGCAACACAGAGTCAATGATAGCAAGGGTTTGTTTTTTAGCAAATTCCCTATTTATTTATTTATGTTTTTTGCCAGAAAGAGGAACATTTTGGGCTGCAGTTCCTGCTGGCAGCAGCAGCCGGGCTGCGGCTGGCAGCAGAGGTGTTACCCTGGCTGGCCGAGGGTCAAGGCCGCTGCTCTGCACCCTCTGCCCTGCCAGAGCACAAAGCGGAATGTCTCGCTTGGGCAGAGCCGGGGGCAAAGTTGCTGGCAAAGCTGGAAGGGAAATTTCATTCAGGATCCCTGTCCTCTACCCTTGTTGGCTGTGGCAGTTGCAGGAACCGTCAGAGCATAAGAAGCAGCCAGTGTTTCTAAGTTGTTTTCTGCATCCCTCATCCACATTTTTACTATTTCCAAGCAGCCACGTCTATCCCAGTCCCACTAAAAGCTGTGAGCAGCTTAAAACGCCCCTTGCTGACTGTCACCCTCTACTGTTACGTTTGGTTATGACAAGGAGCAGCCCACAGCTAATCCTTTCTGTCTGCTAAACTGCACCCAGAGCCGAGCACCCATTCTCCCCATTGCTCCCAGTCCATCCCTCTTGAGCTGTACCTAAGCCCACTGACCTGCTAGGTCTCTCATGCCATGGCTCAGGCAGGAGTATTATCTAGCAGTTTGCTAACAGGTTGTTCTCTGGCTTGTCTCAATGGCTGGGACTGGTTTCAGAGGACACAGGCACATGTTTGTTTGGCAAAAGAACCACAGGATGTCTCCTTGAGCCATCAAATTACTGTAGCAGCTGAAGGTCAGCTAACCCTCCTACCCAACACACCACATATGCAGATTTCCTCATCAGGAATGGCTGGTACAAATCCTTCTAGGGACCATAGCATTTCCTTCAGAAATATTTTCGTTAGTGCTTCCCCCAAGAAACTATGAAATAGCTAAGGATGAGCAACTCAAATCTGCCAAACTTGTGCACAGTTTGAGTCTCCACACCTGCTGCGCTCCCCATAGTGTGAGTAGGCTTAACAGTTTCATTTCTTTAGTGATGCTACTTTTTCTTTGGGGAGCTACATTTCTGTAGCTAGTGTCTTAGTGAAAGGTGCCCAGGTTAATTTGGTTACTCCACAACACATCACTTCTTACGGCACCACAGAATGGTTGAGGTTGGAAGGGATCTCTGGAGATCATCTAGTCCAGTCCTCTGCAAGTCCTCAGCTAGATGCAGTTGCCTAGGGCTGCATCCAGCTAGGTTTTGAATATCGCCACATGCGGAGACGCCACAACCCCTCTGGGCAACCTAGTCCAGTGTTTGACCACTCTCACAGTGGAAAATGTTTTTTTATATGTTTAAATGCTTTTTCCTGTATTTCAATTAATGCCTGCTGCCTACTGCTTCTTGGTCTCTGGAGGGCTTAAGGGGGATCTTATCAATGTTGTAGGAAGAACTGATATGGGGGAAGTAAAGAAAATGGAGCCTGACTCTTCTCATTGATATCCAGTGAGATGAGAGCACTGCAATTGCCAATTCCTTTTACTTTCCACCCCATGCTGCATTAAGGAGCAGCTAATTTTTAAAAGCAGGAAGTGTGCAAGTATCCACCATCAAAAAATGGAGGTGCCTTGAATTTTTAATTAATTTCTAAAACTCTGCACTAGGAAGTAGATTGCTAAAATACTATTAAATTGTGAGATTAAGTGGAGGGATCAAGGACAGGTAGAGCAACACAGTGCTTTTTCACACCTCAGTTATCGCCTTGAAACAATCCAAGGTCAGGTGTAAAGGCAGCCAAGTTCTCATCTCATTTTAGCACCTGCTGGCTGACATTCCTATTACAGAAATCATCATGTCTCTGCCCACTTTTACTGGTCATCTCAAAAAAGAGAAGGACTGTATCCAGGCCATTATAGATCAAGCTTTTCCACATGAAGCAGTGAGGAGCAGTATATTTACACAACAGAGATTTATTACATTCAAGAAGCCTAAAGTATCTGGTTAGTTACAGTTAAATTCCTGGAATAAATTGACAATATTCCAAACAAGACTTTATCAGCTTCTTTGCAATATAGTCCATTTTACTGGCATGCCGTTCAAAGGTTTCTGTTGCAACTCATCGTTAGGAGAGTTACGTAAAACTTCATGTAGGAATGAGTGACAAAGGTTTTATTTATTTCATATTATTATCTGTTGACTTTTAAAGACCTAAGTAACAAGACAGGTTAAGCAACAAGTCAATGATTAAACTGATAAAATGAGTATCAACTATGCTAGTTTTAAAAGCGATTTAGAAAGCATGAAGTACCAAAATATAGTTTGCTGAGTTGTAAGTACATTGAAGTACTAAGATTCTTCTGTTCTACTGCTTGTTTACAGTCTCTGATATTTGTTAATTATCCTTTTTCTCAGGCAATTTATTTTTGTATGATCTTAAATGTCAGAAGAGAGATGTGTGTTTGGTAAATTTCATTTTTAGGTCAACTTTACAAGACAATTGGGTTATGCTTTGTTAAATTTTCCTAAAAGACTTTAGAAATGATGCTTCTTCAAAGCAGACATTTTTGAATTAGAGGGTATCGTGCTATAGCAGTGACATCAAGGTCTTGCATAGTTCAAGGTTACAGTTCATCACCTACTTGAATAGCAGTTCCGTCACTGGGAAAATAGCAGTTCCCTCACTTTTTCTAATTTTTGGTTATATTTCTTGGACTAAATTGAAAGTGGTAAGAGCTAGGTATACCCTTCCTTGGCCCTCTCTGGAATGAATTGAATGTGGACAAAAAAGAATGCAGTTCCATGGTTAATGTACATATCCAGGACAAAAATATTTTCTGTTTTTAAAAACTGATATTGCTACATACCTATTTTTTTTTCCCTCCATCAATCTTTTATTTGGCAGGATGTATGTTTATTGGCTGCACATTAATGAGACACAATCTGAAATACAGAATCATCTGCTATTATCTGGGTAATTTCCATGCATGCAGAAAGGAATCCCTTTTGTTGTGTTTACAAGAAGATTACTTTCTGGCAGCATGCATTACATGTTGGAAGTCATCAGTTTAATGATGTTAGAACAGCACCAGTTGTACCTGCTAATCACACTATTACTCCAGTATTTGGTACCTTTGATGCTCACGTCAACTTCTACTGCTGTGTTTATCATCATCAGATATTAAAGGGGAAAGACTGATGGAAAAAGAATAGGAAATTATTTTTGCTCCTCAGCTGTCAGTGACATTAATTTCTTTGTTAATCATGTGTAGAGATTCTATTTCCTATTTCCCTTGAGTAGAAGTAGCATCACTTACACACAGGCACACGTATATGCTTCAGCCAAAAAAAATTTAATGTGTAAGTTTGCTGCAGCTAAGGCTCAGCTGTAGTCGACACAATAACCAGAACAGCAGCTCCCTAGTTATCAGTCATTTGTGCTGTGTTTTAATTTTTCACTCAAATGTAAGAAATCAGAAACTTGAACTTCATTTTCCACACTACATTGTGGCTGGTTCGTGTGGCCTGGGGATGTTTTTGTTATGTAGTTCTGTACGTCAAAGAGATTAGTGGGAGGGCTCTTGATTCCTGCTGGGGCCCATTTCTCCGCTAGTTTCTGTCAAATCAAAGATATAACACCAGGGCCAGCTGCTTGGTCCAGCCTTTGCTCTGAAGAACTTTCTAGCCAGTATTTCTGTAACCGTAACACCTTCCTTTTCCCATTTTCCATAGTGGTAATCAGTTTCTATGTCCAAGAAATGCAAATATGGCTAATATGGGCTAGTGAAACACAGGGACCAGGCCCACAGGCTCTTGAAGACTTATTCCACCATGGGTTAGCAGCTGAGAAAGGGCTGTCTCCTGTATAAACATAGCTCTTCCTCAGGGTGGACAACTCCATTTCTGAGAGGAAATGGCAGTTTTGGGGGAAGCCTTGTAAATTCAGAGATTTATAGCCACAGTCCCCCAATAGCTTGATGCTATTTTAAGGAAATCTTGAGGGAAAGGATAGAAACCTCGAGGGAAAGGATAGAAACCTCTAATTTGACTCTATATTTATGACGAGCCTGTGCAGAGGGAGGAACAACAGTTTATGCTGCTGAGTAGATGCACCGCCACATTTTGAACTGATTTTTGCCCGTTTTCACATAAGTTGTCTCACCACACACACCTATTTAGGGAAGTAGTTAAAGTCTAAAATTAATGAATTTGCAAGACTCCCTTCCTTGTGCAGATTTGATAGGAGGTGCCACTAAAGACAAGAAACAGAACTAGACAAATTTCCCATGCACGTGATCTACTCTGCTGTTATTCTCTAGATAACCTGGTTTTGTTATACCTTTTCTGTTGTGGGAGGAGATGGGAACATGAAAAGTATCTGCCAAGTGAGATCTGAGATAACTCAGGGATCTTCCAATGCAAACAATTCATATTTTGGGATGTGATCCAATTTTGTACAAAGAGGGTAGTCAGATTAGGTTTTTGTAAACGAAGCTCTTCTTCAGAGTGAGCCCAAGTTAATACTTCCATGAGATGAGTAACATCTGCATTTCCTGATTTGTGTTAATTTAATAGACTTCATATTGCAGTTAATTTCTTTCTTCCAAAAAGGGAAGTACATTTTTTTCAGAATACAAGGATGTAAACTGAAGTTTAGGAAAGAAAGGAAAATAAACTAAATCCTTTCATTGTCCCAAAAGCTATTGTTTAACATCCTCATAACTTCCCCTTCAACCACCCCACTTTTCTTTGGCCTTCAGATCTCTTTCTCTCCTCAGTACCAATTCTTTTCTAGGTGGAAACCCAGAGGATGACCTGACTGACCTGGGCTCTAGCACATGAAAAAAGAATCCTCTGCGCTGTTCTCTATGGTCTCCCTCACTCTCTTCCATTTCACTCCTGTGTTTCTTAGCCCCCACTACATGGCCACTGCCTGCTCATTTGCTTGTTACTGCTAATTATGGCAGTAAATACCTCGTGCTTTTTTGCACTTCCATGGCTAAGGAGACAATTGTCCTAGCAGAGCCATGGCCATTTCAGAGCCCTTTACTGTAATATGCCTCAGAGTTGTGCACCAGTTGTCCCTTCACCATCTTCCACAATGAGGTGGGAAGGGCTCTGGCAACACAGTCATGGCTGACTGTTGGAATTAAGGTGGAGGCAGTCGAATACGATATACTTTCTCACTTTTCTGAGTTTGGCATTATCTCAGCTATGTCCAGCCCCTTTCATTTTTCCCTTAGCTGGATGGAGTCTTAAGTACTCTTCAGCTGAACTTGTGACACTGACTTTTTAATATCTCAGTCTTTCCAGTACAAGTTAGACATCTAGTCCTGCTACTGCTCCTCTTGCCTGCTACAAGTGACCATAACCATATTCACTGTTTGTTCAAATTCTGGTAGGGAACGAGGAAGATCCAACAAAAGCTTTGAGAGCTGCTCTATATGGGGGTCCTGAGGACACTAATATGCTTTAACAGCCCTGATCAGCCTCACCTGGGGCCTCCCACACACCCTGCCCATGGGCTCAGGATGCTATTTAAGCTCAAGCCTGGGCTTCTAGTTCTGGTTTGTGGTGAGATGTTCTTGGTACTGCCTCTTCCTGTCCTGGCTCATAGGTGGATTTTTTTCTAGGTTGACTGTAGATGTAAACTGTAGCCTGCATCATCTCTAGTCCTGCTTTTACTCTGCCTCCTGGGTAGACATCAGGCAGAAGCTGCAGGTAGTGTGTCTCCAGTCCTGCATCTGGCCCTATCTCTTCCTGCTGCACTTAGCTGATCCCTGTTGCTTTCAGCACCCTGGCCCCAGTCAGGCACTGTGGGACTATGCCCTGTTAGTGGGGCTATCTTCAACTCCTGGCTTATTGTCATCATGGAACAACCCTTCTCTTGTTCCTGCCTGATGACCAAGTGTCTTCCTTGCAGAAGGAGGAATGCAGCATCTTCCAAAGAGTGTCCTGCATGATTCCTTATAGCCAAGTCTGATATTCCTCCTCCTGGATGCATAGGTAGGTCTAATGAGCTTTCCATTAGCTGCTGAGTGTGTGATGTCCCCCTGTTCACTGGGTGGTCATGGACCTCTTGGGGCAGGATGGGGTAGTTCCCTTGGGCTTTGCTCTGGGGTCTGACATCTGTTCTGCAGCCCTCCCTCTCTCTCTATAAGCAATGAAAGCATTCATATGCCTGCAGTGCTTCAGAGCATGGTAGAGCCTCCTCTAGAACAATAAAGTATAGAACTGAGGGTTTAAAGGCTAACAGTGACTTTGGCTCGTCAAGTAGCGTCAGCGGAGGCTCCTCCTGCACCTCCAACGGCTTACACTGTTCATTCATACGATGTATAGACCAACCTGAAAGAAATGTCTTCTTGTTAGCTACTGAACTAGTCCTTTTAAACATCTTTCTTTTTCCTTGACACTAGACACAGTGTGAGAAACAAGCAGAGGTTTAAAAGTTTGTAGAATGAATTAATTTTGTGTGAATATTTTAGCAATTCAAAAGCCCATCTAAAAATATCCCAGAATTAATAATAATTCACTCATCACCTTTGACATTTAGTTTAAAAGAACCCCTTACTAATGAAAGGATAGTGCATTCACTTACTGGAATAGACCAACATTTCATAACATTTTTAACTCTCCAAATATTTACATAAATGAAGGCTAACCCTTATTGAACTCAATCACTATCATACTGTATAACATCAAGATGTCAAGAGCAAAAAATTGAAAGAATAAAGTATACATTTACTCTGAGGCCTCTAGAACTGCTTATTATCTAATACTGTACTAACATATTTAACTTAAAGCTGCGATTCCTCTAGGAACTTAGAAACTTGTAACTCTGTGGGGGTGGGGAACAAGCATGTAATATTAATGCCTTAATTAAAATTTAAAATAATGAGAGAGAACCTAATGTGAAATAACCAGAACTTATTTACTGAACAATGCATTCTGAATTTTAGTTGAAGTCAGCTAGAGGGAGGTAGACTAATTTCCCCATACTGAAGTTTAGTATCTGATTTTGTAGCTGATTCCACATATGCTCAGCTCTCCTTTTGCACTCAGGCAGCTGTAAGATGGTACCTTGTTAATAACGTATATGCTCTGGCTAGAGCATTTTGGCTAACTATTAACTGCCTGCCCTCAGGGGGGGAATTTCCCCGCTTAGGACAGATTGTTCCATGGTCATTTTACCCTTCATGACACTCCATTTTAAATATGTGAGTGACAAAGACAGAATATTGGATTTCATCAAGGCACAACATAGGAATATTGGATTTCATCAAGGCACAACATAGGATTGTTGAACAAATTTTGCCCTGTTCAGAAACTGCATGATCAGAGAGCAACTTATAATGAAGAGGTTCTGATTAATGACTTATTCAATAAGTGAAACTAATATTAAAAGCAGAGTTATTCCTATGCTTTTGAAATGAAGGAGAAAAAAAGATGAACAGCTACTAGAGTTAACTCACTGAAACTTTGCACCTCATTCCTTTCCCACTTTTTTAGCCTGTACTGAAGCAGCATTATCTATTAAGATTACTTTATTATGAAAACATTTATCATAAGCTGGTGGTAATATTTGCCATCTGTCAAGAAATTAAAAGCTTCATTTGTTGTCTAGAGTGGTGAATAGTGATATTTCTGGTGGTGCCTAAGTAAGAGATGGCAGGTCTGAGGAGACAGACCATGACCCAAAGTGGTGCAGGTGATGCATGTCCTCTGTGTAGCAGTAATAAATAAGAGGTGCTGCAGGGATGAAAGAAAAGCTGCAGGTGACACTGCTGTTTAGTGGCAAGTGTTTATAATCAAGTTGGAAATACTTTCTGAGCTGTAACCAATGGTTTGTGCTGAGGCAGAGTTTGGTTCAGATGAGCTTGGTCTATCAGATGAACACAGACCCAAGACCTCTCAGCAGCTGTGACTGGCTGTCATCTGTACAATGCTGCTGGAGCTGCAAGCAACTGGCTGAGTAGGCAGAAAGCCATACAGAGGCTGACAAGATTTTCTATGCAAAAAGGAGAAGTTACTGGTCATTTGTGGATGTATTATTTTCATATTTTTTTAATGTTTGGTGATGCATTCATAGGGAAGAGAAGGAAATGCTGGAGGTGAATGTCCAACCTACCTTTTCCTGCTTTCCTCCTACCTCCCTCTGTGCTAGATTTTCCCATCCACACTTTTGAAGACAAACTACTCTGTTGCCAGGATTTGTCTTGCCTTTCCACGGCTGAGGCCATGGAGCTAACTTGTCAGTGCAAGTGGAAAAAAGGCAGTGTAGCAGGAGGAAGAGCAAATGGGAGCTATGACAAAATTTTGAATTCTTTCATGGAGTGTGGATTTTATGAAGCAGTGTTTTCTAGACAGACAGATTTCTAGCCCTGAATGTTGTATATATCCTTATTTTTGTAGCTGAACATATATTTGCACTGATAATGGCATGGATGTATTTGTGCTATTTGTGATTACAGAAGTAAAATTAGTATTGTCTATAGAAGTTTTAGGATGTCAATTTTTGGAAATTTAAAAAATTACAGCATGCAATGCTATCTTAAAATAAGGCATTCTATTTATAAGCAACTGGATTTGAATATTTTCCCTTCCTCTTCTCTCCCTTGATGCTATGTAGGTAGTGTAACACCACAGAAGATATATTTCATTTGCTCTAATTCTTTTTTGTTCAAGTTTCATTTGCACATCAGCCACAATAAAATATGAACACCTGGCTCAAACTAGTAATGCCACATGTTGTTGCTACAGGCAACGTCTCCTCTTTTGATCATGTGGATTCTTTCTTTGCTTTTTCCAATAATGTCTTGAAAGTATTGATTAGTGGACAAAGCACCACTTTGCCGCTTTCCTCTATTATTGTAAGGAAAGGAAAAATGTTTTAATGTAACAAATTTGTGAGTGAATAGGAGTCTTAAATTTGGTTTCCTCTGTGGTGAGCTCTTTGCTGTCTGACAAACAGCATCCACAGAGGAAAATGCTTTTTGAGGGAGAACCTTAACTGAAGGTTCGTCTCTAGGGACTTCTAAATAGCAATTGCTCTGTGCTACGAACCATCTAGGACCAATGCTGCAGGAGGCTGAAAGCTGAAAAAGAGATTTGATGTCTTCAGAACTAGCTGAGAGAAGGAAAGCTCCATGAGACATAATAGAACATGTGTTCGACTTCTTGGCTCAGCCTCCGCTTCTTCACCTGGTAAGGCACAAATCCCATCACTGGCCTTAGGATGACCAAAGAGGGGGCTTTTTTCGCATGTGTTTCCTAGGCACCACTGGAGTGGACAATTACTGGAAAGTGTCAGATGGGATGTTGGCATGTTTGGACTTGTGGACACCACCTCTCTTCTGTAGATAGGGTTGTTTTGGAAGAATTGTCTTATTTGAAAGTATTTTCACAATTTTGCTAAACATGAATTTGTAAAACAAATCTCATCGTTTACAGTAGTGATGGCTGCCAGAGTCAGAAATGAGGACTGAGAGAACCTTAGCTTTAAATGTACTTATCACATGGCCAGTGTCTGCTGGAAAGAACTGTAGGCATAAATCCCTGAAAACAGTACCCCCTTGGGAGTGATAGTGTCCCGTGACAGCATTATGGCATCATTCTCCCATTGATCTCTTCAGAAACCTGTCATACCATGTGTGTTTGGCTGACTACCAGATGGATTTGAAAGGGACAGAACACATGAGAAATACCCTTTATTAATTACATTTTAAACAAAATGAAATAAGCTTGAGGATTAGTATACCTTTGAAAATTATTTTTTTCTTGTAAACTGGGGAAAAGCGAGGGAACTTTACTTATGGTAATTTCAGGGCCAGTAGTGTCACCTTTCTCCTAGAGCACTGTGTTTGCTGCCCAGTACCTCTCTTTTCTGGAGCAGGAGGTACAGCTTTTGTCTCTGTGTATTCACTCCTGGTCAGACAGTGCAAATATGTAGAGAAGGACGGAGAGCATATACCATGTGGCAGACATGAACTCGCTTACTATGCGTAATGCTGCCAACTGTCCTCTCTGGCTGAAATTTGTATCAACACCACTGCCAGATCAACTCCTCCCCACCAGATATCTTTAGCAATGTAAAATAGGGAATTATTACCCTTGCTGTGTAGGTGAGATGTTGAAATACAACAGCCTGGATTTGTTCCACTTTAAATTCCTCTACTGGATAAGTGGGGATGTAGTTTAAGGTCCCCTTTCTGTCAGTGGCAAGAGATCAGCACTTTCATATGCAGCGCAGCCCACCCAGAATGTGATTCACCATCTACAGGTACATATTTCTTCTCTTATGCACAAAAGGTGCATGAGTCTACTGAGTTTAAATTTAAGGGCCTTAACTTCATGCCCCAAGCTTTATGGGATAAGCCCAAATCAAAATGATGCAGTTTGGTAGAGTGTGGCAGATCCAGGAACCAAACTTTAATGTCCTCAAATCCCTGTGCTGCTGTAACTTATAGCCTGTTCTGCTTCTTCAGTACTCAGCGTAATGCTAAAAAGTGTAAAGAATAACAGAATTACTTAGAAGTCAAGTATATGTCTTGGTATGACATCTAGGTTCCTTGGGTGGTAAAAATTAAGAGCCTGAGTGTATCATAAAAACATACATGTGAAAGAAAAGTGTTCTAAACAGCAACAAGGCAGTACCACCCCACTTTTGAGCCAACTTCCCCCTGCACCCAGACAGAGTATTAATAAGCATCTCAAGTCTCTGTGCTGATGGACAAGCTGGGGTTCACAACATATTAATACAGCCTGTGTTTGGAGAGTTTCGCAAAGAAAGAATTGTTAATGAGTAATCCTTGTCCATTAGGGCACTGAGCCAATGAGCCCAAGCTTTGATTCATTGTGTTATCACTACAGGCTTCTGCTAAACCTAAAAAAAAAAAACAAACCAACCCAAAAAACACAAACCAAAAATGTTCCTGTGTGGGAATCGTTAGGATACTGAACTGAGTGCAATACTGTCTTACATCCCGCCATCCACAGTCTTCCAGAAAAGAACAGTAAGTAATAATTCCTTAAACTGATAGCTCTTGCTGTTGTGTGGTATAAACGCAATTTTCTCACCTGAATTATTTAGTGGATGTTAATGGATTTTTGACCAGAAAAAAAAGGGGTTTTTTTAAGCTAGTAGTTTATTGAAGAATAATATAAGGAGAAGTAATTTCATCTATAAAACTGGTGCAACAGCAGGAATTCCCCTTGGGAAAGAATGTTAAGGCCATGAAAAATTATGACAGTGTTGGAATTTGTCTTTAGCAAGTTGGCTTCTGTGTCACTGTAAAATAAAGCATAACTTTGATACTGAGTCTTTCCTGCAATAACACTGTCTAGTTAATTATGTGATTCAGCTTTAAAATTGTACTGGTTGGTTAATTTTTTTATCCTTTTAGGAACAGAAAATGTTGTAAATGTGATAAATGAGAGAACAGAGGACAATCCACAATGGAGAAGTTACATTTATTTTATGTAATTTCTTGGTTTTTGTGTACAGATTCCAGCTGCATCTTCTGAAGTTCAGGACTTTAGGACTTATTTCACATAACTAGCACAAGCAAAAGTGGGTTTCACATTTCAAGTGATTACTATTTGAATCCACTGCAAGTTTTTAAGATAACAGCTTATTCTGAGTGTTCCTGCTAGCTAGGAATCTTCAGAAAACTATAATTATGGTGGGACGCATTTGACTTTTGTTATTTTTGTTGCTATTGCTTGCGTTACAGAGAACCCAGAGATCCCAAACTAGATTGGGAGTCCAAAAACAGGTTAAGAAAGAAGGCTTCGCAGTTTTATCAGGCAAGACAGGAAAAAGTTGCTGGAGAAAGAAGTCGCAGAGAAATGGTGTTCAGCAGGTCATCCCAGGGACAGTCAGAAGCTGGCCCCACTCTCTGAATTTACTTGCCTACCTACAGAAATGCCATTGAGACTTCTAGTAGAATTTTCAGTTCTACCTATGACTGACTTCAAGATATATAGTTTCCCCTTCAGAATGAGCTGTAAGAATATCCTGTATTTTTTCTGTCCTGTGTGTCTCTGCTCCTCTGATTTTAAACGTCATATTAAAAAAAATCTAACCAGTAAATTTCAGACACACAGAGTAAGACCAATTCTCCCTCTGGTTCCCAGACTTGCCTATATTGTTGCTTGTATTTTGCATCAGTTGCTGTGTAGCTGCCAGTGGTGCCATGCATACCAAAATGATCTGGCAGCAAAAGGCTAGAAAGTAGGAGCACAAATCTTCCTAATGTTTTCATGTCTCTTTGATACACTGTAAAACAAGAAAACAAATAAAAAAGTGCCTCTCCAATGAGTGAGGCACTACATTAAATATTCTACAAAAAGCCTACAAGGACAGATCAAAAGCCTGTGAACTAGGCAGAAACCTTCCCACTGCAGTTAACAGTGTTCGGATTGGGCCATAGATTAATGATGTTACTGAAATTTCTCTTTGAGCAATTGGTAGCCGGAAATAAATGTGTAAAGAATAGAACAATATTATAGGACAGGAGGAGGCAAATGCACCTCACTAATGTTTGTGGAAAATTTTGCCAGTGCTTTGATATATTTTCCTTTACTAAATAATTGAAATGGATTCAATTATTCTTCTGAAGGTAAAATGCAATTAGACGATCATGGAAATTTCCTGATGATCAAATGTATTTTTACTTTACCTGAAAGCATGAGGCTATGTTGCTTTTGTCTTTCAGTAAGCCCAGATGATTTTAACTTTAATTATTTCATTAAGAGGCTTGGTTTTGCATACACAGAAGCTAGGGGAAGCTTTACTATTGACAATAGTAGGGTCAGAGGTAGTCCGCTGATAAGAGTCCACAATAAATCTGAAACTTACACCCACATGCATGTGCATATGTGTATACATATATATTTGTATACACCCAGGAACATATATCCCATAAGAAAGCTGAATAAACATGCATGTACATACATATGGTGAAAGAACAAATCACATACATAATACTGTATATTTCTGTTTTCTCAGTTAAACATAGAATACATAAGCATGTGTTGATCGACTGTTCTGAACTACCCTAAAGAATAAATGTAATAATATTATATGTAATTCAGAGCTCTTAGTATGCAGCTGCTGAAAATAATCTCAAGCAATTGGGCATAGATTTTACTTTACACATACCGATCTGTTTTCCTTTGCTGTATAATTCTGACCTATGAAAATAATCTGAAAGGTGGTGAGTAAATAGTATTTTTAAAAAGGTAACTAAAATAATTCTGTGGAGGGGTGGGGGTGGGGGAATTAACTTTCTCCATACCTCTTAACTTCTCTGGAGTCTCTTATTTTGGAAAGCAATATTGATTTTCTGTGCATCTATTACTTTTATGTCAGCTCTTATCTGATACATTTTTTTGCTACTCCTGAGGATGGAATATCAGTCAAGTTGGTTAAGATATTCCAGATTCATGTTGATAGAAGTAGCTAAAAGATACACTTGATGTAAGGAAGGAAGCATGAGGTAGAAATAACTGTGAATATTTAGTCATACGAAAGATGCCTGTTAATATCAAAAAGCATTCCTCTATTATGTGGCTTTGGTGGATACAGAAATCTGAACTAAGAGTGGTTGCTGATCTCAGTTCATGTAGATGAATTATTCTGGAAGCTGAGATGACATAGCTTTATGTCCCCAGCCTCTATCTGTGGAAAGAATACTTCTGCCAAAAGGTTCTGTGCATAGGTGCTGCAGATGGCACCCTTTGTCACCCAGCCATGTTGCCAGCAACCTGGGTGCCTCTGTATGTCTGCTGGGTGGGACTATCCCACTGGCCAGATCAATGCTTCTGGAGTTGCCCCATGGGAGTTGTAGCCAGCTGCGACCACAGTTGCTTAACTGCAGCAACAGCCTATGGGGATTAGGCTGAGAAGAGGCTAGTGACAGGCGGTGTGTTGTAGAACCAGCTCTTTCAAAGCAGAGTCCACCCTTGGGTCTGTGAAGCCTTGTGGCACTGATTTATGGTGACCTCTACTATTTCTAGAACTGAACTATGTGTGGAACAAGTGGTGCTTAAATGCTCTATATTGTGTTCCTGGTGTAGGTCTGAAAGCTGGAAATCTGTAGCTGCTGCTTTTAAATACTGGTGAAATTCACTGGCTAAACGTAGTATAGGATAGGTAGCTCACAGCAGGCTGGATTCAGGAGTAAGTCAAAGCAAAATGTCAATAGTATTTAATGAATAGTTTGGTTTTCAGGCAAATCTACAGTAGCAATGCTACATGCGATGCAAAATATCTTTCCAGCCTTTTTAATGGTGATCATCTTGTGCCTTGGAGAAAACCCCAGAAGATAGGATTAATTTCTTCTGTGAAATCCAGTAAGTGGTCTAAATCAGCTGAATATATTAAAGAAAATGAAGTATTAAAAAAAAGATGGGAACTGTAAAATCATCATGAGCATTTAACTCAAACTGATCATCCAGATCAAAATTATTGTGGCAGGAGCGGTAGAGTTACAAAACCTGCAACATCCTATTGTACTGAGAGATTGTGACAACAACATCCTCAAGTTTCATACTATAAACAAGGCAGTATTAATGGCACCAGGGGTTGGTTTTATGTGTATGTAAAGAATAATAGATTCCGAGAAGTCTATCCCGAGTTTAGAGTGATATTATCTAATGACATGTTAAAAAATTGAATGTCCTCATAGGAACAAGAAATAAGTTTATAAACATTTCAAAGAGTGTAAAACCACAAACACTATATTAGGCTTTAAAAATATAGCTTGCTTGCTTTCTCCTTATTTGCAGCACAGACTAGACAGATGCAGGATATATAACTTAAATGCTATTGAAGCTATGCATTGAAAGTCTGACTGTATAATGCCAGTCTGACAAAATACTTTAGAATGGATGTATTATTAGGCCTGTATTTAAAATAACCTGGTATAACATCCAAAATTCCCTAAGATAAGTTCTAGGCTCTATACGTACATATAGAAATTCACAATCCCAAACCTGACTTGTTATCACTTGCAGTGTTAGCTCCTCTTATAGGGTCTGAGAAAGAAACATGCGAAATAGGAATAGTGATGGGATGTAATCTTCAAGTCTGGCTGCAGGGAGAGCTAATCCTGCAAGGAACTGTAAGGGTTGCACACTGGTGGGCTGCAAGAAAGCTACTGAAGGGCTTGCACATGAGGAGAGGGTGGAGATGGCCCCTCTTCTCTGGTCTTCAGCAAGAAAATCCAGAGAAACATTTGGGAGCCCTCTAAAGATGCTTCATTTTGATGTTTCTCTTTCTGACCATTATAAGGGTCCCGACTGTGCTGGTACCTTCTCCCATGGCAGAACCCTCGTAACAAAGCTCTAAGAGGCACCCCCTCCCAAGGGTCTGTCATGGGCAGTTCATGAGAAAACTGTCTCACAATTCCTGACAGCCCTTTGCAGCCATGTAGGAAGAAGCCCCAGCTCTTGGGCAGCAGATACCTTCCCAAGCAAATGTGGTGGCGGAGCAGTAAAATGGTTGGAAGTAGATGTGGGCCTACTGAGGTGGCTGGGCTGATTATCAACCCCCATCCCAGGATATGTGGAGTTTTTTTGCTGTTGCAAAACTGTGTTTCTGTGCTAGATTTGAGACTGTGTTTACATGTTCTTTGCCACAAGAACCCTATCTGGTCTGTGATACAAGTAGCTTTTGACATTTCTGAGTAAACTGTTTAAATTATCTGTCGGCAGACATTTAAAATGCATCTGTCTAATTAGAGAGCCTTTGTTTATGTTAAGAAAGAACTTAATGAATCCTTACAGACAAATCTGAGTATAATTACACAGTGTGCTTGCTGCTCTCACAAGCCACTTCCCAGTCTGCTCAGCACTGGGCCTCCTGCTTCATTCACATTTTTGTTGGATGACTTCGCTTCTGCTCAGGAAACATGCTGAGCCCCCACTGGGAAGCAGACTGGGCTGTAACTCTCAAACACCTTCAGTGAGTGGAAACGTAGTCCCAAAGATGGTGTTATTCCCCATGGGAATAACACTGAAAAAAAGAACTAAGGCTATAAAAAAAAAAAGATTTGTCAGCTATATGCAGGATCCTCTTGGTGTCTGCATAAACCCTTCAGACACCTCCTTGTTGGGGCTGTATGATCTACTGTTGCTGATGGTCCTGCCCCAAATGCAGTCTTGAGATGCCTCATGCCAACCACTTGAGCCAGACCCGGGTAAGGGAGCCTCTTGCAGGCCTTTCTCCCAGATGAGGTGCTGCTCTAGCTATAGCCTCTGCTCAAGCAGGGGGCAATGGGAGGTCTTTTGCCTCTTCTTTAATAGTTTAGTGGTTGGAGTGGGAAGGAGACGACCTGGGTACAGTGCCACTGTCAGCCTCTGGAGATGAAAGCTGCTCCATGTGACCTGCTAGGAAAGTATGCTAGTGAGCAGGCACAAGCATCTCCCAACCTCCCCAAGTGAGAGTTATACGGCTCCTTGAGAGCACAAAGGGAGCTAGTGGGTGAGCCTGGTTATTAGGCCAAGGCTTTGCTTTCTGTTTTTGCCACCATTTATCTTGTTAAGACAGTAATTACTGATGGCAAGATAAAGAACCAGTTACTGGAAATTAAACTCATGTTTTCTGGCTTGGTTCTTCTAACCTAACCATCAACTTACACTTTTTCAGTAAGTGAAAACAACAAAATGATGAAAGGCTGATGAAAGTATAAGGAAAACACCTGGTATTTCCTGGAAGAGGGGCTAGGCAGCATGTGCTCAGCAGGTCAGACAAGTGCTTCAGTCTGTGAATATTTGAATAAGATTGAGCATAAACTGCCATTACTTTTAAATGAACAGCAGAAGAAGGGCAAATAAAATATACCAAAGCAAGGAAAATACAAACAAACTAGATGCAGCTTTCAAATAAGAAACTGAATTAGGTCTTGTAACTTCAAGCCAGCATTTGTTACAGTAAATATTGAAACAACCTCTTGAATCCTGCATTACAATAGGTACACAAAAAATAGTTATCTTGTTTTAAATATTCTTTTTTCTTTCTGTCTTTCAGGGTCTCCTTTCAACCTTTTTCTTAGAGTATTCCTCCTGAACTAAAGAATAAATGGGTTCTGAAATGAATTTAATAGGACATCACCAGCTAGCCACTGCTGATGGGTTTTCTCTTGCTGAAGGTCCTCATTTTTTTGGTAAGTCACCAAATTAGGTTAAAATAGCAAGCTATCCTTTACTCGGAAACCTAGAAGAAAATGTACTGAAGTATCAAGTCAAGGATGATATGTGGTTGACATACGCCCACCTTCTTGAATCTTCAATACCTATGGAAGGAATAATGAATAACAGTTCTGTGGTGTTAATGTAATCCTGCACACTATTGCTCTCCTCACTGCTCACAGCAGAGCTTGTAGGTTGTTTTTATAACACTGTTCTAATACCTGAAACCATTCAGCAAAGACAGACCTTTGTATGTAGGCAGGATGTTATCTTCATGTGAGTCATTTAAATGAACCTGAGCAGATATATTTTCAGTTAACTTGTAATAAAATTATACTGCAAAGTATTTGCATTGCCATATTATGCAAATTTATGAAAGTAATTTCACCTAAATTAAAACCATTGTCTTATTGAGACCATCAAAATCTTCCGCTATTAACTTCAATGCACAAGAAAATTCTCCTTGCTCCAGTTCCACAGAACTTTTCAAGGCTAAGCATGGGTTTGTTAATAAATGAAGAATTCCTTGTCAGTATTTTATAAGCATGGAGAAGCTGTTTTCAGTTATACACACTGCTAAGAAAAAACAAGAGAATAATACATTTTTTAGCCTTTCTTTTGGCAGCAGAGGGGGACCTTCATTGAATAACATGATACATTGAGGGCCTCACACATAATCCAGACCCCATAGAAAGCTGCAATACTTCAGAAGTTCCCAGTCCAAATAAGTCCAGAATTCTGTGTTTCTGAGTGCTGGAAAAATTGAAAACATTTCAGTTTCATCTAACTGAAAAAGAATAGTGGCTCAGGCATGGAGGCACTCTGACATGTGGAGCCACTCCTGATGCAGAGCTCTTGGAAGTCAGGAGCATTTCTCCAAATCAGACCACTTCCAGTGTCCTGCATCCCTATAGCCAAACTAAAGCACTATCACTTATGATAAGCAAAACTCTTTGCATCACTGTGTGTTATTAGGTGTTTTTCCCTAAACTGTGTTGGGTTTTGGTGGGAGAGATGCTTCTGCACTTGTTAAAAAAGCATATGTAAATAGCTAAAACACTTCCTTGCTACCTGTTAATTCCAATGTCAGGCCATGATATACAAAGAGGAAAATGATGTTCAAACCCAGGGTGCCAAATTTTATATCCAGGCATCCCTTTAAAAGGCCTGCATAACTGATCTACTTCAGATTTTTGTCAAGAAGGTTTTCCCCTTGATGTCTATTTTTCACTAAATATTTCATTATTTTTAAAGAGTAATGTTCAGGTAGCTTCAAAATACAAGGAAGTATGTTAATGTAAAATACTTTCCCTCCACACTGAAATCTTGCTGAAATTGTGAGGTCTTCAGAGGAAAGGTTGTGTCTCCCATTACAGGTATTCAGAGCTTAGCGCAATGGAAATTTAATTCAAACTGACATTTCTGTAACAGAAATAAATAATGCATTAAAGGGTTAAATCAGGGGTCGCATTAGGAAGGAGACTTGGCACTCCTGCTGTGCTTGACTTAAGCTGACTTCTGTTTTGTATAGCCTCTTGGTCCTGTTTTGCAGGATGTCACTCAAGTCTCAGAAGTGAATTCTTTACAAATTTTATGTCTTTTGCTTTTACAGCTGGAAAAAGCCATCAGAAATAATATGGAACTGAGTCCACAGAGAAAGTTACTCGTTTTTCAAACATTACTCCATCTATTCAAAATGCTTGTAGGAAATGGTTTTGCCTCTCAGTTTTATATTTGTAAACTACTTGCATTTTTTGACATTCAGTTTTGGCAGCTAGAGCCTTGCGAACCCAAGGAAACAGGAAGAAAGATTTTCTTTTAAATGGCCCTTAGAATATACATTTCTCCCAGGACTTCTCACACATTACAGCTCTGATGTAACACAAGGGAGAAATTGCTAGCTTATAAACACCATCCTTTATCTGCTCTTTCAAAGATGCATACTCACATTCTGTAAAAAACCTAGGAAATACATTATCTTCTCATTATGCTTCACTCAGCCTGTGGGGAGAGTGTTCTTAGACCTTAAAAAAAAAAAATATCTAAGTGCATCTCCAAACACTAGCACTAGGTCCAGGTCTCTCTCTAAAGAAATGCTGTCAGTCGTGAGTTGCTCGTGCTGTGAGCCTCATCACCATGGTAATTTCAGGGCACTTTTGCATACTCGTCCTCAAGATTTCTGATTGCAGTAAGTTTCAGAAGAGCTTAAAGAAAAAAGTTTTCTGCCTTTCAGTAGTTAGAAATTGTTTGTTGCTATTTTCACAGTGTATGTCTAAGATAAAGTATCTCTCTCTGTCTTTGGAGTTAGTGTGTGTTAACTGTAGTTTTTCACTTCTATAGTTATGAGTCCCTGGAAAAAGGAGCTCAAAATGCAAATGAGAAAGGATCTTTAACATAGCAGAAGTGAGGGTCCTTCCTTTCCACCCTGTCTTCCTGGAGAACTGCTTCTATATTTCTACCTCACTACTCAGTGATTCAGAAACAACCTAGATCTCTTTACAGAAAATATCTTTTTGAAGAAGAGACCAAAACCAGATACACAGAATACATCCTCTATAGCATCTGCACACAAGATCAACTTTTTCCTCCTTGTAGCTCTGGTTTTCCCAGTGAGGGAAAGGGACTCTTGATGACAAGAAGTCCCAGAGGTGCATGGGTCTCTGGGATCTGTCCTGTCAAAACACTTCTCTTCCTCAATCAAACCCTGTTTTTATTTCACAAGCCACATTGAATTGAACAGGGCCAGCTATGTGATGACTGGTCCAGTTTCATATCCTGAACTAAGAGAAAGTGACACACCTGCCAATTTGCATTGCTGAACCCCTGTAATTTAGGACTGAAATCCTGGTCTCTTTTAAAACCTTTGGGAACTTTACAGTTCACTTTAGAGCCATGAATTTACTCTGTGGACACTTTTACCATGATAGGCATAAACTGATCTGAGCTCCTCTGCTTTGCTCCAAATCAGCCGGACACAAGCTAGAAGACAGAGGTGCATTAGCAGAGCACAGTGCCAAAGCTGACAAGCCTTGCTCTAAGGCTTAGTGATTCAGCTGGGACAGCAAGACTGTTGCAAAAAGATATTAGATAAAATCTTTCAATTGTCTTTGAAAGTTTTTCATATAATAATAATTCGTTAATAATGTTTTCATGACACAATATGTGTTAAATACCTGTGTATCCATTATCTTGTGTCTTCCCTAGGTTACAATTTCCCTTTTTTACAAGGGACTGAACTAATTTTCAGACACTAAAAATGTCTCCTTCACACTTTAGATGTGGGGGGTAAGTTTATATTTGTATGTAAGTAGCAGGCCTTTAAAGTAATAGCCCCATTCCTTTTTCTGTAAAAGCACCTTCTATAGGAGTTATCAATATGGAAGATATTAAGTGTGAAACTACGGCTATCAGAGATGGAATTATTTCTGAGAACCTAGAAAGATAAATCAAGACAGACATATATTTAATTTTAATAGAGATCTATTTTTTTTTATGGCCTGACAATGTTTTATTGCGATGTGACATCAAAATACAACAAGACAAGAAATGCCATCTTCTTTGTACATGTTCCTAGCAGAGAATTTTTGGGGTGAATGAGCACTCTTAAAAACTATATTGAAATGGACAAGGAAGAATAAACAAATAATGGTATGTAACAAAGGGGAAAAGAAAGCAATATATCTAAACTTCTCTTAAATATTTGACAATGTAAGAACAACAAAATGCCATTGAAATTTGTTGAAAATTGTTGTAGGCATAGAACAATGCCTAAGATCAGCTTGAAAGGCTGACTCCTTTTAGATAAATTTGTATTTGTTATGGATATGCACTTTTATAAAGAAAAGGTAGTAGGATCAAGTGTCCAAACTGATTAAACAGCTTCAAGATCATAAGATACGTTAAATAACTACTTGTCTTTAGCACTACCTGGCAGATGATGCAACATCTGGCTTTGTGCCTGTAGAGAAGATAATTAGGCCTGTAACAGGCCCCCCAAATCAAAAGGAAACAAACCAACACACATTAAAGTAGAAAATCGTGTATGTATATTAATTATGCAGAGAGCCAAACCAAACAGAGTGGCAGTCTGAGGAAAAAAAAAAATTATCGAGAAGGAAAGCAGATGAATGAGGCTCTGAGGGTGAAGGTTGCACCACTGAGCAAGGCACAACCAAAATGCATTTGTGAGATGCTCTCTATTGTGGATGTGTGAGTCATCTGTGGATCTTAGTCTGGAGACTGTTTCATGAAATAAGGGGAATCTTGCAGTCTGGGGCTTGATTCTCTGGCTATTTACTTCCAGATGTGATACTCAGACATACTTCTGGTCACATATCTGATGTTGGGTCTTAGTGGGCTCATCCACAGTGCTAAATGAAAGAGGCTGAAGACTGAAAGAGGCACAGCACCCTTGACTATCCATCTTGACACTACTCAACTCTTATTTTCCTCTGAGGCTCTGTTTTGGATTGCTTTAGTAGGTGTCTAAGACATGGGCTTACTCCAGGGACTGTTCCCAAAAAGGCAGCATGAACAAGATTGCGTTAGGTTTGGCTCCTTTTACCATACACTGTCGTCAGTGGGGGTTTGTACCTTCATACCTTAGCTGCCTTCAAACCAAGGCATGCCACACTTTCTTTCGACTTCATGCTGTCCCAGTCCTGCTGTGGTGCCATGCAACACAGCCCTCGCAATGTTACAGATGCTTTGAACTGAAATGACATATATTAAACAATAATATCTGAGAGCCGCAGTGAAGCTCTCTGGGCCCAGAAGAGTAAGGTCAGCAACAAAGGCTATGTAGTGTAGATGGATCCTGCCCACTCTAGAGAGAGTTAGTTACCCCAAAGTCACATAGATGGGAATCGATCTTTGACGTTTGGCTGTGGGGCAGAGACATCTCTCTGGCACTCTTCTATCTTGTTGTACAGGTGTGTCCAGTATGTACTGAGCACTTCGGCCTTTCTTGAGACTACAACATTTCTGTACTTCAAAAACATCTGTTAATCCAGTCAGCTAAAACCTGCTTCTTGTGATATTGAAGTGGTTAATTTACTGCACAGAATCACCTCACGTTGCTAAATACTGATAAAAATTTTGTTGTACGTAAACCACAATAGGTACAAAATTACAAAGGCTAGGCTGCTTGGGGACATCCCCTTGAATTGTAACCAATTTATATGCAGGCAAATCTACACTGGGAATGGACGTTGCTATTGTTTCAGACATTTACAAACAAGTTTCTCTGTAATGAAGTTAATCAGTAAACTGTATAACCTCTGGCCTGTGTCACTCTTTTGCTAATCTTAAAGAAAGTTCTCACAGTAAAGAAGTCAACAGGACAGAGACAAAGCAGAATTAAGAAGTTTTATTTACACGTAGTCTTTAGGGGGAAAAAAAGAAAGGGAAAGGAGGAACTGACTGTCTTAAGCAGAGTATCTTTCTTCAAGAAATGGTCAGACTGAAGACGGCCTAAGGTAGGATATTGTCATGTTTTCACTTGGATGTGTTTGTCATCTGATCTTGTGATCTTCCTTGGAACTGTTGGATGCTAGAAGGTTGTTTAAACCAAATGGTCTTTAAAGATCTCCAAATAATTCTTTAGAGTTAAATCAGGATTTCATTAATGGTTATGTTATGATTTCCAAATTACTTAATCCTGAATCTTGTATTACCTTTACGTTCCTTCATTAATATCCTATGAACTTGCAGCTCTCCATATTTTAAATGTACTTAGAATTATTTTCCCTTTAATTAGCTTTATACTACTGCAACAGTAATGTTTACACTGAAATGTGACCTCATTATGATTTCTGTAATATTCTGAAAAAAACATGTTATTCTTCAATCTGCATGTAACCTCAGAATAATTCTCCAAATTGAAAACACTTTCTTTAGTTCCTAGAAAGAAAATTCCCTTTAATTTCTACAAGTGGTTAAGCCTACATCAAATATTTTTTAAAGTCTTATGTAAAACATTCTATATAAAATTTAAAGGAACAAAAGCAAAAACTCTCTGAGTTTCAGTTGCAAGTGGTATTGCAGAAAAATATTTGTAAAATGATGACCATATCCATGTGAAGGCTTCACTTTGATGTTGGTAAGCTTTCCAGATTTCTGTAAAATGTTTTTCGTCGAAAAACATTTATTTGCAAAACATAAACTAAAAGAACTACAGCTATAAGAAGCATTGCATTTGTTTGCTGTTTAGCAGTCTTTATATAAAGATGTAAAAGGTATGCTTCCAAAAGGAAAAACAGAAAACTGTTACAAAATAGTTAAGGCCACACAGACAGAAAATATTGCTGTATTCATTGAGCTCAGTTCTGATTTCACTTTCACTGCTTTATGCTACTGCAAATCCAGCAATTTCAGTGGGCTGGCTCCTGCCTCGCAGTGGCAGCAGACCAGCCCATCTCAGACATCTACTAATATCTGGATAAAAGCATATGTCTATTCCTGTTGGCAAGATAAGATTACTTTCTTTTTGCGATAAGGATCTATTTGTTCTAGATTCACATGTACTTTGTAAAGCATAATTCCAAAAAATCAGTGTGGTTTTCAAATATTATGCAGGACAGAGCACTGTACTGTATGCCTCTGGAAGCAGAACCCCTTCAGCTTTTTTTGGAAGTCTTGTGCATGCAAAGGTCTGGGGAACGCAGCTCAGACCGGGCTCTTTGGATCAGGTCATAGAAATACTCAGTTTCTATTTCAACCTCATAATTTGTTTCATTTTTTTAGATAGTATTTCAGAGTAAAAGGACATTTCAGCTAAAAAATGAAACAGTTCCATTTTGAAATCGTCTTTATGGAACACCTCCACAGTTTTAAAGAAATACTTTTTGAGAGATTTTTAGATCGCTTTGGAGCAGACCGTTTCTTGCAACGTTTAATTCTAGACTCATTGATGATTTTGTGTAAAAAAAGTCGTCAAACTATTTTATTGTTTCATCTGCTCTGGGTAGAGAATGGTGTCTCACTCAGACCAAGCTGGCTGATTTCTAAGGATGAAATACAGATACCCACCAAGCCCTTCTAATAGGTCTACTTAAAACAAACAAACAAACAAACAAACAAAACCCTGCTTAAGCTAAAGTGGGAAAACCTACATAGTTACAGCCTAGTTGTCTTTAAAAATCAGTCTGGTCTCCATAACTAGCATCCAAGCACTTCACAGAGTTTTACCTGTAAATCTGTTTCACATAAAACAAGCCCATGTTCTCTCAGTCTCTCTCGACTCTGAGTGTTCTTCCTTTTCCCTTCCATCACTCTGAGCACGGAGTCAGTTCAGCTGAATTGTTTAACTCTGTGCCTGATACAGAAGGAAAAAGGAGATACAAGCTGGTTGGAGTTTTTTCCCCATATTTAACTTCATACTTTAAGACTCAGATTTTTGTTTCTTCCAGAAGCAGAGTAGAATTAATGATTGTGAAGATTTTTCTGAACATATCTGTAACTCAGATGGATCTACAGTGGTTTAAATAAACACCTAATATTGTCTCAGTATGTACTGCAGCTTCTTCAGCAGTCCTGAGTTTTCTAACAAGCCCTGAGATTTTTTTTTTTGCTGTGGAAGCAGTGTTGCCTTCTCTTCTTGCTGTTTCAGAGGCCCAAAGAATTTAGGAGGATGGTACACAGCTTTTATGCAAATTCCTGCAGATGGCATAAAGTTGAAAATCAACAGCTTCTTCCTTTTCATTTTGGGATCGTCCCACTTTCCTTTAGCAAACTCAATCAACTAAGTAATTACTAACTAGCAAATGACAACTTTGGTCTCCATGGTGGACAGATTCCTTTCCAAAGAGAGACTGAATGTTTTGTGTAATGATTGTGTATCTCACAATTTACGCCAGTTTTTGTACCTGAAGTACCTTGACCAGTCTTAATGAGCCGAAGTCTCAACAAATTAAAGACCGACCACCTACTCATTAAACCTACACTGAACAATACAGGTCAGCATCAAAACACTGCTGTCCTCACCCTTTATGTGTTTGTCACCGCTGCAGCTGGCAGGTATTAGTGACAGTTTGCATTGGATGCATGAAGCTGTAACTTCACCTCCAGGCTGTTCCACAGAGTCCCCAGATGCCTGGATTTTGTCTCAAGTCTCTGTATGTCTATGCTGTTTATTTCAAGGGCATAAACTTGGGTTTGGGGAGTGCCTTCTGCTATTCTGCTTCTGCTAGTGTAGTACTCTGGGCCCTGGCTTCTTCTGGAGCAACTAAATGTAACCATAATTAAATTTATTGTTAATCATAAATGCATCATTATTCTCATTTGGGTTTGTGTCACATTTTTCCAGGTGCACATGTTGCTGCTTATTCTTGAACTAGGACCTCAACTTTTGCTATTGGCAAAGATGTGCTGTGGACAATACAGGAATCATATAAATCCAAAACACTTGTATGGCTTCTGCAGCATGGTAAAGTAGGCAGGGCAGAAGGCTGCAGAGCAAGAGTGTGAGACCTTAAAAGTGAAAGAGTAGGTGAAATGAAAAGGTTAGTTTCTGTCACTAATTGAAGTGAGACAAGGGAGAGGGAAGAATCCCCTACTACAGACTTTTCTTCTTTGTTGACACTACAGATGTTCTCTCTTCTTAACTGTTTGCATTTCTTCATTGCTTCTGATTCCTCAGAAGTGAAGGAAACTTGCCAGGGAACCAATTTCATGTCAGCAAAATGACATGAATTTTGGAGTGCTTCTGATGCACTGTTAAGTAATGGTCACCAATGAACATTAATCTATGATTTCCTTGTAAATACTGTTGTTGACTCCAATGAAACTGGGACTCGGTATCTTCCTGGAAATATGCGCTATTTTTCTCAGATTCTCTTCTTGGAACTAATGGAGGAATTGTGTCAGTGTTTCATGAAACAGCAACATGTGGCTTTCTCCAGCAAAAAAAATGAAGTAGGTTACAAATAACTTCTAAATTACTCTTTTTCAACTGGCTGACATGGGCTTGATTTTAATGACACCACACAGGGACTGTTAGATGATGTCGTACTTGTAGTACAGAAAAAAAATGAGATATAAGTTGTTTGCATGTTTAAACATGCTATTTAATGGGCAAAGTTAAGGTACCCTCCAGATACTGGGTCGATCCTGACAGGAAAGGTTGCCATTCCTTGTACCACCGTGAGGTTTGTTGTTGGCTCAGAGGTGCTTCATATGAAAACCACACAACTGCCCTGAGGGGCACAGGCTTGTAGGAGCTGAGGACCAGGCTGCAGAGGCTGCCTGGGTGGCCAGTGGAGGCTGGATGGCAAGAAGGTTGCATTTCACCATTTATATAAGGAGTATCTCCACTGATCTTTCATGGTAACCTCACTTTCCCCTTTCAGACTCTTCTAAAACGTTTACTTCATGTTCTTAGTCTTCTAATCAAGCCTCACTCTTGTCGTCTTTCCCCAGTGCAGTTTTTCCCTATCACGACATATTCACTCAGTATTGCACAGAAATTAACACGATGTTTGAGTCTCGATCAAACTTTCACCAATGCCATAGGATTTTTGGTTTTTTTGGATTTCTTTTATTCTGCTGTGAGACCTAATTTGGGTTGCTAGCTTCTCTGTGGTGTCGATTGCTCGCTCTTGTAAACTAAACATTTATACGATTAGCTGCACGGTATCTTTCAAGGTTTTTTTTATGTAAGTGCCAGTGCCAATCATTTCCACCAACAACAAAGGAGTGGCTGAGAATGGTTAAATTACTTTTAAAATATCTTGCAATATATTTGCATAGGACGAGGACCACAGCAAATCTGAGCTCAGATAATGCAGTCTTTATGATTATGCATTGTTTTTGAGATGGATGTCTGCAAGTGGAAACTTCTCTGATAACTGCAGTTTCACAGTAGTAATAGAAATTTTTTTTGCATTATCATTTTCCAGGTGTCCTTTCAGAGCCAATGAGTTCTCCAGTGCAAGAGGCAGATGTGTCACCTTACACACAGTACAACAGTGTGCCATTTCCCCAAGTTCAGCCTCAGATATCATCGCCGCCTTATTACTCCAACCTAGGCTTCTACCCTCCGCAGCATGAGGAATGGTATTCCCCCGGGATGTACGAGCTCAGGAGAATACCCTCAGAGACCTTTTTCACAAGGGACACAGAGATAATGGATATTCCTGCAGCCAAAAAGCCCAGACTAGGTCACTCCACGGGAAGAGTGAAAGGAGAAGAGCTCTGCGTGGTCTGCGGTGACAAAGCCTCTGGGTACCACTACAATGCTCTTACTTGTGAAGGATGCAAAGGTAGGATGAAATCAATTACAGAATACAATTCAGCTAATAAGCACAGCAGTTACTGAATTGTTATTTTTTTTCTTTCTTCTTCATTTTACCTGAGTCATTAATCGTTTCAGAGATTTACGTTTGGATCTGGTGTACACTACTCTGTATTTTCCCCAAGACAGATTGGCAGTGTCTTCCACCATTCTCCTATGAATATAGAGCACAGCTGGCCAACCTACTGCTCTTAAGCCATCCTTAGCTCCTGGTAAACTGAAGAACAACTTCCGTGTTGGGGGCTTGGCAGCCGGGTTCTGCTGTCTTGGCAGCTGTTGATGCCGATCTCTGCCTGTGGAAGGAACAAAACCCATGGAGGGCCCTGGGAGTTCAGTGCTAGGCTGCCTTACATATCGGCTGTGAACCCAGCCCAAATGCCTCCTCTTATGCACATTGAAAGGAAATGAAAGCTGTCAGCTCCCACCTGCAGACTGTTCCCAGAGAATTTCTTTTCCTCAGCTCCCAAAGGATATGGCAGGTGTCTTCAGGTTTGTGAAATGAAAGGATTTCTAATTCTGGACTTGTTTCTAGGGATAGCCCCTATTCCTAGAGAGGGAGCAAGCTTCTTCAGGAAACAGGTAGTATCTAGGGCAAATACCTTCCTTCTTAGGAGAACAGTATTTACAAGTCAGTGTCAGCATAAATGAGGTATAGAAAATCATTGCCATTATTAGAAACACCTTTGCCAGACATTTTAGCAGAGAGGGACAAAAAGATTATGCTAATGGAATAACTGTTATACCTAAAGAAGGTTACTCTGTGACAGGACTAAGGTACATTACAGAAAGAAAAACAATGCCCCAGTTTTTCATTCTATTCTGTGAATAAATATTACTTCTTATTTCTGTTCTACAGATAAAGGCTAAAGCATGGACATACTGAAGCACTAAAATATCTTAATGTGGAGCTCACTGCCACTGAGAGTGGACTATGAACTAATTTGGGGGTTTTGCTTAACTATTACCTAGGGCACAACAGACCACGCTGATCAACTACTCTAAACATGAATACAGTCAAGGGTCGTACAGTTTATCTCAACAATTCCAATAAATAAGAGATTAGTTTCTTTCTGCCATCCATGTGAATAGTCTCAAAATCAAAAATGTGAATTAACTCATACGAATGCTGTCATCCCAAACCAGATTAAACTCAGTTTTAATGTGAAGACTCCAAGTAATGATACATTTACTCTGTTAGTAAGCTATTCCTACTGTTTATTAACTTAAATGTCTTAGTAATTTTTCAAAGACTTACAATTACAAACTATTGAACTTGTAAACAATGTTTCTAGGAGGGAGGTTAAAACCACCAGGTACATATTCAGACTAAAAAGCATGGTGAAAGGAAATACGTGTTCATCTCTCTACCGATTCAGTTTGAATCACTCTACGTAACCATAATTTTACTGCTTTATTGGGATAATTTATTTTATGTTTTCGCCCTGTTTCATGACTGCAACATCAATTACAAAGAATAGTACCTTTGATCAAACATAGTAAAAGTTGAATTATTTAAGGATAATGCATTCTTTTTCTACAATAAACTTTAGAGGTGATTAAAGTACCAGCTGATTCAGTAAAAAGATATGCTGAGGATAGTAATTATGTTTGACAAGGTGAAGAGGGTAGTATCTTTTGAGACATCTGATCATCCTTGTGTATCTGTGGGATTTTTCACACGGGTATACATTACCCTCAAAGCATGGGGACCAAAGTCAGGCTTGGTCCTTCAGTTGTGCTCTTATCAGTGCGGTAGAAGAGCTATCTCACGTGTCACACATCCAAGTACAAGATTAGCCTTTCTTTTTGGTGACAAGACTTAATTCATGCTCAGTGTCTGTCGCAAATAATACACAGATCCCTTTCTGCAGGACTGGTGCTCACCTTGCAGCACCCCTGCTCCATTGATGCCATGGGCATTCTTAGTCAAAGGGGGAGGCTTTGTTCATATTTTTATAGGATTCAGTCCTCTGTGATTAATATGTTATTTTCGTTTCTTTCTTGGGTAATGCATTCAGGAACATCCTCCATTCTTTCTTTTTTTTTCCTTCTTGGGCAGAAGGAACAATATTAAGATCTTATTTATCATCCCTCATGAGAATGTTAATTTAAAGCTATGGGCAGGAGTATATACATCTACATATTTTTTTAATACATTACCATCCATTAGCAAATAAGTATGAACTATTTCATAAATATTTTACATATTATGCAAAAGCAGATTAAACAGAATGTTTGCTCTCATACAAGATTTGTACTATAAAAAAAGAGAAAAGGCTTCCTTGATCTTTCTCTCACCTCTAATATATCACTTAGGAAATGTTGCCTTGATTAGGAATAGTAGCATCACACTTGTGGTCCATAAAGGATGAGGTAATTCACTGGCATTGCTACAGTATAGTGACCAATAAACAATGCTTTAAAGCCTGCTGCTGTAGAGGTCGTTTCTGAGACAACCTTTGCAGAAAGACATCAAAGACTTTTTGGTATAGCCTTAGTCAGTATAGCGATACTGGGTTTTAAGGGCCATTTTTAGATGTTACAGAACAATTGTGACATAGTATTGCTCCTGTTCAATAAAGCCCCAGAATAAGTTCTGCTGAGAAAAAAGCTAGTTGTGAATTCCCTCCGTGCAGGCTGGTGCTATGAGTTTTTGCAACCTTCAAACCACTCCTGGTAATGCTTGACGTCTCTCATGCCAGACTGAGAATACTCACTGCAAAGGAGGGTCCCAATTTAATCTTCTCGCACTGACATCCACCACGTGGGCATGGGGGGAAGGAACGCTATAGCACGTCTTGATAGTCTGACAGAGCGGAGCAGGTGCATAGTTAGCATTTGTGAACTTCAGAAATTTTTAAATTGAAAAACCAAAAGCAGTTGGCCATGAGGATGGCAAACTGAGATATTTACAAAGCTTTCATCTACATTTTTAACAGCTGTCCTCCTTCAACTTTCATAATTTCCATAAGAAAAATCAGCATCATGAACATTGGAGCTGCTCAAGCCGTAATTAATCATATTCATAACTAGCTAAGACAAGAAAGCAAATTCAACATTTCTAGCCAACATGAGATTTTTGTAATTTGGTAAGATAGATAAAATTTAGACTGTGCCAGAAAAACCTTCAGCGCATTTCTGATTTGTGTCTGAATTTTTGTAAAACTCCATCCGGTATGAAAAGTCACACATAAAATATTTCAGACAGTTTAAGTTCATTTTGAATTATTAGTAAAGAATATATACATAAATTTGACTCATACAAAAAAGCTAATTTCAAAAATTAAGAATTCTGTTCAAGAAGACTATGATTCAAGAGTCACTTCATGAACAAACTGAAGCAAGAATAGGGTTAAAACTACTTTTTGCCAAAAAATTATTTCATTTTTCATTTCACTTTTTTCAAAAACTTTGTTTTCAAGAGAAAAACTGCTTGAATCCTGTTGGTTTCTAGCTTTTTGCATCCCTGGTTTTGTGTTTTTCTTTCACATTCTTATGTACTCAGAAAAGTGTGTTTACTAAAAGTCTTTTTCTCTGATCCTTCACGAAAAAGCAGATAAACACCTTGTGGACAGGGTGAGTGATAGTCATCAGTCGGACTTAGAATGTCATAAATATTTGAGCAAAGATCTTCACCATTTATTGGTATTTAATGCTCATGAATTATAGGATTTAAATTTAACAAATAAAATTCATAAATGATGTAAAGCAGATGCAGTTGCCTTTAACTGACACTGAGAACCTCCAGCTTAAATCCAGGCCTTTCTCTCCCTTCCCTGACCAGTGAATTGTAATGTATTAAACACCACGTGAATGATGAATAAAAATAATGCCTGAGGCTGCTGGAGGTTCTAAGCAATCTGCATTTCAAAAGAGACTGATGCCAGTCGTGTATTTGTCTGAAAAGAAGCTAATAAAACAGAGGAATAAAATGCCAATAAAAAAAAAAAATAAAAAGCCAATAAAACATGGAGGAGATTTCAAGCAGAAAATACAGCAGATTCAGAGAAATGCCAGATTTTTTAATGACCAGATAGTGGATTTATTTTACTGGTAGCTACACACTGGCACTTGGAAGAGATTAAGCGATTATAATAACGTGGGCCAAAGTTGGGAACTGGTCATCTGACAATGGCAAAATCATCATGTCATCTGTTATCTTGCCTAGATTCAGCGGGACAGTATCTTCACTCAATGCATTCTGAAAAGACACAGACAAACTCTGCAAAGGACAAAAATTCAGGTTCACATCTGAATTTTCCCTGTGATTTGAGTATGGGAACCTGGCTTTTTTCTGGTGCATCAAAGTGCCAGGCTGGAAAATGATGTTGGTTTTATTGTGCCAGCCAGCGGCAATGAGAAAACAAAAGCTTTGTGAATAGCTCTGGTTAATGTAAATTTACACAGAGCTCTAGTTTGAAGTGCACTATAAATCAGTGATGTGCCAGCAGAAGTTCCAAGGAGTCTGTTTCAGAAACCTGCCCTCAGATGAGAAGAAGAACTGAGCTTCCCTCCTATGCCAGAGAGAGTTAATTCCCTCTGTAGTTGATGTTAAATAGTCTTTGCCATACAAAGAATGATGTAAAAATACTGTGATGACACAGTGAGTCAGACTAAAGATTCAGGAAACGTTCAAGTCATGATTGGCAGCAAAGACTCTGTTGTTCTGTGACGACTCTTTATTCAATTACATTTCATATCTTGAGCACTCCATATTTTGCCCATGGTGCCACTCTTGGAGGTGTGCTAGGCAGCGGTCAAATAGGAGACTTAGACAGACTAAGGAAAGGTCCTCTCGATTTCTTGGATCAGTTGCTCTTTGCAGTTACCACTGTGCAATTTTGGAGCGAATTCAGTGACAAGACCAGTAGAACTGCCTGCACAGGTGAAATTAGGTGACTGCTTGGCTCATCACCTGGGCTTCAGCAAGTGAGACTGGAGTATCTTGTAAACAGGGGAGGACATATGTACAATAGGCAGATATGATGCAGCTTCCTCATTAAACTTGGGGGTGAGTAAGCAGACCAATCTGTGGAGCTGCTGCAGGGATGAGTTACTCAACTCTCTGCACATCCTGTACCTCAAGAGACTTAAAAGATATGTGTTTTTTTCACTGTCTATTTGTACAGTATCACCCTACAGCTCTAGTGCTGGTGCTCAACCTGATCCTGGCAGGTTTAAGATTTGGTCTGAATTTTCCCAACATTCATAGTTACAGGACCTTACTTTGGGCTAATGCCTAATGTTTGGGCCCATGATTTATCATGTTGATTTATTAAATTATATGACTTTGATACTGTTGTCAATACAAATATCAATAATATACTCATCCAGGCACTGAAAAAAACTTGCGGTGCAGCAGAACATATGTCATTCAAAAAATTCAATGGAGATGCTGGTGTTCTTAATGTAATTACTTTGCTTCTTTATGTGTTTTCTTCTATCTGTGTCACTGCTGTGTCGTGCAGGGTTCTTCAGAAGAAGCATCACAAAAAATGCAGTATACAAATGTAAAAATGGAGGCAACTGCGAGATGGACATGTACATGAGGAGAAAATGCCAGGAGTGCCGCCTAAGGAAATGCAAGCAAATGGGCATGTTGGCTGAATGTATGTATACAGGTATTTGCATCATACAGTCAGAGTGTGTGGAGAATACATCAAATACTGTATTTGTTTAATAGGGCTGGTTTTAATAATAAAGATATAAAAGATCTTGTCTGGCAGGTAGGAGGCATATTAAAGATGACACAGTGCCTGTGCATCAAATCCTGCTGAAAAAGGCAACTGCATTTATGAGCAACAGGATTTAGTTGGTGGTCAGGGACATAAGGATGTAAGAGCTGAGCAAATGGTGAAGGAAAGTCTGTCCTACACTAGACAACAGCCACTGAGTGGGAAGGAAAAGCAGTCAGGGGAAGCGAGGGTATGGAAGACCCCAGGGGCGAGGAATTCGCAATGTTGTGGAAGCCAGAGTGGGAAAGTCCTGGCGCTTCCCTTTGCTACTCTTTCAGGGGCTCCCCCTGTCAAGTCCTTGCTAGCCAGGTCCACATTTTGGCATTCAAACAATGCCATTCTTGAGAAAAGAGGAGGACTGCCACTAGCAGGAAGTTTCTGTGGACTTGCCAAGTGTATGTTCCCAGACCTCACCCAGCCCTGCTCAGGGCTTAGCCCTTTTTTATAGTCTCATTAGCCTTTCTTACGGCACTACAGATTTCCTTGCCTTGCATATCGGCACGTAGGTAGAACTGTCTCCAGAAATGAAGCTGATGGACTTTAATAATGTTTCATATTAAAGTGAACATTTTATTCAGACTGACAGCTTATAAACTTCATCGAGCTTCATGTTGGATAACTTAGAACAACAGGAATATTGGACTGCAACTTTAAACATTTTGAAACTCCATTTTGAGTAAAAAGTTGGCCAATCAATGATTTTTACAAGCATGCTCCTGAAAACATTCTGTAAACATCTGCTTTTCTGCCTTCCAGGAACAGGGATACAATTTATTTTTCTTGATGGCTCCAATCATTTTAGCATACACACATGTGTGAAAACAATTTAGGTCCATACAGGAAATTAATCTACTTGGAATTTTTAATATACTTCTATCCCTCAATCTGATCAGAAGATGCTATATTAACTGTTGGCTCTGTGAGAAACAATAAGCTCCATCAATGTTTGGAATGCATTGCCAGCATAATGTAATTAATCTTTCATTCTGCAAATTGAACAGGCTACTAAGATCCTGAGATATGACATATTCTCGAGCAATATGTAAATATATGAGCAGACACCATCACTGTGATGACAGCACTCCATGTGTCCCGAAGTGTCAGGGGAAAATAACTCCCCTGCGGTGCTGATCCCAGATCCATTGTTACAAAATTTTGAGGATTCAAAATAGCCTGAGTGACTCAGTATGACAAAAACCAGCCCATTACTGACAAAAATATAGGTCATTGTAAGTAATACTGACTGGGCCCACATGAAACTTTTAAACTGGCCTATCGTTTTCACAAACTGGCATATGTGAAATAAAAGCCAGTGAGTGCCACTGCCATCTGACTCTCTCTCTGCAATGGAAACACTGTGTATCTTGTGTTGCTCATGACTTAACCATGAGCGTGCTCTAATGCACTGCAATGAGGATGTTTGGCAAGGTAGTATTTAATGGCTTTTAAGCAGGAGTGTGCTGAGTATTTGCTTTTAGTTCAAGGCAATCCAGGACAGTAAAACACAAAGCTTCCAGAAGTATAGAGCCTTCATTTGAAAAAATCAGTAGGAAATAAAAGGTTGCCTTGAACTTTGTTTCACTTACTCATTTTGTAGGACTGCAATTGCAAGCTCTGTGGATTCCTTTTTCCCTCTGAACAAGGAGGTAAAGCCTTATAAACATTTATGGCACAGCTACTCAACAATACTACTCCTGCCCTTTATACTCAAACTACAGACAGATCAAAATCTCTAACCATCAATTTCAGTCATTGCTCTCATTTTGATATAAACTGGAAGTTTCTTGGGTGAAATGTCTACCTAGGGAAGACCTAGGTTCTGCCACTCTTCCTGGAAGGTAATACTTATCTAACACCCATTGAAACCTGGCTGCCTATGAGGTAAAAAGTAAAGTCCTGTCTCTCACATGAATTTTCAAGCTTACTTAGATAGAGCCAGAATAAGATATCAAGGGACTACTCGGTAGCAGGAAGCATGACAAAAATGTGTCTTGCTGCTTAAGGCATATGTAAACAAAATTTTCCCTAGGAAGGCAGTAGACCAGATCCTAAGCTGGTAGAAAACATTATAAGCCCATTAACACCACCAAAGGATGCAGTGAATAATTTAGAAAAAGAAATCTATGATGCGGTGCGGCAGCACAAATTACATGGCTCGATACCAATTATTATCTCCATCATTCCTATTCCCCCTTTCAAGGTATTATTTGCAGGTCTTATTTTAATCATGTAAATTTCCTCTTCTCTCAGCGGTTCAGGTAGGTTATTTTATATAGTGCTTAAACAGGAAATTAAAAGCATTCACAACGAAATCCACTGTTTTCATGGTATCTTCCTCCACCATCATATACTCACTGAATGAGCCTCCTTTCCTGCTCTGCATTTTTGAAAGGTGAAGAATGGGAAACTTACTTGAAAGAAGCTCAAAAAAAAACCCCAAAAAACAAACAAAAAAAAAAAACAAAAAAGAAAAAAAGTTCTGTGCTGATAGGTTTATTTTTAGATGAATACTTTGCTGTTTACTTTTTCATTTGTGCTTTCTGGCTGTCTTCCACAGGTTGTGTAGGGTACCTGTTGTCCCTTTCTATTGTTAACACAAGCAAATTACTAGTTTTTATGACATCCACCCAAGGCTGCTCCCTGGTTCAAGGTACCGAAAAGTAGACTAGAATATAAAAAACCCCACAAATGCAAAAATCCTTTCATTAGGGCAAGTGAAACTCTGTAGTAAAACCAGGGCTTTATTCAGTCCTCTAATACAATGAAAAGCAAAATAGCAAGCTCAACTAAGTAACATTTTAAATAAATAGGTTTTACAGGTACATTTGCCAGCCTGAGTTACTTTTGACCCTACATTTTCAGATGATTGTCTATCTGTATAATGACACTGTAATGGCTAATGCCCTGGGGTCCTCTCTTCTGAGAGGGATTTCTGTGCAATGGTTCTGCACTACAGCCATAATATTGCCTAAAGATTACTGAAAACTTCCAGTGCCCTTTGAGTAAGAACAGCTGTGCCTCGATTACTGTTTTGTGTTGGGTGAGGAGCACGCTTTTGATGGCAGTTTTCCAGTTGACCCTATTTATTGCACTTTGGTTCATGTGTGGGAGAACATGACAGGGTTTTGTCTGGGATGAAACTAAACCAAAGACACACTCCAGCATGCTCCCACCACTTACAGGTTTTCTGTCTGTAGGACCAGACTAGAGCTGGTCCAAAATAAGACCCCTAACCTGCACACTGTATAGATGCTGGGTCACCAGCACCAACCATTTTGCTGTGCAGATGGGTTCCTGCTGGGCTAGACTACTCTTTAGTGTGCACTTAGTATGCCTCGTTAGACTCAGATCCGAAGATAATGACATGTTCAGGAAATTATCTGCCCAGGTAAGTGGGTTTGTTGGTGTCAAGGACATTCATGGGCATGTTTATGTACCTATTCAATGCTTGAGACATGTATAAATCCAACTGCTATCTGTTGTATTATGTGTTCTAGGTCTGCTAACAGAAATACAATGCAAATCAAAAAGGCTACGGAAAAATGTTAAACAGCCCCCAGATCAGACAGTCAATGAGGATAATGAAGGTCATGACATGAAACAAGTGACATCTACAACTAAAATATATAGGGTAAGAAAATTCTTGTAATAGTTTGTACAGTAGTGGTGATGTTTAAGCTAAATGTGGTGAGCACAGTGAATACAGAGTACTTGCAAACTCTCTAGAGCTATCTCTACTAATTAAAACTCCATCTCCCACCACATCAAGGAAATACCTTAAGTATAGAAGTAGTTTTGATATTTTTATTCAGAACTCAGTAAAGCATCCATAAAATCCATAAAGTATTTTTTTCTGTGATACATAGGAATATATCATACACGGTAAGGTGTGATATTAAAGTTTCAGCATACCTAGTTATTTGCTAAACATTTATTTATTTCTAATAATAAACCACACAAACGCATACAGTTTAGAAGCATCATACACCTCACTTATATACACTTCTGTAGAAATCTCAGTGACAAGCAAACCTCTTGTCTGCTTGGTCTCCAGCTGTGAGAAATATATGTATAGCTTTTGCCTAGAGCAGGAGATGCCAGGTCATTTCTATGACTGCATTTCATGATGGGCTTTTTTTTTTGCCAGTATAGGAGAAAGTAGAATTTACCCCAGAACAGCAGAACCTTCTTGATTACATCATGGATTCATACAGTAAACAACAAATACCACAGGAGGTGTCAAAAAAACTAGTAAGTACATTGAATTAATTTTTGAAATGCGGATAATGAAGCTGAGGATTACACAGCAGAAAATATTTGTATTCAGCATAAGTAGGCATAGTAAGTAGTAGAGCAAACTATGGGTAAAAGCTTACAGTTAAAACGTGGCAATGGGGGAAGAATTTCTCCCATTCAGTCAACAGTTAGACCACATCTTTCCTTGTCAAACTTACATGTTAAGAAAAAGTTTCAACTCTGGAAATACACTTTTATGCTCAAATCTAACCTTTACTGATTGGAGCTTTGTTTTTTGCGTTGTCAATATAGGCAGTGATTTGAGTTTGACAAAAACCAAGCTTCCTTTCTATAAAGATACCCACCTGGAAGCTTGAAAATACTTCATTTTTTGAACCCAAATTCCCAACATTTTCCAGGTTTGGATTTTTGTTTCATCCCCTCTTCTTTCCTTTTCATCTCCACCTTCTAGAAATCCCTTTTTCCCTTTAAAATCTCCCAGTATTCATGGTATGATAGAAAATCATTGGGAAACCAGGAGAAGAGAAAAAAAAGGTTTGAGAGAGGTTTTTTTTTTTACAAAAATGTTATGTTCAATATTAAAAAAAAAAACACCACAAAACCAAAACAACTGTAGAAAATTACTTCCTAAGTCATCAACTTTGAAAAATAAAAGGAAGACATTTGCAGGGGGAGGGCTGAATAACCCGTAACTAACCTGTGGAACTTATTTCCATGGGAGGTTGGAGAGGTCAAAACCAAAAATATATTCAAAAAGGAAATAGACAAATTCACAGACAACAAGGCTTTTGATTAAATATCATGGTGCTCATAAAACTTCTAACTCGGGAAGTGCCTAAATCATTGATTGTTAGACATAACATGGAAAACGAGACAGATGTTCCAGAGGAAAGGGCAGTATCTACTTCTTTTCTTAAATTGTCTTCAAAAATACCTGGTTTTGACAACCACTGGAGACAAACTACAGTGTTAGATGGACCTATTGCTTGATCTAGTCTGATAATTCTTGTATGTTATGCTTTAAATGTGAAGTGACAATGAATATTAACAGATTTTGTTTGTTTTGAATTTTAACAGTTACACGAGGAATTCAGCGCAGAAGGAAATTTTCTGATTTTAACAGAAATGGCTACAAGTCATGTGCAGGTTCTTGTGGAATTCACTAAAAAACTACCAGGTATATCCAGTGTGTTGGGGCAAATTTTGTTATTGCAAAGCTTATCTGCCTTTCAGTTGCCGTTTGGCGATTTTTGTGTATATTTTGAACACTATATAAAAATGCCTCCTCCTGTGACACATATGCATTCTTCAGACACTGTCTAAAGAAAAGGAGCTTTGTGCTCAGAGGAATAATATGTTGAATAATTCAAACTCGGGCACTCTTTACCTGTTGACAAACAAAACACTCAGAGAAGAGGTTGTGTCTCTAGAGAGATTTTATTTTCATATATCACTGCAGTGCCAAATAGTCTGGCTACAAATTACCACTGAGATTTGCCAGACTCTGCTTCACTCTGCTGCCTTTCTAGCAAAGCCTCTAGGTCATGGCATCCACTGAACTGTGAGTCCTAACCAAGAACTTTCCCTAGTTGGTGGCACCAATATTTATGGTCCTTGCATGGTGTGTTACGGACAAGTACCAAAACCTGTGTTTATAATTAGGGTTTTTTTAACTCTCAAGTTGATGTTACTTCAAGAGTGAACACTGGGCGTGGTACATACATACTCCTTGTAATTAAGAAAGGTGCATTGTAACGCTTAACTGTATGAAAACATTATTTTCCTGACATACCCATCATATTGACCCTTCCTCTGTGTGTTACAGGCTTGCTTCAAAGCCTAGCACTGCAGCTGTAACTATGTTTTTTATGCTAACTGGGATACTGGCTCACAGGAAATGAGGAAGGGAGGAGCTTTGTAAGAGAGTAATCTGCTATATTCAGTGTTGACTTAGAGTACAGGATTTATCATCTTTCTATTTCATTCTCTACTTTACCTTTTCTGTGCTTCCTCACAAAGCAAGGGGTGGGTATAAGGTGGGTACCTGCATTGGCAAGTATGAGGAGAGTTTCCCATGATCTTCAGCCCCCCTGTTCTTCTTCCAAGGAGCAGCTCTGTATTCACATAAGTTACCAAATTCCTCCTGAATTCTTCAGTGGGTTTTAGAGTCCTTCCCCTCCAAAAAGAGAAACGCATATTTAAAACACAACAGGAAGCTCGTACAAAGACTAGTATCTTAGTTCAAAGGCAAGGTGAAATATTTAAAATTAGATGCTTCAAATGCTGATTTTTGCCATCAGAGCACGGAAAGGGCTGAAAGCAGCATGGCAGAGGGAGAGTCATATAGAGAGCTCTGGTGAGAACATGGCAGAAGATGTTAGGCAGCACCAACAGTCCAGACAAAATCTCCACTATTGGTTGTGCTATGCCACTAGATTTTGCTTATCATGTTCCTCTTAAAGTACTATAAATGCTGGAACACAAGTCTAATTCTCATAAACTTCAGTTATTTTCTGGAATCTGGGTTTCAGTTTCCACAGCACTTGTCACCCCCTGCTGACATCACCGTCAAGGTTATGCGGATTTGTAGCACCTCATGCGAAAGAACTTCAGGACAGAAAGCAGCTGGGGCTTTTCTGCTGCTGCCTTACTTATCTCTAATGTCTCCCCAGGCTTCCAAACCCTCGATCATGAAGATCAGATTGCTTTGCTGAAGGGCTCAGCAGTAGAAGCCATGTTTCTCCGCTCAGCTGAGATCTTCAGTAGGAAACTTCCTACAGGACACACTGTCCTCTTAGAAGAAAGAATTCGAAATAGTGGTGAGTAACTTGTTTAATGAGTTAAACCACAGTATTGCACTTCTATGTCAGTGTTTTGCCCTTGAAAAACTAGTAAAATTGTTTATTAGCAATGAAACAGGTTTATCTGAATGTTGTTCTTTATATTAACTAGAACAAATCTAACTCAGCTTTGAGTCTAAAGGTTGTAAGGTAAAGGCTTATTTATAAATACATTGCAAGTATTATGAATAACGCTTTATCAAATAAACCCAGTGCAAGTCTTCAATGATAAGCGTGAAAGAACTATCAAGAAAAAATACCACTATTTCACATTATTCACAAAAAATACCAATGTTCATGCTTTCAAAGGCAATCACTATATGTAAGAAAGAAAGATTTTAGGATGTTACTGGAGATGACTGAAGGCATCGCCTATTCTGAGGGTCGGTTTGGTAAAATTGGATCACACTGCACAAGATGCATAGAAGAATTACAAATAAGGCATCTTTTCTGTATGTTTCCTGCTTCTTAAGGTCTGTTTAAGACTCAGCTGCTATGATAGACCCTACTGGTTCTAGGCATAAATCTTAATAATTACGAAAAGCAGAACAGGGCCGAATATTGTTTGTTCCTCAAAGCATAAAAAGTCATGTTTTGCATTGTTTTGTATTCTTTGTGCTCCACTGATGCAATACTGAATGTATTGCCCAGAAAACTTTATCCACCTGCCAGCTACCTATCATTCAAAATTCAAATGTGTCAAAAATTCTGAATCAAAGACTCTGTCTACAGTCAGAAAGTGTGCTTTGAATCCAGCTTCTGGCCTTCCTTTTTAATACTCAGAAGGAGAAGAGATGGGGAACTTTCAGCCTCACTACTAGTCTTGGAAACAGCTTTGAACTCAGTTCTGAAACTCTTTAAGAGCAGTGATTGGAAGGTTCTACCGATGTATGCAAAATTAGGCCAATATTTATATATTTGAAATGCTGAAAAGGAATTAGAAAACATGAGAATAAATCACTTGCTGAAGGTATGTATTTAGTTTGGCTTAGCACACTAATTTCTAGGTTTATATTTTGTAGTTTGTTATATTTCTTTCATTTTGATTTATTATAAGAGGTGGCTGTTTGATGGACTGAAAATGGTGAATTTGTGAGTGATACAGATGGCTTCTGGTCCAGGTTCTCCAGGCAGAGAAATATGCCAACGAGGCCAGACACATTTCCTGGAAACTGTAATGAGTTTTCATGGATCCAAATGTCTTCATTAAGACATTTTTCTACCAGGAAATAACCTATTTTTTAATTAAAATAGGTCTTAGAGAAATGAATCCTTAAGAATACATGTTTACTGAAAGCTTCTGCTCCTGTAATCTATACAGTCAGTACTGACCTTCTTGTTCAAGGTGTCAACTGTTCATAAAAAGCAGAAGCAGGAAATACTTTGATCCAGAACATTATATAAGCCATTATGTTTTCCTTACTCATAATTTTTAAATATCCAGTTAATTCTCTGCAACTACTGAGTTCAGATGAGATGCAATTTCATTTTCTGCAAGCTAGTACTAGACTTAAAGATAGCATTTCATACCAGAACACGACTAGCTGGAAGACGACATAGTATCCCACAGTAATATTATTCACCTGTCAAGAAACAGATTTAAAAAATAGCTTTTTGTGTAGAAGAAAACTTCAAAACAAGTAGTGATTTCCAATGTGGTATTATTTATTCGAAAGAAAGATTTCCTGCAATTCTTTTTTTCTGAGGGAAAAAAAAGACCAAGGTAAATTAAAAAGGAGTTCTGGAGAACAAAACCTGGGCTGAATATTTTGCAAGAAATGACACATGATAATGAAACATGATAACTTTTTTTTTGGTGTGTGTATATATATATATATACAGACATATATATCTTATTGCCTTTGGAAAAGACTCTCAAAAATATTTTCCCTCAAGCCAGGATCAAGTTGGGGACATAAGAGGAAATACTGCTTCTCGAATTGCTCCCTCCCTGTGTTACAGGAGAATAACGTATTACCCAGCTTACTTGCTGCTGGCTGCATTCCTTCCTTCCATTAATAGCCAGAATACAGGACAAAATACCCTTTTCCGTGTATTTTATTTCTCCACTTTGTGCAAATTCAAGTCTACTGAAAAACATTTTCCTTGGCTGCACTTTATGTGGCTGTGACAGTAAACAACAAAAGCAGCCTGTAAATCTTTACATTTGTAGCAGTGTTAACCTAATTGCTGCTCCCAATGCTATTTAAATGTTCGTGTTACTGCACAGACCCAGAAGTCACTCAGAATTTTCAGTGTCTCATTTTGGACTTACGTTGGCACATGCTAGAGCATATCTGTCAACCTGGCAACGTCCCTTGCATGAAAAGGTTTAAATGTGTTTTTTAAATGCCCTCATGCCTATGTTTTCAGCACTGGCAACTGCCTGTCAGTCAGTGGTATTGCTTCCTTTGCACTGAAAACACAAGCAGACTGATTTCTAGAGGAAGGATTTTTACTAGGTAGATTTGACTCTCTTGTGCTTCCCAGGTGTATTTCTGAGTGTTCACTGAATTTTCATAGGAATCCTGTTTGTCGTCACACAAGCTACCAGAGTTTTTTGTTTTGACTTTAAGAGCTCGCATTGGCGCAATTTTTCTTCTATGTTTTGGCTTCGTTTATGATAAATTCCAGAATTACACATTTAGATAAATTGAATAATTGTTGGAAAATACCTACTACTGAAACATCTTATTTTTGTGGTTTAAATCATGGTCATTTTCAGGTGTCCTGAGTTTAAACTAAATGAAAGAAAGGCATCCAAATTCTTCTGTTCTCACAGCTTTCAAAAATATTAAATACACAGTTCATGCCCCCGCATGTCATAGGACTCCACACCAGGCCTCTATGTTGAATAATAGCCTGTACTAAATGTGATATTAAGATAGAAACTTAAGCAACCTCTTCCAGCCTTAACCAGTAAGGACACATGCTACTAGAAACCGCAGCTGGCAATAATCATGTTATAGACTGGTCCAAGAGATAAAATGGCCAAAAGAGATTAAACCCAAGCCAAATAAGGAAGAAAACCCAAGAGAATTACACATAAATTTTGAGATAGGGACTTTTTTTTTTTTTTTGCATACACCTCACTGAAAAACAACTAAATGCAGCAAACTGAAACACCCTGCAAAGACAATAGGGAGCAGCAGAGGAAATGCAGTGATAGCTGGTGAGAATTTAGAAATTAAATTTATAGGTAATGAATGAAGAAGCATCAGGATTATTCATGGCTCCTAGTGAGGTCCTAAACGCTGTCAAACCATCAGCCACAAATTATTGCTGTTATTCAGAACTTTTGTCCACATATTTTTAGGTTCAGATAATTGTCTGAATGTCACAGAAGTCCTATTGTCAAGCCTTGATGTCTGTATCTGTAACATCAGGGGTGGGCATCCTGCCTAAAAGTCACAAGCTGTCCAGACTTCTGTCACCTGCCACCATGTCCACTTGGAAGCTGCTCTCATCTATTAATATTTATGCCTTCCCCAGTCTGATTGTACAGAATGTTTATTTTTTTTTTCTGATAAAAAAGCCAGAGATCTGGTGGTGATGACCTTCGAGCATTAGCAGTCTTCATTTTTATTCTCATGCTGATGAGGTGTATTTTTATTTCTTAGCTTGAGCATATTGATCAAGTCCTGCTGCATCTCAGTGACTGCCTATATTTGTGCCCTTATGGTCTTTCTCTGTAAGGTATTATGGAAATTCTTTCATTAGCTGTTCCAGAGACTGAAATCCTCTCCTACTCAGTCTAATATTCAGACCTAACAAGAAACAAACATTTTATTTAATGTTAATGTTTCTTTCTACTACATTGAAAGCAAGCTCTCCCCATTATCTAGCAGTACAATATTTTTAAAAACAGTGCTGAAATACCAAAAGTTTTCTCAGTGAGCATTTATAGCTTGTCTCGCTAAGGACACCTGCTTTCAGCAGTCATGAAGAGCCGCAGATTTTTATTTCATCATTTTATTCTACGGAGCAGTTCTACTAATTTCAGTATTGGGGAATAAGATACTATCTGACATGGGCACAAACGGAAGAATTTGGACCCAAATTTTCTGTTGGCAGTAGGACACCTGACATTGTGAAATACACTGTTGTCTTCCTGGATGAGTTACAGGTGCTGAAGTACAGCAAGATCTGAGGGAAAAAAGAAATAGCCACAATTTCAAAGCATTGGCATGAGGCCACCTTTTGTCCTTGAATGTGGGATACAAAGTTCCCATTGACTTGGGCAAGAGACTCCCGCAACCAAGGGCAAAATTTGGCACCGGAACAATGGATACCTAATCGCTTCCGCTGCCTTTGGCTTTTAGTATTTGATTATTCAGCCTGAAGAAGAGAAGGCTGTGAGGGGACCTAATAAATGCTTACAAATATCTAAAGGGTGGGTGTCAGGAGGATGGGGCCAAGCTCTTTTCAGTGGTGCCCAGTGACAGGACAAGGGGCAATGGGCACAAACTGAAGCACAGGAAGTTCC
>Ga0065711_1000028_pt1 | contig 126760 bp, 72 predicted proteins | sample Hoacrofraction12_FD_59098 | JGI IMG/M metagenome (GOLD analysis project Ga0065711, IMG submission 59098) | Hoatzin crop microbial communities from Cojedes, Venezuela - Epithelial fraction 12 v2 (version 2) | ecosystem: Host-associated > Birds > Digestive system > Esophagus > Crop | place... | reverse complement strand
CCCCCCTTTTCTTTCTAGCTCTTCTTTTGGGAGTAATAATTAGTACTGCATAACTGTTCAAAAGAGATAAGATTTTAAAGTAAGATAAACAGAGCCTCAGCTCACCTTTGATATACTGGCCTAGAGATAGGGTCCCTACAGAGGAAACCCTCATCACCTCATCTCAAGAAACTGGACCTTTCTTTGCGCCTTTTTTTTTTTTTTTAAATCCTTGTTAGCTTCCCATGCAGAACAATTCAGGTGTTTGGTGGACAATGAGAAACTGCCTTTGGTAACAAAGACAAGAAGCAACTGAAAGTTTACAAGTAAAATTTGGTTGAATAAAACACATAGAATTTGGTGTAATATGATTATTAATGATACAATTTTTTTCTAGGACAGTATATACAAATCTATTATTGAGAATATCATTACTCATTTACTCTGAATCAATAGTGGGGTTTGATAGGCTTCAATTTTAACAGACTCACTGGACTCAGCTCAGAAGCAGAAAATTCTTTGTCTATGTTTGAAACTCCGGTTGAGTTCTCCAGTTTCTCTCTTGGATGAACTAATGAAACAGAGTCACACACTTTATGATTTAAAAATCTTGATTATCCCAATGAAACTGGTTTGTTTTGTTAGGACAGTTGGACTTACTAGTCCATTTAGGCAGCTTGCTTAGAGAAGTACCAGTTGGACAAGATTCACCTCAAGCTCAGGGAAGGCTAATGCCACAATATACTTCTTACTGGGCTATGAAAGGAAGAGGTAGAAGAATCTTGAATTTTGAAGGGAAAATTTCTTGCAAGGCTAAACAGTTTTCTAATGTAGCACACAGGATAGATTTGGATCCCTCTGGAACCAGAAAAAGAGCGAAAGGGAAGGGTATTTTTTTGTAGTGGATTCTTCCACCAGCTTTATACTGACTGAGAAGCCTTTATCATGAAGATTTTCCTTTCCTTCAGAAACAGAATTCTGCTTATCATTGTATTATTGCCCAAAAAAATACAGAGACAAAAGTTCCTGAAAACATCAAAGTGAAGACTAAACTTCATCATTAAGCTACGAAAATTCCATGTATGACAACCTGGAGTCCTGATCCATAAAAACAATAAACTACATTACAGCCTCTCATTTCTTACCCAGATCAAGGAAGGCATCAGAATTTTTCTCACGTCATTAATGATCTATGTCAAAGCATGGACAAAAACTGCAAAACTGTAACAGATCTAGGAAGCGATCCTTCTCTATATGCTCCAGATGTAGTTTACTTTCACCCCATTTTCAATTTTATATTTATACTTTCTATAGATCTATATTTAATACAAAGACAGATTTAAGTTTTAAGACCATTTTAAGTACACCACCAACTGAAAAAACAATTCTTTATTCTTATTTAGGACCTTAGACATATTGTTAAATAGTATTTGATATCCGAACACTGGTGGATTTTACAAAAAATAAACTGGTGAACACTGACAAATGATTAATTACACATCAGCACTCTACATGGCTGCAATATCCTACAGTAAACAGTGGAGATGTTCAGACTTTTTGGTAATATACAAATATATCCTTAAACAACTTTTTTTAAATTGCAGGGCAAGCTTGACTCTTCCATAAAAAAAAGGAGTTGGGCAATTGGTCCAAAACTGAAGTCAACAGTTTCACCACCACATTATTATCTCTTTTTTTCAGGTAAAGGTGCTCAGTAAAATGTATATCCCTGCTTAAGTTTAAAGATGATATACTCTCTAAATTGACTGAAGGCCATTACAATTTATAGATCTATAGGGCAACCATAAAATTATTTCCATGCTTCCCAGTGATGTGAAGCCTTAGCTTCTATTTTCCCAGTTCTGTAAATTGTATTTATCCTTCATGGTGTCTAAAGGCCATACAGATAAAACCTGAAAGCAGTCAGCCCTCCAGCCAAAGAAACAAACAACTCCAGCCAACAGCCTTTTTACAAAACTCTGGCTTGTTTTCAATGTCTTTGTGGATATTTTATCAATTCTAGAGATACTAAAGGTTTGCCTAAGGCTGCATGTTACTTTTAAAATATGTCAGCAAGGAAACCGGAAGGAGATAATTACTGTCAGAGCCATGTGGTAAAACTGGTTGTACAGATGCAACTCGTAACTCTGTTAGAGGACTCACACTTAGTGGATCAGACTCAATATTATACTGCCAACACTTTGTAAAAAAGCCTTTTTATGGCATGCTGTACGTATTACTGCCATTAGTTCTTAGTGATGAATAAGACATTAATATATCTCACACTTTCATATCTGATATATCACTGCATGATATTTTGGCAGAAGATGACTTTCTGTTGACTACTATCAAACATGTAAACAAGAATCCGGAAGCAGTTGGATTTATGACCTCATAATAACCTTTATCTTTCCAATGAAATTAGTTGAGTATGTCATTGTGGACTGATGAAAATGAACTCTTTATAAAAAGTATTTGAAATACTAGCCTTTGAGTATATCATTTAATGTTAACATATATCATAATGCTGGCCTGCTGCTCTGTAGAAAACCTTCCAGGGAACAGCATAGCTCATCAGCACAAAAATGTAACTAAAGGATTATGACATTTCTAATGAAAAGACAATTCAAAGAACCCATTCAGGACATAACAGAAATGTCACAGGAACGTAAAAAAAAGCTCTGAGAAACCTCCTTCTCTTCAAAATTCTATTTCATCTATTTCCCTTTCAGAAATCAAAGAAACATACATCAAAAAGCTGTTCTGTACCACATAAAATTAAGTATTTGCCTTTAAATAGCATCATGCTATGTAGCGATCTCAAGTTTTTTCCGCTAGTATTATAAGGGAAAGAAAGAGCTCATCCATAACAATGACTTTACATCCATTCACTATAACTTGCAAATTTTAAATCTTGAAGATCTGAAGTGATAGCACGTAACTCAGCTAAATGGTTATGAAAGATATTTTTAAAAATCTACAACAAATTGAGAGTTTATGAGGAAACTGAATCCTAAAAGGACTTTGTTTGTAACTGAAATACCATGATCCCACATACAGGTTGTTACTTTTGAAATAAAAACATTAAAAGAGAAACAGAGAAAATTAAGTAGAAAAATAGCTTACAACTATCAATAAAATTTCCACTGGTTAATTTTCTCTTCAAAACGTCTAAACACATTCTTCATTGGAAGAAAATGGATTTCCAGCTGCCTTATTAGTACGAAAACCATACTGAAGTGTAACACTTTCATTATGTATGATGAGATCACCCAAAAGCATGACTGTCCTGAGGGAGCACTCAGAGAGCCAGGAGATAGACAATGTTGACCTGAGTTGTGATCCTGTGACAAACTTAGCAAAGAATGATCATTACTTTTGGGTGAACTCTGGTTTACGTCAACATTATGGGAAGTATTTAAGGCAAGATTAGATGAGAGGACTCTGGAGATTAAACATAAATCTATGAACAACAGCCTGAAACAGCACAGATAAAGCAGAAAAGTAAATATTTCTTACAGTATTTAAAAATATGTAATATTGCCTGTAATTCTTTGAAACTCATGAATGAATAATGTTAAGTAGCTATTCTGATTATGTCTTGCCAGTCAGAAATCACAGACTTCAACTGGAAACAACGATTTCAAAAGAAATTTTCAAGAATTAGTTATTAATTATATTTTTAAAGTATTTTCAGCTAGTAACTAGTTAGAAGCTATTAGAAATCAATAAGTAGTTAGGATCACACAGATTAAAACAAATAACAAAAAATAAGCAACACATACTTTTGTGACAAAATGAGGACTTCATAGAAGATCAAGTTTATTGCAACAATGAACACCAGAAGCAGTATTATCTACCTTAACTGCATGAAAGATAGGATAAAAAAATGCAAGAAAGAAAAAAGTTTTCCAACACACAAAAATCAATTAGATCCCACAAGAGCTAAAGGATGACATAAATTCTAACAGAACCCAAGTGAACCAGATAAATGAGTTACATCTTGGCAGATGATACAGTCAGAGATGCTGAGGAAAACATTTGGAAGGAGAGAGAGCTGATCTTAGAGATGGAGATACACCAGGCAAAAGAATGCCTACTGGACTGAGTCTCAGCACTGGACTGAGCAACTGAAATCTCCTGCACACACTGACAGCTTTGGAATGACTTGTCAGCTATCAGAGCAAAAAATCTAGGCATTACCATGAACAAACCGATGAAATTATTTGCCCAATGTGTATCACTAAGCAAAAGCAAGAAAGAACATTAAGACAGAAGTTAGAGCAATGAACGTACAGAAAAAGACTACGCTGAAAAGATGAAAAAAGTACATGGTTCAAAATGTCACGGGACTGGTTTTCTCCTCTAAACTGTGTGACTACCCATGGAAAAGTAAGATAAACTGCAGTGTTTGCCAGTTTTGTATAATGAGATAGTCTTACAATGTACACTCAGGTACATGATCAGTTATTGTAAAGAGACTGGAGATCCTTACGTAGAATCGGCTGTACATACACAACATACGCATTTCAGTTAAGTGGAATTCTGAGAAGTTAAAACAGAAGTTACTATTCTTTTTTGTCCTGTTTCCCCCTTTGCCGTCTGATGTTAATTCTAATTCAATTAGCTCCTTTCTTACTTACTTACTTGTTATGTGAAAGTATTTTTTGCACATAAATTCAGCATAGTTCCTTGGGACACTAAAATTCTGATGGTCAGTGTAGTCCCTATCTTAGAAAATTTTCTTGAGAATAAAGTCTTTAAAGGAAGCCTGACTGAGTAAGACTTAGTGTCAGCACAAGGACTCTGAATGGATGCTCAGTGTTACTTATCTTCCTCATTCAGAAGAGCACTCTGGGATACGCATCCTGCTAGTTGAGCTATGCAGTTGTGCATTGCAAAGGTTGTGTTTCTTCTATTCAGCAATTCCCAAGAATGTTTTTCTATATTTAAATCTATGTTTATATACATATGTATGCATAGGTAAGTTGCCTGCAGCAGTAATGCCTGGCCTGGCACTATAAGGCTCACAACAAGAAAAGTTTGGGAATTGGTATTTGTCTTGATCGAGACTGCACTAGAATGGCTTGGAAGACAGCAGCAGTGGCAAAGGAGGTGATGTGAAGCTGCTACTGTTGTCCTTTGTGACTTCTGCCTTTGTAGCTGCATGACACATCTCCTGCTGGGTGTGAACTTGTCTCCTTCGCCTGGCCTTGTTTGCTCCAAAAGATCACAATGTCCAAATGTTGAAAGACTACTGAGCAAGCTTCAGCACAAGCAAGTGGGTAAGTGGGTTCCTGCCAGCTTCTCTATAGCAGAAACACTTAACAGTTATTCAAAGGCATCCTCCTCATACTTCTAGCTCTAATAATTGTAGGTAAGGTGGGGGTTTTTTCTAATTCTAGTTTTCTGGTTTCTAATTCAATTTTTTTTTCCCTTGAAGGGAATCCACATCTCCTTCTTAAAAATAAGATCCAGTATCAAAGTTTAACGTTGCAACGCAAATGTACATGTATGATTTTCTCTTTGTGAAGATGTTCAGTAAATGCCATGATGCTAAACAGTTTAACCAAACTTCCTCCTGAAGCCATACCTTTGTATTACTCTGTAAAATTTCAAGGAGCCTTTCACCTAGTTGGTCCAAGAAAAGCCATTCCAAGATCTTATCCAGTCAACAGAATCTTGTTTGATCAAGCCACTTCTCATGAAAATATTTCAGCTTAACTTTTGGGAGGTGAAGCAATTAATTTTTAGTTTTAAAGAATGCTTGAAAAATATTCTTATCATTCTAGACATTCAAATTTTTTACCTCCTTGTGTATACCCATATACAATTTTTAAAAAGACAAAAAGTTGTTATAAATTAGCATTTTGGCAATCTCATATATGCAGTTTTTGGACTCCAGATTACTGATTCAGTTCATCTCAGTCAAAAAGGGCTATTAATGCTGAAAGACACTATCAGCACTTTTCAGGCTGCCAAACACCCACACTGTCACTTTTCAGTAAGGCTGTAGGAAGAGTAGTTTCTTCAAACGCAGTCATTGGTATAAAAAGAAAGGTGTCAGACCACAAAGCTCAGCGGATACCCTGGATCTCTGAATACGCTATATCACTAAAATACCTATCACAGCTATCTGCCCTTTCGGGCAATGTCAGATTGCCAAATCTGGCAATTCAATAAACAGCTAGACAAGCTGCCAGTACAGAATCACAGAATCACAGAATAGTAAGGGTTGGAAGGGACCTCTGTGGGTCATCTAGTCCAACCCTCCTGCCGAAGCAGGGTCACCTACAGCAGGCTGTAGGTGTATTACAGAAGGTAATTACAGAAGTTAAAGGGACAGTTAGTTGTCCACAATAGAGATCATGTGTACAGCATGGATACGTACAGTCTATTCAACTTAAGATAAAACGGGCTACATTGTAGAGTGGAATTTTTGTTTTTTAAATTCATGCCAAATGACACTGCAATTTCTGCTTCACTAGAAATAAAATTCTGCTTTGGTGATATAGACACATCTTTCTCACACCACTAAGACAGAGTCCATTCAATCATACCTGCCAATTTTAAGGAGTGTCAAACACTGGTAAGGCAAATAGCAGCCAGACTGCCTCACTTACAGCTATGGTTTCAGGCTGTAGGCAGAACCACAGCGGACATGGCTGGAAGGAGCACCCAGAAAATCTGTAAAGCTGCCCAACGGTTGAAAGCCTATGACTGCATACTACTATTAACAGTATTTACTTCTGAAATATTGCTGGGCATACATGGAAGAAAACATTTATTTATAAAATTCTCAATTATCTATTTTAGCAGCTTTTTAATCTTTTTACTTCTACTGCTAGTGAGTAAGAAAAACGCAGCTTGTTCATGTATATTTCAGATCTCCTTTTCTTTTGGAATTTCCTAGACTTCCTCTAACTGTTAATGGTTATGAAGGTGACTTGGAAGTCATCCTTTTCATTACTGATTTTTGTCCCTAGCATGCTTCAAAGCATGCCTCCCTGAAAACCACTCTTTAAAATCAGCACAGTCCAAAGACAATTTCATACAACTGCTGAACTCATCGATGTTACCCTTTTCGTTCTCAGACAGGCAGCAACAGTGGCTGTGTGAGCAAATATCCTCTTTCCCCATACCACTCTTTCAGATGGCACCCTGCACCATGCTGTACATCGTGCAGTGTGACTGGGGCTGTACAGACCTGCTTAAGCACAGGGCTGTCTTTGCCTCTGCTACATGCTGCCACCTTCCAAGCATCCTCTTCTAGCTAAGAGAGTTGGGATTTTTTCATCCGTTTCCCTTCTTTTTGCATTATACCATCCCTTGTACTCCATGAGAAGGTCATTAAGATCACCCACTTGTTTACTTCTTGAAGGGAAAGTTCAAAACAAATGTATAAAGGCTGCTTGAGACCATTCCCTAGGACGCATATGAAAAAAAAGAGTAGCTGTTATCAGCTGAATTTAAAAATTTTTTTCTTTCTTTTCCTTTTATTTATCTATTTGATTCTACAGTTCTCCCCCTGCCATGTCACTTTTCAGATAAGAATCTTATCTGCAAGCATCTTTCAGCAGGAACTGTTAGCTTCTTTTGTCCTTGTTTGTTCTTCCTTTGGTTTTGTATGGGGCCTAGCAAGGCTCAATTCTGACGGGAACTGTTGATGTACTACAACTTAGTTTTTTTCTAATATAAACCAACTTACAAATAATGCAATTCAAAAGACAACACAACAACCACCCGTAATTACCTTTTGATTCCAGTCTGGCATTCCCCAAAACTCTGCTCACCCTAAAGAGGCTTATAGCAGAAAACCAGCAAAGATGTCCCAGTAGATCTAAGTGTGATCCAGATACCAGAATTTCCCACTTATGTGTGATTTTGCGTGTGCGCAAAATGGGTAATGTCTACTTTTAACATCATTTCCAGTTTTCTCAGGGCTTTTGCCTATTGTTTAGGGTGATCTTGTTCCATTTTTCTAGAAACTAACATTACATTGCATTTATTCCAGGCAAAATACTAGAGTACATAGATCTATTAAAAAAAAACTTTATCTGAAAGTAATGATGTTAATATTACAGGATTGGTTAGAAATGTACAAAAAACTCCCCACTCTCATTTCATTATATTGACATCTTCCATATGATTTGCTCATACTTCTAAAACAAAGGCATACCTCATTTGCAGGAAACTAACTGTATAATTAAATCAATATAGAAGCTATTAATGTGATGCCAGTATTATTTTGACTTCTATTATTTCACAAAAGTCACATAATTTCTTTGTCCATAAATCTATTAATAGTGTCATATTTTGACTCATGGCCAGCACTGTTCCGCTCCTCGAATCTAAAAGAGCTAACAGTTTTGGATGGGAATCCAAAGAGTAAAACCAAGGCTAATTACCTTGTCAGTAAAACTGTAACATTAGTACTATCCAAATTCTATTTTTTTTAATTGAAGGAGACAAAATCAGTTGAGTCTATTTGCTATGGAAATTTAGAGCTTGTTTAAATATTTAAGCACACAGTTTAAAGGCTGAATGCCCCATGCTGTTGAATAGTTGGAAAAAAAAGAATTTGGTTTTTTTCCTCTCTTCATTTTCATGTGTTATTTGATTGGGACAGAAGAGAAGCAATCCTCATCACTGACAGCTGGTTTTGTACCACTCAATTGGGAGACCTCTCTGTGATTTGTTGGGTTCACTCTGTCTCCTCCCCAACAGCGGGAGACTTGACTTCCCTCCCCCAACACACATACACATCTTCTCAACAGCACTGCATGTACTGTCTTAAACAAATAATTTGGAATAGGCCATGAATTCTGGGACTCACTGGTGTAAAAACCAAGCAATTGCTTCAGACGTCCTTTCAGACTCACTGGAAAAAATTTAGCAGATTAACATTTGTTCCCCATTTTTGCTTCTTCAGGCTACAGACACTGAACTCCATCCCAACCACTGGCACCATTATCCCAGATACTGTATTTGATTCCTCTGCATCTGTGGTCTAACACATAGACACTATTTAGAGATTCTGCTGCTGCTGCTCCTTTAGCTTCTACTGAATGCATCCTTTTTTCCAGCTTGCATAGCCAAATGTCTTTTTAGAACTTATGCCATATTATCTTCTCTGTTCTCCTACACACACACTTTATATTTCTTCATCTGACGAACGATTGCTCCTAAATCCTACTCTGTTGCTCAGTGTTTTGATCCTACTAGCCCCTGCTGAATCTCTCCAAAAGTTTCTGATATAGTATCACATCAAACTTAAGCTTTTAATTATTATTTTCAAAATCCAGTCTCCAAATTATTCTCCCTTCCAAAATTCGTCCTGCCTCTCATGCTTCATTTATTCCACCAGTGTTCTGAAGATTCTAGATGACAGCAAAAAAACAATCATACACAGCTTCCCACATAAGCCCTTCCTAGACATGCCCTTTGAGCACCCTATGCTATTGACATTTAAGTCTTTTTTGGAGAACGACTTCTACAATGACATATACTTCTCTAGTAAGCCAGGCAGACATGTAAACACGCAGTTCATCTGCATTTGATTTCACCTCTCCGCTGCCTACTTGTTTATCCCTTGATGATGTGAATTCCTCTGAGCATGACCCTGTGTGTGTATAGCTTTGAAACGGTCAGCAATGGGCAGCTTAGTAAAGGACACTGCTGCTAATAAGACTGAGCTATGCCTCGCCCTAACTGGTGCTATATTAGCTATGAGCTGTGAGTTATCCTCATCTGAAGGTAACTTTTACATTGCTAAGTATGGGATTCCAAGGACAGCATTCACTGGGAAAACACAATGTAATTGGAAATGTTGCTAGGTGCTGGCTCCAGCCAGAAGTGCTGTTCGAGCCTTTATTCTTGACTTTCTCATCATACTCATTTTCCTCACAACGGCAGCCACAAAGCCCAGCTGATGTTAAGAACAGCAATGTTTAGCATATTAAGCCACCTTGCTGAATGAAGTTTACAGCTGCATACAGGCCAGGTCACACAGCATACTTTTAAATTAAGTCAGAGGATTGATGTGTTTATTGACCTATTGGAGCTTGCAGTTTTGTTGAAATTTTCTTTGATCTAGGTATTGTTGTTAAAACATTGAGCAGGAGAATTATTTGATCTTTATATGACTGTACCTCTAAACCAAATTAACTCCGTTACAGCACTACTATCATTATTACTAATGTTATCTTTTCATCAATAGTGCAATTTAAACTTCATTTAAAATTATGGCTTAGGAGTTCAAGGGGAGCAGCAAAGCCAATAAGGATCAGTTATTGGTGAGGCTTAATGCCTCTTGTTTCAATGTGTGAGAAGCGTCATTTAAATTTTTCAGGCCAAGTCTTGGCATTAGCTTGGGGGAACTTGGCTCTGCTCAAAGGAACAGCCTTCTGTCAATGTCAAGAACAATCCTAAAGAGTAAAAACAGTGACCACAGAGGGCTGCATTGAACCTCTGAATTAGAAACAAACAGTGAGCAAAGATTAACATTTATCTGAGCTTTCCATTTGTTTCCCCCATTGCAGACATATTAACATGTATGCCATGACTTCATGTTGCTATGTACTCTAGCAATGGAACAGAATATTAGCAGGGAAAAAAAAAGGAAATCCAAGTATATTTTAAATTGAACTCATGTCTCTGTAGAGAAATTAAAGTATCCATTTTTTGGTATAAATCTTGGAAAATCTCAGCTGCACAAGTCACTGTGAGGCTGTATGTTAACTGTTCAAAAGGTTTTGTAAATTCCATATGAAATAGTTCCTCATCTCGTAATTTCAAAGTTTAAAGCACAAAAAAAAGCACAGCTTTGGCATGTTTGGCAGAACATACAAGATGCTAGTCAGTTTTAAATAGCAAGAAGTAAGTTCTTGTACATTCATCTATGACACGGATGTTTGTGAAAAGTACCGAATTAGAGAATAAAGCTCTCCTCTCCAGAGGGCACTGGGAACACAGTGTAACTGTCTGAGCATCCCCACATAGCCTCAGCAACCCCAATTTGAATAACTGCTTCAACTAAGAAAGCAGACGGTCATTTCTCCATAGTTTACTCCCTGCTGGTGCTAGTGCTAAATGATGCACGTTTTTATTGCAGTTCTGTGGTATGGATATGCAAATACTAAACTTTATTGCCAAACACATCTCGTAAAAGTAACCCTGCTACTTGAAGATTAGTTGCTTCTGTTGTTGAAAAAAATAATGGTTATACTACTTTGTGCTTTTGAAGTAACTAAAGTAGGGGGCTTATCTTCTATTTTTTGTGAAACTGTTCCAAAATATTTCCAAATATTTTAAAAGATCACCAGTATAAAAAAATTAAAATCATTTGGCACTATCCTTTATCCTTTAAATATGAAAAAAGTAAAGACAATGGAATAAATAGTAATGTGACAGTGACAATTTGTACCTCGTTGTCATAAAATGGGAGCTTCCATGCAGAATTCTGTGAAACACTAGTTGCCCACAGAGTACTTGCAGCTGATTCTTGGAAGGCTGGCTAGTCATACACTGCTGGCTTTGGTCCTTGTTTCCAGCTGTTACATCACATGAAAGACAACTAAAAATACATTAAATACTTCTCCATACAACCAAGGCAAAAACTGCTGCAATAATGTTAGGCACTGAAGGTAGAAGTGTTGTGTGCAAACTTATGAAGAGAAGCAAAGAAAAAAAAAACAAACAATCTCTCTGCTAAAGTGTGGTCTATGATATGGTAAAAGAAAACCCTGAAAAGGTTTAATTTCACTATTTCAGCATGTTTTGAATATTCAAAACTGTATCAGATGTTCAGGGTGCCAGTCCAATTACACATTTAATCACAGATCTAACCAATATTTTCTGTTATAGTTTGGCCTATGCTTATGTATCTCATTGAAATCAAAACTCATAAGCCAAGGAAATAATGTGCTGACATCTACATCAAGTGTTCAGAATAGACAGTAACAGAGGCTTCCTAAATATTAAATGGTTTATGTGGAAATTTAATAGGCTAAAGGTGCTTCCTTATAAGGCTGGAGGATGTAATTTATTGGAAATACAAATAAAATGTGCAAACACAAATTAATAAAATGTGCAAACTCTGAGGTTGGAGGGAGCTGCAGTTTCTGGAGTTGTTTCCATGCCTACTAACAACAGTAAATTTGTACCAGATTTGCATGATATTGAAGATTCATCTCATGCTTTCTTCGTATTTCTGATTTTTATTTACACTGTGGTCTCAGTGTGACTACATATTTTGGGTTGGGGTTTTTTTGTAGCCTTACTGTTCCCTCAGCTGGGAAACTCCTACACGTCTGATAAAAGCAATTCTTACAAAGAAGTCAGCCTGCAAAATGCCTTATGCTGTGGGGTACCAGTATCACCAAGCATGCCTCACCTTAGACCAGTCTCCCATTCTCCAGACATAGCATTTAGAATAGTCCTCACAGTCCTCTGCTTCTTTAGGTCTTGTGGACAAAACACATTTCTTGCGGGGATTGGTGCACCTCACAGTCCGATGCCGTACTCCCTTACCACACTTCACAGAGCACTGTTGGAAAAAGACATTTTTCAGGTTTCTACAAAAGTCATAGTTACCCCATTTTATACCTTTCTAATGACCTCCACCAGGCTAGCATAAATCTTTCATGACATCAGTGATTTCCTGACTTCCAATCTTCAGTTGCATAGACACTGTATTTGGTAAAAACTAACAAATGAACAAAAATTCCTTATAGGGTGGAATGATAATCATTGCATTTTTAGCTAAGAATATATAATTAGATCAAAAATTACTTGCTTAAGGAAAAACTAGGCTTTTGGATAAGGAAACATCTGAAGTTATGAGGAAGTGAATGCAAGATGTTATACTGAAAATATTAGGCAATCTTTGTTTTATGACTGAAAGGAAATATAATGAAAGATAATCTAAATAATGTACATAAGAATAAGATATGAAGCAACTGCAGAAAAACTTTGCTAGTATCTAATAGACCTTTTTTGGGAGGGGAAAAAAGTTAAAATGGAAAAGTAACTATTCTAAAACTATGCAAGAATCCAGATTGAATTTGAAAATTCAGTCACTCCATATACAGCATGTGAAAGCCCTCTTCAAGTTGCACAGAAGGTCTTAATCTATGTTTTTTTCCACCATTCCCACTTACACTGCCAAAAATTATGCCATTTCCTTCTCAAAACATTGTCACTGCTTTTGATCATCCCACTGCTTGCAGATCAAAACTCTCCTTTGCCAAGCTGATTATAACTGCAGGAAGGAGTAATGGCTAGCTTCAACTATAATGGTGATAGTAGGAATGGCCATGGGGAACACCTCACTCTTCAAAATATATTTACCGCATCCAACTAAAACATGCTCACTTATTTCTCATCTCTCAAGTAAAACCAACTAAACAATCTGGGCTTCTTTCTCACACCTCTGTAAGTTAATACGATTCTTCTCACAACCAGCCCTTGTGTTATAAACCACTGTGTACGAAACCGGGAACTGCTGCTATTTACTTCTCTTATCTCTACCTTAGCATCTGCTTTTCATCTTTGAAAACATTCCCTACATCTTAGCTCTTTCTTGCTTGGGGATCAAGGGGTGCTGCTGAGCAGAGGAGCCCAGAGAAGGAGCTGCACCCACATTCAGAAGCTGCTATTTGTGTTTTGAACCTGGAGGGACCCATACCACAGCTTCTGGTATGGGAGGCAATCAGAATTGCCTTTGCTCTTCCAATGGAGGGAGAAGCTCCAAATAACCTCTTCAGCTTGTCCAGATGGCAGTGATAATACCTTTCTTCCTCCACGGTGAATTACGTTTAGAAGTAGCATAGCTTTGTAGAAGAGGAAGAAAGCCAAATGGACATGCACATTAAAAGATCTTAAATTAATAAAGCTTTTTTGAATAATAATTACATTCTAGAGCAATGCTTCAGGATGCAACATATGCGAAATTGTGTTATTTACAAGCCCTTTTGCCCACTGATTGTGCTGTTCTTGGAAAAAGAGGTGAGAAGAGAGAGGAAGGGAAGGATATGACCTTCTTCACAAGCAGGTCCCCTCATAGCCTCTCTGAAGCAGAATGGCAGCAACCATCTGCTGATAACACCCCTTGGTACAAAAGTATGTCAGAGATGTTCCCACTCTGAACCCAAGGTCTGGTAGCTGATAAATGATGGTCTTAATTCCATTTACCCCTAGTTACTCGCTACTACAGTCAGGCAATACTTGATTATATGGGCTTGAACACTGGCCAAAAGAAACTGTTCCAGGACATAAACTAGGTAAAATGCAGTCGTTCTACACGGCTGTTTTTCCTAGTCCTTGATCCTTTTGCCAAATCATTGCATGAGGACCATGAAAATCATTAGGCTGAGCTGTACCTCTTGCTGCTGAAAAAATAATATTCCCAGAAGACAGTAAGGCATAAATAACCACTATAGACTATTTGTATAAATAAATGCAGCACCTCAGACCAGACTCCCGCCTCCCACACAGTCATGCAGTCCTGGCCTTCACAGCGCTGTGCAGAAGCAGGCTTTGGCCCAATGCAATCCCTCTCCCTAGCTCTGATCAGGGTCCCATTTCTGAGCTGCTGTGTGCAGGCTACTTGTCTGTTCTGGGTCCCTTTTCCACATGTCCTTGAACATGGAGTCCATTCTGTCATCATCCATCTGGAAAGAAATACAGGCAATGCAGTAACAAGAAATTAGGAAGAGAAAAGTACCATCACATCATCTTACTCTCTTGCTTACTAGTACACACCCCCAAGACATACTTGCATATTTTCTGCCTCCTTTTAACATCTCTTTGCTAATGGACTACTTATTAATTTAACATATTTTAGATTAAATAAGGTGTTAACGTTCATGTTATTTCATTCCCCAGCCCAGTGTCCATATGTTTTCAGAGTACTCTCCTCTCATTATAATTCCAGTTAGAAAAGCTCCAAAATACACATACATTTAGAAGCTGACAGACCACTGATCAGCCTGTATGTTGTTCTCTAGCTATATGACTATCTATATGTCAAGTGCATGTCATGCACGTAAAGTTCAGCATTCTTTGGAAATAGTCAGTTGCAAGAAAGAAGCACTCCTGTGTGAAAGGGTCATTGCTCTGGTGGAAGTAGAAAAGCTCAGACTTCTTCATGTTCTTCAGGGTCAGGCCTAACTCAGGTTGCGTGGTTTAAATCACAGCAGCAAGGAAGGCTGATGCAGCTTGGCAGAGCGCACATACCTGGAGCGCAATCGTTCCAGAATGTAATTTTCCCCAAATGTTCTGTAGCTCCAGACTATAGCCATGTGCCCTTAAAAATCAAACAACTCTGCCACTGGTGCAGTACACAAGTGTATCCCAGGAGACTCAGATTGCCAGGGAGAGTTTTTAGGAAACCAGGATTTAACAAATCTGTTCCAACCTTCTGTCACACATTTGTTGTAAGAAAATAAAACATTTAACTAATGTTTTTTTATTATCAGTCCAGAGACTCAATTTACAGACCACAGCCTGTCAAGATAATGGAACAGAGTTTAAGGTACTTCTTCAAGTGCCAATAAAAAACAACTAGTTATGCAAGCGTATGCTGTAGTTACATTTCTGTTGAAAGCTAACAGTATTTGATTTGTAGTAATCACTAACACTGTATTAAAAACTGGTTACATGTTTAAGGATCATGATATCTTTCTACATGTCTCAGCACAGCATCTCTGAGTGGCAATTAACAACACTTAAAATGTTTCATTTAATAAGCTGAAAATGTACACAATCTTGAAAATTTATAGTTGACAATGCCTCAGAAGAAGATCAGACTCTTCTATTTCTATCCATTAAGTGCACAGTGATGTTAATAAAATAAAATAAAAGATCTGCTCAAGTATGTATATAATGAAATACAAATAATCTCTCCAAAGTGTAATGCCCTAGTCTAGGGAAGTCCAAACCTCAGTGGTTTGGTCTTACTTAAAACATATCATACCTTGCATTTTATCAATTTCAGTATTTCATCCTTTCCAAGAAAGCTATGTCTTCTGGTTAATTTTACATACTTTCTTCAATGACATTTGCATTTTATTTACTTTGCATTGTTTTCTTTAAAAATACTATTTACCTCTCCTCCAGACGACTGCAGTAGACCTATCCCAGTGCTTCCTCCTGGGGACGCTAGCCAACTATTGCTAGCTGCCCCCCCCTCCCTTGAAAGGTGGCAGATACTTTAACCAAGTCCACACAGCAGTTGGGGACTTCCTTAGTCATAATTCTTAGGTGCCACATGGAAACAGGATGGCAAACTCTGAAGTGGGTCACTGTGCCAGCCTGGCCAGCCAGTGCAAGGAGCAGGCTGCCAGCTCGGCTGCAGGGACACCAAATGGCGTGGGCTTTGCAGGGCACAGGCTGCATACTGCAGCTGCCTCCTAGGGTGAAATTTGGTGAAAAAAGGCTCTTCCAGCTTCTTCCACCATTCCACCACCAGAGCCTAGTTCTGCCTATTGATCTACATACAAAGGGATGGGGGGAGAGGGAAGAGAGAAGTGAGGGGAAGGCTCTCTATACTTCAAGTTGCATCAATGTAGAAAATCTGACTAACAAAGGTTAAGTTATTTATTTACTAGTCAGTGCACCCAGAGCTTACTGAGAGCTTTTAAAGGAGTGAACAAAACACTAAAATATATCATTAATTAAAAGCATGGGATTAAATCCATCTTTATAGAAACAGAATTGAAATTTCAGTTTCATAGTACAATTCAGCCTGTGAGAACACTTCCTGAGGAAAGTAATGAGCTGCTTAATCGAATGGTGGTTTTTACGCATGGTGTTTAAGGGCTCTCTTTCATTAAAACTCAGGAGAAACAACAGCCAGCGTTCTTGTTTTCCTTACATTTTCCATTATAACCTTTTGGATATATGTATGTACTGCACATTCATTGCCAGAGGCAGTCATCTCTTAGCTCCTAAGATTTTAACATCAGTTTAACTAAATCACTATTACCTGGTCTGGCATGGCTGCTCATTGCACTTGCGGATCTGTGGTTCAGGTTTTGTTAAATACTTGCACTTCTTGTTGTCCACAAGACTGATATTCTTGTTCATAATCTTTGTGCAAGAGACTGTCGTCTTTCTTTCACCTAGTAAAAAATAAAGCAGATATGTGGGGAAACCAGGAACTTTGTTCAAAAGGGAAGCACAAAGGTATCTTCATTGGATCCAGCTATTTCATGTACAGTTTGGCTAAAAGAGCTGTAAAATCTGTACAAGCAAATCAAAGCTAGCAAGAAGCCTAAGAGAGGTGTTAAAGTTTGTAGGGTAGAAAACAATGTGATTTTCTAATCCAATCTTTGTACATCCCTGTCAACAGAGTTTTGCGGCTTTATTCCTGTAACTAGTCATACGTCAAACCCTTAGTCTTACTGGAATAGCTGTTTCTTTCACAACCACTGAGACCCTGGCATTGAGAAAAGCTTGCAGAAAAATTATATACAAAAATATGGTTGTTAATTAATACATAAAATAAGGAAAAGAATGACAAGTCCTGCTTCTCTGTCTTGCTCAGTCTGAGTACTTCTGCCTGGTTTAGCAGTATGCTGGCAGGTGTGGCCAGCACTCAGCTAAAGGGAATCGGCGCACACAGCCTTCAACAAGGACCCTGCACTACTCCCCATGAACTAAAGAGGCTGTGTCACTGACCTCATCTGTAGGGCAGTCATCTAGGAAGTTGGGTACTGCCTGCAGAGACCTAGGTCATGTTCTGTACGGAAACTTTGCCCTGACGGGTGGGTTGGAACCTGGTGTTTCTCAAAGCTGGATGCGTTAGCAGAAACTTGTAATTAGACTGGAGGCCAGTTCTTAGAAAACTACCAATCCTTGAATTAAAGATTTCAATCAGTAGAAAATAAGTTCAAAACGAGTTGTTTCTATGGTTACGCTTTAATACTCTGTTTCTGCCTGGAAGTTTACTGACAAGGTGCGTGCAGTAGTGAGGCAGACTTAGGCATGCAATGTTCAGCAGTGGTCAGAAATGTGCCTGTGGATGGAGCAGTTAAGTTATAAATGTGCATTATGTGTGTGACCACAGCTGACGTTCTACATGGCGCTTGTGTACGTGAGAGCACATGCAACTAATCTATCATATACAGCACTTGAAATGTTTGACAATTCTTTCAGCATTTACATATACATCTGTGTATTCATATTCTCTCCCACATGAAGAAGGCTCTTCTGCAACACAGTAGGTCGCAGACCAGTTACACACATAAACATGCATGAAACCACATGGCTTCATCAATAGTTTCATCCTGACATGCACTTTCAGCATTTAAGCAAAACCACCGATAATTGTTACATTCTTCAATCAGATTCACCAAAATATTGATGTTAAAAATTGAAACACAAATATTTATACAGGATACAAGCTGCAGCATTTTAATTTCATTTATTTAATTTCATGTATTTAAGCCAAGAACTGAGAGAACAGTTCAAATGGTTTTGCCTAAAGTAAGAAAAATATTTCACTTCTATTTCAGAATATTTGCAGTAAAAATACCTTTTATGGAACTTTGTATTAACTCAGCTATTTTAGACAATAACATAAACTGAAGGCCAGTTACAACAGAAAAAATATGACACATAAACATTACAGTAAAACACTTAAATATTTATTTAAGCATTAATGTAGAATAAATTACTGACATGCTGCATTTTAAGACTTCTCCAGATGACAGGTAACTTTAGAAATATTTGGGCAATAATGAGAGATTGTGGTAGCATTAAAATTGTTCTAAAAATACTTCAGGAAACTGTAAAAAGCATGAATATTCCAAGTGAATAGGAATGCACTACTAAGAAACAGAGGATGCTACTAACACCACGTACAAAATACCTTCAGGGAAGAAGCTTTCTTACCAAACCACAAAAAGCATGTTTATGGAAACTACGGTAATCTGTCATGACACCAAGATTGTTCACAGAGTCACATGAGCTAGAACACTGTGTTCCTTATGCTGCTGTTATGAGAAAGTAAAGCGTTTCCAGGCCTTCTTATTCAATCACAAGGTGCATAGCAGTTTTCAGAACTGCTGATCAGGGAAACCATGACTGTCAAGGTCATAAGCAGGAAAGATAGGTATCAAAAACCAATATAGCATTCACAGCCTAAGTCTGACTAGTTGCACAACGTATGAACAGATCTCTGCAGGTTGCATTCAGTAAAAAAACTCTGAGGTGTTTTTTTCAGCATAATTACCTAGCTCAATAACCATCTTTTAAACAGCAGTTTTAAAGGATTTTGTTACAGCAGTACTGTTCATGTTCCAGTATTTGTTTTCATAATCATATTTTGTTCTTCCAAATTAACATTTTTTATGGTTTATAAACATAAACATAGGAAAAATATCACATCAGCACATTAGTATCTGCTGTTGTAGTATTTGTTCCATATGTCTCTGGATCATCCTCAACTCATGTTACTAACTGTACATATTTGATCTGAGACTGAGTTTCAGCTTTTTTGTAGTTTGAAATGTCTTTTACAGATCATTTATCTTCAATAGTTCCAAATACAAAGTGGAATGCATATGAATCTTCTATTCTTGCTCTAGCTCTTGCACTTGTATTTCTTCTTGGAAACTGTGTCCTGAATTTGCTTTGCTAATCTAGATTTTGGTCTTTCAATACCAACTTCTTCTACTTACTTATGTAGTTTGAATCTTTTCCTAGAGTCATCACTGTTGTTTTAGTAGAATCAGGAAGCATGAGACTCAAGTATGTCCACCATTATATGGAATCATACAAGCCGCAATGAGGATATTACTATTAAATCTATAACACTGACCATTGCAATCTTAAATACTAACACATCATGTATTTTAACTGAGACATATATATATACACACAGTCTATATACATGTATAAGCATATTACATACACACACATAGATGTATTTGGTATATATGTGCATATTGTATATACATATACATTTTTAATTTATGTATGTGTGTGTGTGTTTGTATATTTTTCTTTTATTTTACCTCCTCCACATACAGCATCACAGTCCTCCCAGCCAGAATGAGTCCACATGAAAAGAGGCTCCGGTACTTTAGAGCTCTGATTCTCAGGAAGAGGATCCAGTGGGATTGTGTACTCATAGTGTAGACCATAGCTCTGGTCATGGAAGAGCAGCACCTGCCAGATACACAGAAGGAAAACCTACCTATGTATACAGACACTGTGGAAGACAAACTCCAGACTGTGAGGAGATAATCTGGAAAAGCATGACAGAATGACTTAATGCTCTATAGCCTTTCAATGCTCCTGATGGATTTTGTAGAAGAAATTAATGAGAGTATCCCAATCAAGACAATGGGAAAAATTATTTTACTTTACATTAAGTAAGGTCGAAAAGCCCTGCATGTGAAATAAGCTAACAAAATTCACCAGAAATCTGGAGAATGATTATATCCTGTGACTTCAGTGCTCTTAAATAGAGGAGGTCTCTCCTAGATGCATCAGATTTAAAAGCATTTTAGATATACCAGACAATTTCTTGCATTAGAAGGATTTTGAATTGGAAGTACTTCCTCATCATCTCTCCCTCCTTCTTTCTGGCAGCTATCAACTTTTCCTCCCCTTCACTGAAATGCATCAAAATTCTACTTCTTCATGGAGAACCTGGTGACTGCAGTCCTGAAATGGTGATGCTGTGCTATAGTCATCCAGGACAAAAAACATCTGGCATAAATTTGAATCTCTCTTCTTAAGTGGCACATCAGCTTTTTATTACATTTGTAGGAATGCTGAGACCTTCCATCCTGCCTCAACAACATAAAGATTATTCTCAGATTTAAATGCATTTTTTAGAAGTGGTCTGACAGATCTATAGGTAAGATCTATAGGTAGATCTATAAGCAGGTGTGTATATATATAAAAAAAGCTTGCATCTCATTATCTTCAGGAGCCTGGAAAAAGATATTAGTTGCCATGCTATATAATAGGAATCAAGTAAAAAAACCCAATCCGTTCTGTCATACCAGTAAATGTAAAGGTGATGTTGTGGGACCTTTGGCTGATATTTTCTCCCAGAGACCTCTCCGAACATAATGGACAGTGGTTCCAGCAATATTGAAGGCTCCTGAATGCTCTATCTTCCAGTCACTATTGATTGACTGTTTTCCAGCATCTCGAAGAGCTGCAAAATATATGAAAAATGACCAATATAAAAGCTGTTTGTTCAGTAGTGATTTGGGCCTCTTTTCACTTCCTGTTTAGAAAATTTAATAAGTAGGTGAAATCACCTAACTCTGTTTGCAAATATATTTATGGATCCTACTATACATGAACTGCAATTGGAACATACTTCAGAAACACCTTCTGGAAGGAATGCTTGGCAAAACCATGTGTATTTAACATTACTTGACGTTAACATCAGTGTTTTAATGCCTGAAGAGACTGACAGGCTCCAGAATAATTCATAATTTGGTCACTGAATTAATTGAAAGCAAAGGCAATCATTCTCTGTTCCCAGGGTGGTCATTTCTGTAATCCATAAAGGCATGGGAAACAAAATTTTCACAAGACACTCTTCAAGATTTGTGGAATTAGTCTAAAACTTCAAAAAAATTATAGTTTTGAATACTTTCCTCTCTAATAACTACATTTGCCTGTTTCTCCACCTTAGAATGTGACAATAGTACTGTCATCCTACCTAAACACTTATTTTATATACTTCCACCACATAATTTGATGCTTCTAACAAACAGAAAAAGCTTGTTCTTTTTGGTTGAATCATTCTTTTTGTTGGTCTAATTTATATTCAAAAGCATCATCAAGTCAGGTAAGATATATTTCATACACTGAGAACACAAGTTTTTACATTAGTTTGCTATAGTAAACTGAACAGATTCTTCTGTGAAGGACTTGTAATTTTATTTTATTTTATTTTATTTTGTTCAGATCAGGTCTGAATAATCACATGAAGTAGAATATACTTGAAGTCACCTTCTGGACAAGAAGTTTTACACATTCCTCTTCACTGAAATTGCATGTTTGGCACCAGACTGTTGTAAGAGAGCCTCAACAGTTTAAGCCTTGTCCAAAATTTCTTTTTTAAAGTTGTAAGCTAATGTGAGTCACTCCTGTAATCATCTTCTCTCCTATTCATATTTATACTGTTATGTTTTGTTTCTATGGGAAACAATGGCAACCGGTCTATGGACTGGCAGAAATACAACTGTGTAAGACACCACTGATATGTACCACTGCAGCACTGTGTAATGAATGTTAAGACTATAAAATCCACTATAAAATCCATTAACACTGCAGAACAGCTCTGTACTAAAAATAACAAGTGATTTTACAAGATTTTAAAACTGGTATCTGAGGTTTAAACATTCTGTTATTGGTGGTAATTAAGCTCTATTTAGTGTTTAAACTGTAGGGTTTAGTCCTCTGCCCAGTGGAGAAACAAAACAAATGTACTTGAAAGTGCTGAGGTCCAGTTGGGTCATGTTGCTCAGATGGAGCAGCATCCTGTCCCTGGAGAGCAGCGGACTTTGCATCGTTTTGTCTTGTCTTTAAAATGAACATGTGTGCCACAGCATGCAGACGTGTGCAAGGGACTGGAATCTCAGCCCCAGAACACAGAAATATGCCAGATCTTGCATTTTCTGCTTTCAGATTTTTCACTTGAGCCACCGGGGTTAGACGAAGTAAGAAAGCGTATCCTCAAGCTTTAAATTTAGGCTTGGATTCAGGCAGTCCAGCTTCTGTCACACCCCATAATGACAGCAAGTTCACTGAGTTTTATTTCACACCACATACGTATTCCCACTCTGCTTAGCTTTTCATAGAGGAGGATTTCCTGTACAAAGTAATGCAACACAGGAAGAAAATTCAGCACACAAGTGTATCCTCTCTCAGGCTATAAAACAAATTGAGCAATACATCTGCAACTGAAAAGACAAATAAAGAAAATGGACTGGGAAAACCTACTGCATCTGTAACCAAGACCAAAATTTCAGTGCTAAAACAAGCGAGCTACCTACAAGTGTATCTCTGCAGAGCATAAAATAGCCATCATCACAATGACAATTAAGTGATAGTGATGAATGCAATGCATTTTTTAATCACTGTACCAGGGATATACACTCTTGCAATTTTAATGAGGTGCAAGAGGTTACACACCCATAGAGATGCAACATTTCACAGTTCAGCTATTGCATCTCCCAGCGCTCAGTGGGGAGCAACAATGCCCTGGTCCTGGTCCTCTGCTCGGTAAATTTGTGCCTACTAATCCTTTTATTGTTTTCTATGGAAAACAGTAAAATACCACACCACTGTATTTAAACTTTGAGATTTTTGCTTAAGTTGAAATTACCACACTTTACAAAGTGGTTAAGAAAAAAGACATTTGCACCAAAAGTAAGAGGGAAGTTGACATATTTGTGAAGTGTGAATTTTGCCTTTTGCACAGTGCAAAATTTAGTCCTACTCTCCAGAAAAGTACCAAAACAATGTCATTTTGACTGACCCTTATTTTTCTCAAGAAAATACAAAAAAAATCTGAAATTCCATTCTAAATGAGAGTACATTCACTGATATGTCTTGTCAAGGAAGTAATTGTTTCACTTCCATTCAGGTTATCATGTGTTGCCTTGAAGCCATCTTAAGAACATTAACAATTGAGATTTGAGTAACTTTTTGAAAATTTCAACTGAGGTAAGGCTGACTGGTTGGTAGTTCCCAGGGTCGTCCTTATTAGTCTTTTTAAAGATGGTGCAATATTCCCTTTTATTCAGTTACTGGGGACTCCACCTGACTGCCATGACTTTTCAAACATGCTTGATAATGGCTTGGCAACTACATCACCCATTTCCCGCAGGACCCTGGGATGCATCTCATCAAATCCTATGGATTTATGTACGTTCAGGTTTCTCAGTGGTCTCGAACCTGGTCTATGATGGGAGGGACTTCATTCCGCTAGTCCTTGCCTTGACGTTCAGGGACTTGAGAGATGTGAGAAGAGTGTTTACCACTTACCAAACTGAGGAAAAAAACTGTTGAGTACCTCATCATTCTCCATGTTTGATGTCATTATCTCTCCTGTCGTATTTATCAGGGTGTATGTTTGTACATTTTCTTTCATCTTCCTTTTCTGACTAACACATCTGTAGAACCCTTACTATACTTCACATTCCTTGCCAAATTCAGCTCCAGCTGTGCCCGAGCTTTCCTGATCTCACCCCTACACATCTGAGCAACATCCCTATTTTTTTCCTGGGATATATGTCCCTGCTTCCACTGCCTTAATATTTTCTTGTACATTTTAGTTTGAACAGCAGGTCCTTACTCAGCTATGCTGGTCTCCTGCCCTCCTTGCCTGATTTATTACATGTGGGTATTGAGAGCTCTTCCAATCTACGAAAGACATCCTTAAAGAGCTGCCAGTTCTCTTCTGCTCCTTTATCCCTGAAGGCAGTTTCCCAGGGGATCCCATCCACTAATTCCTTAAACAGCTGAAAGTTTGCTCTCCTAACATTCAGAGTCCTGGCTTTAGTCTTCACCTGGCCCATACCCCTCAACATTGTGAGTTGCACCAGGGCATGATCACAGCAGCCTGGGCTACCACCAATCGTGACCTCTCTAATTAGTTCATCTGTACTGGTAAGCAACAAACAAGGTCCAGTAACGCTGCTTCTCTGTCTGTCACCTGGATTAAGAAATTATCCACAATGCACTCCAAGAGTCTCCTGGACTGTCTACAGCTTGCTGTGCTGTTTTTCCAGCAGATGGCATGTGATTGAAGTCCCCAAGCAGGAGCAGAGCCTGCAAGAGTGATGCTTTCTGTAGTTGAAGTAAGAACGCTTCAGCAACAGGCTCCCCTTGGTCAGGCAGTCTGTACTAAACACCAACCACGAGGTTTCCTTTGTTGGTTTGGCCCCTAATTTTTACCCATAAGCTCTCAACCTATTCACTACTGTTTCTTAAAGACAATTCTGTGAATTCATTTGATTTTTTTATAGAGATGGCACTTGTTTCATCTTGATGTAAAACAGTTTCAAGAGATGTTACTTATTAACCAGCTTCTATGGCCCTCTGTAAACAAAAGGATAACGTGTTCAGTCTCAGCAGACTCTGGTGTCTGTTACGGGACCAGGTCCTCAGCTGGCTTCCCTTGAAATCAGAAATTACCCAGTGTAAGGATTTGCTCCAAAGTATTTTAAAACTATTAGCACTGTCAGAAATAAGAGATTTAAAATTCTGTATTATTTGTCAGACCCCATCTGCTGTCCCACACTCTCCTCACCCATAATGTGGTGCAGCACGGAAACACATCTCATAAAGGAAATCAAACAGAACACAACACATCTATGGACTTGATACCTATAAGAGAAATGGCAGTTACAACGTCATGGCAGCGTTAAACTACAGGTCCAAAGGGTCTGTATCCTTGAAGCAGCTTGATCACGTTTGAGAATACTGATACATCTAATCCACTTCTTTAGATCAGCTGAAAACAAATAATTTTTCTCATTTCTAATTAGCACTGAAGTTTCAGGTTTTAGACTGCAAGTCATTTGTATAGTTATATAGCAGTAACCAATTTTACTAATTCATTATGTGGCCTGGACATGTCATGCCATTACAGAAGTTTCACATGAATGAGCTCTCTAATCTCACAGCCCTTTCTTTCATCACAAGAGCACATGTAGCTAGCACTCTTCAGCGCTAACCAAGCCAGGACATGAACACTAAAACATATGACATGTACCTAAATAACTGTGAGCTGGTTTTTCCTCCACAACTTTGATTCTTCTTGCTCCTGCAGGTATCACCAAAGCTTCCACATAACCTAGACATGAGACCAGACATCCAAAGTTAAATACAAAACTGTAGAAAAGTACATCTTTTATGTTTTTCCATTTCTTCTCCCCTGTTTCACTTGTTAAATGTAAGAAGATATAATTCATATAGCAATGGTTTGAGGGTTCTTGCAAAATGTTGAAACAAGCTACAAAACTGTGCATTATTTGTAATACATATAACATGACATACAATTAAGAGAGTGTAACAAAGTAAAACACAACAAGGACTAGTGAGGTTGGGCAGGTTGGGGCTGGAGCAGATAAAGTTGTCTCTGGCCAAGTAGTTTAGTGTCATTATCACCACTAGATGACCATAAAAGAATTCCAAATTCACTCAGCATGTAGACACAAATGATACGGCACTAAAACCCAAACATCCTCCCACTGTTTGGTTTTTAGTTTGGTTTTGGTTTGTTTTTTTTTTTTGTATATATTTTATGCTCCATCTCCCTCTTCTTCCTTTAACACATTCAAACTCTGTTATGAAGGGCTTTGGTTCTGAAGTCTACTTATTAGTTATGAAGGGCTTTGGTTCTGAAGTCTACTTATTAGTTATTTGATTTACATTACAATTGCTTCCTTAGAGTGTGGGACGAAGACAGGCTGTTGAGCAATTTTCAAGTAAAATGGGGTGAAAAGGGAATGCAGCTGAAAACCACTGTGCAAGCAGGAATGTTATAAACAAATAAATCATATTTCAGATTATCCATGTGAACTTCAAAAAATGGTCAGTAAACCAAGTATTTATTCTGTGTAGCTATGTAATGTTCCATAACGAAATACTGAGCATTTACACACCTTTTCTACATCTGAAATAAATATGAAAATTGAATTGCTGCAAAGCAGCATTATTTATCTTTAATTTCCTTAAGAGCTCCTAACACTTTATAAGTATTGCTGATAGTCCAGCTTCTTGAGAAGAAAAACAACTTATGCAATTGTTTAGAGGGCAATACCACAATATTGTGGATTGACACAGAACACTGAATAAATTTGAAAATGTCTGGTTGTTCACATTAGCTATAAAAGAGAGCTGACACATTTTAATTTCTATTAGCAGCTACCTACTTTGTAGTTTTTGACCTTGTAGTCTTCCAGACTCACTCGTGGTTTGGGATCCCTGCTCTGCATTAGTTTCAACTTAAGAGAGGACCAGACATACACATCTCAAGACTATGCCTAACTTTTGTGTTTTTTAAAGTACTGTGCTTCAGTCTATAATGCATTGAAGTCCTTGATTTTTCAAAGATGTACTGTCTGCTTCTAATAGCAGTAATATTTGATGTGATTTACCTACTGTCTAGAAATTCTGCACATTTTCTACTCAAGAAACTGAAAGTGTAATGGCAAACAAATGCTAAAACAGTTGGCCAGACGCTCTTTGAAAGAAAAGACTTTTCTTGGAGAGGATGTATACATAGTGCATGGCGCACATTATTAGGATTTCAACCCTCTACTCTGTCAACATTACTGTCCTGGAGCTAGTCAATTATTCTCATTGAAAGAACAGATCACAGCAGTGTTTGAAAATACCATGTTCATTCTGCATCAGAAAATCTATTTGCTTTTTGTGATATGTTATTATTAGTATAAAACTACGAATAATGAACAGATGAAAGACTTCTTCACACATTGAGCTGTATGTTCTCAGTGCCTGGCTTGGTTTAATGACCTTACTCTAGGTTACATCATAATTTGGATTTTTATTCTGAAGAATATTAAATGTATCTAAACACTGTATGAATTTACAGTTCATTTATTTACTAAAAATATAAATTTTATTTCACAGATTTTGAAAAGCTCAGGCTCTTCTGCATAATAATGTGTGTCTTAATGGAAGATAAATTAGATAATTCCTTTATCTCATAACTGAAACAATTTGCAATAATACTGCAACCATTAAATTTAAAATTACTCATGCATTCTTATCTTAAATGTCTTATCATTCTAAAAAAGCAGATTGGAAATAAAAAAAAAAAGTTCTTATGAGGAACTGCACAATTTTAAGTACAGCTTTTTAAAGCTCCCAATGCTCAAAGCATTATCAAGCAGCTACTGGTTTCCTGAATATTTGAAGTAAACAGACTTACCAGCTCCTCTGGTATGGTTAAAATCACCTTTAATAACTTTGCATGACTTTCCATCACCATTGCATACACCACAATGATCTTCACGAGCCAGAGATCCTAATACACCATCACAGCCAAATTTCTGTGGGAGAAGAAAATAAAGGTATTGAGACACAGGCCATGTTTTTCATAAAGTTGCCTTTAGTAGTGTGCGTCTCACCCTTTTGCAAGATGCTCTAACCAACCTATCCAACACGACCTAGCCCTGCTTAGAATGAGGGCTGCACTAGTTTGTGCACAGAGATCTCTTCCACAGTAATTTCTTCTGTGATTTTCTGTAGATTGTTTTATTGACTCTCCAAGAGGAACACAACTGCATTCCCACTTTCCCCTGGGACTTTTGGCACTTCTGAGCCACTGTGCAGCACACACCCCGCAGGGCCTCCTGCTCAGCAACTGCAATGTGTGCAACTCTACTGCTTTCTACTCAAAATATGGGAGGTTATTTGACACACCCACACTGCTAAAGTGCTATCTAACATCAACTTAATGTCTTCTTCTGAATAGGATGTGAACATGTCTGGAATATGTAAATATAAATTGTATTTGTGTTTTGCTAAGAAGCACTCAGTTTAAAACAAATTAAGTTTACTCAAGCACCTACACATAAGTATGTTGGACGTATTTCAATCAATAAATATCAGTGGTAGCTTGACAATAGGAATACAGTTAATATCATATCCTGGCCTGATACAAAATAAAAGCCTTTTAAAGTCTAGAGAAGACATCACAGGGTAATCTTGTGCACTGTATAAATGCATCTGATAAAACCAATCAGACTTGAAGACTTTTTGATAAATACTGAAGGTAAAAGCTAGGTTAAAGAGAAAATATAGGATTCTTCTAAAAACAGAAACCTCAGTCTATCACAGAGCCACTCATTTCCAAGCACATTAAGATTGTTACTTCACTTTATGCACAGCATTTTTATTAAGAGTTCTTCGACCTAAAAAAGCAATACAGATTACAAAATACTGATCACAGCATAAGCATTCAGAGAGCTGTGTATCCAAAATGACACATCTATAAGATATAAATACTTTACTCCACAGTTGCAGTTCCCAAAGTTCTTCCTAATGGGTTGTCTAAGAAGACAGGGTAAAATGTGGCAGACCTTAAAAATTAGACTTTCAAATCTGAGTAGCACCTATCTCTCTGCCCCTTGATACGCCAAGAAGCTAACACAGTCTAAGTCAGGTGGATTTGGTTTAAGGCTTTTTTTTGGTCTTTATTAGTCAGTTCAGAAAAATGAATGACAAAATAAATAACACATTTTTCATTAAAAACGGGCTATATATCATCTTTGTGATTAAACCTGTAATTGTTACACAGTGAACTACAGCCACAATTCAGCAAAGTATTTAAGAGTATTCTTGTGCACACACTGTCACTTGAGAAAAGACAATTATACGTACATATATGTATTTGTATGCATGTGTACATGCATGCATGCGTCTATAAGTTAATTTGTTGAAGTTATTACAGTATCTCTCAATGCCGTTTTGGTTGAGTTTTCTACCAAACTCAATGTGTACAATGAGAAGTGGACAAAAGAAAAAAAACAGCCCTGTGGGATTTTTATGTAGAAGAGCTTCCATATGAGGCACTATAAAAGTGACAAAAGAACCATTATGAACCAAATGAATTCTGAGGATCGGGAATAGCATCAGCACTCAGCTTTCATTGTCTGTTATTCTGCTCCTTTGGTCTTCATTTATTTAGACGTAAACTTTTGTACAGTTGAAAAAGGCAGAATTAGACATACATACATACACCCCATGGCAAAATTTCCCAACCTGTTGAAAGCTGAGGCCTCTCTTAGAAGATGAAATCAGTTATACTTATTTTCCACTCTGCAGCAGTTTATTATAAGCATCCTTATCATCACAGATATACATTCCCCAAGCTAACCCTTCAGCTTCTTCACATACTGTCTTGCACTGAGTGAAATTCGATTAAAATATTTTAATACTACACAAAAAGAACCCACTCAGTCTTGGTCACGCATATTGCTAGCATGCTATCAGATAAATAACACATATGCATAACAAATGTCTGCACTTGCATACGTGTGCCTGTGTATCCAGGTTCGAAATAAGTAAATCATACCTGGCATCTACCATCTGCACAGACATCTAACCCATGCTGGCCACAAGACGTCCCATCCATCACCTTTTCTGTTAGAAGAACGGGTTGATCCTTTCCAGCTGGTGAACAGAATAAGGCACACGGCTTTTCTGTAGTAGCAAGTGAAGGAAAAAACACCAGATTGGTAAAAGGTCACTTGACAAACACAAAATTATTATCAACATTATTTTTAAAACTGATGTTTGCTTAGCTGTGTGGCAAGAATCTGTTATCATAACAAGTTCTCTTAGATACAGTGAAAACAAAAAGACTTTGATCCTTTTCTCATCCATTTGAAAAACTCAAGTTCTTTTTCCTGCTAGACCATAGTGGTGCTATAAACTTGGCCTACATAGTACTCATGTCATGTTCATTGTTGCAATTAAGAATATGCACATTACAGCTGTTGGAATATTTTGGTTGTAATCTATACTTTCATTCTTCTGTATTTTTGGCAGATCATAAATATTGATTAAAAAAGAAACTTAACAATTTCCAGATTTTCTAACTATACACGTTGAAGAGAAAAGGCTTAAGTAACTGAGACATCCTGGGAAGAAAACTATATGGATTTACAAAGTCCACATCAAAAAACAAAGACACAAAACTGAATACGTTCTTCCTAACATCTTTACTAAGGTCAGGCATTTTTCCACTACACTTCTAAAACATTGTGCAAATCATTTCTAATTTTGAAAGAGAATAAAAAAGTAATAATATCCTATGTATCCATGTATTCCTAATGGTTATGATTTATAACTAATGGTTTGCTTCACCCCTGCCAAGGTAATACCAAATAAAATAAACTAAGTGTCCTCTCAGTGGTCAACTAAGTACAAAATGACATGATTTTTTCGTATCTTTATTCACAAGTGTACTGATTCAGAACTTCTTCCTAAATCTGTTGCAGATTTTTGAAAGGATAAAGTTAATGCTAAACTTGAAGATCTCACTTGGACACATTCTATGCCACTCTGACTTCATACTGATTTCTACATACCTGGAGTACATTTTTATCAGTAAATTAAACAGTTCCAGGAAACGTTCACGGGCACTGGAATTCTACTGTCTATACAGCTGAACTGGAACACAGTCTATGCCACATATTTTTTCCTGTGATAACTAGCACTAGCTGAATCTAGACTGGAAATGGCCACCTGCAAAGCACAATTTCAAAAAACAGTTTGGATGTTACCATACTTTTTAGAGTGCAGAAGAGCTGAAAAGTATGGACACAGGACTTCTGTGCCAGCTGTGCCACTTACACATCAGAGAATGGTCTGGGCACATTAATTTACTACAATTGACACAGCTTCTGGGTATCTCTAGGGGACTGGTGCAAACAGATGTGATCTCTTTCAGCAACAATGTGAAGTCAATCAGACACAAGGCACCTGCAGCTGAGAAGCATGAGTCTCTGCCTGAGTTTGTGCCCTCTGCATTCCTGTTTTTCTCCTTCAATAGTAATACCAAAGCTCCCTGGGGTCTTTAAGCATGTGACAGCATTTTTCAAAGGAATACAACCTAAACATTATTTTAAGGACATTGAATTTGACGTAACTCAGCAACACTGGATAACTTCAACAGACTATAGCTGACCTCATTCAAATACAGCAACTATTTTGGACATGGTGCACAATTATTGTGTACTAAAGGATAAGAGTGTAAATAATTATGGATTTAGGAACAATGTATTTCTGTATTATGGGAACTCGTTAGCTGGTGTCCAGTTTTGTGTCTACCAAGGGACACCTGAAGACTACAGGATGTCTCAGAACTAAGTTAGGTGAAAGCAACCTTCTGTAGTCCTTAATATGGGACTGGAGAGCATGAAGATTTTTCATCAGGTGACTGAATTATTCAAAGTCAAGCCGAAACCTTTTGATCCCTTAAGATACAAATTATGTGTTCCTGTGCGAAAATGAATTTCAGTAAAACAAACCAAAGCTAATTCACTAGATAAGCATCATAAAATAGCCGTAGAGAGTTCTCCTTACTATGAAATGAGTCAACATACAAACCTAATGAAAGTTTTCACTTTGGCACCTTGAGAAAAGGCTTAGAAGGAAAAAACCTCTTGTTTAGCTAGGCATATATTAAAATATGTTATTGATAATAACTTCATATTTTTTCAGGATTCAGCAAAATAGTTCTAAAATCTGTGCTTTCTAACGGTTTCTGATAATGTGTTTCAAAAGGTAAATATAACTGGCAATAATGAACTACTTAAAATGTGGTAACACATGCTTACGGTACTCTCGTGTCCTTCCAGGCTCTTTATCACCAGTTGCTATGATTTTGTTAATTTTTCTGATTAACTGTTTTCATAACTGAAGTATTTCTCTTGTTTTATTCTATTTTTTTAAAATTTTATTAAATAGATTACATCATGACAATTTGGAGAAAATTCAGTGGAGTGGTGGGTATTGTTCACATTCCTACCAAGAATTTGGGCAGTATGTTTTGTTTTCTAGTTGCTGATTTTTCACATCTACATTACCTTTGCCGGTACTGTAAGTTCGACATTATTATACTCCTACTTCAGCATGCTCCTATGATATGGTATCTAAGCAATTCTGTCAAACTGAAGTATGCATGCAGTATGCCAGGACTTTGCATACAGTAGTTGTTAGGATTTATAGAAATCTTATCTAAGCTTGCAGTACGGATTACATATGGATTTCTGCAAAAATCAAACACTACTATGTCAAATACTCTAGTGTTAAGCTAAAAGTGCTCTCACCTTCCTCAAAAAGATCTGTATTGTCTTTCTGGCTTTGCAGGTAGAAGTGTAACTGATATACACATGCACAATGATGTAGCAGTCCTCTAGAAAGCTGTATTTCTGAGTCATGTCATATTACATTTCTGATTAAATAGGACCAAACTGTTACAGAATTTCAGTTCAGATGTAGTCATTACACATCAAGAAGGACAAATTCAATAGGCGATTAAGACAAAAGACTTCAGAGCTTTTGAAAATACCACCAGATCTTGTTTATGAAATTAAAATGACTTACCAAAATCTTGAGCTTGAGGTTTGTTTGTTTGTTTGCTTTATATTTTGCCATATCTTTCTTAATGGACAAGAATACCAACAAGCTATAAGCCATATAAGAAGATGGTAAGAACCTGGGAGACGGTTTATATTTACCATCATCGATGACAGCCTGCCACTGGTGCACGTGCTTCTGATAAGAAGATCTGACACTGAAAGCCTGGCACTGCCAGTCCCTGAAGGCAGGCACGCCAATAGGACAAGCAGGATTTTCACATACTCTGTACTGCATAGCGGGACCATGACACTCTCCTTCAAGGCCTGAACTAGAGAAGATGGCATAAATATCACACTTTATTGCTGTTAATGTTTTGTCAAACTTACAGCACAGATTATTTACGCTATACACAAATGCAATTTAAATAGCAATTTTTTGTTGACACATAACATGAAGAAATCACCCCAAAAAAATCAAAGTCACGGAATAAACCATGTTTGCCTTCTGTTTGTACAGGTTACATTACATATAAAGAGTCATGGGTGCTAAACCATAATTGCACTTGGCACCAAAGAAGCATTAGGTCTAGTAGTAGCATTGAGTAAGGAGAACCTCAGCTGCGGTTTTGATATAGTACAGGTGATTTTCCTCTCGTTGGTCTGAGCCAAAGGTGCCACTGAAAGGAAGTAACACCTGCAGATTTGTTTCTGTTTGGTCACTCCAGTTGTGCTTGCATGTCCTAATGAACGAATGCAAAAGAACAGCGAACTGCAGAAACTGGAGCTAATTATCTAGAACTTTGTCCGGAAAAACGGATTAATGAAAGTGAAATTAAGACAGCCCTAAATTCTAGAATTAGCTTTTAGGCATACAGCTGGAAGTTGTGTTTAGATGGCAGGAAATATGAAAGCGTTCTGCATATCTAAGGCTTCTGTTAAACTACTATGCTTTTGTATAGCCATATACAAGTTCTACTCACATTTCTTCATCCAAACTTCTCTTTTTTAATCCATTTGTCTTTCCTGTCATCACTTTTTGCCCCAGATCTGTTATATTTTCCTTCCTCTTTCTTCATTTCCCCCTTTTGTTCTATTATTTTCCTAAATTATCTACTCTGCTCTGCCTTGCCCTACCCTACCCTACTACACCTACTCTACTCTGCTCTAGTCTAGTCTAGTCTACTCTAGTCTTCTCTACACTTCTCTTCATTACTCAGGTCTACTCTCTTCCCACTTCTCTGCCTATTTGTTCTTTTTCTCTTGGTGTATAAATGACCCACGAAAGAGAGATATGGTGCTCAGTAACTAAAAGTAAAGCTTCTTTTAGCTGACCACTGTGATACAGTGAAACAGATTCCATTCAAGTCAGTAGTAAAACTCCCTTATCCCCAATGGCACAAGGTTTTCATTTTCACAAGATACAGAATCTAAATGTTGTTTCCAGATATTCTACCTAAATATTTGTTAAACTGGCAGAAAGATCTCTTTGTAAAAGTTGCAATTCCTTGGCTCTCCAAATGAGCCAGAAGTCAATTTTCTCCAGCAAAAAGTTGAAAGACTAGAATTACACATTAATGCACTGTAAGTCAAAAATGACAAATTTAATTTTCTGTTGCTTCTTCATATGAAGTGTAAAAAGAAAGTTGTATTCTCCCATTAATATCATCCAAGCTTTTGACAGAAGCAGAAGAGAGGAAAAACAGTGTTACTATGCCATAAAAAATATGAAATATCTATTCTCCTAAGTGTTTTTCAGTATTCATAAAAAATTAACTGCTTATGTATAGGACAACTATATCTTAATGGGTTTCTATACTCATAAGATTTAAATTCTGTTTGGAAATGCTGATGAGCAGCAATGGAAATCTGAATTTGTTTTTACCTGGGGCATCTGCGTTGTCGACTGCTGATTCCAGTGTTGCAAGTACGGCTACAAGTGCTCCATGTGCTCCACTCCCCCTCCATATGCTCCGCAAAAGAGGTCCGATTGATACACTCTCCAGCCTTACACCACTAGGTGAAAATTCAGCTCTTAGGTAAATAAATCAAGGGATATGCAAAAAAATTCACTGCTCCACAAACACATGGGAAACACACATGAACATTTTGTTCAATACATAGTTTTCATGTGAGTCAGATACATTTTTTCTGTTGGTCCCCAAAGCTTTTTTTTCTATTCTAGTAAATACAACAGCCAGACACCTTTCTCTGGCTCAGTGGCCGAGGAGCAGGTGCAACACTTGTCCACAAGCTCGAGCACAAGTTCATTCCCAATAAAACATACCTCCCGGAATAGCCTGCTGGACGTGGTCCCCAGACCAGGCTGTCCCCTTCATTTGAGCCTGGGCACTGCCCTAGGAAAGTGCTTTTTCGGTCCAGCCCAAACCCACTGCAGGCATCATCCTCCAGCTGAACTGTATGGATGATCACAGCACATGGTTCAGGGCTGTTCTCAGGACTTACCTGGTTCACTATTACAGCTCCTACATAACTAGCAGGAAATGCATTGCCACTGATTATCCAGTGACCATTTCAGTAGAAGGATACATTATGAGTAATACACAAAATGACATTTTATTCACAGCTTGAATTCAAAGAGTGAATGGAAGCCTCAATAAGCTAATGCTGAGAAAGTCAAGAGAATTTCTGGTGTTTGTTTAAATAATAATAATCACTTCAATAGTCTTGTATGCATATATCATTTCTCAGGAAAACTGCAATTTCTCACTCAAACACTATCCACTCACTACTGTTATGTTACGTAATCTATGTCCATATCCGGTATAAATCATCCTAATTCTGCAGAAACTAGTACTTTATTAACTTGTATCAGCTGAATATCTGTCCCATGTATTCTGAAATTGCAAAGCAATAAGGCTACAAGTAAAAAATTAACACCTACAGTAATTAACATCAGCAATTTAACCTATTTCTCATTGCACTCTGAATTATTGGTGAATTACTGTTGTCAATGGATAAAGTTCATGAAGAATTCTCATATTTTGGGCAAAACAAAACATCTCACTAATGAAGTCAATAAAAGTCTTTGTCACTTTTAGAATACACTTCCCTTACTTGTAGTGTCTGTGCTAAATCTTTCTATGGTGACCTTCAACTTCACCTGCAGTTTCAAATTGGTCTTCACTGACCAACTGACCTTCATTTTCTCTCCTAAATCATGGCATTACAGTGATGACATAACTATACCACCTTTGAAAAGTCTTCACATAGGATGGCTCCATCATTATATTGGATTTGCAATCAGAAACTACAAAGTTTACAATGCTCTGGATGTTTCAGACCAAAAATGCTCTTATTTATTTGAAGATATTCCTTCAGATATAATAGGGAAAATGGATTTTTCTCTAGAGAGAGCATCTGCCGTATGTACAGTCTGAGGGATGCTTATAAATCCTTGAATTAAAAGCAACAAAGTTGTACAGGCTATGCAAATGACATTTCCATCACTTCATAAGATCCTAAGAAGAGCACAAGACAACAATACTACTTCTCTACAGTATAAGTAAACCAAAACAAAGCCAGTGATCTGTGTAATCTGAAGCTTATCTTGGACAGAGAATAAAGTAAACAGAGAATAATCTTTTCTAATCCTCTGAGATGTTTCAGTGATGTCTGCTTAGTTTTTTACTGCTAGACATAAATAGGGTATCTCTGTAGCCTGGCACAGGTCTCAGTGAGCTGTTCTAATCAGAATCAGTACCTCATCTCACTGTTACTAATTATTTACTCCCTGCTAGCTAGGGTCTACAATAAAAAGAACAGTGTTATCTTCATCATTGGACTTTCCCAGGACCCATATGATGGTGACACCCTGTCACTACCATATCATAATGGTCCCACAAGTATAAAGTTAGAATGAGTCCTCTGCAATGAGCTGCTGTTATCACCATCTGCAAATCAGATGTTAATAGGCAAAATGTACACTAATTTCGTGTGACTAGCTCACGATGGCGATGGTTTCACAAAGAAAAATTCTGGGTAGTCTTAATAAGAGGTTCTGCTTTCTTATTCCATACCATGGGCACGCCAGTCTCAACGCAAAGAACGCGACATTGAACAAAAGGCATGTCCCTGACTTTCCAGGACATAAATTAAGACAGAATATCAGTACATACATTTATAAGAATCAAAAGATCATAGTAAATGTCATTATTTTAGAGATATGAAAATGAATAAAGCGTATTTTTCCTTTAGCATCTAAAATGACATAAGCTGAACACTTTATCTTACTCAGTTGATTGATTTGTTTACTTTTTTAGCAGGATGACGATAGTGCTGGTGAACGTAATATGATTCCAAGACTAAATCACTCCTGTGGGAGACTGCTGTCAGCACAGTATCATGAAAATCCCAAGATACATGCACGCTTCTGCTGTTATCTGTCTGAGGCTATTCATCTTCATTTACAGTTATATACAGAGATGACAGATATTATTCAAACAGAAAAGCTCTTGAAGGACATTCAATATAAGTCTGACTTCAGGTAACTATTTAATTTGTCTTTCATGGCATACTTTAAATGACATTTATCACTCTTTTACATGCACTGACACTATAAATATTTCTTTACAAAGCTTATCCTGAAAAGTTTTATCACAAATCTGTATCAATTCCTTTGATGAGACCATTTCTATATCTTAAATCATAGCTGAGAACTTTGTATCTTTGAAAGCTTATGTTTCTGCTTACAGTAAGCAGTGCAATAATTGCATTCTATGCATAAATAGGATACAACATCAGAACGAAATTGAAATAAAACAGTGCAAGTATTAAAACATCTGTGGCTTTGGCTAACTTTTTTTTTAAATTCAGTGTTTTTACAGAAATGTACTTTTTATCATGTTGATTCTACACAATATATAACATACAATACATTCAACTATATATGTATGATTTTTACAATAATTGAGATAAGCAGGAACTTCAAACAAGTGCAAAGAGCTATTCAGCTTGTTTTCTTAACTGTTAGGTGTTCAATATAATTTATATTGCTTTTCCAGCAGAAACATACCTTTCCAGTTTCACAGTCTGTTCCATCCATTGGTGGATCCAGTTTAGTTTTGCATTCCTTCTCACTTTCCACCTTACACCACAACCCAGTGCAAATGACATGCTAAAAACCAAACACACATGTAAGGAGAAAATCTATCCTATGCAAAACTACATGCTGCATGCACGTCACTAATGTTGTCATAAAGTTACCAGTTTGATGGTATGGAAGTATGTTTAAAGACAGGCTAAACATGCACAAAAACCAAAGTGGGCGGATTCTGCTTAAACTGTTACTAATCACCAACACATGGAACAAGTCAAGCTGATGTGTTGACAGAGAGGGGGAAGAACCCTCTAAGTCTAACCCTAGGGGTCACAGTCTTTGCATACAGCAGATCTGACAAAGCATACCGGAACAAAATTGCCCCGTGATGTGAAGTGGCCACTGTGCAGATCCACTCCCCCAGAGACTGGAAGAGTTGTGAGTTTTGGGGTTTTTTTTTAATTAATTCATATTTTTACTCCTTTTATTTAGTGCTCATTCATTTTACGTGAAAGGGAGAAATATAGCACTGTCATTAGAAACAAAACCAGGGTTTTAAAATTAGTCCATTTCTATATAGAGGGACTAATGAGTCTTTGTGCAGCTACACAGAACTATGTTCACGGGAGTTCTGTAAAAATATGTTTGTAAGAAACTTTGAGACTTGTCTGGGACTTCCAAATCCCCCTTATTCAAACCATCGCAATGACTGCTGGTATCTTACCCTTTTCCAGTGATTCATAATTGCTCTAGAATTTGTAATTCCTGTCGAAATATTTCATAAAAAGCAATGAAACATGATAGCCACAAAGAAGACACAAAGTAACCTGGCAAATCAGGACGAAATCTTTTTGCTGGGAATACGAAGAGAAGGGAGATGAGAGGCGTACGAGTCAGTAGTAAATTTTAGAGATGGAAAGAAAAGCTGCTTATTCCATCCATCTTAGGCATCAGATTAAAGTATTTTTACCTTCTTCAAAAGAATGTACAGCCTTGAAGTATGCTGGTTCACACTTCCCCAAATTTCTTTGGCAGCTTTCATTATTTTCCTCTAAAAAGTCCTCCTTCTCCCATGGTTTTCAAGCATGACTTCATTCTCCTTGCTGTCTTGTTTCCCCCTTACCGGTAAAGTGGGTGGAAGTGAACAGAGGGCATGTGGGGCTGAGCAGAGGCCTGAATGTTATTGCACGTGTAAGCTTTCCACAGTGGGGAAAGAATGATTGGAAGAGGGGGACAGGTTGCAGGGAGGATAAAAGATAAAGATGAGCTGTTTTCCTGAAACCAGAGTTGCCAGAAGATGTGCTTTTCCTGACTGAAATGATTTGTTACATTGGTAAACCTAGTAAGAGTCTCTGTGCCTTTTACGCTATGCATGAAAAATGTGTGATAAATCTTGTGCCACCTTGAAAAAAGTCTTAAGGCACAGGAAACATAATTCAACAAAAGACTGTGTCTGAACCAAGGAACAGGACAGATCCAGTGGGAATCTTGAATGTAAAAATGTCTGTAACATCAGCTTTCAAAAAAAGTCAAAGATTGTAGAGGTCTAAAGCACTGCACGGAAACAAAGACAGGATGGCAGCCGTCAGACTCACTCCTGATTCATCGCGCAACAGTTTTGTGCTGAAGCTGAACTAACAAGACAACAGTTAGCCCACCCATATCCTAAAATATAGCTACAGAAGTCCCATCCTGTTTCAGGATAATTTTAACAAGCATTTTTCAGATGTCAAACTGTAATTTCTGTTCTTGTTCAAGGGAGAAAGAGAATTCATTCTTCTAAATTTTTTTTAAATATGCACTTTCAGACATAACTTCAGAGTCGAGAACTAAACTTAGCAGGAAAAATTCTGGGCCAATTTTGGGAGACAATGTAGACAAGACAGATTATCAGATGTTCATGACAAAGTGCTTCCATACCAACTATGAAATGTCAGACTATACCGTTGGAACAACTCCACTAAAATATATGCTAATGTATTGTTCCTAATTCAAATAATTTTATTATTTCCCTAAACCTTCATTTGTCAAGGACTACATCTGAGGAAAAGCCATGCAGTTTTTCAAAAAATGAAGTCAAAGTTTCCTTTATGTCATCACATTTTAAAGTATATTATCCTTTTTTTTCCTAAACACTTTGATCTTGTGCTCAATGTCACTTGCATACGACTGACAACAAACCTACAGTTCCTTACAAATCAGGAAACAATTCTTCTAAACTTAGGAAGACATGAAGTCATATTGACAAGGATTTGGCTACCTGAACACACAGATGCACTTGAGCTGTGTAAAGTAAACCAAGTAAATCAAAACAAGATGCTGGACTTGCTAATGTGCTTTGTATACTGTATGTATCTGCATGTTTCTGCAAATAATTGTGTACCCTCTCCTTATGAACTATGAACCTTACTTTCCCAGCTAGAGACACGTTTGAGCTTTAAGTGACCTGTATTCTAAAAACACCCACTTCTCTTCACCAATTTTTAAAACAAGCATTCAATATTACTGTAGCATTTCATCCTAGACCTTGAGAATCCCCAAACTAAAGAAAACAGAGATACAAAATTACTAAAATTGGAGAGTGACTTGTAAGATTTTTTCCTGGGCCTTCCACTTCAGTCAAACCACAGACAGACTCTTTACTTACTCTTCAGATTGTACTTCTGCTGCAGAGTAAGAGATATGGAGATTACTGTTACCATTTAACTTTTGACATCTGGGGACTTCTGCATGTGGCTGGAGAAAAACCATGATGCACAACATGTTTTTTTCATTAGCAACCTGCAATGCTGCAGATCAGGACTGATTTGAAAACTAACAGAAATCTGGAGGCCAGTGTCAATATTACAGACAATCTAAAATCAGAGCACAGACTTCTGAAACAGAAGTTTACTCCTCTGGGGAGAAAGTTTCATTCAGTCAAAATCAGGATAGCTGTAAACATTCAGAGAGGTTTACTAGTTATGTGTCATAAGCACAGTCCAACAGCCATTACAGTTTTTCAGACTAGCCAAGGGAAGTAAAAGTTATAGGAGATTATAAACTCAGACTCCTGATATTAGACTGTTTAGTCTGTAAAATATTTCATTGTGTGTACACTAAAAAACAAAATATTGCCAAGTACACACAACGAAATTTTTTTTTCAAAAAAATTGCATTAATCGTGAGTTTTTAACCGCAAAACCTTCTAAAATACAACATGACAGTCACAATGTAGTACAGAATAGCAGAGGTCATTCCAGCTTTTGGGTTTTTTTTTGAATGAAAAGAGTCAGGCAGGTCTGTGTGCATCACAAGGATGCTTTTCCAATCATATAAGCATCTGGAAAGAAGGTCCAGTTGAGAGGAAAGAACAGAGACAAAAAGAGCATTTCAGAACTGTATTTGTGAAAAGTGAAGCTTGTTTGAAGTGTGGTGGTGCAGACGACAACAGATATTTCACCAAGGCTATAATATTTCCATGACTTTCATTCTTTTCATTGTGATCTTTCCCTGAAATGCCTTAAAAATCACCATGAAATATAACCAGTCTCCCACTTTACTGCAAAGATCACAGCTGTGTTATGACAAGAATTGTTTTAATGGAACTGACTAGATAGCATTCACATCCTGGACTTTAATCTTAAAAGCCAACATTTAATAGTTCAACAATTATATTCAGTTGTCAAGTTCTACAATCACATTTAATCATTAAGAACTACTTCTGGGCCGTGATCTCACTATATGTTATGTGAAACAATGTTAGGGTCTAATTGATACTTGTGTGTGTGACATGACGGGCATAAAAGCAAACTTGGCTCCCTTGCAAGATAAGCATGGTGACACAGCATAAATCTTGTACTCTGAGATCCACTCATGCTCTTCTCAGCCTCTATAAATTTTGCTTAGGGTATGAGAAAAAAAGTCTTTGAAATAAAGATGAAAAGGAAAAAATAAAGTCTGGACACCATTTATGAAAGAGGAGTGGGAGGGGCTCACTCAGGAAAATATGGGAATAGGCCCTCAATGTTCCCTTCAGTCCTTTGCTTTAGCCATTAAATTATAAAGAGAAATTCCTGATAGCAAAGGGAAGTCATTGGCATCTGCAGTGTTTCTCAGAGACTGGCATGTAATGTGACTGTAAATTACCCTAAAGTGCTGCTCACTAATAACATTTGTAGAAAATTACATCTTGGCAGGAATTTATTATTGATTGTACCACTGATATTTGTAGAGTATTTTTAGATCATTAAGAAAACCATTAAGAAAACTATTTTCATCATTACTCAATTGTTTTCTTTGTTGAATAGCTGTTATACATGAAACATACTTGCTTAATGTAAAAGACTGCATGGAAATCTGGTTATCAAATTATCTTCCAGTCACAAAAAATGTAAGACTCTGACATAGTTCATAATTTATCTTTCACATAGTTACACAGAAGTGCATGACTGTTCAGCAAGTAGAATGTATCCAAGAAATCCTGGGCGATAAATTGTTGGATTTAAGTTTAAATGAACCTTCAAGGGGTATGTTTCTCTCTCATTTCCTGGCTTGTGGATGACAACTGTAACCACAGTAAACTGCCAGTTATTGGCAGAGTAGAAGAGAGTATACAGTGATAAAAAGAAAGTGGTTTGGATTTCATGGGAAATCCTGTGGTTGCCAATGTATAATAAAATAATTATTTTAATAAATTAATACTGCAACTAATGAAATACTGTATTCAATTTAGAAAAACCTTCTAAATGTTGACTTCTCTAATGACAGCGACAATAATATGCACAATCAACACAATGAACTTTGAATCACCTTCATAATACGTAAAATGCAACTATTTGGTATGTCAAATTCAACATATTTGTTATTTTCATCTAATGTCCTTGTATTTCAGAGGCAGATGGTAACATTAGCTACTGACTAAGCAGCAGTTCACGTTAAGACAACGGTGGTGTTTTACTGTTTGTGTACAGGAAATCATGAAGGATTTCTTGAAAGTTTACATAGCTGGTTCTAGCGCAATTTAAATTGCAATATCTTTTTTTTTCTTTTCATTCACAGGAGAAACGTATATAAGAGAGGAACAACTTTCTTAACCTTTGGGCTGTGCTCTATCCATTGGTTTGAGTTTTCTCTTCAACACAGAAGTCTTATTTAATTGGGCTAGGATACTGTAAACTTCCCTAACAGAAGAGCTAAATTTAAGACCCATAGCAGGGAACAAAAGAAGAGGATCTGAATATAGTGTCTAAGCTAGCCGTAACTACCTCTTCAGGTCTACAGTCTGAAGATCAAATTTCTTGGATATTTTTGTTGGGGGGAAGTTGGGAGTGTAAATTTTTCTTCCAGACAAAAGAATGCAGAGGAAAGTCAACAAGGTGACTTTATGGATGTTGGCAGTGGAGCTTTGGAGAGCTTTTCTTCTGCCGCAGTGCCCTCACCAGATTTTCTCAATTGAGTCCTTAATGTCTTTTATTCATTTTTATGTAATTTCTAATAGGTCCAGTATTTGTGGTTCAGTATTTGCTTACATGATTTCTGGCTCAGGATTATCAGCTTTGCATAAGATTTTGGTGAAACTGCAGAAGATTCTTCCCCTTGCTCCCTTCTCAGAAACTGTTATCTTTTTCGTACTGTTAAGGCCATAAGGTTGTCAAGCAATGGACTTGGCCATGAAGAAAACTGAAAATCAAATTGCAGTTTGTCAGAAAAAAAGAACAGTTGAAAAGACCACTGGTCTTTTGTCTTGTCTTGCATCATCACTAGGTTCTTTCTTCAAAGCAAGCCTGAATATCTTAGGATTAAGTTACAATGGTAACTTGATACTAATATTTAATAGGAGTTTCCATAAACTAACCATTTTAATATAACGATCCAGTAAATGGGAAAAAAACAAGGATGATAAGTGATCTAGCTGAAATGTGGCCTCTTACATACAAAATGCCAGAACAGGAGAAAAAGCTTGAAGATCATACATCCATGGTAGTGTTTGAGTTGGAAGGTGCCTTAAATATCATCTAGTTCCAACCACCCTGCCATGAGCAGGGACACCTTCCACTAGACCAGGTTGCTCAAAGCCCCATCCAACCCGGCCTTGAACACTTCAAGGGAGGGGGCAGCCAGAGCTTCTCTCAGCAACCTGTTCCAGTGCGTTACCACTCACATACTGAAGAATTTCTTTCTTACATCTAACCTAAATCTACCTTACTTCAGTTTAAAGCCATTAGCCATTGTCCTGTCACTACACATCCTCATAAAAAGCCCCTTTCCAGCTTTCTTCTAGGGCCCCTTCATGTACTGGAAGGCTGCAGTAAGGTCTCTCTGCAGCCTTCTCTTCCCCAGGCTGAACAACCCCCACTTCACTCTCTCAGCCTTTCCTCATAGCATACGTGTTCCATCCCTCTGATCATTTTGCGGCCCTCCTCTGGCCCCGCTCCAACAGGTCCGTGTCTTTCCTGTGCTGAGGGCTCCAGAGCTGGGCATAGGACTCCAGGTGGGGTCGCACCAGAGCCTAGGTATTCTCTGTGCAAATAGTTGACCACTACCAGGGTAGTGTTCACAGAATTTAACTCCCTGTCATTTCTAAAATAATAATGAAAACCAAAGAAATCTTGGAGTTAGGACCCCGAGAGAAGAATATTCACTGTATCTCTGAATGAAACACAACAGGCACAGGACCCCTTGGCGATCTGAATTTAAATGCCTGAATTAAAAATAAACACAAGGGTATAAAAGGAGAGGAAGTGCCCAGAGAAATTAAGAGCATATAAAAGTACTATGCAAGTGCAAGTCTCTAGGTTTGACTATCTCTTTAATTACTTTTGAAATTCTTTTACCTCGTAAAGAAGACCTAGAAGAAATAGTGGGCTAACACTGTACCATTTTCTTGTTCAAAACAGGTTTCTAGAGAATGAGAAACCAAAATCACATATTTTCATCAGAAAACAGTACTAAAAAATAAGAAACAGATTGCAATTCATGAAAAAAGCACTTGGAAGCAATTAAGAACATTTCTAGAATCATGAGTTCTGCTGCTCATCTCAGAGTCAAAATGTTTTCAATAAGACTGTTAAAATAATAACCAGTAACCCACACCTCCTTTTTTTCTTCAGTTATGCCACTGTGAGCATGTGATGGTCATACACGTATTGCAATGTTTTCTTTGAGAATCTTTAGGATAAAGATCACTCAAACTTGCTGAAGAAAAAGTACTGTGTCCAGGATGAAAAGATGAAGAGAACTGAAGAACTACAGGAGTGCAGAATTATGCTTTCATATTAAATACTCCTGACCCTTCTAGGCTATCTGTCCTCTCTGGCTTTGATGAAATTTTATTTCACAATTCCTCCTAGCCCCCATTCTATCAACCCATACTCCATGCTCTTTATACATTTGTAATAACATCAGCCCATCTTGTCTTGGTTACCGTCTCAAGGGCATCCAACATGTTTATTATCTATCCTGCTGATGTTAAAGGGGACAATTTTTCTCTGTTAAAACCATGCTTAAAATGCTTCTTCAATCAGATGTCTACTAGTATTAGGCCATAGAATTACGAAGAGCTCTTTAATTTTGTTAATATGTCTTTTGAGGTTAATATATAGTGACACTGTTTCACGCAATGGCACAAAGCAATATCAGCAAACTCACTTAAGTACTGGGACTCCTATTGCCACGGTACTGCACGGCTCTGCCTGCGCTCACAGGGGACTGTTGGAAGGCAGGGTATATTCAGCCATACAGAGAGGCCAGCTAACATCACTGTTCTCCCTCGGACCTAGCACAGGCACAGCATACTCTACTGAAGGTCAGATATGGTGGCTCAACACCCAAAGCATAATGAGATGGAGCCTATACATGAAATCTGGTCCCAGTGGAATAAACTTGCAAATATTCCATTCGCTACAACGAAGTTACTTTGCACTATGATATTTTCTGTTTCTAAAGTACAAGGAACGTCTCAGTGGTATGCTATGATACAACATGATTCAGGATGTTTGGAGATCCAAAGCAAGCCTTACAAGATAAACAAATGAAAATGTTCATATTAATTCCGGACAGCAAAGTGTAAACTTCTCATTTCAAAGGTGGTATGTTCTCCTTGTGTCAAACACATGCAGAAAAATACCTCTCCCAGAAAAATGAGCTGATAGGTGTATATTCAGAAGTATATACCCATCCTTACCTGCATTTCTTGGCAAAAGGAAGCAGTTGGTCCGAAAAGAATCTGACACTGTTCATCTGCAGTGTATGTCATTCCTGGGAGCTTGGAGGGAATAATCACAGAATTGAGGCTCTGAGGATTGGTCTGTAGCAGACAGTTACTGGCCTTTGACCTGGCAATATGCAGAGATTCATATGCTGAGCAATCCTAAAGAGTCTGATTGTCATGTTGACTTAAGCATGCATTTGACATTAGAAAAATGTGGACTCCAGATTTTTTTATTCGTCAGCACTGGGCTGTCATTCAGAGAAATTACTCTGTATAAATTAATATAGCTTATCTGACATAAGTTAATGGTGTGTTCTGATGTTGCACATTTGCAGAAAGACAATATAATTTGTCAGCTATAAGAGGAATTTCAGGAACACACTGGATAACATATTAGTGTAAAATTTACTTAACTGATTAAGGTTTGGATAGAGACTGAAACCATTATAAAAAAGTAGACAATTTATAATGCATAGGCAGTTGTGTAGCTTAGTTTTCACATCTAGCAGGATGTCAGATTAATCACTTCAGATTATATATATATACACACACACATTTAAAAACACACACACTTCTGAGCTGGTAGCCAGAAATTTAACTTCTCTCAAAAACTGAAGAAAAAATACTTGAAAATACTTAAACCTGTTAAAGTACCAAGTCATGGTTTTGATTTCTGTCTAGATTCAGTACAAATGTGTCAGACTGACACATCTAACTTATACTAACTATTCCAGTGTCAATGAAACAGACCTTTTGAGGACTGCTTAACTGTTGCTAGTAAATTCTCAACAGATGTATTTATAAACTTAATAAAGGAAAACAGCTTTAGGGAACAGGTCCTATTTAAGAGATACACAGTGAAGCTAAATGTTTCAATCTGGTTTTAGGTATACTATTCTCTATTACATATCTCATAGCAAATTTCTATTGAAAAGTTTAATATAATGTAATTATACTGCACGGTTTGGCACAACATAGATCAGAGAATCTACATAATGTTAATAGGTCATTCACTGTCCAACATTATTCAATACATAGCATATTAATATATTTTAAACATACTCACATATATAAAATCTTTATATCAATATTTATAATTATATACATTAACACATAAAAAAGTGAAAATACAAATAATTGCTGAATAGTTAATTTTAATGTCTCTCAAATATTATATAGTTTGTGATGATTTAAATTCTTTTGGTGGATTATGCAAACATAAATCTCCCACAGAAGTAGTAAAAAATACTGAAAACTTGTTATTTCAAGATACTTATTGCAACTATTTGTAAATGACATGTGGTAAGAGTTCTTTTCTTGAATGATATACCTGAGAAATCTTTCCAGATCTTCCCTGCTGCACCGAGACCATGAAACATCTCCAAGGTTCTGTCCTTTAATCCACTCTCCAGACATGATATGGAGACCATCTGCACAGGATGGGTGGTCATTGTCGTGGTTTATCCCCATGCTGAATTTTGAAGTTATTAAAAATAAACCAAAGTATAACAAAATAACAAATTGTTTTTAGAATGTTTGTAAGTTAAAACTCTTCCAAGAGGCTACAAAAAACTCATGTATACTACATGTAGGAAATCTCTTGATTTTTCTCCATGACACTTTTCACAGAAGTACAAGGAACCATGTGTGGAGGGACAATCCTATACTGAAAGGTGCGAGTGAAGCTTCATTCATTTGACGAGAAATATGACATTCTATTCAGCTGTTCAATATATACATTGGACAACTTTCTGAATGTTCAGAACTGCACAACTACTGCAAGTTTAATGAACCGTACTTCTCTCGCTAATGGGCAACAAAAATACTGGAAATTTACTTTCTGAGATCAGTGAATTGTTTGACATTTTGGCAGTGATGCAATTTTAATTCCATGTGGAACTGCTTTGTTGAGATTTTACAGAATAGTACAGTGCTTACTAGTTTAACATACAATTATTGTATCTAAATAAAAATGTATTTTCAGTGTCTACTGTTAGAAATAACATTGATGAAGCAGTTAAAATGATTTTGATTTTAAAGACTCGGCATCCATATGCATCCCAGTGAGTTCTCACACAGGGCACTGCAATGAAAAATTCTACCAAAAATCTGCTCGAAGCTGCTACTTTATCTGCAGTGAGGACTCACTGTCACTCTCATTCACAACCAGTAAACAGAGAGGAAGAGGATCGACTTAAATAAAGTTTTCAGTATTAGCTAAGTGAATACATGCTTGACTGGCATTAAGAGAAATATATGAAATTATCTCAGCCATTTTTCAATATTTGTAAATGAGCATGGGACTACTCTCAAGAGCATTGGATTCAAAGGGGTGCTGGAATTTTGCAGCCCTAGTCTGCCCTGCAGAAAATCAAAACTTTAGAGTGACTAAGGCTTTATAACTTGTACTGATTCTTTCAGCCAAAGAGCAGTCAAATTGCTTAGAGACTGTAAAGATGGTAGAAGTTTCCCGCTTCTGTAGAAAAAATACAGTACATCGTGGTTCTCCATATTTCACCACACTGCAGTGCCGAAGGGCAAAAACAGCCTGCTACCCATAACTGAAAACATCAGCTCACTTCCCTTCTCCACTCTATCCTAAAAACCCTTCATGACCAGATCAAATATTTTATCGTTTTGCAAGCTGCACTACCTTGTATTTACTAATTAAATGAATTTAAATGCCGTGTAGGGCTTTATCTTGCCTATCGGAGTGCTCAGTCTCTTACAGTGATGTGTACACCCCAAAATCTGGAGCACTGGAACAGCTGCCTCTGCATGAATCCAGTAATTTTGTTAGTTACAAACAGTGTAACTGAGGTAAACAAATCTGCTTACTCTCATCTTAGCTTCTGTCTTTCCCTGAACTGCCTGAACGGGACAAAACAACTACACAAAAGTGCCTTTGCACCTTCCTTACATTCTCCTTACATGCCTCACACGCAGAATGTGAGATATCCTTACCTCCAGAGTTCTATCCATAAGAACTATGGAAGAATACACAGAAAATCCAATGACGCTTTACTTTGCTGACCACACAGGAAACAGATTTTGCTTACAGATCTTCAAATTATATACTTCCTTACTGCAAAAGTACTCACTTATTAGTATCATATAGATAGTATCATTTGAAATACAGCATTTACAACATCCAAGTATGCAAAATCTTGTTGATAAAATCTATTGTAGAATTGATGGCTCCCATTTATGCAGAGTGGGAATTAATGGTTTCATATGCTATTTAAAACATTTTTTTAAATTAAAAAAAAATAAATTCTGATTACTTTGCTTTCCCATCCACTCTTAAGAGCAATTCTTGAAATCAGACTTTGTCACAAAGTAGTCTTTAATATCACGCAGAACAATGTGTGCTGGGCTGAACAAAGTTCTTCACTGTTTCAAGAAACAATTCCACTGCCCACCATTACAGACAAACATCAGTGTAACCATTTTTCCCATCTACTACCACAGGAGCATTCTGTAAAGTCTATAACTACATGAATTCCAAGGACAATATTGTCTTTTAACGTAAGAAATGTTAAAACCTGTGGTATTTGTAACAACTGTGTATATCAGCAATATTAAGCACTAATAAAAAAATCTAATTCCAACCATCTTCCAATACTTCAGCTGCTATGCTGTTGTAACACTTCTCCTATTCTGCTTTCACATTCAAATGTAGTTCAAAGTGTCTGCATTAATCCAACAGGATTCATTCCTCAATATGCTTCCATCTCCAAACTAAGTACATGTAACAAAATATCCAGCAAGTAGTGAAAACCAGTATCAAAGCCTTTGACTATTAGAATCAATAGCTTCTTCAAAAGAGAAGTATAGATCATTATGTTAACATTAACTAATTAAAGCCCAAGACAATATGTGAGAAGCATGCTAAAACAGCAACAGAACCTGCTCTTAAACTTTTCCAGAAATCTTTTCCTGAATACGCACTGTTGATATCTTCTACAGCATAGTAATAACTGCATACTTTTATCTGACATAGTATCAATTACAAGACCACATAAAAGTCGATATGAAGTTGTACTGGCTTCTGATTTCATTCACCACATCACATTATGTGTGTGGATTTGCTTCTTCATTAACAATCAAGCATATAACAACATTCGATGCTCACACTGGTGGTCATGATACTTCCCAGCCTTCCTTGCTGTACAGTCTGCATGAAAGAGAAAACTACGTCCTTTCACTAAAACAAAAGCACTGCAGAAACTGTGTCTGTGTAAGGTGCTCTTCTGTACTCTTCCTATAGAATTTATTATGCTAGCATTGGGCACACTGCCCTCTGTGCATAGTCTCCTCTCTCCCACAGCTGTGATCATTCAACCTCATGCAAGAGTAAAGCAACACCACGTGCATGTGGGAGGAAGACAAGGGAGTTTGGGTAAGAGGAAAACTTTATAACAGTCTGAAAAAATATAATTAACAAAGACAGTGCTGTACTTTAACAAGCAGTAAATCATACCTATATGGAAATAAATCAAATTCTGTTGTAAGAAGAGAAGAGCTCTTTTTATTCACTGGTACATAAAAATGCTCCATGCATTCTGGTTAAAGACTATATACGGCAGATAGAAATGAAAGTAGGAAGCATCCTATGGAATAGTTTCCTAACTGAAATATTAGCAATATTTCAACTCACACTATGCAACTAAACTGTATTTTGATAATCTCAGTTTAAAAGTATTTTGACAAAGAGCCTTGGTCAAATAAACTCCTCTAACATTATATATCGTTGTCAAGTCAACTGAAAAAATATTTTTATCTAATAAAACCCCTAGAACTTGTTCAAAAAACACTGCCAGATTTTTTTTTTTGCGCTATCACAGAGAAAGTTGGAAGAATCTCTGCTAAATTTTGAAGATGATCCCTGTTGATGTTTAATGTGCAGTAGGACTAGTGCAAAGAGAAATGCTTAATTTCTCTGTGCTTAGAAGTCAGAATTAACAACTCAGGCCACCAAAAACAGGAGACAAATATTAGTTCTATTTTTTCAGTTAAAAAATAATTCCTTTATAACTTATTACTGCTGTAATTATATGAGCACAGCTGGATTCGAAATAGACAACAGCATCTCTCCTACCATCAAGGGAATAGCTGATAGTCTTGCAGGCACAAAATGCAGTCCAGTGTCAACCCACATACTGAAAAAGTACCAAGTACCACACTTTGATTTAATTTGATTATAGCTGAGTATTAAGAAATGACAGCTCTTTTAACTCTCAACAAAGGGTCCTCAGTCATTATGCTATATGGAAATAAGTCAAATAAGGCTACGGACAAATCTTCTGGAAAGAATTAGGTCTCCATTGTAAAGCGCCCTTTTATATTTCTTCTCACCATAGGACTCCAAAATTCTCCTACATGTGCTACATTCATGGCATCACTAATTTGCTCAGTGACCCCACACTCTTCCAGGTGGAAAGCTTTTTATTATTTATTCATTATTTCCATTGTGCTTTGCAAATGGCAGATGATGACACATTTATCACCATCACATTCCATTTAAATGCATGGTAGTGCAGCTGAACAAGAATGATGCTATTAAACTAGACACAGGCAATGCAGGCACAAAGACTAAGTAGTATGAAAAACTTCATATAGGAGCAATTAATTGAGAGAGTTCAGACAGATGTGGAGAATTACTTTAGGTCTATCTGTAGACAAAAAAAAAGCTGAAATTATAAAGATTAAAGAGAACTACTACTGTTCAGAGTTTTACAGTGACTAACAGGAGACAGGTTAGGAAATAAGAGATGGATTAGGAAAACCGCAAGAGACAGTACCCAAGCAACTAGGGGTAGGTTGCTGAATATTCAGGGTAACAGATAAGATTCCCAAACCCTAAAAGATAACAGTTCAGCCCAAGAGACATAAGCAGCAGCGGAATGATGAGTGTAAACTGCAAATCCACGATAATAGTACTAGTTTAATCTCATGACAGAACGAAAATTACTGAAAAAAATTTCCCTTTGTGAAGGAGATAGTAAATCTGAGTGTTGCTTTCAGTTTATACTTGTAATGTGTGATGGGAACAGGGTGCCCTTTGCTTTCTTTCAAAATTCGTATTTTTGTAAATGATTGCTACATAACATTTGTAAATTTACTGCAGTTATGATCCTACAGATTTCTTTCCATTCCAGCAAATACATCACAAACATATAATGGATTGTATGGCTTCAAAAAATAAAAATAAGAATTGTTTAAATACCATTATTAGTTACAAAGTGTTATCCTATTATTTCCACTGTTTTCTTTTTTGATACCGTTACATGCAATACTATGTTAGAATGATTAAAACTTCTTAAACTATGGACTTGGAAATGACAAGGTTTAAAAGCTTACATGGCATTTAACAATACAATGATTATCCCAACAATTTGTCTAATCTGAAATTTTGCCTATCACAGTATCAGAAGGATGTATTTGATAAGTGAAAATAACACCACTCATTTGACTATCATCACAGACAGGGAGAAAGAAGCTGCAGTACTTTGTTCGTACTTGTAGTTTCAACAAAAAAAGTTTTATCACACTGCTATCTTTAAAGAGAAAATTATGTAAACAAACAGACTAATAGTAGGTTTCTATATGCTATTTTATATAAAGCAAAAAAGTATGTATTACTATATGCTGTTTTTTCTTATAATCCTCTTTAGTGAAATAATGTCTCGTATGAATTTTCAACAAATGTTTTAAAACATATGAGGGCTTCACAAATCATTGCATAAATAGGATAAGACACATGGTTCTACTTGTAAATAACTTGTTTATCTTGAAGTGAATGCAAGTAACCCAGCTACAGGAAAACCATAGAAGACGATTTCTTTTGGATAAACTTTGAAAGGAAGAATCTACTGGACAAAGAAGCCTCAAACTTCTTATTAATAATTCAATGATAAAAAGAAAAAAGTCAAAAGAAACACATTTGCCAATAATATTTCACTTCTGTGAATCATTGCTCATTCTCTAGAGTGTTGGAAACTTCAGACTTAAAACAATTGGGTAAAAAATACAACCTGTATATTAATAGACAGCAACATATAACGCATGCTACTGTCCAGCTTGAGTTGGTAACTTTTGCTAAACAGCTGCTTTCTTCTCTATTGCTCTATCATTTCTACCACCATGCTTCAAGAAACTGCATCTAGACATAGCACAGTGACATGGGCTTTTAACTTAAGTACATAAATAATTTAAAGCTTTGATGTGACAGATGTATTTAGCATCATAACATGAAGATACATATCCCCCCTTGCTGAAGTTTTTTGCATAGAGTATGTAATACAGGAGAAGTATTCACTTCTGGCAAATACGATACCCATGCCACTTCCTGCAAACTGCAGTATTTCAAGATAAACAATGATGTCTATGGTTTATGACTTTAATCTTATGCCAAGGAAAAACACTGACATATAACATTTCTTTAAATTGAAGAAAATATGTAATCGGGAAAAAGACTTAGAGCTATCATGCATGCAGTGAACTGAACAAAAAAAAAAAGGTTTCCTTATTAACAAAAAACATTGACACTATTATGATCTTTTGTCAACTTTTTCACAGCTATTTTAAATGCATCAGACTATCAGTTAAGCCTCTGTATCCTGTAGGCTGTTACTCAGTTACTAACTGTTCAGTTTACAAATGCTATTCTATGGAAAATGAACAACTAATACATCCTGGAACACTATAGTCTGGCAGAAATGTAAGTCTTCATATCTTGCTCGAGAAAGAGTTGACTAATCTTCTAAATTTCAAGTACAAAATTAACATATCTTTTTAACTTACTAAAAATTCTGATGCAGTGCTACTTCACTGTCTCAGTGCTTCATCTCATCCTGAGCTGTTCTGTTCTTCAGCTGTTTAGCTACCAGGAAAAAGCTAGCGAGGCTTGATTTCTGCTAGGCATTGTTGTGATGTCTTTGCATAAAGTAAGATCTTCCTTGAGCCTGTTTCTATTCTTAGAATTGCACTAAGCAAAACTACTTTCTTCATGGTTTTGAAATCACCATATAAATCTTGAGACTAAAAGTAAATGAAAATGCAAAGTATGTAATGAACTGCATCCTTTTCTGTCATCTCTAATGGCAAGCGTATTTTGCTGGATGACTTCCAGACCACTGGGAAGTTTGGCATGATATACGCATCTGCCCAGTAAAATCCCAGGCAGATTTAAATCAGCATGGCTTCATGACTGTGGAACACAGATGCCTATGCATGCAGGAAGACCAGAGACTATAGATTTTTAAAGAACTTACCTACCAAAGCTTAAAAACCAAATGACAAAATCTAAGGCGATCTCAAGAATCTCAATGCTATTTTTTGCCATTACTTTCTATTTACTGTCATTGGTGGGTATTAAATGTCCTGGTTGTATGGTTGAACATCTAATAGATACTTTGATGTTCATTAAAACAACTTAAAAAAAAAAGAACAAAAGAGAGAGAGAAATTTTTTTAAAAGGCTTTAAAGATCAGCCAGTGCATGGGGGGGAGGGGGGTATTGAAATAGTTTTGAACAGTTTTCTTACGGATTCTTTTCCTAATCTAACAGAAAAAAAGGCAGTATTTGTGATGAAATTACTGCAGTGATTCTCATATAAATCATGCTTGAAATAAAATATATGCAACGCTGAAATGCAATACAAAGTGAAAACCCCTATTCTTTTTCATCAAAACAATAAACTAAGCAACAAAGAAAAGCAGAAATATTGTATCTTTCTGGTTAAGAGTAAATATAATAGAAGTAGTTTGTTATTAAACAAGTACTATGCTTTATAGATGAAATTTCCTGTAAAGTGAACATTTTTGAACAGGACAGAAAATGTTACCACAGATAGTAAAGAATACCAAAAATATTATAAAAGTATGTCCAGATTTTATGCAGCTACCCACAAACTGCAAAGCAGAATAGACATTTCCCTGTAAATCTGTCAATAACACAAACACGTGTATAGGAGAGATAATGACTTACAGTTTGTTGTGTATGTATTTTTAAAGTGATTATAAAGCTCAGTTTTGCAAACTGCAGCTATACTTTTCAAATCGTATTGCTCAAAGACCGGTCTTTGTGTCTATGATTCAGCTGACATTCAACATTAGCCTTACTGTGAACAAAAAACTCAGTAATGACAAAAATCAGACAAAACAGTTATGACTCAATATGTCTGACAGTAAGGCTGCTTCTGTATCAAACTACCTGAATCTATGGATATTTCTATATCTACAGATAGATTAATATCTGCATCTAAGTCAAATCTAAACTTGGACTAAGAAAGCCAGTTTTGGACTGTCAGCCAAAAAGGACAGAAAAAGAGGCAATGGGGGGAAAATGAGAAAGTCTGCGCATTTGGGAAGAGGCCACAATGACAGGTACTTTCCCTGCACATTCTGTTCACTGCCCCTGTAGCCCATGGGATCAGGGATTTATGGGAAAGAGAAGGAAGCAATTAGATTATTTGGGCATAGGTTACCAGCATGGTCCCCAGTGACACAACAGTTCTGCAGTAGCTTCTTTCTTACTCAGTAGTCACTGCCATGGGAACACCCAACATTGTAAGATCCTAAGATATCCTGAGTCAGGATGCTGGGAAGCAAGAGCTCTGAAAGAAAGAGACCCCAGAGTGCTATTAAGGCCATTATTGAATAAAGGCTAAGCTTAACGATCAGTAAATGGAGTAACTATCCTAACATGTGAGCTCAATATACCCTTGGTTAAACAACTTCCACTTTGGCAATACCTTTTCAGTAAATAATTTATCAACAAATCAGAGCTGGTTAAATAGATGACATCACAGCATGTCTGTCATACAGCTTTACTTTAAGAGAAATGCTATGCACAGCACACAAATGATAGGTCTATTCTGATATTCGTCTACACCTGCTAGAAATTCATTCACTTATTGTTTACGCTTTCTCACATTTCAATGTTCCAGTGCTTGGAATGACAGGGCTCCAAAATTCTGCTAGCCTGTCTTCTTCATGCTAGTATACAAATTATACAAAAAAACAACAAAAAACATCCAGGGTGTATTTGAATTAGAAGGCATATGTCTTTTTATATAGGAATTACAGACAGAAATAGAGGAATGGTTTCCCATCAAGGAAAGCGGAGATAGAAAAGCATAACCTAAAATAAAAAGGTCCCAACCAACAGTAAAGTTGGTATTTTAAAGCCAAAATAAAAAAAAAAAAAACCTTTTTGGGTGCCAAGAAATTAATTTCTCAGCCTCTTAGATCAGCAAGTTTAGAGATCCTATTGGCTCTTAACTTACTAATTATAAAGAAATAATTTATAAGTCAGCAGTAAAGAAAAAAATACAAAAAAATGAAAGCAGAGGTTTAAAAGATCTACTATTTTAAAAGACAAGGCCTGAAGCTGGGGAAAAAAAAAAGATCATTCAAAACAGTAATAAAATAAAATATAGTCACATTGAACCTAGTAATTTCATATTTTCACTCTTTCACTCAGATCAAAAGCCTGAGTAATGGGTTGCAGGGCAAACATCAAAAACTGTGTACTGAAGAAGGCAGTTGCAAAGGAACTGTACTTGTACTGAAACATTTCTGCAACTGAGAAACCTCAAAAGACCACCTCCTACAGCATGAACTCATTAGTACTTTCATGAGTTTTTGTTTCAAAACTATTCTTCCACTTACCACACCTGCAATTATTTCTGCAGGAAACAGGTTTTCAACTTCCACAATTTCTTGCCTTGTAATTTCATACTGTGGTCCACTGCCCTGGGATCATATATTATTTCATTTATGGTTCATTTCTTAATCAACTAAAATGCCCTGAGCATTCAGAAAAATAAATTTGGCTGCCTTCTCAGAGCAAAACATTGCACTACAGATAGAAAGTAGTTTTCCTCCTTTGTGGTAAAATGGCCTTAAAGTGCCATTTTTTTACTTTGTAATTTATTCTAAAAAAAATACTTAACCCACATTCTGGAATGTGAAATAAATGTAATTAAATAATTCTCCACATCAGAGCAGTACATTCTGTTGCATGGCTAGAAGTCAACTATCTCATGTAAGAAGAGGAAGGTCATGTGCAAGCAGTTAATTTGTATTGACAATTACAGTCCTAATATAGATACATTTCCCCGTTTAGGGAAACAAAAGACAGCTATGCTTATTTTGAGTTAGCAGGAATTACAAACTCTGCCTTTGTAGTCTGTCTCAGAAAAGGGCAAGGTACATGTAAGGGGAGCGACTCTTTCATCGTCCATGAGAAAGGTTACTAACAGGTAGGAAACACAAAATTCTTGGTATACCCCACAGGTAGTTATTTTGGAAAGAGAATAACAGTGCCACTACCCTGTAAAACCTCTCTATGCTTCTTTCTCAAGATAGAAAAGTCATTAAAATGTAAACAATCGGTGGTCTGTATGCACATCCACCCAGTTATCAAGTAAGGCTTCATTCTTTCTCTCTCAGCTGAACAATAAGACATCAAAATAAATGCTAAACAAATATTTGACTTTACATCTGAGACAAAATACCACATGTCAAATGTCTTAATTTAGTGAACTTTACTTCTATGAATCCTACCGTGCACAGTTTTATCAGTGGAAGCGACCAATACTGCTCCTGAAGTTTCTCACGGTTTTCAAGATACAAGGAGGACTTCTATCAAACCTCATTAATACCTTTGCTTCCCATGTGCTAATCTCATTCCTTGTTAAACACAAATTCAATTGTAAAATTCTACTTTAGCCTTACAAATATCAAGATATATCTTTTTGTAGTTACTTTAATGAGATTCTCTACTCCACATCAGTAACTCCTTCACAAAAATTGGTAGACAGTTGCTTTTATTATTCGTGTTGATTTTATTGTGTTCTGTTATCATATTTTGGACTGTAATAACAAAAATGCACAGAGTAACTGACACTCGGTTAGCATTTCTCCCATTTAAAACTCTGTTCAAGTTCCACTGGATTTCATACGATTGTTTAATATCATCACAAAAAATGTACGGTGTTTTCTTATGAGTTATTAAGTAGGTGAAATCGGGATTAGGATTGAGAAATTCCACAGACTTCCTGTTTGGAACTACGAAAGACCTGGTAGAATATCCTGAAATTAAAAATAGGTACATTTCTTATGTCACAAAACGCTTACCAGAAAAAGAATGCAGGTGTGTACAAAACTGATTCTGATAAATTCCACCAGTATCTCTTTCAACTATTTAAAACAACTTGTAAAGTACTCTTAGAGTACATAATGATTGTTACTTAAAGATACTGCAGTTTATATCTATCTGTTATTTCTCCATACATAAGGAGTCATCACAGAACTCTGATTACAGACTGGCTCCTAATATTTCAAGATGGAGCTCAAAAATTAATAGTTAACTCACAACATTAATTCTCAACGTCATTAAAAGATCATCTGCTTTCAGATATACATGGCTAAAACAAAGACACTTCATACTGCAAAGAAAGGTTTAGCTTTCCATTGTATTTAATTGAGCATATTTCTGTTTTAACCAGAGAAACTAGGAAAACCACAACACAACACTAAATAAACATCCATGTATAAGAATTATTCAATATAATTAACTGTAATTCTTCACCTGTGTTCCTGTGCAAGCAAACCTAGATTTCAGTGCAGGGGGTATACTCCATCCCCCTCAAAGTCCCATAAACCTGTAATTACGCAGTCGATGGCAGAGACATTAGAGGTCTGCCAAATTGTTCTGAGCTTGCAAATGATCATGAGATTTTTACCAGAGACAAATGAATTTCAAATGTATAGATAACAGCATGGAGGTTGGTCTGTAAAAACAAACCTTCCAAAAGCAGTTATCTTCTTAAAAGGTACTTTCATACTCATCAAACCAACGGCAATTGTGAATGTGTTTGTTTATGTTCTCAAGTTGATGAATGAAAATCAACCCTCTATACTGCATACATTTTGAGTCTATTTGAATGATAATTTATGGGCAAGTATATTATACAGAAGACAGAAAAATTGAGTTTTTTCTTCGTACTTTGAAAGGCAAAGTCTTTCAGGAAATTTTTCTTCTCCTATGCTACTGAACAGGGATCTCTTCACAACAACAAGAGCAACTAGAATGGTTAAATATATTTGGCAAAAAAGGAAGGTAATAGTCAAGTGACCCTGAGATCCTGAAAGAGTTCGTGAAAATTTTCTAGAAAACATGATGTGTTGAAAGAATGGGAGATTTATGACTGGTCTAGATGGTGATCGTTTAATCTCCATTTCTGAGACAGTTGCGAACAAGCAAGACAAATCTCTGTGATAAATACTCTAGTTCCATTTGAGTGTCTCAAGATCCTTTTCAATGGGACCTAGCTTCAGATGTTTGTCTTCAAATATTTTTATATTGTCTCTCCACAAAGGGTTAACTACTCCTAGTGTGCTTCTTTGAAACAGACAGGGCTAGGCTGGCAGACAGAGACAGCCATGCAGAGAAAACAAATATCTCTGAAATACCACCTTACTCTCTCTGGGGCAAGACCACTCTATTTTAGATTACAACAGTTAAGGACTTTGGCTCCATAATGAAGCAAGGATCAAGTTGAATGTCTCCACATGTTTCGCAGTGAAGGCTGCCTCTTATTTTATATTTTTTTGTGGCAGCTGTTCATTTGTCCCTGGCTACCTATTCTTTTTCTTTTGTGTTAGTCTTCCTCATTTCTAGGTGGCTTCTTAATAGCCTTCATGATGTTGAATTTCTTGAAAAAATGAGTAGCCTAAATAACATCCCAACCTTTACTATGAAAGCAGGTTTGGTTTATCCTTTATCTCCGTTGTTTTCAAATGTCTATTACAGTACCTGCAGAGAACTGTGAGAATGTCTTAAAGGACATCCAAATGTCATTATTACCATGAGAATATGATGGCTCAAATCATGATGATTTGTTTTTCCAAATTTATTTGAATTGATATGGAGGGATTTGAAAGTTCTGGAATTTCACAGTGCAGCCTTTAACATTTTTTTCCCAGGATTCATATATCAGCAATTTAGTTTTTATGTCTCTGTAGGAAGATCATGCTAAACCCTTTCTCTTCCTCACTCCCACAGCAATTCAAAGCCATGAAAATATTTCAAGCTGAGGACTCAACGCAATAAGGGTTACAGAGCCTGGCCTGCACAGCAGATTTGGAAGAACTGCTAGGCAGCAACAGTGAACTTCCCTGTCTAACCTGTTTCGGATATTGTTTGGCATCCAGCAGCCTTTAGAGTGTCAAAGGTAGGTCTGACTTGTCTACTGCAACACAAAAACTTCTTTATAAGATCAGTATCTCACATTCTCAAATTTACTAGTGTTGAATCAACACATCATCCATAACTTTGCAAAAATTTTATATCTGCTTCCCGTTTTCCGCATCTAGGGTTTTGTACATAACCATTTCTCAGGAAGCATAAGGTGTTACATTTCTTGTTGATCAACACGCCTATTTTTTCAAATCCAGTAATTTTGCTGCCAAACTTTTTATTCTCTAAACATATTTTTGTTGTTCAGGGCATAAAGCAGTACTTACATTTCTCTAAATTATCTATTATTAACCCACCCACTTCAAAAAACTTTCTAATTTACTCCATCAGTGAATTTATCTGCAGATCATATTCAGTTATTCTTTCTTTCCCCTTACACTTCGTTTAGTGTCATAAAAATAAGTGCACAGAAAATAAGCCTTCCTCTACCCACCCCCCTTCCAGTATTAGCAAACACTACAGTGAATAAAAAAAAAAAAGACATCATGTGGCAACAAAACACAAGTCTTTCTTTTGAAGTCTTTCCTTTATCATAACTATCACTCAGACAGGCTGGCTTATATTAATCTGGAGTTGCTTTGTGCAGTTGTGAAAACTCAAAAAAAGAAAAAACAGAAAAGATCAATTCCATGCAGCATTTCATACAATACATCTGTCACCTTTTCCCTCCAAGTTATACATTTGCTCTGAATTTGCTTATTTTGCATCCAGGACAAATTTTAAATAGAAATATTTTAAGTTCCAATTCTTTCTTGTAATCAGGTGCATGTTTCAACATTAGATGCTATGACGTCCATTCTCAGACAGCTTTGACCAAATTTAAACCAAATCACTTTAAATTCAATGTGTTTATCCTAAGATACCTAACATTAACTTTCAGAGGTTCAAAGGATTTAACAATACATTCCCCTCTGTTGTCACTCTGAAGCTGCTTTTCTAAAAATGTATACACAGATAACTGGACGAGACACTGCAAGTAAAAATGACAGATTAATATACACCTCCCATTTACTTTATCTTCTTTTAAAATAAGAACCTTCCTATTTGTTTTTCTTTGACAATTACTGAAGCCAAGAATAGAATACAACTTTCACTAACAAGTTTGATTATTGCAACATAAGAATTTTTCACTTTTGCTTCAAAGTTTTCCTTGTGAAATGAGTAAAAAATATCCAATCCAATAGTGAAGGACAGTGATCTTCACCTTCACTTTGTCATCCTTTTCTCTGAAGCAGAATAAAAAACAATATTAATATTGCCATGATCGATGACCATTACATACTTTAATGGGATCTATCCTGAGAAAGCCAATTTAAATAAGGACTCTTCCAACTCATGATCTTATTAAATTGTTTGTTGGCAACAATAGCCAGAGCTGGATGTGATACACAATACCACAGTCCCAAAAGAAAAAAAACATCTTGGGGTACCTGTTTTTCCTCTAGACAACATCAGTCCTTCCAGCTAATCTAGTTACTGTGTTAAAAATTCCTGCATTACTCCAAGTTGTAAACATTTTCTTAATTTATATACTATATATTAATACGTGTCACTACTATTATTAATAACAAATAAATTGTTTTCCAAATTTTTCATCAGATTAAAAAGCCTTCCTAAAAGAAAAATTAAGTACACAATCAAATTAATCAATTCATAGTAATATTACATGCAAACAAATACTAGGGTTTGTTATCTGCATACTTACTTGTGACCCATTTCATGGGCAATGGTAAAAGCGAGATTCAGACCATTGTCCTCTGCAATTATACATTTTCGTTTCTCACTGCACATTCCACTCAGATATGCTATACCTAGGAAACACAACCACCACATTCAATTATTTTTTGGTTATTATGAACTGTATGCATTATGGCATTATTGACCCCAAGCAGGTCTGAAGACTGGGGTAAGAGCCATCCAAATAAACATATAAACACACATGTGACAAAGGTTTACTTACTTGTAAGCAGGAATGACTGATTTTAGCCCCAAATTGGATAAAAGATAGCAAAGAAATTCCAAGCAGTGGTAGTATTACTTGATAGGAATATTGCCTGCAATAGACTGCAATGTGCAGAAAATACATTCTTTAAAAGCATTGCTAGGTACCTTAATGAGATGTGAAATAACACACATATGAATACTGATACTACTGTAAATGGAAATAGATGTCTACAACAGGGCACGAATCTGAACACGTATTTCCTCTGACAGAAGAACAGAATGCAAAGCATAGAGCTGTGCCCCTCCATTATCACTGTTGTGTACTGATACAGCATTCAGCATGATGATGATTTTAAAAGTGTGTAAAAGAGTCAGGTGTCGCAGAACTAGAAGAACTCATAGGAGACTGCAGCCTCACAAACACATTCACTGTAGAGGCTATAGTGCCTTTCCTAAATAATACCTAAGTTTTAAAAAAAATAGAAGCCTAAATGGCAGGCTTTAGTTCAAGTTCATCTTCTAAAAAGTCAGATGTCCGTTACTGTAAAAGCTTGAGGAACATACAGCTTCATTTGTGTAACTGTAATTTTTTTCAGACCGCAAATACATTTAGCAGGGACCTATTGTCGTCACTCGTCATTTGAAATCTTGGAGTAAGAAATCAAAACCCTGTTTCAAGAGTTTGGCCTTCTTCCCAGGAACACCCTTTCAATGGAACGGTGCCCTCTGGATCAACATGTTTGCCGGATGTTTGCATATAAAGGTCAAGCTTGAAATGTTTGACAGTGTTTGAAATTTAGTCATAATTAGCATTCTAAGTTAACAAGATAAAAGTAATTCTTCTTACAATCAAAGTATTTGTCAGTCTGTGAGCACAGCGCCTCATCCACAACATGAAATTTAAGCAGTAACCCCATCACTAGTCTGGCAGTGTTGCTCTCAACAGAGCTGGCTGAAAGTTTTTCGACACAGAACTCATCTGACAAAAACTGTTGTCCAGGACTGAACAAAACAATCACAAATTAGATCTGAATAAGGCAGAATATTTCAACTTTTACTACTTCTTTACAAAGAATGGAGAAAAAATGGAGCAGAGGTAAAAGTAATTGGGATATGAAAAACGGCAACAGATGTTCAAAGCAAAATACCCAAAGTCCTTCAAATGGCACCTCATGCTAAATGCAGGTAACACTCACATACTCTACTGAAAATAAGACAAGCAAGAAACACTCTGAAATGTAATGTTTTATTTCAAATCTTCTTCTCCAGTGGCTGACACAAAAATAAATCTAAAACCATTTTGTGCCTTGCAGTTCCACAATTACATGCATCTTCTTTCAAGTTTTGAAAAGCAAACTGAAAAAGATAAAGCTGCTTTTAATACTGGAGCTCTAAGTAGTAGATGGTAAAAATACCAGAAGAAGCAGACGTCAGGGCCCTGACTTCAGCCAACACCAATGAATTGACAAAGTGCTAAAACAAAACAGAAAAACTACTCTTGCCATAGACAAAATCTGGTGCTGCATTGTGAATGTTGTGGGCATTTCTGTCACTATAACGAAAAACATTCAGAAATACCTTCCTTACTGTGCTGGTTTTGGCTAGAATAATTTTCTTCACAGTAGCTGGTAAGGGGCTATATCTTGGATTTGTGCTGGAAACAGTGTTGACAACACAGACAACACATTATAGTCACTGTTGAGCAGTGCTTACACAGAGTCAGGGCCTTTCCTGTTCCCTGCCAGCGAGTGGGCTGGGGGTGCACAAGATGTTGGGAGGGGACACAGCTGAGACAGATGACCCCAGCTGACCCAAGGAATATTCCAGACCATATGACATGACACTCAGCGTATAAAACTAGGGCGGAATTTGGTGGGAGGGCTGCTGCTTGAGGACTGGCTGGGCATCAGTCTGTTGGTGGTGAGCAACTGTTTTCATGTGCATCACTTGCCTTTTTTGGGTTTCATTTCTCTCTGTTATTTTCCTTCTCATTCCAATATATTATGATTATGATTATTATATTTCAATTATTAAACTGTTTTTATCTCAACTCGCGAGTTTTCTCACTTTCACCCTCCTGATTCTCTCCCCCATTCTGCTGAGGGGGAGGGAGTGAGCAGCTGTGTGGTGCTTAGTTGCCATCCGGGGTGAAACCACGACGCTTACTGATGATGGCTATCCTTAACTGGATCAAACTTGCTGGGATCTACAGAAAGAGAATTCCCAGACCTCGCTCTGCTTGGTGATGCTAAGTAATAACTGAAAACCATCTGACGCTCTCTAGTTTTTTGCAGAGAAAAGAAGTCCCCTAGCCTTCTTTTGGCCTCTAAAATGGCAGGTTCGAGTACATTAGCACTACCTTTCCATACAACAACATGGGTACTATCAGTCACTGTCTACTATCCTGCCTGCCCCAAAAGCACAATTTATTGCCAAAGAACTATGCACATTGCAAGTTTAACACCTGTTCTGCAGAAGAAGCAGTCAGCAGTAGTAGGCGCTTTTGACAATACTTAATATATATCGCCAATACCATTTTTAGACTTGGCATCCCTTGAAGGGAATTGATTGTATTTGACCTTTTTTAAGTGTAACATAGGAAACATAAGACCTGCATTTCATTTAGATTAAATTAGATTTTGGATTCTAGAAATGTCCAAAAGCATCAAATGCAACTAATGCTTTATGACATTTGCCTTATTAAAAAAAGGCAACCTCATATGTGGAAGCCATAACCAACAGCAGCTACTGGGTGTAAATCAGCCAACTACTAGCCATCAACTAGTTGCATGTCTTGTCCTTGGTTATTAATTTCACGTGCAGAGAAAAAGAAACTGACTTCAATAAGCAGCTGCTCTTGCTTAGATGTCTTTGCATTAGGTAAGAGTAGGAATTTCTTCTTTAAGTATATGTGTATGTTCACTGCAGCTTCCTGTGGCTTATTAACACAGCTGGAACTGCTCCAGGGTTAAATCCACAAGAAAAAAAAAACCACAACAATGAACAATTGCTCCCTTGTTATGATTAAGGTTTTCCTAGTGAACTCCACGGTCTCAACACACAGCCTTAAATTAAAACACTTAGTATCTGAAAAGTGTTGGCTAGGAAGTAGTAACATCATCTCACTGACAATTTAAGGAAGGATCCTGTTACTTATCTATAAAGAAAGCTGTGTTTTGAAACAAAAATGGCACTCAATGAATATATCCCAGATGTAAAACATTCAAATGACCTCACTCTGTAGATCACCAGTTCTCAAGTTAATTTAGAAGAAAATACATGCAACATCAATTAAGAGAGTAAAGCTTCACCATTGTGCCCTGAAAGAATCATGTAAGGGACTATATTGTCTTATCAAACATGTAAATATCAAAATAAAATACATGCCACTTCAGAAAAGTAGAACTTCTGCCAAAGTCACAGCAGCGGTTTCTTACTACTACCATTACTGCCACCCAAAGAGATAGGTATTTCATTCCACATAATATGATCTTTAAAAATCTTTAAAATTTCCTCGTCACATAATCAAACTACTTATTTTTATCAAAGTGGACACACACTTACATCTTCTCTGTTGAAAAGCTGCGGTTCAGCTCACAGCGATGTTACATAAAACACATTACTAACTAAAGTATCCAAACAAATTTTTCGGCTTTACATACTCATTCATGGCCTGCCCATAAGACAAATCCACTACGTATATTAAAAGGCTACTGTCAGCATTGCCCACAAGAATATTAACTCTTATTTCATTGGGTGACCCAATGAAATAAGAGTTAATATTCTGAAAGTCTTAATCACACAAATTAATTACTTAGCACATTTGACTTTCTTTTGCTCTGAACTTCCTTGGTTTCACAACACATTCAAATTTGGTTTGTCACACCATTAGCTATGTGCTCATTCTGAATCCCTTCCCTCACACTTGCTCCAGAATCTACTTGCTAGTTTTAGATGCTGTTAAAAGAGAGACAGACCCTTCCACATACCACCAGCTTAATCCATTGGTATCACCTGGATATCACCTCTACACATTCCTGAGCTGTTTCACAGCTCATCTGTTTTGGGAACAGTAGTGCTCTGCCCAAAAGGTTGGGGTTTTTTCCTAGATTATAAGGCAATAATGATGATAAAAAACACAGAACAAAGTTCATGTAACATATTCTTTGATGAAGAGGGGTAGGGGATCACCCAGATATCCCTTCTGCCACTGATCAAGAGCAGAGTCTACCTGAATTTCCTGTCCATATGAAATCAAAATTCCATAAAAACCAAATACATACATTCTATTTCCAACACTTGAAAACACAAGCTGAAAGAACTGAAAAGAGTACATGTTTGTACAGTACAGTTCAGGGGAAAAAAAAAAGCATTTCCATTTTAAGGCATTTTTTAATGAAGGATTACATTACATTATCAGGAATCTAGGGATAGTATGGTCCCTGTTGTTCTATCTATCCATCAGCAAAAATTGTCAGATTTGACCAAGACGAAAAACAGTAACACAGAACAGTCTCCCAGTGCTACCACTACTGCATTCCCTGTTGTCTAGGTAAAATAATGAAGCACACTATTACTACTGAATGCACATTATATATAATTTCAAGAATACTGAAGCTATTCATGAACGTCACAAATGATGGATCTATTTTTATTAAATTTGTATACATACAACCAATATTGCTTAAGCACATACTATGAATAAAAGTAATATTTGTGTATGGATTTTTCTTCTGAAGTTTCTACACCGAGATTCATGAATAATAGTACAAAACACTAAAAAAATCTTTAGTCTTCAGAAAGTGCCATGCAGCAATACACTTCTGATAGCATGGCCTTAGTCTGAAATATTGATGATGCACAAACCTAGCAAGCCATTGCAATAGAAACATAATGTAATGCCCAAGTACGCCTGGCTTTTGATTCAAACATAAGTGTTTTATATTTGAACTAGCAAATCAACGGGCCTGTGAGCATAAATGATAGTACTTAACTGGACCTGATTACTAATCTAACAAATGATTTTTTTTTTTCTTTAGCAGCCCACATGCTTTTCTTAAGAAGCAGGAGAAGTAAGCTTTCCACAGAGCTGGCACTTGAAAGTCTAATTAGCACAAGCTGCTCTGAAGGGAGTCCCAGACACTAATGATTTCCATGAAAAACAAGTCTTGTCAGTCATCAGTGAATCAGCAGCCCTTGAACATGACAGAAATTAAAACAACAAAGTTAACAAACAGGAGTGTCAAATGCAGACAGAAAAGGCTAGACATATTTATTTTTTCTTTTTAAAGTGACAGACATTGATAGTGACGATAACTATACCTATATATGTGTGTGTATAGCCAGAAATACATATACACACTGATGGACGACATTAGAAAAAACCAGATCAACTTCTGCCACATTTTACACAAACATAATTCAAATTTTCTTCACCTGCTCTGTTAGTTTATGATTTACATACATCTCAGAAAAACTAACAGTTCCAGAAAAATACTTTATCAATATCTAGTAAGTATGTGATTTTATCTTTCAGAATAGACTATTAAGCTTACTCTTCTCCCTTTAAACAAACTGCTGCACTTGAATCCTTAGAGTGGGGAAGCAGTCTAAAAATGGGGAAGACATATCAATGTATGCCATGAATAAATTCTGAATGGGCAACTGCTGTACAGTTTTAGGTCCTTAGTTCTTGCACCTTATGAACAGTCCACAGATGTCTAATATGTTAGTATAGGGATGGGATAGCAGAACTGCTGGAAGATACTAATTTTCTTCTAAAACGCAACCAACATGGAAAACACTTCTCTGCAGATGAATACATAGATAAGACAGTCGGTGAATTTTCCTCACTGTCCACTCCTTTGCTGACAAGTGTTGTACGGATCGCCTGAGCTAAAGGCTGCATCCATACTGTCATCTTTAACAGCCACCAAAGCATTTACTCTGTGAATTTGGCTACTCCTTCTTAACTTTTTTCAGAGTTTCGGTCCATAACATGTGAGGACAAATGGCTCCAGAGTGCAAATGTGTACAGCAGTACATTTTTCTCTTTTTATGAAGACTGCATAGGGGGTATTCAAACTCAAACAGAAACCTCTGTTCATCTATTCAAAGCCATCTATGCCTTCCTATATCTCTGTCAGCTATCTCAATGACAAACTAGGAAGCTCTAGCACATTTAGTGACTCCTCAGGCAGAAGCCAACCACACCTTTTTGACATCTTATAGCCCTCTGCATACCTTACCTCCTCTTCGTCTACTACAATCTTTCTGCCAAAAGTGGTTATAGTCATAAAATCAGGTGTACCATGGGTTAAAAAAGGACAAGCATTATTTTTCTCTGGTTCACTATTCTTTCCTAGTCAATCCTAACAGTCACTTTACTCAGCTGATCAGTGAGCTGGTATTTTCAGAGAACGGTCCACTATCATTCTCTGGTCTCCCTCCTGCGTGGTAGCAAAGCCCATGGTTTCACACATATTTCACGCATATTAAGCTAAAGACTGTTTTTTTTTTCTTACCAGGCATTACTTTATATTTTGTAATATTTAACTTCATCTGCTCTTTCACTGCCTTTTCAGTATTATGACATTCATCTACAGTTCTTCCTGTCAGCTTTATACTTCACTATCCAGAATGATTGAGACCACATGAAAGCATACTCAAGCCACCACTATTCTAAATACTTTATGAAGCAAGGCAGCTCTGAATTCAAGAACACCTCCTTCTAATGTAAAAGCTGACAAATAATTTCCATGTCTTGTTTTTAAGTTTTAAGCAACATACGAAAAAAATTTCTTAAAAATTTAAAAGCAAAAAATTAAAGCAACAATACACTGGAACATGGCCACTAAGTACAGCAAGGATACTTTTAAAATCTTTTCATTGCCTTTTTTTTTTTTTTTGTAAAGAAACATCATCAAGTGAAAAACTTGTCCATAAAAATATGCATCAACGGGAAAAGACAAAGATGCAAAATACAACTGCATACCGGACAATGAAAAGAAAAAAGCTATAAATTGAATATGAGAAGAGTCATAATGTCATTTCCTCCACATTGGACTTTCTTTTGCACCTGTAATCTCGAAACAGAAAAAAACTTGGTTAGGTTGTGTATAATTGATGTTGAAGAGGTCCTAAGCCATTCTGTTGAAAAGAAAATGTGAAAAATCACAGCATATGGAATAATGTGCAATAAAGATTTTCTTTGCTTCATATTTTCTCATACTATTCATATGAAAGAAAAATCAAACATAATTTTTCTAAGCAATATCTCAATCTTCTAAGAAATTGAACTAGTCTGATCCATTACTATAACTTCCTCGTGGCATGATTTGCATAAAAAATTTTTCTGGAAGTTTGTTTTACATGGCATAGAAAATTGTTAATAATCTTCATCTACATTAATAAGTTTAACTTTTGGACAGAAGTAGAAAAGTCAGTTTTTAGGACTTACACAATAAAGACTTTCAGTCCTTAAATTACATGGGCAAACTAGAAGAGTGCCTTATGAAAGCTTCATGGAACTCTGCTGTATACAATCAAACAAGATGTGACTTTGAAAAGGAGTCACCTCACTTCTTTGGCAATAAAAGTGAATGGGGCTTTCCAAAGTAAAGCAGAAGCTTGTTACTTAAAAAGCCAGAAAGAGGTTTAAGATGAGCGCCAGCCATTTCAGAACAACTCTCACCAAATACATGCATAAATCAAATAACATTCAGGATATGCTTTTCACTGATGCATTGCACAGACCTAACAGGTAACAGTTTACTTGGAAAGAGTATCACATGCCTCAGAGTTGGTGCCCTTTTCTTACCATAAAACTCTGTGTATTGAAAAAACCCTTATTACTCTACAGACAAGATGGGGAGATTATGTGAGTGAAGACTGCAGTACCCCACAGCAAGTATTTTGAATAACTCAAACTTGCTTTCTGTGTTTTCATCCTGTTCGACGATTGCATCTACTGTACAGGTGGGCACTGTGACAATGTTATTTGGCAGTCTTTCAGGCTGCATTTGTACCTTTCTGTATCAACCCCTTCTGGGGATCATGTCTTTTCCTGGCGCAAAAATGAAGAGCGAAAGCTATTTGTGTGAACTAGCAATTTCCAGTCCTCATGATATCTAAGCATATAGCACTTCTGATCTTCAGATTAACTGCAGTGAAACAGTAACGAGAATTGACTCTACAAAGAAAAGCTTGTTATCATCATCATCATCACAGAATCACCACCATGCCTACTAAACCATATCCTGAAGTGTCACATCTACACGTGTTTTTTAACACATCCAGGGATGGTGACTCTACCACTTCCCTGGGCAGCCTGTTCCAATGCCTGACGACTCCTTCAGTAAAGAAATTTTTCCGAATCTCCAATATAAACCTCCCTTGACACAACTTGAGGCCATTGCCTCTGTGTCTCCCATCACTAGTTACCTGGGAGAAGAGACCAACACTTGCCTTGCTACAACCTCCTTTCAGGTAGTTGTAGAGAGCAGTAAGGTCCCCCCTCAGCCTCTTCTTCTCCAGCCTAAACAGCCCCAGCTCCCTCAGCTGCTCCTCTAAGACTTGTTTTCTAGACCCCTCACCAGCTTCATTGCCCTTCTCTGGACATGCTCCTCCAACTCAGTGTCTTTCTTGTAGTGAGGCACCCAAAACTGAACACAGTACTCGAGGTGCGGCCTCACCAGTGCCGAGTACAGGGGCATGATCACCTCCCTGCTTCTGCTGGCCACACTATTCCTGATACAAGCCGGGATGCTGTTGGCCTTCTTGGCCACCTGGGCACACTGCTGGCTCATATTCAGCTGGCTGTTGACCAACACCCCCAGGTCCTTAGAATGGTTTGGGTTGGAAGGGGCCTTAAAGATCATCTAGTTCCAAGCCCTCTGCCATGGGCAGGGACACCTCCACTAGACCAGGTGACCAAAAGCCCCATCTAACCTGGCCTTGAACACTTAGGGGGAGGGGCCATCCACAACTGCTCTGAGCAACCTGTTCCAGTGCCTCACAACCCTCAGAGTAATTAACTTCTTTCTTGTATCTAATCTAAATCTACCTTCTTTTAGTTTGAAACCATTATCCCCTGTCCTGTCACTATATGCCCTTGTTAAAAGCCCCTGTCCATCTTTCTTGTAGGCTCCCTTCAGGTACTGGAAGCCTGCTATAAGGTGTCCCTACAGCTTTCTGTTCTCCAGACTGAACAACCCCAACTACATTTCTGTGTACCTATGTCTACACTTTTCTTTTTTTCCCCTCTTTTGACTCTTATTTACCTCATCTTTCATTTTTCTTTTCTACACAAGCTTTACTTAAATAAACTTGTTTATTTAAGAAAAAAAAAAGTAGTTTACCTTTTTGTGTCTGGTCTGTAAAACCCTAAAACTGAAGAAGTATCAGACAAGATGGGCAAGGGCGTTGTGTTTATGAAGCTGAGGGAAGAATTTAGGGAGTGACTGACCACAGCTGTTGCAAAGAAGGCTGAACTTACCTCGACAGAAGAGGGACTGGAAGGCTTGTTTTAGACAAATGCCTGTACCAGTTCAGCGGATTAACTGCTTGTGTAAATGTTTTTCCCTGAGTTAACCAAAAGAGTGTGAACGGCTTCTTGAGTTAGCCAGCCCAGCAAGGGGTAAGTGCATATGTGTCTCAGCCCAACAGAGTATAAAAACTGAACACTGACAAAATGAACTTCAAACAGAGCAATGGGCTTACCTCACATATTCCTTCCCAGCACCTAGGGATGCCCAGCATTGTGATGGTGAGCATATGAAGGCCAGTAATGGGAATCAGATCTGTACTGCAATCCAACTGTGTATTGCAATGGCTATACTGTGTTTGCACTGCGATTTCAGTACATTGCTGTACTGCTAAATCAAAATCCCATGTAATGTCAAAACCCTTCAGGTAAGTAAATTTTGTTTTTAACATTAAACTCTCCTCGTGTGGAATATCTAATAGAGTCCGGTCAGAGACTATTGAATTCTGACACTCTTGCATTTCATTGCTCCCCACAAAGGATATTCTTTCAAAGCATGGAAGCAAAAGCAATACTAATCTATACAGCATCCATACAGAATTACCCTTATCTAAAATACTTTTTATTCGCTATTATTTTCAGTCTGAGTCAAGTCCTGTTTGGTTACTGGAAACTAACCGAGTGTCAGAGCATATTGTAGCTCTTGAACTTGTCAGGAAGCAAGTAGGATCACTATGAACATCTGGGATATGAAGTGGCTATCTGTGTTTAATAGTGCCACACAATATTCTGAGAGATGGAGGCGTTCTTGAAAGTGGGAAATTCTCTGTGAATTTCTTTGAAAACAAAAATTATTCTTCAGATGCATTTAAAAATAAATGTTTCACTGCAAAAACGGATAACGGCAAAATGATTATCAGGCCTACGTATGTCCTTCTAGAACATTTTTTGAGAAATAAAATACCTGCCATATAGGAACAAATATTTTAGATGATTAAACAGCCTGATGAAGAGTGGATGACTCATATCTGGTATCTGTCCATTCAAAAATCTGTAAGGAACAGATGGTATAGATTTACCTTGACAAGCATTGAAAAACAGTTATCTTTCACAGAAGGAGAAGAACAAGTTAACTTTCTAGCCCGGTATAAATACTTTATGCAAAACGTTTTAGAGGCTTGCAAACCGAGGCTTCTGCTACAATACGACGTTAAAAGGAATAGCAGGAATCGCAGACTCTAGAATGAATTCAAAGGGAGGTACCTTTGCCAGAAAGGCAAGTGAAATTTTAGTTTGCCAAGAATATCAGAGCAGTACAAGAAATTGCAATTTGAATACGTGCTAGCACTAAGAAACACAAACTGACCTCATTTTATGAAGATGACCTTTTCTAATAATTTGTTACAGCTTTGCTATTGTACACCTTCTTGCCACTGCCAACTGTTTAAATTACTTTTTTTTTTAAATGTAAGCACTATTTTAAACATACTTCTACAAAAGTAATGTACAGAAAGGTTTAGTCAATTTAAAAATATTTTAAATGTCTGGTATACATCAAAAACCCTCAATATTTTATTTTAAAGTGTATTAAAAAAAAGCCTCATCATTTAATGTCAAGGACCCTGGCCCAAGAAAACAGGAAGCACAGTGCACAGAACAGCATGTTTATAAAAATGCTGATGTAAGGGTAGGCTTTAGACTTCCAGGGGAGCTGTGTATATTATAGCTACTTTAAAAGTTCCCCTAGTTTTCAAGATCTGTTTTGAGGCAGTCTCTACTTTCTAAATGAAAATTTTACACAAATTCTGTAACCTTACAAGAAATGTGCTGAACTTAAAACTTGAGCATATATGTCATTTCAAGATGATTGTTTTCTGTAATTTGTCAAAAAAGCAGAAAATACTTATTGTACTCCTTTTTTAATGCAAATGCTATATTTTTAAAACCATCTCTGGTGTCTTATTCTGCTTCTTAGAAAATCTGACTCTTCCCCCAGGAAACGGGATGAATAGATGTTATCCTGCAACATAAGATGGTTCAATTAGTTGTCAGAATTGCTTCCACTGTTGTGAAGTGTGACTTCACTTTAAGATGTTTTAAAATACTATAACGCTACAACTCTGAACACTTGGGTCAAAATATATTAGCACCATGGTGTAAAATATATACTAGAGGTAATTAAGAATTATGTCAATCCATCCATATAGTAAAAATATTCACCCAGGTGCTCATCTCTCTTCTTGCCTTCCTGATATCAGGGTTTCATTCTCACATTCATAAAATGTGCAGCAGCTAAAGTTGCCCCCATGTTCTGCACACCTATGCAGTTGCAATGCCTTTGAATTCACCTCCTGTCTCATTCCATCAAATCATTTTTTTTCTTAATATGCTTCCAAGCCTTGTGTAACATCACCTTCCCTTACTGATTTGATCTGCTCATGATATACCACCAATGCTTTTCCTGGTCTTATAAAGATTCCAGCTTTGATACCCTATTAAGTCGATTTTCCTACAATTTCTGGTGCCTTCTTCCTCTTGTTTTGGTACCATCCTCTGTGCAACAAATCAATGTGAAATCACTCATGAGACCATATTATTGTCACTCTAACACACCTTCTTTAGAACTATTTTTATTTCTACAGCAAAATACAAGGAAAACATGACTGTCTCACTGTGAGAGAGATGCACTATAAGAAAATTACTAATCTTGGAACTGCTTATAGCAGACACCAGTAGCACACCTTCTAGGAAAAGTGAGTTGAATAGCTAACTTCTTTGTACAGAAAACACTAACACTAGATGTGGATGGCTAGGTTAACTAGTATCTTACTGCAAATGAACAACAAAGGCAGAGCTGTGTTGTGAAGAGTCTTCCATCGCACCTCTTTTCAGCTAAAATGATTTGATTTAAAATTACTACTGTTATCTCCCGATATCCATTCTGTTTTCCAACTTCATTAGTGTAACTAAGCATATATTGTTTTGTGCTGTATTAGTATTAGTGATGAAAGTGGTTATGCCACCTGAGTAAGAGTCAAGACTAACTCATCAGTGGCCCAACTTGTACCTACACATGGTGAGTTTCTTCAAGACCATATCTCCACGTTCCTGCAAACTATTTCCAACTCAACAAATCTTTGTGTTTATTAGGATGGTCCTCAAGAAGTTTGAACTCTATGAAAGCAAGCTGAAAAGGCTGACAGCATCAGGTCTTTCTTGTTCCAGGGAATCCACTATCCAAACTACCTTTGCAAAGTCTGCAAGATGTAAGGTAACTGAGGACTAGAGGAGGCTCCTGTATCTCATATGTGCAGCACTAGACCCTGACTAGTCCCTGCTTGAGCAAGCTGAGTAAAGGATGACTTCTTTGATGAGAAAATCATGTTTTACTCAGGGTAGAGTACCATCATCTTGAGACATAAAACTTTCAGTGCAGACTCACAACAGAAACACAAAATAACTTGTTGCCATGTGTCACAAAAGGGAGCTATGGGATGGATTCAAACAGAAAATCTGCCCAAAGACATTTAAATGAAAAGTGAGCCTTGGCCCTGTCCCTCTGTTCCTTCCTGCCTGTATTTGCGGAGCACTTTTCCTTGTATTTTGACTTCAGTTAGATGCAGTTGTACAGATCATCCGCAGTTCTCTCCAGAAATAAAGAGCTCTTTTTGTTCCCTCCTCAATTAAAGGACCCATGCCTCCCCATCCCATTCTTCAAAATCAAGAGATATTAAGTCAATGTTCATTCATTACATGGTCTATCTAATTCCATTACGTTAACAGGTTTTTTTGTCCATTATATAGCTACAGAACACAGAATCTGATGCATTAGTCACAAGGAGCTATCCAGTCTCTCTTTTTTTGAAAAAAACTCAGTGCAAAATACTATACAAGGTTGACTACTCTATTCAAATATAACTTCACAAATATTTATTCTGAAGGGATGAAAATACCATAGACAAGCATATCTATCTAGAGCTAAAACCAAGATTCTAATATTAGAGAAATGGCAGGCTAGGTAGGTAACAGGTATACCTTACTTTACAGCCATATATTTTGTATGTCTTCAATTTGTAATGTTTGACACTAAATTCTATTTTTCTTTCTCTAAATTTAATTGTATGCATGATGCATGAAATGAAGAGCAATTCTTTATACTAAGTAATCAGAGCATGTATCAGTATTATACCATATACAGAGCGTAACTGATTGTCTATTATTTCAGTCTCCAAAGCACACAATTTTATTATGAATATATACAAGATTTCATACAAATGTTTTTCACATAAAAACAAGCTACAAAAGGTAAGTATTGAAGCTGTAAAATCCAGAAGACAATGAAAGATATTTTTTAAGAGCTCACAGCTGCTTGGGACTGATTCAGTTTTTCAACATTTTGGGTGAATAAAATGACACAGGACATAAATCACTGTCCAATGCAGTGAGAGAGTCACTAAATCACTCATTCATTTATCTCTTGCTGTCTGATTAGCTAAAACTGGATCTGTAAATTTTCTCCTGGTGACAGAATTTTTGCCAACAGAGACCTGGGCTTAGTTAAGCCATGCCCACTTCTGCCCTCTGCTTTGTGTCTCACTACTCTTCTCTAGTCTTGACACTTTCATTTCTTGCGCACCATGGCAATATTGCTCTGATGTTTCACAGATTTTTCATTTTTTAATCTGGCATGCATAGCTAAAAGATTCATACATGAAATTAGAAGAGACACACTATTCACAAGACAAAAACAAATTATTGTGATAATTAGCTTGCAATTTCCTTTTATTTTCTTAAACACAAAGCAAATATGCGCTTTATAATGTTACAGATTATTTTGTCCTGACTCAGGAATGCCTTTTTCTGGTAGGACACAGTAGTTTTGCCCGTGAAAGAAATTAAAGTTTCAGCTCCAAGCACAAATATTCTAAACACTAGCCAGTGTAATGTTAATTTTTTTTACGTATAGTGAGTATTATATATATATTAAATCCCTTGAAGACAGATAAGTTGAGACTAAACACAGGAAACAATACAAAATAAATACAAAAATTTATCTAGAGATGAAGTAGTATAATCTGTAGAAAACGACAAAGTTACTTTACATTTTCATAGAAGGGATACGGCTGCACATGTTATTACGAAGAACAATCGATGGTACTGCTGTACATTACAGGACCACTTACTGAGGTCAAGAACCAAATTCAGCCAGTAACCACACAGTTGACTCTGCTGGGATTTAAACATATGTTAAGAGCAATCATAGCACGTCACCTAAATGAGAAAGAGCACAACTGAATGTATCTGAACTGGAATGTGCAACAAGAATTCAACACGTGTCTGGACGGATATAATAGTTATAAGGCAAGAAAAAATAACTGCTAACCTCAGAGATATTTTAAGATAACCACCAGATCTGAAAAAGTTGATTTCTTTAGTAACTGAAGAATGATTGCACCTTTAATACTATCTTAACTACCCTGTATTTATTTTTAACTGTTATACAAATAAATACTATTAAAGACAACCATAAATAAATACACAAAATTATCCTGCATGTCAAACAAGTAATGTGTTAAGAGTGTTTCTTTCTCAAAAGTTATTATTCCCTGAACCAGAATATCCACAGGCTAACAGACAACCAATACAGGTGTCACAGATTTTCTCAGCTCTATCTAAAATTTACTTAGAGATTTCATTGTAAACTTCTGAAGTCTGACGGAAACATCAAAATTAACCTTCCAGTTCTCCTAAACACATTCAAAGGCCCTATTGTTTCCTAAGACAGGTTGTTAACACATACTTAGTAAGAAAGCCGTTAGTGACTTCTGTAGTATAATCAGGAAAAAAACCCAGAAAATATGTTTTTTCCTTTCACTTTCAGCTCTCTAAGTGCTTTAGCTAACTATTCTAACTATTTTAAAGTAAAATAAAATAGAATAAAATAGAATAAAATAAAATAAAATAAAATAAAATAAAATAAAATAAAATAAAATAAAATAAAATAAAATAAAATAAAATAAAATAAAATAAAGGAATTGTCTGAAGCAGTAAGTCCTTAATGAATTGCTTAAGGAAGAAAGACTTGTTTTTTAAGTACGATAAGTGGTTCGCAATTAAAAGCTCAGTGATTATGAAATTGCCATCAAGAGTCCATTCAGTGATTTATTCTGTGTTACCGTACTAGTGTTAAGATTAATTAAGGTTTAAACACTTCAAATAAAACACTGGAAAATAAAATAATATAATGTGTTTTAACCTAGTTATTTTGTGTCTGAGTTACAACACAGCTTGAAAACAAAGGTTTGGTTGTCTTGGTGTGAAAACCTAGCTCTCTGGTTTCACTGGAGTGTTGCCATTTAGTCCAACTCAGCAAAACGAGCGGCAAGGTAAGATGGGACTGCATCTTAAGAGTTTTGCTGGAATTAAGAAACTTAATAATTTTTAAAACTGAATTTATTATATCTAAAAAAAAGAAAAAAGTTGAGGCTTGCAATAGCAGGTGTCTGGATTTGTTAACTGAGCACGTGTATTGTAGTCCCATGTTCCTCTGCTCTCCTGAGAAACCACACTGAGCATGCATCTCTCATTTGACATACGATGACACAAAGTAGATTAAATTCTATGTATTTATTTTGTTTTGGGTTTTTTTTACATTTGTTGGAATTCACATCTGACTAGGTTCTGCTTTGCTGTACTTAAGGACAAGTAACCCACCAACAAAATCAGGTTTTATTCTGTAGACTCTAGAAGTCAAAATTTCCCTGATGATTTTAAAAAATCTTGTGTATTAAAGGTATTTGTATACCAGACATACTGTACTATCATATGGGTATCACTTCCTAGGGAATTTTTGCATTTCTAAACTTCTACATATTTCAAATTATACTAAAACATCCTAGCAATATCATAGGAGAAATCAATGTTCAGAAGCTATGTGTGAACATTGTAATTATTCATGCAGTCGCAGCTACTGGATACACACCTGTGCTACAGTACTTTAAATGAAAACAAAAGTTCATGAAGTGAAATTGAGTGAGATCTCTATGGCTAGCTTTTCCAGCAAAGCACTTCAAAGATACTCCTGCTCTCGCTGTATGAGGTATTCCTTTATATACAGGTCAGTGAACTTATTATAATCTTGCTGTAGAAGACAACATTGTATAAATGCAAAATTGTATGTATTGTAAAAGTTATATGAACGGCTTACATTGTGTTTCACATTGCAAATCTCCATAGGAAGTCTTTTGCAGATTAAACGGTGAACCCAGCTCTCTGAACATCAGCAATCTGACAAAAATTATCTTTCCTTTACACAGGATATGTGTACATACTTCAGTATGTTCTGTTCAGGACAGTTTTTGTATTTTGGGGTAAATAAACTCACAGGGCAAAAACTCAAAGCTTACAACGTTTCTGCTGTTTTTGCAAATTTTGCATAGCAGCAAGCTTGGAGATAAGGCACAGAATATTTTTGTCCTAGACAGTTTAACAGACTGCACCGATGTCTTCACTGGGAGAGATTTGCTGTGGTTGCTGCTCCTCATCCAGTCTGTCCGTCCAGACACTCGTGCTCCCACTCTGAATTCCCTATGGCACCCAGGACAGTAACATTCACAACAAAAGAAACAAATTTAATTACACTAGTGATGAACATCAGACAAAAATGCTGGTCACAGTGGTCAGCTGAAGGGCTAGGTGTACATCTCCAGGTATGGCCAACTTAAGTCAACAGAATTTTAAAATGGCAACCTTAAATAGTATTTCTTTACTTAAAACACAACATTTTTCACCACTATCCAGTCTGACTGTATGCAATGCTAAAACATTCCAAAAAACAGATGTATGCACACACCTTACAAAACTCACCTTTCTAACCTCCACTGATTTGTTCTCTAAGCATGCCTCTTACATTTCCCTCTAAAAGACTGACAGGACTGCCAGTTCCCCACCTCTCTGCTATATATGGGGCAGGACCTATACACAGGTTCCATACTCTATCCTGTGTAGAAGCAGTTCTGGCCCAACCCCTGTTTTCAGCCTTATCTGTCTTGTGGAGAAACCTGTTCCCAAAAAACCATGCCAATGTTAGGGCATACCGTAAACAACAGGCCTTGGGGCTTATGGATTCCTGTCTGCCCTAACTGTCAGAAATTTCCCTTGCCCCCTGCAAGCATCAGCAAACGAATAACCTATAGTATTGATTTGTAACTGCCCTAAGTGCATTTCTTCCACTATTGTATCTCAACAAAAAAGAACCAACAAAAAAATCCGCTTTCTAGTGAATAATAAGAAGCGAGGTCCTTGTTAGCATCTTCTAAAAAAACAGACACATGCTGCAGGATCCAGTTCTGACAGTGGGGAAGCCCTGAAAGAGGGGGGACAGACTTCCCTTTGCCTCTTTATCCCACATATGTCCACTGAAAACACAGTGGCAGCATCTCTTTCCTCCTTTCCCTTTTTCCGGAGCAGCAGTCCCAACCTCTCCAGCTGCACAGCAGAACCCAGCCACGTGAAGTGCTGGAGAGGCAGAAGGACCAACCGTGCTTTTGGGCTCACATCGTAAGGGCTCCCATTCTGCAGCGCACAGGTATGGGAACTAGCTTCAAATTAGCAACATCAAGTGCCCGCAGGAGTTCAGCCACTGGGGTGGACGGCTCAGCATGAGAGCCTTCACCCTGCTTCTGAGCAGACGGTCAACACTCCCCTAGATAGCTCAGCCAAGGGCAGTTACGCAAGACTACAATAGAGACATTCTCTGGATAAGAGGAAGGGTAACAGCTGGATACAGATGAGGAAGAACAGGGAAACAGACTTCTTCTGTTTCTACAGTGCTGCTGCCCGTGTTCTGTACAACTTCTTTGGCTGCTTGTTCATTGGTAACAGGCCCTAAGCATTCAGCTTCAAAATTTCCAGCATAAACCTACAGTGGACGATGAGAACCTGCCCAATTCTCCATTTCTGTCGTATCTCTTAATGCATAGCCCTGGACTAAATCTTTGTCCCTGGGGACAAGTTTTGGAGGAAAAGGCCAAGTCCTTTGTACTAAAGATCTACAGCTTTCATGTTAGAAAAGAAAACTAAGTAAATCTATCTTTGGCATTTTGCTAAGTTGGATGGAAGACGTGTTCTTTCACTTCATTTTGTTCTGTGGTCTTTATTGTGTAGATGTTTGTCTGATTCCTTACCGGTCATTATTTGTATCCATGCTTTTTAGATCCTTTGCAACAGAATGAAGACCTGATGGTGCCTCAATTTTCCAATATTGTTTTTCTCTCTGCAACACTAGCTGTTACCAGAGATAGAAATTTATAATACACTATACACTATATCCCATCCCCCTAAAAAAATCTGACAAGAGTTTTTAAGGTTCTGTTTAGAGATTGCAATATCAGCATTTTATTGGAAAGTGCTTTCTAGTAAACAGTTTAGATGGAAGTACGTTTTTGGGAAACAATGTTCCTATAGCTGATGTTTTAATTGAAAATGGTATCTGAAAGTACAGAATCAAATTCTACTCTATCAGGTTAAAACTTTTCTTTTTTTAAGGAAACCCTGTTCTTTCGTGATATTGTAAGATACAAAATATTGTTGGAAAACAGCATTTAATTACCTTCTCTCCAGGAGACCACAGTCACAACATTGCACTTACACTCCTCTGAGATCAATGAAATGCTGGAAACCCTGTCTTTCATAAAGCATCAGAAAAGCTCCATTTACTATTCCTGAAACATCCTATTACTTGGGAATTTCAACCAGGACTTTCAGTATAAGCAAATGATATCAGTTCTAAAGCAAACGTGTTTGTGCAGAACAATACAGATGCGTTAGGCAGACAATTATTTTAAAAAAAGATGCCTCACACTGGTGCAGTAAGAAGATAGTATTGAAATAATCAGCTCAGGTATTCTACTTAAGGCAAAAGTTATCTTCGAAATGACTCATAATTCTGACATATTAGGCCAAATAGAACTGAATTTATACATGCCAAGAAAATTCCTGACCTTCCTTTGACAGAGGCGTATTTTTTTAACTGAGTGCAGTAAAAGTTAACTGAATCTGTAAATAGTACTTTTTTGTTCTCCGTTTTGTTGCAGTCAGTGTTACTAGGACATTTTACTAGCTATCACAAATCTTTCAAAACATTAACTATGGTCACAACATTTTACAGAGCACATGTGTTGTACACCTGTAGACTTTTGACAAGGGATGAGAGAAGATATCTCCTGAAGAATAAGATAGCATAAGACAAGGGATAATACAAGGACTCAGGTGCTTAGCATCTGGTATCTGGAAGGGCCTATCTTCAACAAAAACTTAGAATAAACCAACTGCCAGCAGGAGCTGCAATTAATATCAACCATAGGATAGTATAACCAAAGCAACAGCTTTCAAATAGTAGAATAGAGACCTTTTTCTGCAAATTATTTTCAAATTCTACATGATCTTTAAGGATAAATTTACTTGGAGATTTAAAACTTACAGTGATATGACAGCATACCAACATTTTAGATTTTCTTAAAAGCCACGTCATAGGCACTAGAAATGCAGGCAATGTAACAGGCTGAACAGAGAGGAAGAACATGCTGGGTTCTCTTCGTGATTCTCTCACTTGCTAACTCATTGATCTTGTGCAGGTCATTCAGCTCACCAGTAATTTCAGCTGTAGCAATTATGCTCATTCCTACACCTTTTGAAAACCATTGTGAAAAGATCATGCTGCGGAAAAAACACTATGCATCCCTGAACACTTCCAGGGTATCAGAAACTCTCAGGCCCCCTGCTAGAACTTCTGCATCAATCTAAACCTACAACTTTGATGCAAACAGTGAGCTGCAGGGAAGCTACAAACAAAATTTTACAGCTAGTTAAGTAAACAATCACAACTTCCACTAAACACAACTGCATGTTTGTGCTAAGGTTTGCTGAGACATTTTGCTGGCACATGGAAAGATTGGAAGAGGAGGCAGATGGACGGTAAACCAAGGCAGTGAGCAGCCTCCAAGCAGGGCAGTCCACAAAAGGACACAGCCTGCCTTTGAAACAGTCATTCCCTCAGTTCCTGCAGATTAATGAGGCTCCAAAGTGATGCCAGCACAAGATGAGCATCATTTTACATTCTGCCCATGCCTGCAACATTTCACACTAAGAACTCTCTAATGTAGTGTTTCCACAGAAGACATGAGCTAGCAGCAAATAATAAATGTAATCCAAAAGAAGTATGTCTCAGAGACTCAAAATCTTAATTGCTGCAGTGGAAAGGTGGACAAAGGAAGCAAAACTCAAATGTGCATCCACTTGTTTCAAGAAACAGTCTTCCTGTGTTTATTTGCCAGCCTAATCCTTCAAGGGAGTGAGAAAATATCTGCTGATTTCCATCTCCTGGTACTAAGGTTTGTGCAATAACCCACCCACAAGTCGTCCTATGAATCACTGCTCCTTTCAGTTACTTTAATACAATAAAACCAGAAGATGCATGCACAAAAACAATACAGCATGTACTAGCCCCCATTTTATATTTTCTGCTGATTCTTTTAGTACAGACTTCATTTTCTGAAAACCAACTGAACTATTTCTTAGATTTTTCAGAAATTTGTTGAGACATCTGCACTCATAATTTTACCTGGCTACAGCACAAGAGCAACACTCTAAATCACTGCAAATTTAACAGATAGGTCTCTCTGACTAAGCTAACAAAACCTGTTTGGAGGACAGAAATCCCAAAGAAACAGCTGCCTTCTGGAGGAAAAGCATCTTGGACAATTACAGTTCTAAACTAATTTTTTCATTAGCTAAAGTAACTTTAATTCGTATATAAACATCTTCATATTCTTCCAACCCCAGACAAGCTCTCTGTTTGTTTTAATCATAGTATGTCCCCATTGATTGTACAGTAAAGCAAGGTCTGAAACTGCTCTTAAGCTACAGAAGAGCTGTTAGAATTTGTGGAAGAGCAACAGGATCTCACTTCTGTGTAGGAATAGGAGAAAGAGAGCATACACATGAGTGGAAGAGCAGGGGGAAAAAAATAAAAATAAAAGAGTGCTGCAGCCAGCCAACCAGAGGAAGCTAAAGAACACTTGGGTCTGGTCAATTTTGAGCCTAAAATGATTTCCTTGTGGTTCTCCACCCAGAAGGAATTTGACAGGGGCTGTGACAATTGACAGCACTGAAATCAGAGTAGCTTAGCTGAAATCAGTTGACCTGGGCTGACTGATACCACATGAGAGTCTACTTTATTGTTTTACAGAAAAATGATATTAGTCAAGGAAGGCATTCATTAGAATTACTCTGGATTTACAGTGTGAAGTAAGAAACTAGCCCCACAACTCCCCTGGCTACTGTAGAGCTTTCCAAACACTTCTAACAATAGTATAATACTTAATATAACTCTGAATAAAGAGATTCTACTTTCTAAACTGCAACACACTTTGGGAAATTGAATAAAAACCCAGAACTAATTCTTCTATTTCTACTGACTTTTCAAAACTATCAAATATGAACTGCTAACACATTTTGTGCTTGATCACCAAGATTGCCAGAACTTTTTTCCCTCGTTAAGAATGTAAAAATCTGACAAACATTCCAAAATTATGTTTTCTATCATTATAAAAAAAAATTCGTGTATTTGTCTACCTTAAATGCTTTTGTAAAGGAATATTTGGAAGATTGGCACCATGTATTTTGTTTTGAAATCAAGAATGAAAACACATATTTCTAGGGAGCTTTGACACATGTTTTTTTGATTTTGAGTAAACATTTTTTTGTGTTTAACAAGAGTTATTGGTTAATGTTACCTTTTAACCATTAAATCTTCATATAAATCACTCTGTTTAAGAGACAATGAAAAAGTACAAATTGAAGAGTGTATAAGCTCTGCATTTTGAGTGGAACAAGACCAGAAGCACAGAGAAATGTATTCTTTGCCACCAAATACAGGAAAACTTCGCCTGTGTAACAGAGTACCAGCACTTATGCAGTCTGGCTTAAGTGGATACTCACGTCCAGTCTGCAAACTGTGAGTCTTGGCACTTGATGAGTAAACATTAAATCCAGTATTTGTCTGTTTAGTATTCACTACTGGGAAGAACTATAATCGAACGTGACAACCCTTTACAATAATGAGGTCCGTCCTGTAAATGTTTCCTTGTCATGACTCTCATTTCTGCATTGTGTAATGTGCTACAAAGATCTCCCTGACTGCCTCATGTACATGTGCAGTTATGTTAACATTTCACTAAGAATTGCCTTATTCTACTTTTTATGGCAGACAAAAGTCTCTTGTGGTGTATTCTTCAGAGGATTTTTGGGGGTAGGAGAGGCAAGCTCTGGACAGCTGGGAATTTTAGAGTTGACATTACATTGGCATTTTTCATCTACCTTCGTTGGCAAATTGTATCATGTACAGCATGTTAAACATGCTGGAATGTTTTGTCTCCTTTCGCTTATAAACATGTTGCGTGAATATCTGTAGGAAGATGAAACTGCTCTTCCTTACCTTTCATCAAATTTTTACTCATAATCTAATCTAAGTCTAAAAATAACCATAAGGGTTTTCCCAAGGAAATCAAAAGTAAAAGAAAAGAAGTCAAAATGAAACCACCATCTACTTTCAACAATTTTGCTTATAAACCTGCAATCCTAAAAATATTGGCATAAGACACTCATGTCAGTAAGACAATTTAAAAGTTCTCTTCAAGAGAAATGCACAAAGCTCTCCCTGGTTTTTGAACACTCTTCCTTAGATCAGCTCACAGATGATGATGGACAAGAGCTTCTGAAAGACATTATCTTCTCAAGAGTGAGCATGGACCCACAGCACCATAAATGTGCATGGAAGACATGATACACTGAATTTGTGGAAACGTGCTATATGCATCTGCAAAACTAATGATTAAATTCATATATATAACTGATGGAACTACAGGAAAAGAATGACCTTAGCTTTTGCTGCACAAAGGTAGCTGTATGAAAAGAACTACACATGTGAACTATGTTTCAATTCCTGAAGAAAACTCTAAACAAGCTTACACAGAGTGGGAACGCCCACAATAGCCGTTCCACAAAATTCCAAATAAGAGAGCCAAGGTCTCTACTTCATTTTGCTTATCATGATATGAAGACTACAAACTCTGTGCACTTATGATTAAAGCACTGCCTCATTTTTTCATTTCATCCAAGTTTCTTCATCATAGAAATGTGAATGACTCATACTTCAGTCAGTTCAATTTTATCTCAATTACAATTCCACGAATAAATTCAGAGATACTCATTCTGTTATCTCCACGGTTCAGCCAAAGAGGAAACAGTTTTCAAGGAATATTCTTGAATGCATTCATTTCATTGGTGAAATCCATACAGCAGCCTACCCTGATTTACATTAATTGGAAGTACCCCATATTTGACGTTCAGTTCAGATCAGCATAAGATGCTAAAGACTTCTGGTCTCATAGCTTCCTTCTTCAGCTGGAAGGAAACATTCTTCACTTAGAAGACAAAAATAAACTCCTCTGAGCACCAAACATTCATGCAAAAATCACCTAAGACCAAGATAATGATTAGTGGAAGAACACTATGAATCCTTAACCCCTAACTGCTGTAAGAAACATTCCATTCTTCATTTAGAAGGATTCGTTATTCATATCCATCCCACAGACATGATCATATAGACTTGGGATGATGGAGCAATAAAAGCAAAAAGACTAGCAAACCACTGAGGTAATACAGTTTACAAAAGAGTTCTCCTCAAGCCTTTGCCACTGAAATTAAACGGGGTGGGGGTGATGGAATCTACTTTTCCTCTATGTAAGAGGGAGCACAAGCAAGACAATAGTTAATAGCCCATTACTACCATCCCAATCTTACTGAAACAATTTACGTTCCGAATACTTGCATTTACATATAGAACAGTTTAAGGTTTTCTATTAGCCAAAAGAAATTCTAGGGTAAAATCATGCCATGCCATTCTTCACTTAGTGTCATGGTATATTTTTAGCCAGAATTACAACTGAATAGAAAAATTGCTACTTTTGGCTACCTTTTCCAACGACCTTTACCCTGAAAAACTGTCTTCCCAAAAGGGTGTGAACTAAAGTAATGACTGTTGATAGAAAAACTCGGTGTAGCTAGCACTCACTTTAATTGAAGGTGTCAGAAGACGCCTTGTACAATAATTCACATCCTGTATTCTTCTGAAGTTACATAGTTCATACACTGTATCACTCTACAATATTACATTATATTCTTATGGAAACTTCTTTTAAACATCTTGGCCATATTCTTACCAAAGAGAAATCCACTGCATGAAAAAAGAATCATAAACTTTTGTTGAGCTTCATATTCTGAATTAAGAATATTAACGCAATTTGATATTGAACTGGCAGTGAGATTAAAAAGGAAAAAGATTTAAAAGTTTGATCTACGAATGAGATGGAAATATTGTACTTAAACTATTTTGCTAGAAGCATAGAGAAATCTAATACAGTATTTTTGCCATTTGAGATGTATTTTGCATTTTAGCTAGTTACAGCTATCCATCACCGATGCTGTTCTTACCTTTAGCTTCACATCTCTATTTATGTAACACTTATTTTATTAAGTGGTTTATACGCACGGTCTCTTACATTTATTTACTTACCAACAGTATCACATGGTTCGTCTTTATGTACACAGAAATCCTTCCTAGAGTTGAGGGGAAAAAGAACAACGTTAAGCAAGCCAAGCTGTTAGACTGGTAACGACTGTGTGACCTATTTACAAATATTTCGTATGGCTCAATGAATAAACACAGAACACCATTATCTCAACAAAGAACATGAGGAAGCAAAGGCCAGGATTACCCAGAACACTTGCACTTCAGTTTATTCTCACAACAGATTTAGGAGTAATCAGGTGGCAAAACATATAGCACATATTTAAATTACACTGTACCTAATTGCTGGGTTTTTTTCCCGAAGTAAGCATCTTGAAATGTAACAACTTTAAACTTAGTTTTTCTTTCATTTGAAATGAAAATATCTTCAGTGCTTAATATCACGTCCAAAACAGCATTGTAATCCAGCCTTTAGATCAGAGATTGAGTCAGAAAATTTTTGTGCTAAAAAGCCAATGGTTAAAATGACAAATAGGAATACATTCTGGAGAAGCATTTCTGCTAGGGCATCCTATTCTAGCAGTGAAAGACTTACAAATTAACTCACTGGGAGAAGACTATCCTATCTCCAACACAGACTTCAGTCCAGCCTTACCTCTATAAGTAAGACTGCTCAATTGCATGAACTGGAATAAATATTTCAACTCTGCATTAAACAACACTTGCTTGGGATTCATTTGAATTTCATACCTATTGTACCTGTTCTCAGAGACACGTAACAAAGTTATCAAAAGACCAAACAAAGGAAAAGCTGCTTTTTACTGGAGTGTTTATAACTCACGCTGATTTTTTATTTTAAGTAAAAATAGGGCTGCTAAGGTGAACTGTGGAGAGGTGGAGGAGGGAACCAGCGAGGAAAAAACAACAAAAAACCCCACCACATATAGCATCTAAGCAAAATACAACCTAATTACCTGAACTTCATTCCGACATGTGCTCAAATAAAGAAGATTCTGTTCTGTAGCTACACTACAGAGTAATGGTCTCTTGTTAGAGAGGGACCACACAGGCCAGAGAGATTTTATTTTTATATTCTGTCTATGAAGCTACATAGATATACACACAGATTGATAATGATAAAGATACATACATATATCTACACTCATTTTCCAGGATCAAAATGCAAGAATTGTTTGGTGCTTGAGATGAGAGAGTAGGCTAGTGATTCTTTGCATTTCCACAGGCGTAACTACTCCAAGAGCTTTTTGCTTGTTTGTTTGATTGTTTCCCACAGAGTGATTTAGACCCAAAAGCAGTTTCAAGAGGCCGGCAAATTTCTGACACTTGTTAAAGGCCACACAACCAGAGTCATGGAGTTATACAGCTTTTGATTTTCCAGTCACCATTGCCAGATAATTACAGAGTAGAAAAGCAAAAAAACAGTGCTAGAAACAAATCTTGTGAATAAACTGATAAAGAAAGTCTGGGAATCCACTTAGAAGAGCCCTGGAAATAGAGCCAAAGGTGGTGAACAAGAAATTATAATAATAAACAGAAGGAAGTTCTTTTATTTTTTCAAACCTGCAACAAATTACATCAATGCACTGGGTTGTAACACAATTCTTTGTTTTGTGCTATGTGACACAAGGGACTTATTGTCTTGTTAAGTAACATGACAGAATGATTAGAAATATGGGACTTGTGGTGAAGCAAGAGAGTATGTGTAAAGACAACCTAAGGACATAGATTGTCTTCCACACACACTCCTACAACTGCCATAAATATTAACTGATGTAACAAGTTAAAAAAAAAGAAAGCATATCTTCAAATGTACAGGAATACCATGTGACATTTTTAAACCACCAATATCCAAGAGGTTTCTGCTTATGCAATAGCTTTGTTCTTGTACACTTACTGAGCTGTTTTTGTTTTGTTTTTCCTTCTTGGTTGACTCTGACTACGGTTATGCTACGCAACCAGAGTTTCATTATGGGACTTGGGGGAAATGGTTGGGGGCTATGATTTGGCAAGAGGGAAGTACAATAAACCATTCTTAGTTCCTGAATTACATTGAAAGAATGTAATACCTCCTTTAATTTCCAAGAGCATGAATACATTACATATATTTGAGGCTCCTAAGCAAAGATTTACGTATATAGCAAGACCTACCAACGACTCTCATAGAAATCGTTCTCTAATTCGCACATGGTAACTTAAATATTCCATCATATTATAACAACAGTCCTGTGTGTGTATATAACATACGCACACAGATATATACACAGATATATACACACCTCTATGCTTTTAAATATATATATATATATATATATATATGGAATTGGCATATCGAAACTACACAAGACAACAGAGGATACGGACTCTTCCAAGTAAGAGGATGTACAAAACAGAGCAATAAAGCACACTACAAAGCCCTCAGGAAAGCCACTAAGATTATTTGCCTTTGTTGTTTTCTGCCTTTCTCTTAGAAAAACAGGACTAAGATATTAGAATTACCTTTAATGCATTTACAAGCTTTTGTGACACAAGTTAGTAACTGAGTCTAATACTGAACGCAAGAAACTGGTTAAAGCACACTGAAGTCCCCCTCTAACCAGTATCCAGCACAAAGCATCCATTACTCGAACTGTTTACTTTGCATGCAAATGGAAGGTAAAACAGGTCCCTTATTCAAGTGAGAAAAAAGAGGAGCTCTCATGAGATTTAGGACTGATTTGTCCAGCTTGAATGAGCTGGCTAACCCTAGAAAATAATTCGAAGCAAGAATGGGTAACCACTAATATATTGTTTCAGAAAAATGCATTTAGTGCAGTTTTAATCAACTATATATAGCATTATGAAGGGCCTTCACAGCCAATAAAGACTAACTATCCAATTTCCAAATATAAACTATCTCATTACATTATCTTTGTTAAATAAATGCTGATGTGTAGACGGGTTGTACAACAGAAGACATCAAGAACAGCAGAAGAAGACTAAAGAAGAGTCCAGACTTGTTCTTTTTGAATAGTTCGCACTAATTTTTCATTTTAGACAAATTTAACACTTGTTTTAGGCGTAGTAGTCAAAAGACTTATTTCTGTTCAAGCCGGTGTCCTGGTTTTGGCTGGGATAGAGTTAATTTTCTTTCTGGTAGCTGTAATGATGTGTTTTGGATTTGGGATGAAAATAATGTTGATAAACTACTGATGTTTGTTGCTGTTGCCAAGGACTTTTCAGCTTCAGCCAGATGGCCTGGCCTACCAGGTGCACGGGAAGCTGGGAGGGGACACAGCTAGGGCAGCTGACCCAAACTGGCCAAAGAGATGTTCTATTCCATATGATGTCATGCTCAGCATATAAGCTGGGAGGAGTTGGCTGGGGGACAGTGATCACTGCTCGCAGACGGGCTAGGTATCGTTCATCAGGTGGTGAGCAATTGCATTTGAGCATCACTTGTTTTGTACATATTATTGCTACTACTGTTCTTATTATCATAATTATTATTATATCTTCCTTTATTTTCCTATTACACTGTCTGTACCTAAACCCATGAGTTTTTACTTTTTCCCATTCACCTCCCCATCCCATGGTGTGGGGAGGGAAGGGTGAGCGAGCGGCTGGCTGGTGCTTAGTTGCTGGCTGAGGTTAAACCACAACAGCCAGTTTACCATTTCCTTCCATTTGCTAGATTGGAGAAAAGAAGAAAGAGAAAAGGACAGATAATGGATTTTACTCATCTACCAAATCTTCATTCTGGCTTTTAACTTCTTTAACCTTCATATTTTGAAAAAAGTAATGTAGGCTTGAAACAGCAGTCTAATTCCTGCTGTTGTCAACGATTCTACGACTTAAAACCTTTTAAGCCATATTTAAGGTGTATTGCCCAAGCAACAAGTTTTCTCTAATCATAAGATTTTTGTAAAGAATAGCTACAATTAATGGCCCCCATGGCAAAAAACATTATCATCATATTTGCAAATGACTTCATTTGTACTGTGTTAAGTGAATAACGACAACACTGCAGATGTTCTTGTCTCTTCATGTAATAGGAAACGATTCCCACAGATAAAGTAAGCACATACATACTAACTAAAAAATGCATTTTAGGGAGAAAAAAAAAAACTAAACAATTTTGGAGTTAATGAACCACAAGATAAATTACACATTTACTATTCAGTTCACAAACGGACAACGTTACTATCATAAATGCTATTTCAGAAACTGTTTAGTATTTTGATGGTAAACCTCAAAGGCAGCGATATGCACTGGACAGTGTATTTTAGCAAATCAGGAAATACTGTATTTAAATATTTTAAATAGTTAACAGATCAGCTAGGCTCTGTAAAGTTGAACTGACATTAAAAAGGATAATACAAATAAATAGGCCTTCTTCTAAAGTTCATGTTTCAGACAAACTAAAAAATAATAACAGTTCAGAAGTGTGATAACTGAACTAATAACTGAATTAAACTTGTAGCTAACATCTCACAAGAGATACAGAAATGTTAGGAAGCCAAGGAAGTTGTTTTTGAGTGGAGTCCAATAGAATCTAGACTCAGCATTGGCATTAAACAATGATCTGGAAGAAAATAAGACAGCACTACTGGTAAAGTTTGAAAATGAAATGAGATCTGATAGAATATTGATAGGAATGAAGACAAATCAATTTTTAAAGATGACTCATCTGAACGTTTATTTCAGTGTAGCCAAAACTGGACCCCCAAACGTTATCATACACAGCAACAGCATGACAACAACAATGAAAAGAAATGAGTATTTCAAAATAGGCAGTAGGAGCGAACAGTATTCTTGGATAAAAATGGAGAAAAATATCGGCACCAGTAACCGTTGTTCACACACTACTGTGTCCAATTTTGGTGCTTATGCTTCAAAAAACAATTTGGAAAATAGGAAAAGGTCTGGAAAGAGCTAAGAGAATGATTACATGTCTGAGAAACAGGCTTAAAAACCTCTTTAAGTTGATCTAAGAGAAAGATGAGTTGTGACCTGATCACAGACTACAAGTATTTACACAGTGAGGAGCTTTCTAACAGCTCTTTAGCAGGAAAGGGTACAAAGCGATCCATGATTGGAAGCTGAAGTAACAAAAATTAGTAATAAGACACAGCTGTCCGTTCTGAAAGTAAACAACTGTGGCAATCTTCTACTCCAGAACACAGTTAATTTTCCATTCTTTTAAATCTTTGTCTCAAGACTGTCTAGCTTTCTTATTCACCAGAAGAATAAAATGTAAAAACAACCGACCAAATTTAATGTTAGAGACTTGCACTAGACAATCAGTGATTTAAAATTCAGTTTAGGTCCGTGTAATGCTATCTGACAGATCTGTACGAGTGAATAGAACATACACAGCCTGAATACTAAAGCTCAAAAGAACAAGCTGACAGAAACAGGTAAGCTCACGCAGATTTTTCTCACATATAAAGCATTATCACTTCAGGGACTCAAACACCTTAAACTTAGAGCAGAAAAAAAACAAAACTAAACCCAAAACAAACAGCATGTGATGACTTAAAATTAGCGAGAGTTTTAAAATACACAAGATAAAAATACATCTCTTACAATTAAAGTGATAACTACAGGAGATTGTGGGGTTTTTACAAAAGACACCTTTGATTCTGAAGTATGCTTTTTTCACGCTACCATACCTCCTTCTGCATCTACCATCCTATTAGTAAATAACTAGTAGTATGGACATTTAAGAATCTCATTAAATCCTGTGATGTCTGCTGTTGATGTCAAAAGAAAAACAGTAAACACTGTAAAAGTTTGCAAAAAATGTTAGAAGTGTTGGCAGTATTGAAATTACAGGGATGAAAAACTAGCACTATGAAGACAAAATAAAGAATAATTTCTTCTCTCACTATGCACTTGCAAGAACTCATTTTTCCAGAGCTGAATTTCACTAGAAGTTTAAGGACAACAGTAGTAGATTAATAATCCATCTCTATCCCATTATGCCTCAACCATTTTGGACTGCCAAACACTGCAACCTTTTTAGGTGACCCCGTAATCATCGCTTCTGTGTACGGATCATTCACATTCTTCCAACTCTGAGTTTCTCAAGGAGGTATTATTGGTTCAAACCATTATCATCAGAAAGGCAGCAAAAAGCAAGGTCAGGAAAAGAACAGTACTTCTTGTGTGCATTAGAAGGTAGTAGCAAGGCTTAAAAAATTCTTGTCCAAGCTTTGGGAAGGGTTCTGTAGGGCTGGAACGATTGGAAATGAAACAGTATTTAGCAAATCTAAGTGCTGTTTATGTCATTGTCGACTTTTATAGAATGAGGCACCTTCTTACAGTGAAAACGTCTTGCAGCACTGCTTCAATTATTTATGACTCAGAGCAAAGACATTTCAGATAGTGCAGATCAATATGAATAAAGAGCTGATGTACACTGTGAAAATGGAATATCACTGTCTATCTGCTTAATATTAGGAGAATCAGATCAAATTCTTCTCTTTGTCACAAGCACATGTGAAAACGACAATTCTGAGAAGCAGAATACAGAACTCTTTTTTATTATTATATTCATATGTACACATTTTTCTAAAAAACATTCTGACTTATGCACTGGAAAAGCAGCATGATGCATAACTTTTAAGTGAAGATAGATTCTGCCTCATTCTTGTATTCTTGTTTTGTTAATATACTTTGAATATTTCATTACCCTTTTTGCAATAGGGGCAATATAACAATGTACATATCATCCTGCAGCAATCATGGATGCCATGGGCCTTTTCCTGCCTTACTTTCTACTACCTCATTCAAGTCAGACAACCTATGCAGATAGCAACTGGTAATACCATCTCAGTGGCCGCCAAAATAGCAGCTCATCTCCCTGCATGCGCACTCTGTAACTTAAAAGCCAAGGAAGATGTTGATGAGCTGTGCTGTATTTCTTCCTCAAAGTACTTCCTGATATCTATATCTCTAAAGTAATAGTGCTAAATTACAACTGTGAATGCAATAGTTTTATCAAGAGAGTCCTTAAAACAATTTCTGTCTTAATTCTCACATTCTCCTTATACCTAACCTCCCCGGGGATCTTCTCTAAATACACTATTCAAACTTTTTCTTTCTGTCTTTCTTTTACTTTATGGCACCATATTTTAAACAGGACATTACTTCACCAGAATAAGCCAAATTAAACGGAAACTAAACAAAAATACACAGCCTGAAACAGGACTACAGTGCAGTGAAATGAACAAATTGGTATCATATTCATAAGTATCATTACAGGCTCTCTGGGCAGCAGAGAAAGTGGTGGAGAGAAGACAGTTCTGTTTTCCGCTTTATGTAACAAATGAAAGAACAAGGAAGTCCTGACAAGTATGTTTTTCATGAAAAGGCTATGACGGCTCTTTGACTGTTGAATAACTCGAGTAACAGTCTCTTATTACACACGCATCGTGCTCTTTGTAGTTAAGCATTAAAAACTAGCTCAGCAGAATACTCAATACTTCATTTCTAAACTCTTTTAGTTACTAGACACAACTGGCATGTGAAAACACAGGAGAGATTTTTCAAAGCACTCTTGCCGTTCTATTATCATGCGAGACATAAAAAGAGGTGTGGTAAGTTTTAGGAAGTCAGACACAGAATGTGTTAGATAACCAAAACTTTACATTTTTAGTTGAAAAATACCAAGCACTTGGTGTTCATCTGTCTAAACAAAATTATTTCTCTGAATAAAGCAGGTCTGCTGTCCAAAGCTGTTTGGAAGTTGTGACAAAGGAGCTTGTTCTGTGTTTGCAAAACAGAGTAAGACTCTGAATTAACAAAACACACAAGAGGAGCCACACATGGGGTTAGCTATACCATAAACCTGATGATGTGCAGAAGGAGCCTGGATTAGGCAAACATTCCCACAGTCAGCAAACCGCACTGGTACGATTTATTAGCAGCTAAAGCAGCTCTGAGATGGGAGGCAGCATAGTCCAGAGAATAACTGCACTGAAAAAATAAAAATGTCAGAACAGATCTTTAATTTCTGACTCCAGCACTGACTTACTATCTGACATCCATCCAATCACTTCCCTGGTCTGTACTTCAATTTCCTTAACACTGATCAGAGATTTACTTCAAAAACCATATTAAAACTGACAGGTAAAAAATTGTAGGCAACGCAAATCAGAGTGTCATCATTACAAAGCACATCAGAAAAGTATGTCTTTACATATGATTAGACTTTCCAAAAGCTTTTTTTACCACTTAGAAATGTTGCACGAAATTCAAAAACCTTTCTGGCCAAACACACTGGCTGCTAAAGACATGTCCAGACCACTGCCTCTCAACTGCTGAACTACTGCCTTACTTGCATCAGTTCAGAACTCTTCTGCTTCTTCCCATAAAGGCTGGTCAGGGTGAAGATGAAAAAATCACAGGAAAGAGGTGTTACATGCTTTATTTCTTACTACTTTACATCTTACTACTTGTGACATACACCTCACAAACTGCAGAATGCAGCCCAAGACTCACTGTCCTGGGAGATGCAGGGTTCGATGCTCCCGCAAGCTGCTACTGCTGCTGTAGATACTGCTGACTGCCTCAGCTGTCTCAAACAAGAGAGGCAGGGGATAGGTGAGAGGCCACTCAACAACCCCACGTTTCTATCAACCAAGCATTATGCAATTGCTCATTTATTCTGGGACAGTCAAAAAGTACCAGTAGGTGTAAGAAGGTCTGTTCCCTTTCAGCTACACTCATCAGCCCAATGCCACGTATGATACTCGGCCACCCTTCACGCCTTGGCCCAAGCTCACTCATTCCTACTGCTCACTCCTTTCCTACCCCATCCGGACTCTTACCTCACCAACACACTCACTGCTATTAAAATCAGTCTTGGGTCTTAATCTGAAAAATGTCTTTCCAGGTTGTTATCCCACGTATGTATTCTGATGAGCTCATGGAAATTTCTTACAGATAAATTATTTCTCCTGTCTTCCAAAGCAGTTCAGAGCAGCCTGTGTGAAAGACTACTGCTTAGCTAATGTACAAATGTGTAACAAAAACGAATCTGACCCCTCAAAGCCACCACAATCCATAAAACAGACAAACACAACAAATAGATGAGGATGGCATAGGGTAAGAAAAGATGGGTGTGGGCTTTTCTAAGAAAAGGTAAGAGATTAAACAGCAAAAGCAGCAACAAAGCTGTCATCACAGACAATCTGGACTTCAGCATTTCCTGCTTCCAGTATGTGACCAGCTCTCCAAAATAGGGAAATTTAGGCAAGCATTTTTCTGCTTCAGAAAACTGAAGTATGTTCTAGATAATGGAGTAATCAGAATGTAAATAAATTTTTTAAAAATGCATATAGATCCTAGTGAGATTAGCCTGAATAAATTGTATAAGGCTACAGATAAATTTAAAGGTTACACATTGTTTTAGGATACCATGTCACCAGCTAGCATAGGGTGGCACAACAGTATTCTAATATATCCAACCATAGAAATTTTCTTTGGAAGGGAACTCTGAAGGTCATCCAGTCCAACGTCCACATCACAAATTGGACTAAGCCCAACCCTAGACCAGTTGAACCACCACTCTTTTTTTTTCTTTGGACAATGGCTGTACGCTGTTTGAACATCAAGATGCATCCCCCTGTGCACCACTTACAGCCTAAATCATGACAGCATCTGCCTTGGAGGAAAGAGATGAGCTGGAGGCATACTTCCTTCTGAACGTGTGAAACGCCTGATTGCTAAGAGTTAGAAGGAACTCCAAATCTAGGATCATACCCCTGTGGCTGCAGAGTAGGTGTGTGATGTACCTTCAGCACACAATGAAACATACTAGTTCTAGATCCATTAGAGGGGAGCATAACTCAGTAATGTGCCCAGTGTTGTGCTGATCCAGCTCTGAATGGTTTAAACATGCTTTTGTGTTTTGAATGAAAGTATATATAGGTCTATGTGTGCTGCCTCTTTTAAATTCAGGCTTGTGGAGAGAGGTATCCAACCTCTGGCCTTAGCTACATAGGCAAAGAAGAAACAAGAGTGACCTATTTGTCATTCTGCATGTTTACCACCTGAGAACTATGGCTTTCTGAACCATCTTTACCACCACTTTACCACCTTCTTGGAGTTCTGGAAAGAAGCCTCAAGTTGCACCCTTCCTCACTGCAAAACTAAATCCTAACGGTGTTGGTCATCTACTAATTCCTTTTCTCTGTGTTCATATTAGGCCACTGCCAATCTTTTAATGCCCATTTTTCAGTATTTTACCTTGTGATCAGTATGGCTGCATCAACTGAAGACATGTCTTCTCCCCAGCTAGTTGACATTTCTAAGTGTATATCATTCTTCTTGCCAAATTCTTCATGTTGCCATCTACAAAAGCTTTCCAGCATTTTTTCCCCATGATGTCCAATATACATATCTGCCTGGAAATAAAAAACAATTCATTTTATTAAAATTTTGATTCCTTGAATAGAATTAAGAACATTTTTTGACTGAGTTAGCAAAAACATTCTTCTTTTTACAGTATGACAGAATGACTGACTTGAGCTTTAGAAGCAGAGACCATCTTTTTCTCATGTTAAAGGCAGAGATGAAGACAGTACACTGAGAGGCATTCACTGGATATGTTCACCTGAATTTGTCTCATTCATTTGCTGATTTTTCACTAACCATAGTGAAGACAAGAATAACGATGTGAAGATCCAGAGTTTGAACATGAAATGAGACTTCTGCTGAGAGGACACTGAAGAAAGAAATACTTTCCTATTCCCTGGAAAAATACTGTACTTTAAAACCAGAAACATGGATAAAGGAATCCCTTTTTCTTATAAACTAACTAAAGTATGAAAGGATTTCCATATTTTGCAGAAAAAAACAAGAAATCAAATTGACATTGTCCTGAAATATGACATACAAACCATAGGTTAATAGAAAGTCTCAGTCAAGATATCAGCTGACTCATCTTTCTTCAGAAAGAAAGAAGAACCAGATTTGAGATGATGCCTGAAAGGTGCAATGAAAGAACAGTGCTCTATCATGGCACCTTTTGTTCATCTAGGAACTGGCTGACACAGAACATCAGTTCTCCTTCTACTGTCCACTGGGTTTAAAGGAGATGATTTTTGTAATGAGCTATACAAATGCACAAAAAGCAGAGCACAAGGAGATTTTCTTAACAACTAGCTTGCCATAAGGAAACTTTGCTTGACTGTCTTCCAGCTGCCAGCACAGAAAAATCTCAGTATGTGCAGCACATGAAGAAGGAGCAGCTTACTCCTTACTGGGGCTGCCCAGCAGTGTAAATGACTAAATAATGCACAAAAGCTAACTGAGAAAATACGTCAGCCATTCAAGCTGGCGAATATTGCAAACCTTCAAGAAGCAACATGCTAAGTAGCATTACCTTCTGTAGGCTAAGACAAAGATTGTATATACTTACAGGAGTCTCATGAAGGAGGACTAGCTTAGTCACCCGAAGATTCACTTGTAGTCCAAGGCTCTTGTGCTGGAAAAGGTTAAAAACCTAAGACAAAAACCAGTAAATAAAAATACGTCCTTGTATTGCACACAACACACTGTAGATCAAAAATAACAGAACATCACAGAACCTTAAAAATTTCTTATACTCTACTGCGACTGCTTTAATTTTCCATAATCTGAACAGAACATTAAGCTAACCTATTATGTTGGTCTTCTGAAGGGAAAACAGAGATTAGGCAGCATTAATTCTGGAAGCACAAAAAAGACCTTTTCCCCTCAACGGCCAGAACCACTTCATAAACCACAGGCCATTTCTCCAGATACTCATACATACATGCAATACTAGTCATATGAACATTTCTATTCAGTTAAATATGGGATAGTGGCCTGACTGGTCTGAGCCAGGACATGGCAATAACTCTTCCCATCATTCAGAATAGTTGAAGTTTTTTATTTATTCTTCAGCTTATGTGTCTTCTTTAGAACAATCTTTCCTCGTACATTACAGATGCTAGTTTTCACTGCTTTATGCACCAAATTAGTGCACTACAGCTCCAGATAGAGCTGGGAGGGGATGTAATTGTCCGAGTGCATTACCCTTTGAGTTTTATCTGCCACTAACGATCACACAATCTTTCACAACAACAATTTCATCTCTTCATAACAAGCACAGATTAGAGAAATCATTCAATAACCCAGCATTCCCAAAAACATCTCATGGGCTTCTAACCAAAAAATCACCTTGTTCAGCTCTCACTTTCTGGTTTCCCTGAAGATACAAGACCAAACAGTACAGACAAGTCTGCAGCACCATGGTTTTATGCCGAAAAAACATATGCAGTAAGTCTCGACTGCCTGCTAATAGTCATGTACTGACTGTCCTTTACAGATGGTCAGTCAGAATAATTAAAAGGAGCAATGAAATCAGCCCACGGTGCCTGTGGTAAAATGCGAAAAATTATTTTTAAATTTCCTACCATGTTTAAGATGGTTAAAATAAATCTTCTGGCAGCATCTGTTCCATGATACGAAACCATAGCCGGATCTGCCACCACAACAGTTTCTATATTGTACTCCTGAGGTAACTTGTAAGAGTATCGTTTTCCTCTTCCACTTTCTGATACTTTTTGATTCTTGGATTTTCTTTTATCTGTAACATAAAACATTGCTTGAAAAACTCATCCTTCAAACCACTACTACAGTACTTTTAGGATTTGCTACCCATGATTATGGTATAACTCTGACTATGTGGAACATAATCGCCATGAACTCTAATACATGCTTATTTAGCACTGCTAAAGCTAAGGCCCAACTGCAGGCCTGTACTATGTGTAAATGTTAGCTCACAGCAAAAAAACAGGAATCTTATCCGGGGGCTCAAATAAAGCCAGTCAGATTCTTCGCATGCTTTCACCTAACAGATTTATAAAAGAATATGTGCCTCCTAGTTTGGTTTGTGGGAGAAAACTAAATTCATCTTAGGTTTGACAGAAAAACAGTCTCACTGACATTGCAGAAGTGTTATCTGCCTGTTTTCATAAATCACAGAGAAAATATCTTGATGCAATTGCATCTTAGCATGAAAGATGACAAACACAGATTTGCCACAAAATCAATATTAAGAAAATACATTGAACAATTCAGTGATTTGTGAAGATGAAAGAATATTTCAGATGAATGACAGAGAAAAATATGTAGGATATAGGTTTGTCGGAAACAAAAAAGTGAAGTTTTACTAACATGACTTCAAAGTCAGTGCTGCTTTCATTAGAATTAGCTAAACAACAAAACCAAACGCTGGAAACAGGTTTCTAAACCCACAGAAAGCTCCAAATAGAAAACATGTTACATTTACAGTAAGCTAGAGGTTACTGCTCTTGTTAATTTTAAGTTTCCCCTCCAAAAACACCACAAAATCCCCATTACTACTACCGTACATATGGAAAAAGAAAAACTAATTACACAGAAACAGTTCAAGCCAGAAGATGGTCAGACATGCACACAGCAGTTAGCAGTGATACTTAAAATAATTTAATTTAAAACAAAAAATAAAACAAAACTCCCTGTTGTAATAGCCAAATTCTGTTAGATCCCCTTGACAGGACATAAAACTTCTGGGACTGGTCTCACTGAAGTCATTGAAATCAAGTGAAATTTTTTCCAGCTTCCACAATGGAACATTGGGCTCTCTGTTTACAACAAAAGTGATGCTTGAGATGACAATTATAAACACATGTTCTGGAAACAATCAAATATTCAGAAATTTTGAGGAAATGTTTTGCAATTAATCAGTCTCATCTCTAATAGGAAAGTTCCTGCAGTTCATTTTGTAACATATGACTACTCTCCAAAATAAAAGTCACTGTTCAGGAAAGTGCTAAAAATTGCCTTAAAAGCTACTGAACTTACAAATCAACTTTAAAATATAAGATACTGGTGGAAGAAGGATCTGTGACTTAATATAAATGTATGTGTAATGTAGATTTAATGTAAATATAATGCAGATATATACTTTTCAATGTAAAAAGTATAAACTATCCATGCTTAGAAAAAGGTTGTCTATCTTTTTCTGTAGTCAGTTGTAAAAGATTATGTATGTGAGTGATTCAGTCCATCCTGCTACATTTTAGAAGGGCTTATTGATTCCTGTACAACTGGTGACAAAGTAAGACTTACTAACACCGGCAAGCATGCAAGTTTACTAAAAGAAAAAAGAAAAAAAATTATATTCTCAACAAATAAGTGTTTGGCATTTGACTGTCTAGAAGTAGAAACAACTTATAAATTCATAAGGTATCTGAAATTAATTTTAACCTCTCTCATTTTGCTACTTCAGACACTTGCTTAGCTTTATATGTACCACTAGCCTCTAGGTTTATTTGTATTTTCTAACTGTGCATCTACAGCCTAGTTTATAAAACATTATGTGTGTTTTCATCACTCTTTTGAGAATAATTTTTCATGAAACTTCAGTGTCAGGATTTCTGCCAAAGAAAACACACCCTATAAGCTATACAACTATGACTTACCATACAAGCATCTAATGCTGCAAGAGTAGGCTGTAGATGTAAGTTTAAATAGTAAACTCATTTGAGTTAAAAAAGATCTCTCATGAGCCATCTGGTCAATCCGCCTTCCTCCTAGGAGCAGTGATTGATTCCAGTACAGTTTCTAGCAACACAGTTTATTCATTGTTCACTTCTTTGTAAAAAACAGCAGCTAGTGGCTGAAAACTTTAAATTTAATATTAGCACTGCTGTTCAGAGAAGTCTGTTAACACACCTCTCTAAAAGTTATAGCTAACGGTTCATTTTTATTCAGAATTGACAGTAAGCAGCCCACAATAAAATACAGCATTGTGCTAAACACTAAGGTCACCACAGTCCCATAAACCGTTGAAACTTTTGCCTTTTCGGATTGTACTGGATGAGAAGACTGCGCAGCTCTGTAGACAAGCTGGTTGCAAGGGACAGTGCCCATCAGTTGCCTCAGATATCTGCTGGGTTAACAAACCAAAGAACAGTCTGTTCCTGGTCAGCCATCCTTACCCAAATTGCTGGCACAATTCCCTGTCACATGAGATCTCATTAATCTGAAAATTTTAGCTCTTCCCTAAGACCTTTAAATAAATGGAATTAGTAATTAGTAAAAAGCAGTATTCAAACAACTGCCATGATTACTGCCAGGTAATAAGCAAAACAGGCTTTAGGCAAAAACACTTTTTTCCTTACACACTCATAAATAAGTAAAAATTACAAAGAATTGCTCATTATTGAAGGTACAGTATGTAAGAGATAACTCCTGCAAAAAACCATGCCTACATCAATAATGTATGTGACAAGACAGAAGTCAGATTAACTGATAAAACTGCTTCTTGGTATTAAAGATGCATAAATTCACCTTAAAAATTTTATTACATTGGCAAAATAAAAAAAGAAAGGCTACAGGAGAGTTCTATGCGATAAGATAGAAGATATGAAGATTCCATACTAATTTGTTACTTAAATTCATTAATCAAAATATAGAAATACTCCAGTACTCCACCAAAAAGGCTAGAAATACTGCAAGTACATTTGACATTCAACAGGCAACTAAGAGAAAATAACAAGAACTGCTAACAGCTGCTAACAAAACCCCCCCAAAAAAAACTAAAAGCTGAAAAGCCAGCTACTATAACCACTGGTTGCACAAAGTATCTGAGCCAACATTAAGAACAGGCTATGAGTACAGGACTCCTGGACACTTACAAGTGCTCAGGCCCAAGAGCATTCCCTGAGTACATCCACAGGAGGGCCAGACTACAGAGCAATCACCATCACACCCCAGGGAAAAGAAAATGGATAACCTAGCCAAAAGTAAACTGTAGTATTCTGACTAGGTAGGGAGTATTCAGGAGATTAGGAAGCCACAGGCTATACCTCCACTACAGTTTGGATAGGGATTTAAATGTCTTAATGCAGAGTGACAACTTGTTTCTGACCCAATGAATGGAAACCAATACCTCAAGAAGCACCAGTCTCCATCTAGTGCAATCTCATACATCTAGACCTACGACCAAGACTGTTTATGCATTTTATCTCATGCTTATCACATGGAAACAGGCTGTAGAGCAAGAACCAACACAGCTTTCCCAACTGACTGCCCAGTCCACATCCTATAAAGTCAAACTTCTGCTTTTGATCCACAGAAACTAGCAGGCTTTTTCCAGCAAAATGGCATCACTCTAAGGGCAGAAGCACAATCTTCTCACAACTCCCAACAGTGTATTTTTTACGGCCAGAACTAAGAAGTAAAAAAGAAGCCTTCTAGTCTCCCAAATACAAAATGGATTTAAAATTCAGAGCTACTGTATCCTGGATAAGAGCTCTCACTCTCCAGTCTGTGTGAAAAGGAATGACCATTTAAGGAGATAACTTCCCCCTGGCAAAGTGCCCCATGCCTTTACCATGGGTTAGGTTCACTGTACAAACAACTTCAGCCTGCAACAAGTGCTTCAGATGAGGTAGAAGGAAAAGAGTTTAGCTTTCCTATGTGGCCCTTTGCTCTAATAGCAACTGCTTCTGTCACATTTTCTCCCTAACACACTTGTGAACTGGTTGCTTTGAAACGTTTTATGGACCATGTGCTAAAGAAAGGTGTGGAGTGTGAGGTCTGCGTATGTGCAACTGGCTCACATATGTAAATGCATCACACACACATTCAACAAAAGGATATGCACACACACTCTTACAAATCCAGAAAGCATCTGCTTCTGTTGGTACAATTCTCCTCCTCCCTTAATTAATATGAAAAATCCACCCCATTCACAAAACAAGTTCTTTGTTCTCCCCAGACAAGTTTCACTGTGTAGCACGCTTCAATCCAGCCCACAACAGTAATGGGCAACAAACAATACCTTCTTTGATTGCCTCTTGAGTTCTGCAAGAAAATCTACTATTTCCAATAGTGATCCTTCAACACCTCCAGCACAGACATTCATTCCTTCTAGTAATTACAATTCATCACTGGCAACATGCATTTGCTTGACAGGTAGCCAGTCTTTGAGATCAATCTGGCTCAAAACCAGCAGCATAAATACCTGTTCCAGAGCACCTATTTTGACATACGAGCACTGTAGCAGCAAGAGATCCTTTTGTAAGGTAGGTCCATATTGCCGAGAAGTTGCCATATTGACGAGATAGTAGTTCCTCTGTGTCACACAGCTACAACTCTACCCAAGACAGCTGTGTATAACCTGGGAGTACCAAAGAGCTCTATATACCCATCTGTTTCATCTTTGTTTCATTGATCTACTTAGATTAGGATTTGACTTAAAATTTTCAAATACTGTTGTAAAGGTTTATTTATGTTGCTTCAACCCACCTCTAAGGCTGTGCCCATACCATCAATGTTTTGGTGATATTAGCTAACTGCATCTCACACCAGCAACTTGGTCCTAGCATAGACAGAGCTTTTATGCATGTAACTTACTGCAGCCCTGCTTAGTAAAATAACTTGTAGCAGCAGAGTGAGGGACTGGTCTTGAAAGTACAAGAGTGTCAGTCAGAAACTGCAGATATTTATACACCCCTGGCAATAGCGGTATGGCAGCAGATGCTATAAAGTTATGCACAGCTTGAATTATTTTGAAATTTCAGGCTGCTAGTAGAGATAGTGAAACTTATTTCAAGCAAATATTTGAATCTTTGTTGACAGACTATTTCGGACCAAGTCAGAGCCTTGGGCACAAGATTATTAGAACAGAATAAGCTGACTTTCCCATTTTAGAGCATAGGAAAAAGTGAAAGGATGACTACTAATGAACATGACAGAAAAATAATGTCCTTACAGAAGAGTTTGCATCTTTTCTCATCTTCATACACATCACAGTTTGCTATTTATCAGATGCTCCTCTCCCCTTCTCCAGCGCACACATCATGCATACTTTTCATTTGCTCTCTTTTTCTCACTTCCAAACACAGGCAGGCATGCACGCTCTAACTCGCTCATCACTAATAAGGAAAAATAACCAGTTTTACTTTATGTGAACAACTTTCACCAATATAGAAAATTTCACTTTTAGATAAGCAGCGGCAATGTAATACAATGCCTAAAAGAGAAATACAGAGCTCGCTGGAAGAAGTTACATGTCATTTACTTGGTCCCTCTTAGTAACTCCAAAAAGAGCCTTGCTTTGCTAATTCATCTTTGATTTCAACCTAGGCATTGATGCCCAAAAATAAAAACAGTACTTCCAAAATGGAAAAAAACACCTGTCACATTTATTCTTTAACCATGTGAAACGGACAGAACAGTATAAAATGCTCATGAAGAATCACACAGCTGCAGAAAATTTAGGCTGGAAAGGATCTCTGGAGGTCAGCTTGGCCAACCTCCTGCTCCAATCAGGGCAAGCGTTGAAGTCAGATCAGCTCTCTTAGAGCTATTCCCAGCTATGTTTTCTGAATGTCTGAGGATGCAGACTTCACAGTGTCTCCAGGCAATCTCTTCCAGTGTTAAGCATTCTTGCTGAGATTTTTTTCCTTATGCCCAACTGAAATTTCCTTGAATGCAGGTTATAATTGTTGTCTTTCAGCCTGCCATAGCATACCTTTAAGGAAAGCCTGGATTCATCTTCACTATGCAGCCCCTTAGGCACTGGAAGACTGCACCTGCATCCTTCCTTTACCTTTCTCTACCTGTTTGAAATAACCCAGTTCCTTCTACTTCACCCCAAATGACACATAATCCTGCTCCCTAGCCATGTCAGTGCACCTCTGCTATTTCATAGAATCACAGAGTCATAGAATGGTTTGGGTTGGAAGGGACCTTAAAAATAGTAAAAAAAAAAAATTTAACTCCACTTCTGTGAGTATTTCACTTCTACTAGGTTAGGAGACATGAAAGAAAAAATCTATAAATGTGCACTCATTCTGGTTTATTTCCTGGGAAAAAAATAATTTTTCACATCAACATTAAAAACACCCTCAGTTCATGTTGAGGTCAAAAGACTGAGATGTCCTCTATTCTTTGAAGAGAAGGAACTGATGATGAAGCAGGAACAACAGAATGTCATCTTTCACAAAAGCTATTTTTCCCCTCTCCATTGAAAACTATTAAGTCACCACTACATGTCAAATTTTTGTTGAAACCCTTCTACTTCAACAATTTCTTCTACCCGCCATTGAGGAAGAAGGGATTGTTTCATACACTTCCTCTGAATGTCAATCATAGAACAAGAACACCATTATAAAAATAATTTCATTTCAGTGTCAGACCCATTTGGAAGTTCAAGACTTATTACTAAACAAAACTGGTATGAACTGTGCTAATGTTTTAAAACGGAAAACTAAGTACAAGCACTGCATGTAGTAAATAACTAAGCAACTACAAAGACACAGAAGGACAAGAAATAAGTTGTAGTCATTAAGCTGAAGTGAAAAAATGACCCCATGATTTCTACTTTCAAATATAAGTGAATATTAAGAAGCAGTGTCTGTTCCTCAATGGACAGTCCCCTATTCTGACAAGCAAAACGTCAGCTCAGCATGCCACCTCAAAGTCCACCATAAGTTACTATTACAAGAATAGTCAGATATGCTTTTGTTGGGGTTGTTTTTAACTACTATCTACATATCTTAAAAATATGTCTGCTACATTAGATCTTTTCAGTGAGAGTTGTGTATTACCTGTGACAACACCACAGTACTGATTCTGAGAAGCTGGCTTTTCAGTAATTTTCTCCTCTATGGACCTTTTTCGTCTGTACACCCTGTGAGCATGACCTGTCACAGCCAAAGTGCGATTGAGTGGCTCAATAAATATGAAGTCCTCATTAATCTGTATAAACCCCATCTGCAAAGGAAAACAAAAGGAACACATAAGATAAGAATTTAAGAAAGTATGCAATTGTGCACAGTCCTGCAGAAGAAAAAAACCCACAAAACTCCATTTACGAAAACCTTTTGTTTTAGTAACCTTACCAGCAAGGTGACTACCTTTATATTTTACAAGCCTTTCTACTTAAGTGAACTAGAATAAATTTCATTTATTTCAACTAAATCTGTGTGGGTGGGTGGCTATACGCCAGTAGCAGATGCACGGTAAAAGATCTGGAATGTTAAAAGTTTGCTTTGGGAGACCCATGGGGTCATTTAAATATGTACAGCATGTACAGAAAAGTCCATACACTAGCTTTATTACTCAGCGTATTGTCACATTTTAAAATAACTTTATTTAATGAAATAACAGGAATAATTTAGGGCATAAGAATACTTCCTGAACAACTATGAAGCTGGAAAAGACATCTTGTTATATTTTTTCAAATGTATAAAAAAAAAGTATAAAAAAATGTAGCAATTCCTCCTTGGTTGCCAGCAGCTAAAACAGAAAAAAACATTCTAATACAGCCATTTAGTTGGTTAGCTTCCCCCTCACCCCAAAATATTATACACACAAACATACATAAAGAGCTAACACACCAGATGCATACCTAAATTATAAGAGTGTTGCCAGAGTTGAAAAAAACTATAAAACGTATTTATATAAATATGAATCAAACCTAACTCAACTCAGATTGTTAAGCTGCCAACACACACAAGTTCCTATCAAGAGAAAAGCTGGAGACCACAAGGTTTTGTGGTTTTTTTCTCCTAGAAAATGTCATCAGCAAGACTGACAGTTAACTTTCTCGTTCTCTAAACTTAAAAACCTATTAAACAGTGTTGCTACAGAAAGAAAACAATGTGGTACATTTGACTAAGAGAAGCAAAGACCTCTTCTGCACGTTTCCATGTAGTTTGAATGGAGAGAAGGAGAAAAGAATTTACTTTCTCCTGGAATTATGTAGATGCCATTATTACAGTGGATATCCTGCCTGACATATGGGTAAATCATCAAAAAGAAATTCTGATCCAAGCAAGAAAACAAAATTAAAATTTATAGGTGGTACAAAATTTGACTTCCTTCAAATGTAAGTGGGCATTAGTTTAAAAAGAAAAAACCCCAACACAATCTCTCTGCGCAATCACATTAAATAAATGTGAATACATGTATTTAATTTTTTATAAGCTACACTAGCTGCACAATGCTGAACAGATGTTAAAAGGTCATCATTAACATTGTGCAGAAACACAAGAGTAGCATAAGGATTTGTTTGGCTGTTCCGTTTCCTTTTTGCACTTACTTTTTAGGCCAGTTTATCTTCATCACAAGCTTTAAATGTTACACATGCATTGCTAGGTATTTTCCGTACACCTACAAGATACCACTTCTATACATCTTGAATAATGTCACCTTTACGTAACAACTAGCTTTTCTAAAATAAACTATAAATGACGTTAAATGAAATTTTAATTAAAAACATAGTTCTCAAATACTAATAAAATGCATAAAGTATTTTTCATTCAATTTTTATTTCTAATGCTGATTTCACTCGGATATAATCTTTTTTTTACATCATTGCTTAGCCTATGAAAGATGCTGATAAACTCTGGGTATAGAACAGATATAGCAGCCCATCAGGTGGTGCTGCAGATTTCCCCTGTCTACCTACAAAAACCAAGGCTTTAATTCACCTTGAACAAAGACTCAATCATAGCACATTTGCCATATTTCTGTCTTCATTTTCTTTGCTTCAAAATGAAACCAGGGCTTTAAGAAGTTGTTCTTCAGATTGCTAACTACACATCCTGAGAAGCTGTACTAGGACTGCGGACATTTTATGTTTTCTTTCAGCTGCTTGCATAAACTGAAGGTTAATCCATTGTTAGAGAACTCTGAAAATTATTGCCAGTCTCTGAGTCAGAAGTTAAAGAACTGAACACTAATGTAAAGTTTATTGAAGAAAATAAACCTCATTTGTGTACATTCAAACAGATAACCCTGGATAACCTAATAATATCGGTGATCAGTCTGATGGCTTTTGAAAAAAACATGACTACTTCTCCATCTCTCGGACAACTTTATAGGTAGAAAAGGGAAGATGAAGCCCTGTCCTTGCAACCATGCCCTTATTTTTTCATAATCACTAGAAGTGGAGTTAAGAAGATCTTCTACCATAAAACTGAATACAGAAAGCAGAGAAAATCAAAGCCATGCATTAAAGCAATGCAATTTGAATGTGTTTTCAGATATTGGATGCCATGATCAAATACAGGCTTCAGATAGTTCAAATGTCAAAACCATTCCATGTCATGAAAATGCACAGCAAAGCAAAGATCAAAAAATATAAAAAAATAATCTTCAATTGGGATAGAACTGTATGTGAGTTCTGAGGACCTGATCTATCTCCCACCAATTTCACCTGAAAACCTACCACAGCCCACAGCTGCAGCTGAGAAGTCTATCAGGATGCTGGACTTATCTCATGCAAAGGCAACATAATACTCCATTCTTCCCCCTGCATTCATGTATCCCTGCATTTTCAAGTTTTTTACCTGAAATAAAAGAAAACATAAGCGTAGCACATATAAATCTCAGTAGAGTTCAAGCCCAGGACAACCTCATCTCGCAAAAAATTCCTCAGACCTCCTAAGTAAGGGTGAACTGGGTAATTGCTCTGCCTTTTATTTACTCTATGCAGTAAAGTGAGACCTTGAGTACAGGGCAAACTTCACGAAATGAGCATGTAAAGCATTACATGGGACTAAGTATGGACACTCTGAAATGGACTTAGATTCACCACACATATTTTAAAGTGGACGCTTGCCTTCATGAATGAAAGCTTTCCACAACATACATTCACAGCATATCAAGACTTTTCACCTTCTTAAAAGAAAAAAATCACAAAAAAGCCATGCAGAAACACTAGCCCTGAATAAAAACTAACCTTTTGTCTTATCTAAAACAAAAAGAGTTCACATCTTAAATATGCTACAGAAAGTAGGCAGATCAGAATTCCTCTGAGATACAAAAGCTGAGTTTTTTTTCTCAAACACAATTGGAAATATCATAGATGAGAGATGAAAAATGAAAACTATCTGAATATTCTGGGCAATTTAATCTGATAAAAGACATTATAACAGAAACTGCTATGACATTTTATTTCTAACATCTATGTTACAATATTCATGCTTATCTTTTCTGCCCTGCATTTCTTTCCCAAAAGGACAGCAAATTCTTTTTTCCGATTTGGAACATATATAAGGATTTGACATTCTGTCATGTATCCTATGAAAACGTGAAGTAAGTCTACTGTTTCCAGTGAGGTTACATTACCCTTAGAACTTACACAAACAGAAAAGTGAAGTAAATTTGTGAAGACCACCTATGCATATAGTTACCAAACAGTGGGTATAAAGCCAGGAAAAGTCAAGATAGGCAAAGATTTCTTTAAACTCTTATATACCCTCCCTCGCATACCAATTCAGACTGGCAGCTTGTTATCATTCAAAGTTGAAATAATGCAGATTTTGACCATAACATTGTTTCCTGCAGAATTTATACAAATAAGGCAGGAAAGGAATGTAAGAAAAATGAGTATGCTTTCCTAAGAACAGTAATAGAGAAGTAAGAAAAGAAGAAAATATATTTCCCTTGTTATCATTATCACAAAAAACCCAGGCTGATAAAAGATTATACACAAGCTTGTACTACAGTCAGAGATTAAGTCATTACCATTTTAATCTCCCAGAGAAGAGATGGAACACAGATAATACTCTGTCAGGAAGGAGACTTTATGTACCACAAGACGGCTATGAAATAGCATTTTGCCAACATGTTGTGCTGATTTCATCACAAAGATTCATTGAAATGAAATAATAAATGCAGACAACATAACACAGACTTCAAACAAATGCCAGAACATTAAGGCTTTTTTACTTTTTACAACAAAGTTGTTTGCCAGCTCCAACGGATGAGTCCCAGTAGTCTACAACTTATCGTTAGTAATTTACGTAGTAGCAGTTTCTAATCCCACATCTTGAGACGTCAAAGCAAAACATTTCCGTCACTAAACAATTCACCACTGTGGTGGCTTGACTTTGGCCAGCTGCCAGACACCCACTCAGCCTCTCTCCTACTGCCCCTCCCCAACAGGACAGGAGTAGAAAATAAGATTAAGAAAAAAAACCTCATGGGTCGAGATAAGGACAGGGAGATCATTTAGTTATTACCATCACGGGCAAATAAAACTTGACTGTCAGAAAATTAATTTAACTTCTTGCCAATTAAAACAGATTTGGATAGTGAGAAACAAAAACAAATGAGAACAATACATTGCCCCTGCACCCCGACCGGCTCAGGGTGGGTGGGGAATGGGGCATACAGTCAGTAGATAACAGTTTCTCTCTGCTGCTCCCTCACCTTCGCACTTTACCTTTCCTCCCTCTCCACATTCTGCAGTCCTTCAGGATAAGTGTGCTCCAGGTAGGCTCTCCACATTCTGCAGTGTCCTTCAGGGCATGCCCAGCGGCTCTGGCCATGGAGGACCTGCAGTGGCGGTGTCTGCTCCAGTGCCTGGAGCACCACTTCCTCCTCCTCTACCCTTGGTGCCTGCAGGGATGTTTCTCTCACTCTGTTGCCTTGCTCCTCTCACTGCTGGGCATCGCCTTACCCTTTCCTTTTCCCAGGGGCTTTGCCATCTTGGATGAGGGGCTTGGCTGTGCCCTGCAGCAGGTCCGCTGGAGCTCGCTGGAACCGGCTGTGGCTGTCACCCCAGAGAGGCCATCCATATGGAGTTACACTCCTCTCACCTTCCTGCAGGTTATTATCACCAGGAGCATGCTTGCATGGGCATAGAAATACCCAACAATGGTGTGTACCCCTCAACAAGTGGTGGATTCCAAATCTAATTCTCACCTGAAGTAAAGTCCTACAGTATTACATCTTTCCTGTTTTCTCACTCCTGTTTTGTGTCTTCATTCATTCAACAGGCATCTTAAACTAGATTTCAGTAATAAATGGACATAGGGGAGTTGGGCTAGGTGACCTCTCAAGGTCCCTTCCAACACTAAGCATTTTATGATTCTATAATAGGGTTGCCACATTGTGACCTCTGTAAAAAATTTCCCCATTGCCTACTCTCCGCTGTCTTGTGCAGCAGACACACATGGTGTGCAAGTATAGGCTGTACAGAACTGTGTTTCTTCACGTTCCCACCACAATGCCCAAGACAAGTGGCAATGCATGCTTATCAGATGTAGAAAATGCACATAGTTTGATAAGTATATTACAACCATCACCACCAAAATATTGTCATCTGCAGTATAAAAATGAAAGGTTTGCTTCAATGTACAGTGCAAAAAACAATTCTTATTTACCAGTTCAATACTTACTAGTTTTCAGACACATTCTGGTAATCTTAGGCTTTGTACTATTTGTAAAATGCCCCGGAACTGAAGATTTATTCTTGACTAAAGAGGCAAAATCTTTAATTTGCATATGAGTATCCCACTCTGAACAAGGTTTTCCTCCATGATGTTGTAAGTAAAAGAAATGTAAAATATTAAATTTAGTGTCATGATTCTAACAATGCTATCACAACCTGACTTCAGCTGAAACACAACAAAATAAGTCTCCAGCTCTTCCTAACGCATATAATAAAGCAAGATCAAAGAACTTATCAAACTATATGAATAACAGGGGAGGAACTTCACATGTTCTTGTTATTCAAATACACTACAGCTTTCAATCTTTAAGTACCTTCATTGCTAAACACTGAAGAAACCATTCATAAGTGCCAGCAACTTCTGTCTTCAATTAACTGTATTTCCAGGCTTTGCTCAGTATACACATTGTACTTCTAGAGGTTTTCTCTGTCTGCCTGCTCACTCCACTCTGCTGGACAGAGTTAGGAGAAGTCAGGGCGGGCAGAGAGTCAGTATTACCTCTGTTGATTGGCTTTCAGCTGCCGACATAGCATTCAACCCATTCCTTCCTGGGATTTTTTTTTAATGGTAGGACTGCACCCCAAAGAAGTACAACGCACAATGCCATACCTTATAGCCCAGATAGAAGAAAAACATTCAGACTGTTATGCAGAGACTACTGAGTTAAAAGCACGCATTCAGGTACTGGCCTCCAAATTTAAGATGTGTAGAAACAATTTTTCCATGGCTTTTAAACTGTTCCAAACTCCTCTGATTCCAGTCTGGTTTAAGATACACACTACCCTGAATCTTTAGGAAAATCATGCTCCATAGGATGCTGTTCTCGTGATGTTTGAGATGCTGACTACTTTTATCAAAACAAGCTGATGTTGCACATGCAAAAGGATTTCTTCATATTTTTTTAGACATGAAGTAGAATAGTGAAGCATGCAAAATTGAGGCGGGTTTGCGTATTCTGACACATACCAACAGGTGCCATTATTCACATAACCTCAACTGAGCAAGAATCTCTCAAGCTGACAGTGGAGAGTGAAGCGTAAGCTGTTTACAGAAAGGACACAAATCCAAAACAATCTGATTTGTTGAAAAGAAAATGAAGTAAAGGAGACCCACAAATAAAGAAACTATAGATATCAGATCCACCCAGAGGGTCTGTGGTTGTTAACCCCTCAAACTTCCATTTGCCCATTAATTCACTGCTGGCCAAACCCTAAGATGTTTGGCATTTCCTCCAGATTCCAAATTTCAAGTTCCCTAGTCAGAAATAAATTATTTCCTTATTTTTAGACCTAGGTCTCCCTCTATAAACACTTTATTAGAAATTACTGCTGTATTTGGTACAAGGGCTGCTTAAATTGCCAATATTCTAGTATTTGCTATGATTTTTAAAATGTCTTCACGATGAGGGATGATATCTAAACAAAGTACAGTCTACAAACAATCACTGACTATGTCCAAAATAAAAAACTTTTAATAAGGTTGTGCATGCAACGGATTATTTTGTAACACAAGTTTGATCTCTATTGCGAGATGTTACCAGTTACTTCAGATGTTAGCCTTGGCAAATGTAAGTACCTAAAACAGATTTTAGCATTTGTGCCTCCACGCATGATCGTATTTGAAATATTTTAATTTCTCAAGAGATTCTTACAGGAAATTTTTTCAACAAAAATACAGATGTTGCATTATTTTTTTCAGAACCACCCCTTCTCAAATCCTGACATCCTGTTTCTCAAGGAAATTTTCCATCTAGCAAAGCTGTTCGCATCCTGTTTTGCCAGGCTGGCTGATCACCTGCACCACTGATCAAATTGCCAATTGACAATATTAAGAACACAATCACATCTATGTTAAGTACATTCAAATAACTGGACTGCGTCAGAACAAAGGTCCACTCCTGTACAGTATCCTCTCTCTGACAGTGACAAGAGATGACAAGGAAGAGCATAAGAACAGAGCAAACATGTAGTTTCTATGCTCACAACGTACAGCAAAATCTAGTAGGGAAGTGGTATCAGTAGCATTACAGTATGCATAAACTCTAGCTGCAGTGGAAATAAACAGAACAACTGCTCCTCCTCTCATTTGTTCATTTACAAGATTACAAGTAAAAAGCACTGTTTAAGAGTTATTTGCCATGCAGGAAGGATTCCAGTTCCAGAGTAGGAAAAAGGCTGACAAGACACAAAAACAAAACTAGTTAGCTTTCTTTTTCCAAACACAGTGAATGAGATCTCAAAAATATATGAAAACCATTCACAAAAAATATGGTAAGAAAAATATGGAAAGAGATCTATTAAGATCCTAACATATTGAAGGGTGGACAGGGGGTTATTTAACTTTCCAGCCTCCACTTTCTTTGGCATATATTTTAAAAAGTATCCTTTATTACCACTTTATAATGAGTAACATATAAACACTGTTCTTGTGAGCCTTGCGCTGCAAGCGCTTACAGAGGTTGCTGTCCTTCAGCAGACCAGAACTCAAGAACTCAAGAAAGGCTGCGTTGATACAGCTATGTTTTCCCTGTTCAGCTGAACATCAACTTGTATCTAACAGTCTGAAGTTCCTCTGCACATCTCAGTTCTTCCATCCCACTCCACAAACACCTTTCTTATCAACATGCACCACAACCAGACCTACTCAGAATAAAACCTCCACCCCTAAAACCTCCTACACTCCACTCCTACCAGCAGCACTTTTCCTTGCCTGCCTCCATTGCCAAAGTGTGCCTCTCCCCTTCTGGACAGCTGGACTGCCCTATTTCTTGCAAGTGATGCGAAACACAAAAAATAATTTCTTTATGTAAGGCATTGCTACTTATTGGCATCTTGCCGCTGTGCAAGCTAGAATTTCCCAATGCTTCAACTGCCATTATAAGACAACAGATACTCAAGGTACATTTTAGCCTGGAGGACATAAATTACATCACCTGTATTTTATCAGACACTCTCTAAAATGGTAACAGTTAGCAATTTAGTAGCCACTTTTGTAAGTTTTTTTTTAAATACCTTAAGACTCTTTATTGATGGTCATATACATAAAACATTTCCTATTTATGAAACCCAACTGGAAACACATGAACAATCACTTGATTTTAAAATCAGTTCAGCATAGCTGTACACTCTGAACATTACCAGGGAACATTCAATAATACCATTTTAAGATATATCACATTATATATGGTGAATTGCAACAAGACACAGGTAGAACTAATTCCTCAACCCCTTTTCTTATTTCATAAAAATGCTTCGGAAAGCTATTAATTCTACCCCAGCTTTTTCCTATTCTTTCTGAATTATGCTTACAAATTAAAAGATCCAACTCAAAGTTAAATCAGCTCCATTAGAAACCATGAATATTTTATTATATGTGCAGTTAAGTCATAACTTGAAAAAAAAAAATCCAGGATAGCAAATTCTGCAGCACTGCCAAAATAAAGTTCCAACAGCAACATTAACTTTTGCTCAAATTGACATTCTAATTTTTTAGCCCTGCAACATTAACACATTTTTTAAAACTTTACTTAGATAGAATAGTTTTTCAAGTAGAAACAAAATGCATCTCTTTGTGGAGAAAGCTCTTCCTGACAGACCTAGAAAAGAAAACCTTTTATCTGGCCTGTACCTTCTATACCTTTCCATTTCCTGCTTATTGAAGAGAGGTGGAGAAGTGGCAAATTTACTTGGCGATGAAATATCTTACCAGCAATGTCTTGTTTCACAGCCATGCTCCACACTTATTGCCTACAAGCTGCCCGTGATAGTTTCAGGTTCTGAATTTCAGTTACTCAGTTCTCAGGGACATGCAGCCTATCTTGTTGAAAGACTTGGGTTCTTCCAATAGCATTTTGCTGAAATACAGCTAAGCTAAGAGAAGGTATCCAAGTTTCAGCTGGGAAGCTGGTGACAGGCTATACTCCCTGCAAGACTCTCAGAGCTCTGCAAAAACCTACTCACCCAAATGGTCCCAAATAGTGCCAATCTGTTGAATGAGAAGCTTACATTTCTTTTTCCTAGGTAAAAATCTGAGATTAGAAGGTAAACCTCTAAGACCAGAACGTGTATCTCTGAACTACAGACCACTTCTAAGACATAAAAGACACAAAAAATTCTGCATAGGCTTATTTACACATTGGTCATTCACAGAGTGTAAATACCCTAAGTTCCATGGCTCCTTTTCACGTTTGTGATGTATTTTGAATTTACGTGAAAAGCATCTGCAGAAAAGTCTCAATTCTGTTTAACATATTCTTGTGATGGATTTAGATTTTATTGGAAGTTAGGCAAAAATGCTTCAGTATAATTTGTATCACTAGGCTATGAAGTCCACAGCTTATAATGATCAGTACTCACACCTCTAAAATAAAGACTCAAAAGTCAAAAGTTTTGTAGGACACTTTGGGAAATTCTCATGTCACATTTGAGATACTTCACCCTCAAACTGTAACCTGTCTGCACAGCTGCAATATAATATCTTTAAAGGTAGAGGATGCATTTTGCACACCTATCATAAGGTGATAAAACCACAAAAACAGATAGTATAAAATTAACATAAGCGTAGATAGTTCAAACTGTGATTTTCCAAGCATTTCAAAAAAGCTTTTCAATGATTACAGGTAAACTTCTTATTAACAACACTAAGCTTTAAGTTGTTTCAATTAATTCCAGCTTTAAAGAAAGTAATGGAAAAGCTGTAAAGGCACATACATCAAAAAGAGTCTATGTCAAAAACTTGTCCTAATGACTATAACTTTATAGTCTTCTTAGCCATGTTTCACATCTGTTTTTTGTTTCAGCATTGTCACTTTTATCATAAGTCCCATGGTATCTGGGTTTACCATAAAAGTTCTCCTCTCTTCTGCTTTCTTCTGTCTCATGGAGTTTTCTAAAACCACAATGACCCGTGCCAAAGATGAAAAGCTGAAATACTTCCCATGATACAATACATGATTGTCATAATAATTGTGTAACGATGATACCGTATCTATATTTCATGGACTTTATACCAAATGGGCTTTAGCCTACATGAAGATCCTTTTTAATCAAGGTATTACCTAAAAGGGTGTATTATAAATTGGTACACAATTCACAAGGGTGAACACAAGGGTACAAACCCCCTTTCTGCTAGACTAACATGCATTTCAGAGCAAGTACAAATTCCCTATTTTCCAGTACAGTATATCTGTCTTTTATTTTCAGCATCTTAAGGAGATCCTGTCTAAAAATGTGTAAATTTTGAATAACATTAAAATAAAAAAGTAGTTATTACCCTTTCTTCTCTTGCCACTTTATAGTGTTTTACAATGACCACACACACACAGAAATATACACTCCTCACTCTCTGCAAAATCCACGGAGATGCAGAAAAATAATTATGTTATTACTCAGCAGCACTCACAATGCTACTCACTAGTAACAGGCATTCACTACACACCAAATGCAAATAGAATACATAAAATCTATCAATTCTACTCTCTCTCACTACTTTTAAGTGACTTTTTTAATCAAAAGCACAAAATGTGCTTCCTAAATTCGTGGTGGTGTGTTACAATCAGATGTTCAGTCACTGCCATCAGCAGCAAAACTCATGAACCTGACACAAGTCCCTCCAAGTGCCACAGCTTTCTCTGTAATGTAACAGGGTGGCCATCAGGTTCAAGTGACCACCTCTCTGCATGCCAACTACTCTTCTGTTCTTGTTATCAGAAATATCAACTGGCTACAGACTCTCGCAAAAATACTGTCACATCACTCATGGAGTGCACTTCTTCATCTTATGTCACTGTTTCCAGAAAAGTGAGTGCATTTTCAACTACTGTACACTTGCCCTTTGCTCTCCAGAATGCAGCAGAACTGATAAACCAACTGCCAAATGCTGAAATTATGTGTTCAAACCCCTTTTCCCCTCCCCTGCCCAAGAAGCTCTTGCCCAGGTTCTGGTTGAGTAAGTTATAGCTTAAAGGATCAGAAAAAAAAAACCACTTATGAAGAACCTGTGATGAAGGAAAACACACCCCAACACATGAAAAAGCTGTGTATTCTGTGGAAGAGATGAAACCTTAGCAGGAAAAGACCATTTGCTACCAAGTGAATCTTCTGGACTTCTCCATTGTTGACTGGAGCACTTGGTATTAACACAGGTCATGAATATTTTGTTGAACTAATGATATTATCTTGAAAGAAGCATCACCCGAGACAACAACTGGCTGGTTCCTCTAGTGACTTACCTAGCACAATGGATTTTCAGTTTTTTTATTACTGTCTCACAAGTTCTAAAAAGCCATTTAATCTTTTTAGTCCAGCTAGGAAATCAAAGAAAGAGAATTATACACCACCCATGAAATGTAGGTTTGCTTACAAATTTCACTTGAATATTAAAAATAGACCCAGCTAAACTCAACTTGCTAAATGAAATCCTATTTTCTCTTTATGTCATGTGCAGCATGCATTATTTCATTATTCTCATTGTACTGCCGTAGTTCTCACTGCTTAAGTCCTGTAGTACTGAAAAATTAATAAAGGATAAGAAACAGTCTAGAACAGAGAATGCAAACTGCTTTTGTGTTTTAAATTTGTTAGATCCACAGATCAAGTCCAGCTCCTTCTGCATTCAAGACTTCGTAAAATAGAGGCTTTCTTATACTTACTCTTGTAACACAGATCCTTTATCAGCCTAGATTTCTTTTTAATATATTTCCTTGCTGTTATTGTTAATTAATTTGAATAGAACTACTGCTCTACTATTTAAGTATTCCTATTTGAATTTTGTTTCAGATTTTTCTCTTCTCACAGTCAGAAGTATTTTCCATTTCCTAACCTTAATTTATTCATGGCCATTATTTTAGTTCCATCTGATCCTGGGTCTACATTGTTTTCCTCCTTTGCCAGCTTTCCAGGCTCCTTGATACTCATTCCAGTATTTTTAGAAAAGGTAATCATATCATATCACAGTTTCTGCTGTATGATGATAAACACATCAGCCTTTGACTGTTGCTTGATGAAACAGGCCTTACTACTACAATTGTACTTGTAGCCAGAACTGAAATCCTCTCTCAAAAAAACCTGCAAGCCCTATTTCAGCTACCATTTTACTGCAACTTTCTGAAATGAGAATAAAATATTTGTATCCCCACTGAATGTCCTTCACCTGTTAGATCCATTTTTCACACCCACATCATGCCTGATGGCTCATAATGATCCTGTGATCAGCAAATACACAATCTTTTCCTCCTCTTGTCACTGCCATTAGTCTATAAAACAAACCTGTGAATGTAGTATAAATGTAGTCAATCACACGAAAAGCCACTTAGACCACCCTTTGGTCTCTTTAGTTCTCCTGTACCTCCCAGTTCTGAATTTACCACTAACGCAAAGTCAGCTCCCCAGCTGTTGCTTTCAATTTGCTCATATAAAGCATCCAAGCTAGGTTCTTCATGACTAGAACTAGCCAGGAGCTTTCCTGCAAAAAAGGGTTTTTTCCTTCAAAAATACTGAATAATCAAAAAGAATATGGTCTTTATCATCTAAAACATTGCCTTGTCTCCATATTAGTATGAACAAAAGTCACACTGAAAACCATGCAAAATTTACTGGAACCCTGTCTCTCACTCTGCCAGCTAAATTTGTGAGAGTGGGACTTCAGAACAACCATTTCAAGTTATACCAAAGGTACATCTTCCACCGAAAGGCAGACAGCTTCACATGGAGAAGGAAGTCTTTATGAACTGGGAAAGCACAGAACAACGGTCAAACACACAACAGGATCATTAGGGGTAACAAAATTCCTACCATTTGTTATTTCCAATTTGTTATTTTAAGGTCATTGTTACATCCAACATTCTGTCTTTACAAAAATACCTTTTTTCTTCTCTGTTTCTTACATCTAACTAGTTTTGTCTGTTAGTCTTTGACACTACTTACTTTTCCTGTGTTATAAGGCATACAGCATGTTACTAGCTAGATACAGTGGTGAAAATGTTTCTAAGTAATGTGCCAGCAGGTTCATTACAACATCATGTATAAGCTTTCACAGATTCTCCCTTTTTTAAAAAAAACAAACTTTAAGAAGAAGTTTACTGAAATTAAACATATGTTATTCTTCTTGCAGATTTATTGCTTTAACAGCACATTGTAAATGGACTCCACTGTACACTCTTTTTTTGGCAGCAGTTACCCATTAGTATAGTTTAATTGCAGTTTGCTTTAGTCAAATTAGTTGTGTCAAAACATTGGAAGAGGTTCAGTGTTCTGAAACACAGAACTCATCCCAAACCCTTTTAAGTCTTGCACTGAGAAGCACAGCATAATTTAAACATACATAAAAAATTTCAAAATCACTAGTGCACCATAACTCAAATTTCAAAATATTAAATATTAAAAGGAGGGAAATAGGACACTGGTGTTGAGAGAAACTCTACACTTCTTAAGATGACTCTATTTGGAACAACTACAGAAGCCTCTGTAAACAATTACAACCCTACACAGGCTGTCCTACGAACTAGATGTGTGCATGATGTTCTCTCCATAGAAACAAGTCTAATCTGTTCCACTTTGAGGTAACTGAAGTATCTTTAATAACAATTCATCAAAAACTACTACCAGAGGGCAATTCCAAGTGCTATGTTCAAACGCTTCAAACAGAAATGTAACAAATATGAAGTACAAACTCCTAAAGCTAAATGTACCATTCCTGTTGTATAGTCTATTTTTCTAAAAAAATAAATGGCAACCAAACCGTGTCTAACTGCAGATAAGTATTTTCCAATGTGTCACATGAAGATAATTCTGTTACCTAATGATTTGCACTACAGATACTAGTAACCCTCAGATAATTTAATTTTGGGGGTTGAGGAGATACGACTGGACGAAGAATGTCATCTATGAGCCAGATAAAAACATAAAGAACAAGGATAGCGAACACGAGCCTCAGCATCTTTACTGAAGCTACAGAATGATGGAAATGTGTTTCTCATGGAGATACCAATCATTCACATGACCTCATTTTAGTGCTATCCAACCTACACATATAAAATATATGTATAAATATATATTTATGACTAGTTATCAGCAGGAACTTCATGAAATTCATCAAGGATGAATCCAGGTTCAGCCCCTGGGACAGATTCACCCCCTGCACCAGTACAGACTTCCCATTGGGTCAGTGGGTGGATGGATGGATGGATGGATGGATGGATGGATGGATGGATGGATGGATGGATGGATGGACGGACAGATGGTGAGCAGATCTGTTAAAATGCACCTGGTGGTCCTTATGGGCAGTAGATGGAGCATGGAACACAACAAGGGGATGTATTCAAATAAAGAGAAAAAGCATAATGAAAAATTTACATAACCCTACTGAAGTGTAACGTTTTGAAAGAAAGATTTAATCAACTATCTTTGTCCAAGGTATTAAAAAAAAAAACCTACAGTGCTGCAGTCCTGCATGAATAATAGAACATTTCTGTGTATACAACTTCTGAAACATATAACAGCTCGTTCAGTACTTCCTCAGTTTAGGCTGAATAATCCCTACAAGTCTGTTCTGCTGGAATTTGTTTTCTTCTGGTACTAACAGCTGATCTATACCACTGCCTACATCAACATCATCACCTTCCACGGAGGGGACATGTACTTGGCTGTATTGTTGTACTAAGTTAATACTGTCCTGATCTCTAAATTCTAGTCCAACTCTATTATTTACTTTTTCTCTGTCTTTGTTTTAAGTTTTAAATTCTAATCTTGTTCTGTCACTGACTTCCAATATAAATTTGGCCAAGACATTCATGCTCATGTATTCTTAACTAGCACTCATTTTAAGGAGTGTATATGTATATGCTGAATACTAACATTCTGAGACATTCAAAACTAGTGACTGTATTTTAAAATTTTGACAAAAAACACAGTTAAAAGCCTAGCTTTCAATTGCAACACCTACAAAACAACTGCAGTTGCATGCAAACGCACATAGATGAAAAATGTTTCACAGAAGCATACTCTAAATGACTCTTTTTTTTCTCTTACCATATTACACAGCTAAAATTACTGTGTAAATAAACATTTTTTTAATAAATTGCAGACAATTGGATTCCGAATATATATTCTCCACAGCTACCCATCTATTAATTTACCAAGTGTTTAAGCTCTACATCGTTTAAACAAAGGGGGAAAAAAAAAGACAGGGGAGAGAGACAGAGACTATACAATACAGAGATGATCTGGACTTTGAGTTTGCAGTACATGAAATTCCTGTTACCTTCACATACACAGTTGCAGTATATGAAATTCCTTTTACCTTCTCATACACGTACACATACAGTTTTATGTTTGCTCATGAAAAGTATTCCCCAGAATATATCCTTAAAATCATAAATTCAGAATTATTAACACCTAAAGAGCTATACTTAGAAAATACAAACTATGAAATGCAGACTTACCACAGGAATGTTCTTATTTCTTTTCCTTATGCAGCACTCTGGGAGTTTATGAGGTACAGAAAGCCTATCACTCTTAGCACAGGTGACTTTATTTTATAAAATTCTAAAATCAAATTAGCATTTCTGATCCAAGTGCTACAAGCCATTGTTGAAAAGGGAAGTCAAATTACACATTATGTATGTGACAGTCACTTTAAAACCTATTTTCAAGACATACTGGATTAAACACACACTGAAAAAACTTGATTTTTAAGTTAACTTAAATTAAAAAACTGTATTGTATGCATTTGCTCCAGGTAACTATGCAAGGATTGACTAATATCACTACGAATAGAGACAGCTATCGGCAAGCCAGACTTCATCAGTGGTGCAACTATTAAATGTATAGAATACCCATAAGTACACACAGGGAACACTCTGCAATCCTTAAGAAAACAAATATGATATTTCCAACCTCAGATGCCTAAAACAATACAGATTTTATGACAACCATGACTATGTCACAAAAGACGTCACGTTTTCTGCCAACCCACCACGTAACAAATTACTGGTCTCTCTTTGATCATTTCTCCCTCCACTCAGTAGCTCCTACTCTCTATCTCAGAAGGTTGAACTGATTAGTAAAACTAGTTAGATACTGGAATTATTATCTCACAAGTAGTTTTGTTTTTATTACAGAAGAAACAGAAGCTCTGAGGAAGGGCTAGAGAGCCTTAAACATTGTCTATTTATTCCAAGGACATGAGATGAATTAATAAAATAGGTACTTTTTGCTCTGAAACCTTGCATAATATTGTGATTATTATTTTTTTTTTAGAATAATGACACTAAAGACCATCCTATGTCTCAAAACCACTGTGTTTATGTCAACTATGGTCAAGCCCTGATATTACAGTAAGAGGGTATCCACATCATAGTTCAGATCAAAAGAGACTTTATCAATTTTAGGATTGTAAAAGGGAAGACAAATGAGGTTGTTGTTATGGAAAAATCATTTCATGGATGCAACCCTCAAAAATCTCAATCTGCTCTGGTCAATATATCCTCAGTAAAGAAAGATACAGTATTCCACCCTCTCTATCTAAATCCTAAGCAGATACAGATCTCATTACATATCAATTTAGATCAACCATAGTGCTGTGATAGTAAATATAAAGTTATTCTATATAGCTAAGATTCTGATTTTATGGTGTGTAGAAAAATTCACATCTTTCTGTTACAAAATAAATGTATTTAAAAAATAATAATCGATAAATAGAGCTAGAGCTAATAAAGAGAAGGAAATGAGAAGGTAACATCTGTGCAAAAGTAATGAACTGGTGACCTATCTTACTTTTCTTCACTTGCATGAAAAAATACTATTATTCAGAAATCAATTTAATTAAATGAAATTTATTATTCTACTAAGGGAACACATAAATTTTCTGTACTCGCAGCTCTAAATGGTCAACTACAATCAGAACCTTTGTTTTTTTCAAAGAAGTTCTTTCAGTGGTCTCCCAACATTTTGGCCTTCAGGTTTCATACTTTGATTTGTCTTTATGTGTGCTAGAGAATTACTTTTTTATTTTTATGAGTTTTCATTTTCATGTAAGCCTATGTTTCAAGAAGCTGGAAGACACAGTAATAGTACAGCAACTCATGAGGGCCATGATGATCCCAGCTGACTGTGATTCAAGAACTGTTTCCAAATGAACTAAAGGAAGTTACTACCATTACAAAAGGAAGCATTAACCAACTTTCAAGGCTGCTAAACCAATGGGAAAAATTCAAAGATATCAAACCCTTGAGTCCTATGGACAAAGATCTTCATTTTATCCCCCACATAACCCTACATACAACAGATATTTTATACGGTTGCATGTCTTCAACTCCATTGTTGGTGCATGCACCAGCTGACTAATGAATAAGGATGCTTCTTGTCTGTTGCCTGAAATGTTCTGGAAAGCCTTATATTGCTTCAAAAAGTATTCTTGAGCAACATACTCAACCAACCACAACTGACCAATATAGACCCATTAAAAAACTACAATCAAACTGAAAACCAAGATACACTTTTACTTGAACATGCATGATACAGCCCTTTTCTTGCACAATTCAAACCAGAACTGGCACAAAAATCCACTTTTAAAACAGCCACCTAATGGTAAATTATGTCTATGATGTTGTCATAACTGAGTGATGCACGTTAGCAATCACTTGGTTTTGCACATCAAATACATGCTGTATTAAATAGAACACCACCACTGATTTACTATTAAAAACAAAAATCACAACCCCAGCCACATCCCCTTTCCCAAATAAATACAACAGCTTCTCTAAAGTAGGCCAGGATTTAAAAAACTTTATTCCATAAAACTTCAGTCAAAATTCTTTACAACGAACGGCAATTAAAGATTCAGTGCTTGTAAAGATATGTTTCTTTAGCGCATTTTGGTGTAATATGAGTAACTTCAACATTTCTTGTAGTAAGACTAAAATCCACTCTTTTGGAGTATGAATCAAACTGCCATACCTTTAGCTAACGAAACTGCATTAACTGCATTAGTGCAAGTGTGGATTTAATCCTATCAGAATGTGAAATGCTATTTTGTGCAGGCAAAAGTGTAATAATACACAACAGATGAGCACAAAGAATTCTACATCGAGTCCCCTACAGATTTAAATAGAAAATATCAGCAACTGTGTACGTAGCGTACATTAGATAAAGCACCTAGACTAGGACCAAAAAAGACTAATACAAGAGATCCAAGTTTAAATTGATTCATATGTGTAAAACTCAAATAGTGCATACCAATGAGCTACCATTGTTCAAACCCATGTGCTCTCACTGCAGCCACAGAAGGATGTGGCACAGCTCCAAAACGCGCCCATGATTGCCCACAGAGAAATTTAATCTCTGCTAATCCTTATTGAAGTATCTATCCACAACTCTATTATCTTGGTTTTCTTCTGAGAGAAGGGCTGAACTGCATTCAAAGACTATTTAATTCAAGGCAACACTCCATGAAACTCAGTTTCGTTCAAATCTACAATTTGCTAAAACTACTAACTGTGGAAAACAGTAATTCAATAAAGGAAAATAAATTCTATTTATGGGCATAGAACCATAATTCAACAAATCAAGTTAGTCCATCTATAAAACAGAGTTAAGCCTAGGCTTTTTACATCTCTGTCTAGAATTACATGACTCCAGAACTGGTGGCTTTAAGAGAATTAAGTAATACAAGATTCTCACAATTTATTACCATTTTAGATTTACTTCGCTTAAAAAAAGTTAAAAATATATAAAGTTATACACTTCTATGACTCTACTCCTAACTGAAGATATTTTTCCAAACTATGCATAGTTTTTTTGCTTTTTACTTCTAAGCCTAGATTCTCCTTCCCCTTTGGGGGGGGGGGGGGGGAAAAAAATTTACCTTTT